>Ga0315281_10009642_pt1 | contig 13382 bp, 9 predicted proteins | sample YL17G07_0_MG_FD_204540 | JGI IMG/M metagenome (GOLD analysis project Ga0315281, IMG submission 204540) | Sediment microbial communities from Yellowstone Lake, YNP, Wyoming, USA - YL17G07_0 | ecosystem: Environmental > Aquatic > Freshwater > Lake > Sediment | place: USA: Wyoming | collected... | reverse complement strand
CTGGTATAGAACAGCCACGCCGGATCATCGGCCTGGCGCGGCGCCATGGCCATGGGCGCGCCCGCCGCAAGCGCGGCGTAATCCGGGCCGTCGACGTCGATGACCGCCTCCAGTCGCGCCACGCTCGCCTGCAGCGGTGAGATCGGGCCAAACAGCCCCGCCGTGACGAAGCACAGGCGAGCGCCGCTATTGTCCAGGATGTATTCGAATTCCTTCGGATGCAGCTTGGCGTGGATCGGCACCGCGCACAGCCCCGCGTGCCAACACGCGAACAGCAATTCCACATATTGGGGACAATTGCCCATCACCAGGGCGACACGGTCGTTGGGCGACAGACGCCTGGCCAGCCCCGCCGCAAGGCGCGATACCCGCCCGGCGAGCTGGGCGTAGGTGCAGATCACGTTCTCGCCGCGCGCGAGCGCAGGCAGCGCCGGGTAGACATGCGCGCTGCGCGCGAGGAGTTGGGCGACGTTGACGCTCACGCGCCCGACTCTAGCAAATTTCGACCGCCGCGGGCAAAAACGCGGCGCTGCCACTGGCAGCCCGCCGATCAAGCACCGCGCTGCGCGGCAACTGGCGCGGGCGGTGCGCGCCGATAAAAAAAGGGCAGGGATAAGCCTGCCCTTTCATTGCGAAGGAAGAAGCTTACTTCTTCATTTCCTTCTTCTCTTCTTTCTTCATCTCTTTCTTTTCTTCCTTCTTTGCAGCCGGCTTCGCTTCGGCTTTCTTTTCGGCCGCTTTCGCCTCGCCTTTCTTTTCAGCCGGCTTCGCGTCTTTCTTCATTTCCTCTTTCTTCTCGGCGCCAGCCTTCATGTGCGACGCGGCGAAGACGGAACCAGTGGAAACGGCGAATACAGATGCGACCAGTATCGACAGCAATTTGCTCATTTTCATCTCCTCGTTGATGGTTTTGAAGTGCCGGCACTCTCCGTAACGCCTCATTCCATCGTTCCATTCAAGGCAATCGACGGCGATAACGCGGGACAAGCAAAACGGTTATGACCGCGATGCCGGTACCCGCAATAACGGGCGAGGGCCCAAGGCGTTGACAGGTATTGCAGAGCCTGGTCCGCGCTGGGTTGGATCGAAAAAACTCAGGACAATCAATGCTATACTTCGACTGCCGCGCTTGAAATCCGACCCGAGCCGGCAACATTTCCAAGCCTCCGACCCGACATGCGCCGCCTGCCTCTCCCCGTTTTCGTTCTCCTGTGCATCCTTGCCGCCGGCGCGGCGCAGGCGGCGCCCCACACCCCCCAATCCGACAACGAGGTGCTCGAGCGGCTGCCGTTCAAAGCCGCGGCTGCGGAGGGCCGGGAATTGCGCCAGTTGCGCCGCGCGCTGGCCGACGAACCGCAGAATATGGAGCGAGCTTTGGCATTGGCACGGCGCTATTTTGATCTCGCCAGCGCAGAAGGCGACCCGCGCTACGTCGGCTACGCGGAGGCCGCGATCCGGCCCTGGAGCGAGAGCACCGAGCCGCCGGCCGAAATCCTGGTAATGCGCGCGCTACTGCGCCAGTACCGGCACGAATTCGACGCGGCGCTAGCCGACCTCGCGCGGGCGGCGGAATACGAACCTGGCAACGCCGAGATCTGGTCCTGGCGCTCGGCCATCCTGCTGGTGCAAGCCGACTACGCCGGCGCGCGCGCGGCCTGCGATAAGTTAGCCTCGGCGGCCAGCGCACTGCTCGTCACGGCCTGCACTACGACTGTCGACAGCCTTAGCGGGAAATCCGGACAGGCCTACGCCGAACTCTCCAATGCACTGGCGCGCCGCCCGGACGCCGATCCCGAGTTCAAACTCTGGATTCACACGCGGCTTGCGGAAATGGCGCTGCGGCAGGGACGAGACGAAATGGCCGAACGTCATTTCAAGGCCGGACTCGCGCTGGGCGTGACCGACGGCTTCATCCTCGCAGCCTACGCCGATTTTCTGCTCGACCGGGGCCGCCCCGCTGAAGTCGCGGTCATGCTCAAGGGCTGGGAGCGCTCCGACATTCTGTTGCTGCGCCTGGCCCTAGCCGAACAGGCGGCGAAACATCCATCTGCGTCACAGCATATCGCGACGCTGAAACAGCGCTTCGCGGCGTCCGCCCTGCGCGGCGACAAGCTGCACCTGCAGGAAGAGGCGCGCTTTCACCTTTATCTGCTCGGTGACGCGCGAGGAGCGGTGCGCCTGGCCGAGGAGAATTACCGCCTGCAGCGCGAGCCGCGCGATGCGCGCATCCTGCTGGAAGCGGCGCTCGCGGCGAAGCAGTTCCAGTCGGCGCAACCGGCGCTGGACTGGCTGCGCGCGAGCGGCTACGAAGAGCCCCTGTACGCGAAATTGGCGCAACGGTTCACGGTCGGCGCCAGGTGAGCCGCTGGCTGGTCCTGCTGTTACTGCTCGCGAGCCTGGCGGCACAGGCGCACAAGCCCAGCGACAGCTATCTGCATCTCAGGATCGACGGTGCGCAGGTCACCGGCCAGTGGGACATCGCGCTGCGCGACCTGGAACAGGCGATCGGCCTCGACGCCGACGGCGACGGCGAGATTACCTGGGGTGAACTGCGCGCGCGCCATGCGGACATCGCCGCCTACGCGCTCGCGCGCTTGAGTTTTTTCGGCGATGCAAAGAACTGCCCGCTGCGGGTAACGGGCCACGAAGTGGATCAGCACAGCGACGGAGCGTACGAAGTGCTGCGCTTTGCCGCGGACTGCGGCAGCGCGCCGGCCGCGATCGAGATCGGCTACAAGCTGTTCTTCGATTTCGACGCCCAGCACAAGGGGCTGCTCAAGCTCGAATATCAGGGCCGGATCCAGAGCCTGGTATTCACGCCGGAACAATCGCAGCAGCGTTTCGCCCTCGGTGAGATGTCCGCTTTCCGGCAGTTCCTGAGCTATGGCCGTGAAGGCACCTGGCACATCTGGATCGGCTACGACCACATCCTGTTCCTGCTGTCGCTGTTGCTGCCGGCAGTGCTGCTGCGGGAGCGGCGCCACTGGTTGCCGGCGGCGCGTTTCGGCGATGCGTTCTGGGACGTTTTCAAGATCGTGACTTCGTTCACCGTGGCGCATTCGATCACCCTGTCGCTGGCCGCGCTGGGCGTGATCGCGCTGCCTTCGCGGCTGGTGGAATCGGCCATTGCCGCCTCGGTGGTCCTGGCCGCGCTGAACAATCTATGGCCGCTGGTCGGCGGCAGGCGCTGGGTGGTGGCGTTTGCCTTCGGCCTGATCCACGGTTTCGGCTTTGCCAGCGTGCTCATGGAACTGGGCCTGCCGCGCGACGCGCTGGTACTGGCTCTGGTCGGATTTAACCTGGGCGTGGAAGCAGGACAGCTCACCATCGTCGCGGCCTTCCTGCCGTTTGCCTATTTCTTGCGGCGGAGCTGGTTCTACCAACGCGTGGTGCTGTTCGGCGGCTCGATGGCGATCGCCGCCGTTGCCATGGTCTGGCTGCTGGAGCGCGCCCTGAACATGAAGCTGATTTCGCCATGAACCGCGCACCGCGACAGTCTCGCCGTTTGCCCCGCCGCAACATGAACGCATTTCGCCTGCAAACTTCGCTGTTCCCGCTGGTGCTGGGCGTCGCCGCGAGCGCACCGCTGCTGGCCGACGGCCGGCATAGCGAAGCCGACGCAGTGATCGAGGTGATCGGGCATTACGAAAACGGCGTCGGCACCTCCGATACGGCCAGCCAGGGCACCATCACGCCCAAGGCGATCGCGGCCAAACCGCTGTCGCGCCCGGGCGAGGTGCTCGAATACGTGCCTGGCGTGATCGTCACCCAACATAGCGGCGACGGCAAGGCCAACCAGTTTTTTCTGCGCGGCTTCAATCTGGACCATGGCACCGACTTCTACACCACGGTGGCGGGCATGCCGGTCAACCTGCCCGCGCACGCCCATGGCCAGGGCTATTCGGATCTCAACTTCATGATCCCGGAACTCATCGCCCGCGTCGATTACAAAAAGGGTCCTTACTTCGCCGAAGAAGGCGATTTTTCGTCAGCCGGCGCAGCGCATTTCCACTACCTCGACCGCATGAACGACAAGCTCGCCGGCGTCACGGCGGGTGGCTTCGGCTATCGCCGTATGCTGCTCGCCGGCTCGCCCAAGCCCGAAACCGCCAACCTGCTCTACGCGTTGGAGCTGGTGAACAACGACGGCCCCTGGACCAATCCGAACGATTTCCGCAAAGTGAATGCGGTGTTGCGCTACAACCATGGCGCGCGGGACGACGGCTACAGCCTGACCGCCATGCATTACCGCGGCAAATGGAATGCCAGCGACCAGATTCCGCAGCGCGCCGCCGACAGCGGCCTGGTATCGCGCTTCGGCGCTATCGATCCGACCGACGGCGGCGAATCCGGCCGCAGCAGCCTGTCCTACGACGTGCGCAAACCATTCCTGGGCGGGCACTTCCAGATGGGCGCGTACTGGATCAAATACCGCCTCCAACTGTTTTCCAATTTCACTTTTTTCCAGGACGACCCCGCCAACGGCGACCAGTTCGAGCAGTACGACAGCCGCAAAGTGATGGGCATCAGTCCCAACTGGTTCTGGACCGGCACGCCGGGCGGCGTCGAGAGCGTGGTCAAGATCGGACTGCAGCTTCGCCGCGACAACATCGACCGCGTCGGCTTGTACAGCACGCTCGCGCGGCAGCGCCTTTCGACCACACGCGAAGACACAGTGCGCGAGAGGGCCAGCGGACTGTACATCGAGAGTACCCAGCAGTGGACCGAAAAGTTCCGCAGCGTTGTTGGACTTCGCGCCGATTTCTACAACATGGACGTGGCGTCCAACCTCGCCGCGAACAGCGGCAACAAGAACGACCGCCTTGCTTCGCCCAAGCTCAACCTGATATTCGGCCCCTGGAACGCGACCGAGTATTTCGTCAGCGCAGGCAACGGCTTTCACAGCAACGACGCGCGCGGCGCAGTGATCAGCGTCGACCCGAAAACATTCGCCCCCGCGGCGCAGGCGCCGGCGCTGGTGCACTCCAGGGGCGCGGAATTGGGCTTGCGCAGCGAATGGGTGCCGAAACTGCAAAGCTCTCTCGCACTGTGGCGTCTGTCGCTGGCGTCGGAACTGGTGTTCGCCGGCGACGCCGGCACCACCCAGGCCAGCCGGCCCAGTCTGCGCCAGGGGATCGAATGGTCGAACCGCTACCGGCCGCAGCCCTGGCTGCTCATCGATGCGGACATTTCGGCGTCCCAGGTGAAATTCACCGACGCGGATCCGGCGGGCAATCGCATTCCCGGCTCGATCGACCGCGTCGCCGCGCTGGGCGTGAGCTTGAACGAGCTCGGGCACTGGTCCGGCGCGGTGCAGATGCGCTACTTCGGCCCGCGGCCTTTGATCGAGGACGGCAGCGTCTATTCGCGCAGTACTCTGATGACCAATCTGCGCATCGCCTACAGGCTCGACAAGAACCTGCGCCTCGACCTGGACCTGTTCAACCTGTTCAACCGCCGTGCGAGCGACATCGATTATTTCTACGCATCGCAACTGCGGGGCGAGGCGGTGCCGGTGAATGACCTGCACTTCCATCCGGTCGAGCCGCGCAACCTGCGGCTCTCGCTGATTGCGAACTTCTAGTCCGCGCGCATGATCGACCTGTCCACCCAACGCTATGCCCTGGTGGCGCTCGCCGCCGCCGCGCTGTTCGGCGCGAGCACGCCGCTGGCGAAACTGCTTCAGGCGGACATCACGCCGGGACTGCTCGCGGGACTGCTTTACCTCGGCAGCGGCGCAGGGCTTGCGCTGACGAAACTCGCGCTGCGCCTGGTCAGGCCCTCGGCTGAACCGCCGCTGCAGGCGGGCGACTATCCCTGGCTTGCCGGCGCCGTCGCGAGCGGCGGCGTCGCTGCGCCGCTGCTGCTGATGTGGGGGCTCGCCGGCGCCAGCGCGTCCGGCGTTTCGCTGCTGCTCAACATGGAAGGCATACTGACGGCGCTGATCGCCGCGCTGGTGTTCAAGGAAGCCGTTGCCGGGCGCATCTGGCTCGCCGCCTGCCTGATGCTCGGCGCCGGCCTGCTGTTGGGCTACGATCCGCGGACCGGTTTCGGCTTGTCGCTGCACGCGCTCGCGGTCATTGCCGCGTGCGCGCTATGGGCGCTGGACAACAACCTCACCCGCCGCATCTCCGCTGCCGATCCGGTCAGCATCGCCATGATCAAGGGGCTGGCCGCAGGCAGCGCCAACATCGTCGCGGCCCTGGCGCTCGGCGCGACCCTCCCTCGCGGCCTGCCGCTGGCAGGGGCGCTCGCGCTCGGATGGCTCGCCTACGGCGTGAGCCTCGCGCTGTACATCGTCGCGCTGCGCCACCTCGGCAGCGCGCGTGCCGCTTCGCATTTTTCCACCGCGCCTTTCATCGGCGCCGCGCTTTCGATCGCCTTGCTGGGCGAGCCGGTGACGACCGGTTTCGTCGCCGCATTTGCGTTGATGATCGCCGCCACCTGGTTGGTGCTCACCGAGCGGCACGGGCATTCGCATGTGCATGAAGCCATCGAGCACGAACACCTGCACACCCACGACGCGCACCACCAACATGCGCACCGCGGCGACGAGGGGCCCGAACCGCACTCGCACCCGCACCCGCATGAACCCCTCGCGCACAGCCATCCGCACCTGCCGGACCTGCATCACCGGCATACGCATTGAGCCGGCGATCCGCCGCGCATTGCGGCCGCGCACCTGTCGCGTGCGCCGTCCGGCAGCACAGCAGCCGGCGCCAGGCGTCCGCTCCCGTCGCCCTTGGCTTGGTATACCGCTGGTAGGAGCCGACGCTGGGCAAAGCGCCTTTGCTATACTCGTTCGGCACACAGCAGAGAGCACGACGAGGGGGAAAGCATGAACGCGCGCAGAAGAAAATTCTACGGCTGGGGCTATGCCGACGAGGGCGCCACCCCCGATGAAATCCGGCTGCTCGAAAAGACCCTTGCCGCGCGCTTCGGCATCCAATCCTTCGACGTGACGCCCGCGCCGCGCGCCGAAGAAATCAGCCTGCGCGCACCGCGCATGGAGGTACCCACTGCGCTGAAGGATTTCGTCTCGACCGAGCACCTCGACCGTCTCGAGCACTGCTACGGCCAGATGTTCGTCGATGTGGCACGCATGTTCGCGCGCTCCTGCCCGAATCCGCCGGATGCGATCGCGTTCCCGCGCAGCGAGCAGGAGGTGACCGACGCCCTCGCGTGGTGCGACGAAATCGGCGCCGTCGCCATCCCCTATGGCGGCGGCACCAGCGTGGTCGCCGGCGTCGAGCCGCCGCAGGCCGAGCGCATCGTCAGCATCGACCTGCGGCATTTGAACCGCGTGCTCGAAGTGGATCCGGTGTCGCAGGCGGCGCGCATCCAGGGCGGCGTGCTCGGCAGGGAGCTCGAAGCGCAGCTCAAACCCTCCGGTTTCACCCTGCGCCACTATATGCAGTCGTTCGAGTTCTCGTCGCTCGGCGGCTGGATCGCGACGCGCTCCGGCGGCCATTACGCCACGCTCTACACCCACATTGACGACCAGGTCGAAAGCCTGCGCGTGGTCACCCCCGCGGGGACGCTGGAATCGCGCCGCCTCCCCGGTTCGGGCGCGGGCCCCAGCCCGGACCGCATGTTCATCGGCTCGGAAGGCATACTCGGCATCATCACCGAAGCCTGGATGCGGGTGAGAAAACGCCCGACCTTCCGCGCCTCCACCACGGTCCTGTTCAAGGACTTCTATGCCGGCGCCGACGCGGTGCGCGCGATTTCGCAGTCCGGACTGTATCCGGCGAATTGCCGGCTGCTGCAGGCGGAGGAAGCGGCCTACACCGGCTCGGCCGACAAGGATGCCGCGGTCATCGTGCTCGCGTTCGAATCGGCCGATCATCCCGTCGACGCGTGGATGAAACGCGCGCTGGAGCTCGCGGCGGAGCACGGGGGAACTTGGGATGCAGAGTCGCTCACGAACCAGGGTGCGCACCGCGCCGGCGCGGCGGGGGAATGGCGCGAAAAGTTCGTGCGCATGCCCTACCTGTCCGAGCACATGGTGGCGCGCGGCATCGCCGCCACCACCTTCGAATCTGCCATCACCTGGGACCGGTTCAAGGATTTTCACAGCAACGTCATGGATGCGACGCGCAAGGCGATCAAACGCGCCACCGGGCGCGAGGGTTCCCTCACCTGCCGCTTCACCCATCTCTACCCGGACGGACCCGCGCCTTATTTCACCATCACCTGCCCGCTGGACAAAGCGAAGATGCTCGAGCAGTTCTGGGACATCAAACGCGTGGCGCTGCAGGCGCTGGTGGACAACGGCGGCACCATCACCCATCACCATGCGGTGGGCCGCCTGCATCGCCCTTACTACGATCAACAGCGCCCCGAACTGTTCGCCAAGGCCTTGCGTGCCGCCAAGCGTGCACTCGATCCCAAGGGCATGCTCAACCCGGGCGTGCTGATCGATCCGGAAGCTTGAGGCAGGCTGCGTGCGCAAACGCATGTTCATGCTGGTCCATTGAACACACCGGCGATGCACGAATCGGCATTGTGGGCTGTTGCGGCCGCGGCCGGCCTGGGGGCGGCCATGGTCACCACGCGGCTCGGATTGCGCTACACCACGCCGCTCGCCGGGGCGGCGATCGGGGTTCCGTCCACGACGCTGATGTTCTGGTGCCTGGCGCCGTTCCTGCTCGATACCGGCGGATTCAATCTCGTGGCGACCGGAATCTTCGCGCTGGTCGGTCTGTTCTTCCCCGCGGCGGTGACTCTGCTCACCTACACCGGCAACCAGCGCATGGGGCCGACCATCACCAGCGCGGTTTCCTGCACCACGCCGATGTTCGCCTTGTCGGGCGCCATCCTGTTCCTGGGGGAAGGGCTGACCGCGGGCAACGTCCTCGGAACCGCCGTCATCGTGCTCGGCATGCTGCTGCTGACCTGGACCGGCGGCGCAGGTCCGCGCAGCTGGCCGCTATGGGTGATAGCGCTGCCCTTCGCGGCGGCAGCGCTGCGCGCGCTGGCGCAGGTCCTGACCAAAGCCGGGCTCGCACTCTGGGCCAGCCCTTACGCCGCCGGCCTGATCGGTTACACCGTATCCGCAGCGGTGATCCTCATTGCGGCGCGCTCCGGCGGGCCGCGCCAGCCGGCCGACCGGCGAGCCGAGCCCTGGTTCGTCGCCACCGGTTTGCTGAACGGCGGCAGCGTGTTCCTGATGTACGTCGCACTCGCCAATGGGCAGGTGAGCATGGTTTCGCCCATCGTAGCCACCTATCCGCTGTTCACACTCGCACTGGGCATGCTGTTTCTGCGGCAGGACCGCGCCACGACGCGCGTGGCGATGGGGGCGGTGCTGACGGTGACAGGCGTGGCGGTGCTGCTCACGTTCTAACGCTCCCCCAATCAATCCCCGATCAGTTCGAGTAGCGCCGCGCCATAGCGCCCGAGCTTTCGCTGGCCCACGCCCGAAATCTGGCCGAGCTCGGCCTCGGACCGCGGGCGCACGCGCGCAAGCTCGGCCAAGGTGGCGTCATGGAACACCACATAGGCGGGAACACCATGTTCCTTCGCGATCGCGGCGCGCCACTCGCGCAAACGTTTCCACAGCCGCTCGCCCGAGGAGTCGAGGCCGGCGGCGCCTGCCGTCGAGCGTTTTGCGCCGGTCTTAGCTTTGCCCGCCTGCACCTGGCGCAAATGCACCGACTGTCCGCCCGTCAGCACCGCGCGGCTCGCCCCGGCGAGCCTGAGCGAGCCGTAGCCCGCGTGATCCACGTCGAGCAGCCCCTGCGCGACCAGCTGGCGGAACACCGCCCGCCAGGCCTTCTCGTCCAGCTCCTTGCCGATGCCGAAGGTGCTCAGCTCGCGGTGCCCCCATTGCTGCACGCGTTCCGTTTCCTTGCCCAGGAGCACATCGATCAGATGCACGGCGCCGAAGCGCTGGCCGGTGCGAAATACGCAGGACAGCGCCTTCTGCGCCGCCACGGTGCCGTCCCATAGCTGCGGCGGCTCGAGGCAGACATCGCAATTGCCGCAAGGCGCCGAGGCTTCGTCGAAATAGGCGAGCAGGCGCACACGGCGGCAGCTGCTCGCCTCGCACAAGCCGAGCAGGGCGTCGAGCTTGGCCGCGGCAATGCGCTTGAACTGCGGCTCGGCGGTGGAAGCGTCGATCATGCGCCGCTGGTTGACCACGTCGCCGAGGCCGTAGGCCATCCAGGCGTCCGCCGGCAGGCCGTCGCGGCCAGCGCGCCCGGTCTCCTGGTAATAGCCCTCGATGCTCTTGGGCAGATCGAGATGCGCGACGAAGCGCACGTCCGGCTTGTCTATGCCCATGCCGAAAGCGATGGTCGCCACCATGACGATGCCGTCTTCGCGCTGAAAACGCGCCTGGTGCAGGTTACGCGTGTCGGCGTCCATGCCGGCGTGATAGGGAAGCGCGGCCACGCCTTGCTCGACGAGCCAGGCCGCGGTCTCCTCCACCTTGCGCCGCGACAGGCAATAGACGATGCCCGCCTCCCCCGCATGTTCGGCGCGCAGGAACGCGAGCAGCTGCGCCCGTGCGTTCGCTTTCTCGACGATGCGGTAGCGGATGTTCGGCCGGTCGAAGCTGGACACGAACAGGCGCGCGCCCGTCAACCCGAGACGTAGCACGATCTCCTCGCGCGTGACGCGGTCGGCGGTGGCGGTGAGCGCGATGCGCGGCACGCCGGGAAAGCGCTCGTGCAGCACCGCGAGCTGCATGTATTCGGGGCGGAAGTCGTGGCCCCATTGCGACACGCAATGCGCCTCGTCGATTGCGAACAGCGCAATCCGCGCCGACGCTTGCAGACGCTCGAGTTGCTGCAGGAAGCGCGGCATCAGCAGCCGCTCCGGCGCGACATACAGAAGATCGTACTCTTCGGCGAGCAGGCCGCGCTCGACCAAAGCCGCCTCCTCGGCCGACAGCGATGAATTCAGGAACGCCGCCCTGACGCCGGCTTCGCGCAGCGCCGCTACCTGGTCCTGCATCAGCGCGATCAGCGGCGAGACGACGATGCCGGTGCCTCGGCGCAGCAGCGCCGGAATCTGGTAGCACAGGGACTTGCCGCCGCCGGTCGGCATCAGCACCAGGCAGTCGCCGCCCGCGGCCACATGTTCGACGATTTCGGCCTGCGGCCCGCGGAACGCGGCGTAGCCGAAGACCTCTTTCAGAATCGAGCGCGCTGTTGCGTGAGAACTGTGTCGTAAGATAATTTACCGCCGTTCGTGGCTCTCAAGCCCGTGGTGCAAATCTGTCCAGCTTCAAAGACGTAATGTTCGTTTCATTTTGACACAATTAACACACGCAGCGATTTATTCTGGCGCCCCATGTACGATCTGCCCGTGCCGGATCACCGCACGGCAAGGACTTGCGCCGAGCCAGTAGACAAGCTCCGCCAGAGAATCAACATCCCAGAGTGCGAAGTCCGCGTGCCGGCCCGCCTCCAGCGTGCCGTGCAGGTCCGCCACGCCGAGCGCCCGGGCTGCGTGGCGGGTGTAACCGTGCAGCGCCTCCTCGACCGTGAAGCCGAACAGCGTGCATGCCATGTTCATGATCAGCAGCGGCGACAGTGCCGGCGCCGTGCCGGGATTGCAGTCGGTGGCAATGGCCATCGGCACGCCATGGCGGCGAAACAGTTCGACCGGCGGTCGCCTGGTCTCGCGCAGGCAGTAATAGGCCGCAGGAAGCAGGACTGCGACCGTTCCCGCACGACGCATCGCCGCAACGTCGGCCTCGACGGCGTGTTCCAGGTGGTCGGCCGACAAGGCGCCGTAGCGCGTTGCGAGTTGCGAGGCGCCGATGTTGGAGAGCTGTTCCGCATGCATTTTCACCGGCAGACCGAGGCGGGCAGCCGCCTCAAATATCCGCTCGCTCTGCGCCACCGAAAAAGCGATGTTCTCGCAGAATACATCGACGGCATCCACCAGTCCCTGCCCGGCCAGAGTCGGCAGCATGCCGGCGCAGACAAGCTCGATATATTCGTCAGGCCGGCCGCGATACTCCGGTGGCAGCGCGTGGGCGCCAAGGAAGGTCGTATACACCGTGACCGGCAGCTCGCGCCCGAGCCGGCGCGCCACCCGCAACATTTTCGCTTCGGTCTCTGCATCCAGGCCGTAACCGGACTTGATCTCGGCCGCCGTCACGCCCTCGGCGATCAAGCGGCGCAGACGCGGCGCCGCCGACGCGAACAGATCGTCTTCGCTCGCCTTGCGCGTCGCAGCCACCGTGGACACGATTCCGCCTCCGGCTCGCGCGATCTCCTCGTAGGAGGCGCCGGCCAGCCGCCGCCGAAACTCGTCCGCCCGGCTGCCGCCGAACACCAGATGCGTATGGCATTCCACCAGACCCGGCGTGATCCAGGCACCGGCACCGTCGTATTGCGCAAATATCGGCGCTTGCTCGAACGCGGGTAACTCCGCCTCCGCTCCGATCCAGGCGATCTTGCCGTCCGCTATTCCCAGAGCGATTCGCGACGGCTCGCGATCGCTCCCATCGCCGTGTTTCAGGTTGCGCCAAAGCGCATCGAGGCGCAGGCTCATATCAGCAGGTGATGAAGGGCAGCTTCAGCCCCTGCCCTTTGGCGGTCGCAATCGCAGTCTCGTAGCCGGCGTCCGCGTGACGCATCACGCCGCTCGCCGGATCGTTGAACAGCACGCGTTGGATGCGCCTGGCGGCCGCGTCGCTGCCATCGCAGACGATGACCAGGCCCGCGTGCTGCGAATAGCCCATCCCGACGCCGCCACCATGATGGAAGCTGACCCAGCTCGCGCCGCCCGCGGTGCTGAGCAGCGCATTGAGCAGCGGCCAGTCGGACACCGCGTCGGTGCCGTCCTTCATCGCCTCGGTCTCGCGGTTCGGGCTCGCCACCGAACCCGCATCCAGGTGATCGCGGCCGATCACGATGGGCGCCTTCAGCTCGCCGCGTTTGACCATGTCGTTGAATGCGAGTCCCGCCTTGTCGCGCTCGCCCAGACCCAACCAGCAGATGCGCGCCGGCAGCCCCTGGAACGCGATGCGGCTGCGCGCCATATCCAGCCAGCGATGTACGTGCAGATTCAGCGGAAACAGCTCCTTGAGCTTGGCGTCCGTTTTATAGATATCCTCGGGATCGCCGGACAGCGCGACCCAGCGGAACGGCCCTTTGCCCTCGCAAAACAGCGGCCGGATGTAGGCCGGCACGAAGCCCGGAAAGTCGAACGCGTTCTTCACGCCCACGTTCTTGGCCTCCTGCCGGATGTTGTTGCCGTAATCCACGCAGGGAATGCGCATTGCATGGAAACTGAGCATCGCGCGCACGTGGTTGGCAATCGCCTCGCGCGCCGAGGTGGCCACCTCCTCGGGGTCCGTGCGCCGCAGGTCGCGCCACTTCTCGAGCGACCAGTGCTCGGGCAGATACCCGTTTGCCGGG
>Ga0315281_10009640_pt1 | contig 13382 bp, 17 predicted proteins | sample YL17G07_0_MG_FD_204540 | JGI IMG/M metagenome (GOLD analysis project Ga0315281, IMG submission 204540) | Sediment microbial communities from Yellowstone Lake, YNP, Wyoming, USA - YL17G07_0 | ecosystem: Environmental > Aquatic > Freshwater > Lake > Sediment | place: USA: Wyoming | collected... | reverse complement strand
TTCCTCGCCGCGCATCCCAACCATTCAACATTGATCACTCAACATTAACCATTCTGCCGCCCTAACCCTTCACGCATATCGCTTATGAGTACGGAGACATTCTGGTTCTCCTGGCATGTGCGGTGTCTTGCTGTCAGCCGAAATTCAGCATAGCCTCATTGCTGAAGCGAGACACCCCGCTTTATTCCTGACCATACGCTTTTGGCTATGCACCACATGCTCTTTTCTTCGGACGAGGGACGAGCGACGATTGACGAACAAACTGACGAAGAGGACGGCGATGCAAGTTCAAGCAATGACCCCGAGATTCGCTGCGCCAGGCTGTTTGTACTGTAGGCTGTCTCCTCTCCCCTACATACAGACTTTATGCACATCGTACGGTGTGATGAACTAGATGACTGATACGGCTCACCATTTACCGAATCATCGGGAGGCATAAGTGTTGCTCATATAAGTAAAATTGCTCGCAACCCATTCAAGGATAATCTTCCGGGAGAGGCATGGAAGGCAGGTCGCATCGCCATGTGGGACACAAAGAAGCAGAAGGGCAACCAGGCTGACGTCGACAACGTGACCGTCCTGGGCAAGAACGTCACGTTCAAAGGAGTCGCCCATTTCGAAGGCACCCTCCAACTCGACAGTTGCTTTGAAGGCGAGATTCACAGCAAGGGGGTACTGGTCGTCGGCGAACATGCGGAGATCCGTGGGACCATCTCGGTCGGCACGTTAATCAGCAGCGGGAAAATTCGGGGCACAGTGACCGCATCCGACAAAGTGCAGCTCCTCAAAACCTCCGTTCAGATCGGAGACGTGCATGCACCGACGTTCTCGATCGAAGCAGGAGCCTATTTCAAAGGATTCGCAGACAGGGGCCCCATTCCCTCTGCAGATGGATCCTCTCAACATATCAACCAGCTGCCCGACCAGGCCATTCGGCATGACACACAAGCCCTCCACCTTCCGGAACATGAATCAGACTACGCGGAGTTGTCACACAACCTTGCGCCAAACGAACTGGTTCATTGAGCTATGCTTCATTGGCTGGCTCAGCCAGACTGATGCAACGCCTCAATGAAGATACAAGGTCTTGCAATCTAAAATTTCGCGGCGCGTGGCGGGGAGCTGATTTGTTTGGTCTGTCTGGTCTATCGGGTCTGTCTCGTCTATCTGGTTGGTCGGATTGGAAAATCATCCAGAAGAACCAGATAGACCAGAAAGACTAGACAAACCAGGCCGTGCTACTTCCACCCTTCCCCGTTCGTTCCCCCTCCGAATCCTCCGAAGTTCCCGCCGAAGCCCCCCTGCCCGGTTCCCCAATATTCGCCTTTTTGAATCCGTTTATAGGGATGCCGAAGGTCGGGACGGCTGATCCACCAGAAGAACGAGAATGCCCCGATGCCAGTAAAGAGGGCGAGCCAGAACCCCAGGCCTTTGGAATGTGTCTTCGAGATGTCGCCGACCCGCACCTCCTGTGCAGGAGAGGCCAACGCTACCACCGTCAGATAGAGGCCTTCGCCGAAATGTCCCAACTCAATCGACGGCTGCAGAGACTCGCGCCCGACTTGATTCCTCACCTCGGAAGTGATCACCGGCAACATCTGCCGGCCCAGCGTGATCGCGGCTTGCCGTTCCTGCACCGCGACCAGCACCAGCACACCATGTTCTTGTTGCGTTGATCCGATGCCCCACTTTTCATAGAGCGCCGTCGCGTACTCACTGGCCGATCCGAACGGCTTGATGGTCGGGACTGTCACCACAACCATTTCCACGCCGGTCTTTCGCTCTAAATCCTGGCAGACGGACCGAATACGCTCTTTCCAATCCCCATCGATCGCCTGCGCATGGTCGCTCACATAGCCTAGAGGACCCGGCAGCTGAATCTTAGGCCTCTCGTAGCCCACCGCCTGAGCAAGGCCCTCAACGAGGACGAGGCAGACAGCCATTGTCATGCTGAGGATCTTCGTCATCCCTACCCCGACTGCGGCAGTTGAGCGACTGCGCGCGCGAGCTGTGTCGCGGCTTGCAGATACCGGTCAAAGAGACGAGGCACTTCACGGGGGCCGGGAGAAATCTGTCCGCGCTTGAGCAACAAAGCATCCAGCAAACCTTGCAGATCCAGCTTCAGCTGTTCGGCGACGTCCGCGATCACCGCATCGGAGTATGAGAGGGCGGGGCGCCCGAGAAGACGTTGCACCCCGCGCAACAATGGAACGGTCGAAGTGATCGCGAGCGGCAGTAACATGATCGTGGCGTCGTCGCCTCCGTCCCCTTCGACATACCGTTGACGCAGGCGTAATACGTGGCTCGTGAGGCCCTGAACCACCGCCTCTCTCATCCGGTCGGTCTTCACGTGAAAGCCGATGAAGGGATCGCGCCCGCTTAGGACGCGATGCTGTTCCTGGATCTCCAAAAACTCCAGTGGAAAGACCGCTGCCGACAGCTGCAGCTCCTCTTCCGTCAGAAAGAGGGGCACCACGATCTGTTCCTTGCTCCATCGACGGTGCAGCGCGCTGTACTGTTTGAGAGCGGCGCTGTCGTACGACGACACCAGGAGGAGGATATTCAGGTTGGAGCGACCAGGGAGAAATTCCCCACGAACGGCACTGCCGTAGAGCAGCATGCCTTCCAGCTGCCCCCCAAACACACCTCTGACCTCCTTCACATAAGCCTGTAGCCGCTTCTGTGTCTCGTTCGGCAATCCCTCAATCAGACGTTCAGTCATGCCCACAGATCCTCAAGAAGACGTCGGATGTGGAGATCGCTCATGTGCGCGTATATCGGGGAACAACCCCGCGGCAATCACGCGATCGAGCGAGCTAAATGGAGGCATCGTCCGCAACCCCGCCGTGGTGGACAGGACCTGATAGCGAAGCCGCGCGTTCCGATCCAGGGTCTGAAACACGCGATCGCGCAGGAAGGCCACCACCGGATTCGATGTATTCCAATAGAACACTTGCTGATCGGCCAATTGTTGCAGCATGGTGACTTGTGGCCGCCTAATTCGTTCAAACTCTTTCAGCCTGGCGGCGGAATAGTCCTTATCGGCAAGACAGCCTGGCAACAGATCGGACAGGGCCATGGCATCGACCATCGCCTGCATGCGGCCCTGCGAGGCATGGGGATTCATCGCATGGGCGGCATCGCCGATCAGCACAGCTCCATCCGCAACCCAGGTCGGTGTTCGCACCCGCCCGGTCGGCATATAGGCCGTCTGGCTCCAATCGTTCAGACGCCGAAACAATCCTGCAAACTGCGGCGCGATCCGGCTCCACGTCTGTTGTAGCGCAGGGATACCTTGCTGCTTCACGGCCTCCATCGAATCCTTCGGGATCATGTAGAAGAGATAAACCTTGTTGCCCGTCGCCGGGAATATCCCCAATATGGTCTTGTGTCCGACGTAGTAGAACGATTCCGATACCGGCTCCTCCGATTCGAGAATCGCAATCAGATACCCGTCAGGATAGAGATACAGGTCGGCGGGAATCTTCAGGGCCTCACGCACTTTCGAAAAGGCGCCATCGGCGCCGACAACAATCTTGGCACGGAGCATACCGATACCGTCCGGCCCCTGCGTCGACAACCCCACCACACGCTCGCCCTCGCGCAAGAGTCCTGTGAACGAGGTTCCGTAGCGGAGAGTCACGCTCTTTTGCTGCTGCACCGCTGCGACAATGGCATGGTGGGCCACGTTCGGCAAGGTCACGATGGCGCGATTATAGGGCGGCGGCAGATCGTTATAGTCGATGCTGCAGAGGCGCGTCCCTCCGGCCCGGCAAAAATGAAAGAGCCGCACGGATCGCGTGGCATCGGCCGGCAAGGATGGCAACACGCCCAAACGATCGAGTATTCGTTGCCCGTTCGGTTGGAGAATTTCGCCCCGCAAGCCCTTGGGCGGACCGACGGCCTGATCCAACACGACGGTGCTGATCCCTTGCTTTGCCAGCGCCAGGGCTAAGACGGCTCCGCCACCTCCCGCCCCCACCACTGCGATGTCGGTCTCTTCAGTCATCGCGCCTCACAAGGAAAGGCCAAGGTCGATCGAAGATTCATCCTATCCTTCAGCCTTAGCCGTCACTTCAGCCTTCTTACCTACTTCCATTCCCGATATCGATCGTGATCGTTCCACATCGCCAGAAACTTCTCCCGGGCCTTGGCAGTAATCGCATGATCGGTAATGACGTCGAGCCGCTCATCGTTGTAGCGATTGCCGCTCGTCGTGTGGTTCATCGAACCGGAGGCGTTCACTTCATCGTCGATCACCACTTGTTTCAAGTGCATCAGCCCATCGTGCGCGTTGACGAGAATAGGAATGCCGGCCAACTGCAGCGTATGGAGCGCCGTTCGCTGTTTGACGTCCTCAATGCGCTGCACATCGGTAATCAGACGCACATCGACCCTCCGCTTCTTCGCCGCAACCATCGCCTCCACCGCATGGGGAGAGGTCAACCCATAGACCGCCACATAGAGGTAGCGGGTCGCATGTCGATAGAGCGTCGTCAGGCGGTCGAGTGGGGCGTCGTCTGGCCCATAGTAGACCTCCACCGTCGCGCTCCATCCGGCCCCGGCTGGAACCGCGAACATCAGCAGAGCGAGACAGAACGATCGCAGAATGGAGTGGGAGAGGACGACTTTCATAGATGGCGCGTACAGCTATGGCGATTCGAGATCAAATAACATCTTAAAATGATCGTCTGTCGCTTCCCAGGCCTGAGGGGCGGTGGTGGCGAGCCACTGTTGCAGAAACTGCTTTTGGTCCGGCGTGAGCAATTGTTTGATCTGGTGAGAGCGGCCTTGGAGGGGCTGCAAAAACCCGACTCGCTTCTGGAAATCCAATGTCGCCGTGCGGACATACATGTTCGTGAAGGCCGTCGGTTTATCGTCCTCCCCATCGCCTTGAATCCAAACCGATAAAAACTTCTCTAACCGGAGCCCGGTGCTATCCATGGCGGGGTCGGTATCGTGGAATAACTCATTTTCAGACTCTTCGAGCGGAATAGCCTCAGCGGACCTAAACATGAAGTTGTGTTTCCACATGTCATCGCTCATCCAAAAAATGGCATAGTGGCGGCGGATCGCGGGCAAAGTCAAGCCACGAGGCGGCCGGTTTCGTTGCCTTGACATTGGCGAAGTCGCTTTGATAGCGTGTTGAAATTGTTTAATTTCTGGGCCATGTTAGGAGAATTCATGCAGGTCAAAATCAATGGCAAGATAGAAGAGGTTTCAGGGGGAACGGTCCTCGATCTTCTCCAGGCCAAAAAGATTGAACCGCAAATGGTTGCAGTCGAAGTCAACGACACTATGTTGGACCGAAATCATCTCGCCACCACCAGCCTATGCGACGGCGACCGGGTTGAGTTCTTGTTCTATATGGGAGGTGGCCGGTGACAATGGCCCTGCACAAAGACATTACCGAACTCATCGGACGGACTCCCCTCGTCCGCCTGAACCGGTTGTCCCCTCCAGGTGGAGCGACGATCTATGGAAAGGTCGAGTTCTTTAACCCTGGTGGAAGCGTCAAGGATCGGATCTGCCTCAATATGATCGATGAGGCGGAACGACTGGGCGCATTAAAGCCTGGCGGCACGATCGTCGAACCGACCAGCGGAAACACCGGGATCGGATTGGCATTAGTCTCCGCGGTTCGTGGCTATAAGCTGATCCTCGTGATGCCGGAGAGCATGAGTATGGAACGAGCGAGCCTCTTGTCGTCCTATGGCGCACAACTCGTCTTGACGCCGGCATGGGAAGGCATGAAGGGTTCGATCCGCGAGGCGGAAAGCATCATCGCGCAGAATCCGTCGTACTTTATGCCGGATCAGTTTTCCAACCCGGCCAACCCGGCTATGCATAGGATGACCACGGCGGTCGAGATTCTCGAGGCGCTCGACGGAAAGATCGATGCGTTTGTGGCGGCAGTGGGCACGGGCGGCACCATTACCGGATGCGGGGAACTCTTTAAGGAACGCGATCCCAACGTGAAAGTCATTGCGGTTGAACCGGCCGGATCGCCGGTCTTATCCGGTGGAGAGCCGGGGCCCCATAAGATTCAGGGCATCGGCGCGGGGTTCATCCCGAAAGTGTTGAACCGGGCCATTCTCGATCGTGTGATGACCGTGACCGATGACGAGGCCTATCAAACGGCCAAGCAGCTCTCAAAAAAGGAAGGTCTCTTGGTGGGAATTTCCGCCGGGGCCAACGTGTTCGCCGCGCAGAAAGTGGCCCAGGAACTTGGACCAGGCAAGAATGTGGTGACTATCCTGTGCGACACGGGCGAACGATACATCAGCATAGAAAAGTATTTTAATATTTGAGATCCCTTTCATGAATTAAGCGAGGGGGGATGCTCAAAATGGCCGCCCAACAAGGCCGCAGGCGAGAAGAAACCGGAGGCGTACCCTCTGGGGTACGTTGAGGATTTCTTCGAACCGAGAACGAAGTTGGAGGCCGTTTTCAGCATCCCGGCAAACATGGAATTCACCGACGATCAAATATCTCGCTACAGCCGGCATATTCTGTTGCCGGAGGTGGGTGGCAAGGGACAGAAGAAAATCGCCAAGGCCAAGATTCTCCTGGTCGGCGCGGGAGGCCTTGGTTCGCCGGCGGCGCTCTATCTGGCCGCAGCCGGTATCGGCACCATCGGCCTCATCGATAGCGATGTGGTGGACCTGACCAATCTTCACCGGCAGATCCTTCACCACACGTCGGACGTGGGACGTCCCAAAGTCGTCTCGGGCAAAGAGAAGATTCAGGCGTTGAACCCGGATGTCCAGGTCTCGATGTACGAAGAGCGGCTGACAGCCGGTAATGCGCTGAAGATCATCAGCGACTACGACATCGTCATCGATGGGGTCGATAACTTTACGGCCAAGTTCCTGATCAACGACGCCTGTTTCTTTGCCGGGAAACCGTTGGTCCATGGCGGCATCCTCCGCTTCGATGGGCGCGTGACGACCTTTGTCCCGAAGCAGTCCGCCTGTTATCGTTGTGTCTTTAAGACTCCACCCCCGGCTGGGCTCGTCGCCTCCTGCCAGGAGGCAGGCGTGATCGGCGTGTTAGCCGGCATCATTGGTACGATCCAAGCAACCGAGGCCTTGAAACTCATTCTGGGTATCGGTCATCCTCTCACGAACCGATTCCTGGATTTCGATGCGCGCAAGACGCAGTTCAGAGAAATCAAAGTGAAACGCAATCCCGACTGCGCGCTCTGCGGTGCGCGCCCGACGATTACCGAACTGTTCGATGACGGCGATCCGTTTGCCGGCTGTGCCGTCCGGCCGTAATTATTATTATTGACGTAGTAAGGTGGAGTCGCCATGGCCACAATGAAAGCCCTAGTCTGTCGTGAGTGTGGAAAAGAATATCCGACGAAGGCGATCCATGTCTGCGAGATGTGCTTTGGCCCCCTCGAAGTGAAATACAACTACGAGGAGATCAAGAAGAATATTTCTCGCAAGAAGATCCAGGATGGCCCACATAGCATCTGGCGCTATGCCGATCTCCTGCCGGTGGAAGGGCCGACCTTTCTCGGCCCGCATGCAGGGATGACCCCGCTGGTGCGCGCAAAAAATCTCGGCGCCTACCTCGGGCTGGACGAGCTCTATATCAAGAACGATACGGTGAATCATCCCACACTGTCGTTCAAAGATCGGGTCGTGGCCGTGGCCATCACCAGGGCTCGCGAATTGGGATTTGAAACCATTGCCTGCGCCTCGACCGGCAATCTGGCCAATTCCGTCGCTGCCCATGCGGCTGCTGCAGGAATGCGCGCCTATGTATTCATTCCCGGCGATTTGGAGGCTGCCAAAGTCCTCGGGAATTTGATCTATAAGCCGAACGTGGTCGAGGTCGAAGGCAATTACGACGACGTCAATCGCCTCTGCAGCGAGATCGCCGGCGAACATGCCTGGGCCTTTGTGAATATCAACATTCGCCCCTACTATGCGGAAGGTTCGAAGACGCTGGCGTTCGAAACCGTGGAGCAACTCGGCTGGCGCACGCCGGACCAGGTGGTCATCCCAATGGCGTCCGGTTCGCTCCTGACCAAGATCTGGAAGGGCCTCCATGAAATGAAAAACTTGGGTCTTGTCGACGATGTGCGGACGAAGATCAACGGAGCACAAGCCGAAGGCTGTTCTCCTATTTCCACAGCCTTCAAGGCAGGGCGGGACTTCTTCAAGCCGGTGAAACCTAAAACGATCGCCAAGTCACTGGCCATCGGCAATCCCGCCGACGGGTACTATGCCCTCAAAGCGACTGCCGAGAGCAAAGGCGCCATGGACATGGTCTCGGACGACGAAGTCGTGGAAGGGATCAAGTTGCTGGCGCAAACTGAGGGAATATTTGCAGAAACAGCCGGCGGCGTGACAATCGGCGTGCTCCAGAAACTGGTGAAGCAAGGCACGATCAAAAAAGGCGACGTGACCGTCGCCTATATCACCGGCAATGGCTTGAAGACACAGGAAGCCGTGATCGATGCGATCGGCAGGCCCCACCGCATTCAGCCGAGCCTTGTCAGTTTTGAACAAACCTTTAAGGTAGGGAAACACGGGGGTGGTGACGCATGATTAAGGTTCGCATTCCAACTCCGCTCCGTCCCCTGACGAAGGGACAGGGAGAGGTCGACGCACAGGCCGGCACAATTGTCGAGATGATCGACACCTTGAACGCCTCCCACCCTGGGATTAAGGACCGTCTCTGCGACGACACGGGTGAGCTTCGCCGGTTCGTGAATATCTACGTCAACGAGGAAGATATTCGGTTCCTCAAGGGCAAAGAGACCTCGCTCAAAGACGGCGACGAAGTCTCGATCGTGCCCGCCATTGCGGGAGGTGCATCATGCCGAATATGAAAGTGCACATCCAGTTTCCGGAAGACAAGATCAAAGAACCGGTCATCTATCAGATCGGTCATGAGTATAAAGTCGTCACGAACGTCCGGCGAGCCGACGTTCGTGAAACCACCGGGTGGATGGATCTCGAACTGACCGGGGACAGCACGGAAATCGAGCGGGCGATCGCGGGCCTTCGCAAGAAAGGCGTCATCGTCGACCCGATCGAATTGAATGTGGTGGAATGACGCGGCGTGAAACGTGAGACGTAAAACGTGAAAGGTCAGAGGAGCCATCTTGATATGATCCTGCACGTTTTACTTTTTACGTTTCACGTTTAACGGGACTCGTATGGAACTTACCGAACAACAGATTCAACGATACAGCCGGCAGATTATTCTGAGCGAGGTCGGTGGCAAGGGCCAGATGAAGCTGACCAAGGCGAAAGTCTTGCTCATCGGCGCCGGGGGGCTTGGTTCGCCTGCAGGACTCTATCTCGCTGCAGCCGGTGTCGGCACCATCGGTCTGGTCGATGGCGATGTCGTCGATCTCTCAAATTTGCAGCGGCAAATCCTACACTCCACTGCTACGATCGGCATGTCGAAAGTGGAATCTGGCCGCAAAACCCTGTCGGCGATCAACCCGGAGATCACGATTAAGACCTATCACCAGAATGTCGACAGCGACAATATTCTTTCGCTGATATCCCAGTTCGACATGGTGCTGGACGGATCCGACAACTTTGCAACGCGCTTTCTCGTGAACGACGCCTGCTTCTTCGCCAAGAAGACGCTCATTTCTGCCAGCATGTTCAGATTTGAAGGGCAGCTCACGACGATCAAGCCCCATGCCGGCTATCCCTGCTACCGCTGCCTCTACCCGGAGCCGCCACCGGCCGGGCTCGTTCCGAATTGCCAGGAAGCCGGCGTCTTAGGAGCCCTCGCCGGAACCATGGGCATTCTTCAAGCCTCGGAAGCGATCAAGGAGATTCTCGGCATCGGCGAAACTCTTGCCGATCGCCTGTTGATCTATGACGCGCTGGAGATGAAATTCAGAAAAGTCGGACGCCCCAAAGACCCGGCCTGCCGACTTTGCGGACCCACGCCGACGATTACTGACTTGAAGAGTGACTATACTGTCACCTGCACCATCTAGCTAGCAGGATGCTGAAAATGCCCGCCAGCTTTGTTCTCGCATCGCTCCGACCCTCAACGTACCCCAGAGGGTACGCCTCGGCCCCTCGCTCGCTGCGGCCTCGCTGGACAGCCATTTTGAGCACCCTGGTGACCACCATTTTTCTCGATTATTCGTTCCCACATCCTGTCAAGCTAGTCAATCCCACTCCATCAGAGATCTGATACCGTGACAGGTCTCGTCATTCCTCAACACATTCTCGACGATATGGTGGCCCACGCCAGGGAACTCGATCCCTACGAGTGTTGCGGACTCCTGGCTGGAACCAACGGGACCGTCACCCACGTCTATCGGATCAAAAATATCGTGGCACTCGAAGGAGCCGAGAAATTGTCGTCCTTCGATCCGGCAAAAGTTGCGCATCTGGAGCGACTGTCACCAGCCGAGCGGGCCGAGATCGCCTTCGTGATGGACATGCAGGACTTTTCCATTGCGAAGAAGGATATTCGAAACAAAGGGCTCGACCTACAAGTGGTCTACCACTCCCATCCCCACGACCCGGCCCGCCCCTCCATCACCGACATCAAGATTGCCACCGACTATGAAGAAATCTGGCCAAAGATCAACCTGCCCATCCCCGCCTATCTGCTTATCTCTCTTATGGAAAAATCGAAGCCGGATATTCGCGGATACTGGATCACGGGTGGGACGGTCACGCAGGCGCACATCACGACGACGGCCTAAGTCCGGTCTATCTGGTCGGTCTGGTCTGTCTTGTCTCTCTGGTTGAACCAGACAGACCGAATAGACTCGACAGACCAGATAAACTAGCCGGTACTTTCTGAATTGTTTCCACTTGGCCTCAATGCGATAATGGTCACCTGGTTACCCTCGGAAAAAAGAGTGCTCGTCATGCCATACATGCGCACAACTCTTCTCGCCGTCTTCTTCAGTGCCTTCCTCCTCGGCCTGAACGTTTCCCTCAGCTTTGCCGAGGATAAAAGCTTCTACAGCCCCGTCATTCAGATCGACAAGGAAAGCCACCGCATCTTGATCTCCACCTTTGGGTCCGTGTTCTGGATCGACGTTCCTGATGCGGCCAAGCCGCACCTCGAGAAACTCCCGATATCAGGTCTCGTGGATTTCATCGTCGAGATGCGAGAGAACGGGCAAACGCCACTACTGAAGACTTGGAAAGTGAAATCGGGGGAGACAAGCTGCACCCACTTCGATGGGAAAACCTGCCGGTAGGCTGAAGAAAAGAGCATATGGCGTATAGCTTACGGCCGACAGTATGTGCGGGAAATACAGGATATTCTTTGTTCGTGCTATACGCTATTAGCCATTCGCTACCAGCTCCTGTTCCCTGCCATTAACCATACGCTCTCATCCCCAACGAGCTACCCTTCATCGAGGAACGAGTCGCGTTCTGACAAGCCAGCCGATAGACTCACGCCCCAAGTTCAGTCTGTCGGGGTAAAAGTGGCGGGGTTGGAAGTCTTAATCAATTGGCACTGAGTTGCCAAGAACAGACTCCCAACCCATTTGGCTCGACCCTCTCCCTACACCTACACTTCGACGATATCTGCTTTCAAGGATTGCACGAAGGCGACCACCTCACCACGTTCAGTCGGGGGAACTTTAAAGGCGTCCATGGTCGCATTGACGTGCCCCATAAAGGCCGTCCAATCAGCTTCACTGATCTTCATCCCTACATGAGAAATCTTCATATCACGCCCGGTGTAGTACCTGGGACCCCCGGCACTCGAACAGAGAAAATCGATCAAGAGTTGCTTTTCGCGCTTGATGCCGTCCGCTCCTCGATGCTCCCAGAAGCGCTTCAGCCGAGAATCCGCCATGAGGCGTGGCAACAAGTCTCCGGAGACCGCACAGATCGCATCATAGCCTCCGAGACGTTCATAAAGTGATTTCTTGCTCATTACTTGACCTCCTCTGGTTAAAAGATTGGTGCATTACCCGAGCGACCCGTTGTCAGCCCGTCCAATTCAACACAACGGCGCCAACTTTACTGAAAAAGCGAAATCGATGTCTACGGTGTTTCCCACCATGCGAGACCTGGGGAGAAGCGGGGGAGAGGAAGACACTGTCCCCGCCTCTTCCCCGTGCGCGCCTGCTGATGGCTGGGATGTTGACAGGGTCTTGTATCTAGATTCTGAATATTGTCAAGATATCAGGTGTGATCAGTCTGATATGAGCGACCGATGAGGTTAGGGTCTGAGAAGTCCGTAGGTCAGCGAGGCCGGGATTGAGGCATTCAAAGTCCACTATGGATCGAGAAGTCCATGAGCTAGAAAGGAGAGTGCATCATGATCAGGAAAAGCCTCGTGTTGGGAACCATATCAATACTTATCGCAGTGTTCGTGTATTGGGGGACATCGTCTGGAGCAAAGGACTGCGGCGGAATTCCTGCAGAGAAAGTGGCCGACATGGTGCATGCCGTGATCCAGTCACACCGCACCTTTTACACCGTTCATGTCGTGGAGCGGTTGCAGACAAAGGGCGTCGTCGTCGCTTCGGAAAATTGGCGGTCAGAAAACACACTTCCCCTTCCAGCCCAGTTCTTGAAAGAGTCAGCACGGTTGCCAGTGAACACGTCAGCCAAGATTGGTTATAAGCTTATCAGCCTCTGGCCTATTAATAAACAGAATGGGCCAAAAACCGAATTCGATCAAAAAGGGCTTTTGGAAACTCTGCAGCATCCGGATCGTCCCTATACCGAAGTGGTCAGGGAGGGGCGGGACTCGTATCTCCAAGCCATGTATGCCGACACGGCTGTTTCTCAGGCCTGCATCGGCTGCCACAACACGCACCCGAACAGTCCGAAACAGAACTTCAGGCAGAATGACGTCATGGGTGCAATGATTGTCACGGTCCCGCTAAGTCAGTAGCAGTCTAAACATAGCGTCTGAACTTATGCCGCATAATCTCCGCAGCGTCGAGTTGGGTGTTCTCCAGTGGTCGAAGCACGCCGTTCAAGGTGGCGAAGAACCGGTCGTGCTCGCCAGGCGGCGGGCCAGCTCCCAGACTCGCTCGACGGAAGCCAGCGGTGGACTGTACCGCGGCTGAAACAATAGGGTGAGCACGGTGCGATATTTTCACAGCAACGGTTTGAACAGAACCGCGTGGTGGTACCGGGCATGGTCTAGCGCCAGACCATGCGGTCGGAAATTACGAGGTCGAATTTAAGGGATCGGACCTTTTGTTTTGTTCAAAAGGCATCACGTGATGTTGCGCAAGGTGGTCGAGCTGCAGAACCTTACAATCACAAAGAAATTTTCCTTCCGGATTAGTTTATTAATACTTCTCTCTCACGAAGGTACTTGTCCAACATAAATGTTCCGAACGGAACAACAGACGCAACCAGTGCATACAGTGAAAACATGGAAGACCATCGTTGCCT
>Ga0315281_10009639_pt1 | contig 13382 bp, 7 predicted proteins | sample YL17G07_0_MG_FD_204540 | JGI IMG/M metagenome (GOLD analysis project Ga0315281, IMG submission 204540) | Sediment microbial communities from Yellowstone Lake, YNP, Wyoming, USA - YL17G07_0 | ecosystem: Environmental > Aquatic > Freshwater > Lake > Sediment | place: USA: Wyoming | collected... | reverse complement strand
GCGCCGCAGGGCATCTCCCTGCGCTACGTGCTCGACATGGCCGAGATACCGGCCTTCCAGGAGCGCCAGGAGATCGACGCGAATGGCGACGGTGAGCTGAGCGCGGCGGAACAGGACGCCTACGCGCACGCGAGGGCCGGCGCTCTCGCCGGGAACCTCGACTTCCAGATCGGCGGCAAGACGGTGGCGCTCGGCGTCGCCGCGACGGACCTCTCGTTCCCGGCTGGCGTAGGCGGCCTTAACATCCTGCGCTTCGTCGTCGATTACACCGCGCCGATGCCCGCGGGCTGGGAGCGTGAGGCGCAGCAGGTCGAGTACGTCGATCACAACTACGAAGGCCGCGCCGGATGGCGCGAGGTCGTCGTCCGCTCGCTCGACGGCGTTACGGTCGCGGATTCGACCGCGCCGGCCCAGGATGCCTCGGACGAGTTGCGCTCCTACCCCGCGAGTGGCCTCGCCAACCCGCTCCATGCCTCTCAAGCCTCGTTCTCGTTCGCGCCCGGCGCGGGCGCCGCGCTGGCGGCGACATCCGCGCCTGCGGCGAGGTCCGGGCCGGCGGAGCGTGCCAACAACCGCTTCACGTCACTCGTGACGAGCGAGAAGCTAAGCGCCCGGTTCATCCTCGGCGCCATGGCAGTGGCGTTCGCGTTCGGAGCGCTGCACGCGCTCGGCCCCGGCCACGGCAAGACGATCGTCGGCGCCTACCTCGTCGGGGAGCGCGGCACCGCGCGGCACGCGGTCCTGCTCGGCCTGCTCGTCACGGCGACGCACACGTCGGCCGTCTTTGCCCTCGCGTTTGTCACGCTGTATGCCTCGCAGTTCATCGTGCCGGAGCGCCTCTATCCGTGGCTGAGCCTCACCTCCGGGCTACTCGTCGTCGGCCTGGGCGCGGTGCTGCTCGTCTCCCGCGCCCGAGGCATCCTGCGCAGGCGGGCGCGCGAACGCGCTCACGCGGGCGCCCAGGCACACGATCACGATCACGGCCATACACACGACGTCCCGCAGGAGGTCTCCTGGAAAGCGCTCGCCGCACTTGGGATCTCAGGCGGCATCCTGCCCTGTCCGTCGGCGCTGGTCGTCCTACTTGGTGCAATCTCGCTGCACCGGCTCGGGCTGGGGCTGCTGCTCGTCACCGGCTTCAGCGCAGGCCTGGCGATGGCCCTTATGACGATCGGCCTCGCGTTGGTCTGGGCGGGCCGGCTGCTCTCGCGCGGGCAGTCGATAGCTTCACGGCGGCATGTGCCGAGTCTGGCGTTCGTCGGGAAGCTCGCTCCAGTCCTGCCCGCACTCAGCGCATTCCTCGTCATGGCCATCGGCATCGTGATGACGCTGCGTTCTGTCCAATGACCCAGGTGCCTTCTTCCTCTAGCGTGACGTACAGCCTCTCGAGCTGCGGGCAGAGTTGTGGGCGACCTCATCCACGAACTAGGTGACTCTCCGGCTGATCTGGAGTTCGGGCTTGCTCGAGCGTCGGCATGGTGGCACCACGCTAGCACCGGAGGAGCGATACTCGCCGTACGCTGAGATTCGGAGCATCCAACCATGAACGAAGAGCCGACCAGCCGGCGCATTGCGGAACTCCGCGTGCGCGTCGCTGCGGGTGATGTGGCCGCCGTCGCTGCATTCTGGCGCCGCGCAGCCGAAGAAGGCACGCCGATTGTTGAGCCCATATCCGGCGACGAAACTCAGCGGCTCGTGACGTTCGTCTTCCGCGCACCCGGGCCGCTGGCTAACGTCGCCATCTTTCCCGGTATCGAGCACGCGTACGTGATGGCGCAGAACCAGATGACGAAGCTGCCCGGCACCGACGTCTGGTATCGCACATATCGCGCCCGCGCAGACCTGCGCGCGACATACTACATTTCGCCCAACGATCCGCTGCGCTCCTCAGACGAGGAGATCGATTCCGGTGAGGAGGCCGCCTACATCGCCGAACGCACCAAGGCATGGCTGACCGACCCGCTTAACTCGAAGCAATTTACGTTCGAGCCCGGCTGGCCGGCGCATTCGCTGATCGAGCTGCCGGACGCGCCGACGCAACCGTATCTCGCGAAGAGGGAAGATGTGCCTGAGGGTACGATCGAGCGTGAGGATCTCGGACGCGATCCGTTTGGCGAAGGCCGACGCATCTGGACCTATCTACCGCCGGGCTACCAGCCCGGTGCAGGCCCGTATCCGCTGGTCGTCGTCTTCGATGGCTGGGGTGGCCGGAAACTCGGCGTACACACGACGCTGGACAACGTGATCGCCGATGGCGTCATTCCTCCAACGGTCTGCGTCATGATCCACCAGCTCGACCGCAACATAGAACTGCGGTGCAACGAGCACTTCGCAGACTGGCTCGCGCGAGACTTCGTGCCGTCGTGGGTGCGCCAGCGCTACGCGGTGACCGATGATCCGGCACGGACGGTGGTAAGCGGCACGAGCTTGGGCGGACTTGGCGCTGCCTGGTGCGCGTTCCGGCATCCTGAGGTGTTCGGCAACGTGCTTTCGCAGTCAGGCTCATACTGGTGGCGCCCAGGCGCTCCATCGTCATACAGCTTCGTCACGCGCACCGCCCCCGCCGGCCCGAAGGCCAGGCAAGGCGATCCGTACGAGTGGCTGACCCGGCAATACGAAGCGTCGCCATGCTTGCCGCTGCGCTTGCACATGGATGTGGGCCTTCTTGAAGACCAGCCCAGGCCCGGCGCATGCCCGACGATGCTCGACGCGAACCGCCGAATGCGCGATGTTCTCCGCACCAAGGGCTACGACCTTCAGTACGTCGAATACAACGGCGGCCACGACAGCGTCAGCTGGCGCGGTACGTTCGCCGACGGGCTGGCGTTCCTGCTCGGCGCCGCGACGCGCACACGCGGCGCCTTGAAAGGAAAGAGCTGAATGGAGATCACCACGGCGCGGCTTGTCTTGCGCGAGATGGAGACCGACGACTGGCCAGTCGTACTGGCGTATGAGAACGACGAGCGCTACCTGCGCTACTACGTGTGGACCGAGCGCGGCGAGTCGCTCGTGCGGGACTATGTCCAGAAGCTCGTGGACTGGCGATTCGAGCAGCCGCGCAGGAAGTTTCAGTTGGCGATCACGCTACCGCAGGACGGGACGCTCATCGGCATCTGTGGCATTCGGCGCAAGCCGGATAACGAGTTTGAAGGCGACATCGGCTACGAACTGAATCCTGAGTATTGGGGACGCGGCTACGCCACCGAGGCCGCGCGCGCCGTCGTCGCCTTCGGCTTCGAGCACCTGCGTCTGCACCGGGTGTCGTCATGGTGCAACGCCGCTAACCTGGCGTCAGCGCATGTTCTCGAGCGGGTCGGAATGCGTCAGGAGGGTCGGCTCCGGGAGGACAGACACTACAAAGGTCGCCGCTGGGACACGCTGCTCTATGGCCTGCTGAAGCACGAGTGGCCACGGCAACCCGAAGAGCAAGCGACGTAAGCGCTTCGGATCGCGCGGCGGGCCGACCACGAAGTGAAGTCCTCACCGTAAGACGCACCATCATCTGTATTCGTTCATAATCGTGACAAGCGTTTCGATGGCGGCATCCACCTCGGAGCGTTGCCCGGCAGGGCGGTACCGGTATCAGCAAGAAATCTTGTGGAGCATACCGAAGGCTGGAGCGGACCCCATGTCGCTACTATTGCCAAACAACGATCTGGAAACGGCGGTTGCGATGATGGCGAGAGTCGGCGTATGTCATTCGCCGAGCTTCTCCCCTGATGGACTGCGTATTGCCTTCATATCCGACCTGAGCGGGATCCCGCAGGTGTGGACGGTTGCGGCGGAAGGCGGCTGGCCGACGCGAGTGACGGCGCTGGACGACCAGATCAGGAGCGTGCAATGGTCGCCGAATGGGGAGTGGCTGGCATTCAGTCTCGCGCCGGGTGGTGGGATGAATCAACAGGTATTTGTCATTCGCCCGGATGGGACGGCGCTGCGCCGCCTGACTGACGGTGGGAAAGAGAACAACTGGCTGGCCTGCTGGACGAGCGACAGCCGGCAGTTGGTCGTTGCCTCCAACCGCGACCGACCCGAAGCGATGGATTGTTTTCTGCTGGATGTCGCCTCCGGCGAGTTCCGGTTGGCAGCAAGAAATCAAGGGGTCGGCCGCGTCACTGATGTGAGCGACGACGGACGATGGGCGATTGTCCACCGGGTGGCGAACCGCAGCGACAGCAACCTGCATCTGATCGACCTGCACAGCGGTACGGAAGCACTGCTGACGCCGCATGCGGGGCCGGGGAATTTTGCGAATGCCAAGTTCTCGCCGGATGGAAAAACGATCTACTTGCTTTCCGATCAACACCGCGAACTGGTGGCGCTGGGGCGGGTGCGGCTCGATGATGCCGGCCAACCGGGTGCGATTGAAGTGATTGCAGGGCGCGACGACGCGGAACTGCAAAACGCCATCGCTGTGAGCGACGACGGCAAGACGGCGGCGTTGGCCTGGAACGCGGCGGGGCGCAGCGAGCTGACGTTCCTCGATCTGGAAACATTGGCACTCACACCCGGCCCCTCGCTGCCGATCGAAATCATTGGGGCGATGGAATTTTCGAAGGACGGACGCAGGCTCGCTTTGGTCGCGACCGGTGCAGCCAGTCCCGTCAACGTGTGGTGCTGCGAGCGCGATACCGGCCGCTTCTGGCAGGTAACACACAGTCAGCACAGTGGCGTTAATCTCGAAACACTGGTGAAGCCAGAGCTCGCGCAGTTTCAAGCGCATGATGGGCTGGCATTGAGCGGTTGGCTGTACCAACCGAAGGACTTTCGCGCGCCCGGCCCGATCGTACTGAGTCTTCATGGCGGGCCGGAAGCTCAGGAGCGCCCGACGTTCAGCGGCACGTATCAAGCGCTTCTTGCGCACGGAATCGCAGTCTTCGCGCCGAACGTGCGCGGCTCATCCGGCTTCGGCAAGACCTTCGTCAATCTCGACAACGGCGCGCTACGCGTGAATGCGGTGCGCGACATTCAGGCGTGCGCCGATTGTGTCATACAGAAGGGTGTGGCTGATCCGCGACGCATGGGCATCATGGGCGGCTCGTACGGCGGCTATATGACGATGGCCGGGCTGACCGAATTCCCCGACCTATTCGCTGCCGGCGCAGATCTATTCGGCGTCGTGAACTTCAAGACCTTCTTCGCGCACTCCGAACCCTGGATGGTGGCCATCTCCAAAATCAAATACGGCGACCCTGACACCGAAGGAGATTTGCTCGACAGCCTGTCGCCGATTTACAAGATTGACCGCGTGAAGGCGGCCACGCTGGTACAGCATGGGGCAAACGATACCAATGTGCCGGTCATCGAAGCCGAGCAAGTGGTTGCGAGGCTGAAGGAACGCGGCGTGACGGTTGAATATGTAATGTTCCCTGATGAAGGCCACGGCTTCCAAAAGGAGCCGAATCGCATCCGGTCGACAGTTTCGATTGTCCGCTGGTTTAGCCGGCACCTTAACGCAGAGCCCGGCCCCAATCCTCCACAGCGAGAGCAGAAAGGCGGCACAGCATGAAGCTAAGCACGACGGACCTCGCGGAGGCTCTTCTAACGCTTCGTTGTAGTTGGCTGGACATTGCGAGGGAAGCGGGAGTGCAGAGAGCGCACGCGGAGGCGCCTCATGAGGCTCAACGTTCGACGACCACTGTATAGTGGTCGCCAGTACCGCGCTGATGAATTCACTGGTTGGAGGTAGCATGCGGATCCGAAACCTACTGATCCCTCTGGTGGCGCTGGTGGGCGTGCTCGGCATTAACCCGTACGCCGCTGCGGCGGACGCGCCTGTGACACGCACCATAAGCGTTGGCGGCGGCGGCGACGGCGTCGCCGCGTTCAACTTCTTCCCGGCTGAAGTCACCATCCACAGGGGTGACGCGATCCACTTCGCGAACCCATATGTAGAGCAGCACACCACGACCTACGTGCCCGCCGGCATGGACGTGCCCGGCAGCCGGATCCCGAACCCCTCCGGCCCCGGTCTAATCATCAACCCGCGCTTCTACGGGCCCACGGATACGCCGGGCCACGCCACGAATCTTGATACGCACACGTATTACAACTCCGGCGTCATGTCCAAAGGCGACAGCGTCGACGTCGTATTCAGCGCCGTCGGCAACTTCAAATTCATCTGCCTGCTCCACCCCGGCATGGAGCTGGGGGTCGCTGTGACCGGCGCAGCGGGAACGACTGCGTCGCAAGCTGACCTCGACAAGCAGGGCGATGCCGAGCGCGACGCGTTGATCGCCAAAGGCAAGGCGATTATCGCCGCCGCACAACAGACGAAGGTAACGGACGCATCCGGCGTCTCGACGTGGGCCCTGCAGGCCGGAGCGGATCCGGGCCAGACCGAGGTCATGCGATTCCTGCCGGACCGAGCACTGAATATCTCAACGGGCGACACGGTGAAATGGACCACCAACGTGTTCGCTCCGCATACCGTCACGTTCGGCGACACCCCCGAAGCGCTGCCCGCCGGTGAGTCGACCTACAACGGCGGCGACGCTAACTCGGGCGTAATGTGGGCGCCTGGTGGCCGCGACACCGCTGGGAGAGATCTGCCCCCGGCGCCGGGTGGAAGCACGTACAGCCTCACGTTTACCAGGGCGGGAACATACGCGTACGTCTGCCTCATCCACGCCAACCAGGGCATGACGGGCACGATCGTTGTCAGCGACAAGGCGCCGGCGCAGCCTTCGCAGCCGGCGACGTCGGCCAAGCCGTCAAACACGGGTGGCGGCGGACACGGGCCGTGGCTACTCGCGGTGCTCACCCTCAGCATCGCCGGTGTGGTTGTCGTTGTCGCGGCCGCGCGCATGCTCTGGCAGCGGCGACCGCGAGGAGGTGCGTGATGAGGGCCACGCAGAAAGGCGGCACAGCATGAAGCTCAGCACGACGGACCTCGACCGCATCCGACAGACCGCGGCCGCGCTCGTCGAGGAGCGACATCTGCCCGGGCTCGCGGTCGGGGTCGTGCAGGGCGATGATCTCGTCTTCGCCGAGGGCTTCGGCTTCGCCGACATCGAGAGCGGCCGCAAGCAAGATCCTGCGCTCCGCCAGCGCATCGGTTCGATTACGAAGACGATGACGGCGCTCTGCATCATGGCGATGATCGACGAGGGGCGCCTCTCGCTCGACGACCGCATCGTCGAACTGCTGCCCGATCTGCCACTGCACGGGCACGCGGACGGCGTGACGGTTCGGCATCTGCTGACGCACACGGGCGGCATCGGCGAAGCTCCGACGATGGAGCACGTGACGCGCCCCGGCGAGATGCTGTGGTCCGATGCGCCGGAAGCACTGTCCACGGTCGAGGCGTACCCCAACGGCATCCTCATGGAAGTGCCGCCGGGCACGAAGTGGGCGTACGCGAACCACGGCTACGGCCTGCTCGGTGAGATCCTCGCCCGCACGGAAGGCAGACCGGTGGACGAGGTGCTGCGGCGACGCATCTTCGAGCCGCTCGGCATGGCTGGGAGCGACTGCTTCGAAAGGCCGCATCCGGATCTCTCCACCGGCTACCACCGCGCCCCGGACGCGGATACGCGCGTGCTCATGGAACGCTACGGCGGCCAAGTGCCGGACGAACAAACGGTCGATGGCCACAACATCCGCATGGCGAAGTACGAATACGTTCGCGGCGACTCCATGCGCGCCTGCGGCGCCGTGCAGTCGACGATTTACGACATGGCCCGCTATAGCTCGGCGCTGCTACGGCGCGGCGGTGGCATCGTCCAGCCCGAGACATTCGACGCGATGGTAGCGCCGCAGTGGTGCCTCGACGACCGTCTGCCCAGCCAGGGACTCGGGTTCGCCCGCCTGCCCCGCTTCGGGCGCCGTGTGTTCGGCCACGGAGGCGGCGTCGCGGGCGGCTGGAACACGGCACTCAGCATCCTGCCCGACGATGACCTCGCGCTGCTCATCCACCTCAACCTCGCGTCCATGGACATCACGCATGTCGACGGAGCGCTGATGCGCGCGCTCGTCGATGCGCCGCACGCGGTCCGGGAAGCGGCATGTCCACTCGATTCCGCGGTCCTCGCTGCGGCCCCCGGGCTCTACCAGGGTTCGCCGGGCACGCTTACGAATCTGCGCATCATCACGGGACTCGGCCGCGTGCGCATCGAAGATCGTGGCGGCGATCTGTACGTGCGTTCGCAGCGCGGCCCCTGGAAGGACGGCGTGCGCATGCTGCCCGCCGACGCGTCGGACCCAACGTTCTTCATGCTCGAGACAGAAGACATCGAGCCCGCTTACCTCGCGTTGGTCCGCAACGACGGGGGCGCGATCACAGGTCTGCGCGAAGGCATGATGGACCTCGTCCGCGTCCCGGATCCAGACGCCTGAGATCGCCAACCGGACGCTGGCGCCACATCCGTCAGTTCGTGAAGCGCGATACGTGCCAACGTGCAATCAGGAGGACCGATGATCGCGACCGATCCCGCGCAGGCATTCGATCTTATCGTCCGAAATGGGACGCTATACGACGGCAGCGGAGGCGAACCGTATGCCGCTGATATTGCCGTGCAGGGCGATCGTATCGCGCGCATCGGCGGACTCGATAGCGCGCGCGGGGGTACCGAGCTCGATGCCCGCGGCATGGCGGTGGCACCGGGTTTCGTCAACATGCTCTCACATTCGTACATCACCCTGCTGCAGGACGGCAGATCGCTTGGCGAGCTGAAGCAGGGCGTCACTTTGCAGATCTTCGGTGAGGGCTTTTCGATGGGCCCGCAAACCCCGGAGATGCGCGAGAACGCGCAGAAGAAAGCGCAGGAAACCCACGGGTCGGTGACCATCGCATGGTCGAGTCTGGCTGAGTACCTTGCACACGCAGAGCAGAAGGGGATCTCACAGAACATAGCCTCCTTCATCGGCGCGACGTCGCTCCGCATCTACGCCGTCGGCCAGGACGACCGCCCCGCCACCAGTGCCGAGATGGACGTTATGCGCGGTCTCGTGCGCGACGAGATGTCGGCTGGCGCGCTCGGCATCGGTTCGTCGCTGATCTATCCTCCCGCGTTCTTTGCCTCTACCGAAGAGCTGATCGGTCTGTGCAAGGCCGCGTCGCCGTACAAGGGCAAGTACATCTCGCACATGCGCGATGAAGGTAACCGCCTGATCGAGGCGATCGATGAACTCGTTCGCATCAGTCGCGAAGGAGGTGTGCCCGCCGAGATCTGGCATCTCAAGGCCGCTGGCAAGTCGAATTGGCACAAGCTCGACGGCGTGATCGAGAAGGTCGAATCGCTGCGGGCGCACGGCGAGTCCATCACCGCCGACATGTACACCTATACCGCTGGCGGCACCGGACTATCGAACATCATCCCGCCGTGGTTTCATGACGGAGGCCCGCGCAAGCTGCTCGAGCGGCTGGACGACCCGGCGATACGCGCGGAGATCCGCCGCACGATCGAGACATCAAGCGACGGCTGGGAGAATCTCTACGCGCAGTCGTCAGGCCCCGACGACATCCTCATCGTCGCCGTCCGGAAAGAAGAGAACCGTCCGTACCAGGGGAAGACCCTAAGGGCGGTCGCGCAGATGCTCGAACTCGATCCGATTGATGCGGTGTTCGAATTGATCAGACGCGACCGCTCTCGCATCGCTACGGTGTACTTCATGATGTCGGAGGACAATGTGCGACGGCAGGTTACCCTGCCCTGGGTGTCGTTCGGGTCCGACGCCAGTTCGACTGCCGTCGGGCCAACCCCCGCCGACGACGGTGGCGAAGCGGTCCCACCGGCTACGGGCACGCACCCCCGGGCCTACGGCAACTTCGCGCGACTCCTTGGGAAGTACGTCCGGGACGAGGGCCTGATCCCGCTCGCCGAGGCGATCCGGCGCTTAACACGCTTTCCCTGTGAGAACCTCGGCATCGATGACCGGGGGCGGCTGCAGGCGGGGTGTTTTGCCGACATCGTAGTGTTCGATCCTGCGACGATCACCGATCGTGCGACCTACGAGGACCCGCACCAGTATGCAGTGGGCGTGCGCGACGTCATTGTTAACGGCGTGGTCACGCTCCGCGACGGTGAATTCGCCGGGCGATTCGGCGGACGGGCGGTATACGGCCCCGGAAAGAGGTAGCAAGAGGTGACACCGGTGCGTCGGGCGAAACGGTGGTTCGCTAAGCGCCAGCCAGCTCCACCCACGATGACGACGTAGTCTGTGGCCCCGTTTGTCCTCGCCGTTCCCGGCGCGCTGCGTCAGTCCATCTCGTCAAGTTGCCGATCAAGTTCGCGGATGCGGCGGCTCAGCACTGGTAGCATCGCCACCGCCATATGCGGGTTCGAGCGCAGCTCTGCGATGAAGTCCCAGCAGGACAGCACGAGGCACCTACTATCCTCGAGCGCGCGGACCGTCGCCGCGCGCGGCTCTCCGTCAAGGAGTCCCATCTCGCCAAAGAAGCCGTCTGGTCCGATTTCCGTGAGTCGATGCTGGTGAGGCGACCCGGCGCCCCGAACGATCTCGGCCCTGCCCTCGATGAGGACGAAGAAGGTGACGGCTCTCCCGCCTTCCTCAACGATCGTCTCCCCTGCTTTGTAGTGGCGTTCGACGGCGGAGTTGGCCAGTTGGCGCAGATCCCGGCGGCCGAGCTGCGAGAACAGCGGTACCTTCGCGAGCGTGTCTTCGTGGGACATTTGGAGCAGTCTCCTTCTCTCCGTGGCCTCACCGGCCAAGCGCCTGGTCCGGCGCTGATGTGAGCGTACCGCGAATCAGGTCTGTGGTCTGCCGGCGATGGCTCCGGAGCCGTCCTGCTGACGAGGCGATTGGACATAGAGCACCCAGTCGGTAGAGGGCACGCTATGAGCTCTCGGATCGTGACGTGAGCTACATTGATGCAACCGCGTACACGACGTGCGTGCCGCTGAGCCCTTTCAGCTCCATCTCGCGCGGCTCGCCGAACGTCCCGGCACCAACGCTGCTCTCGACGAGCTGGCGGAGCAGCGACGACACGAGGATCTCGCCGCCGACGGCCTTGCCGGCGACGCGGGAGGCGAGGATGACGTTCTTGCCGTAGAAGTCGTCGCCGTCCTTGATCGTCTCGCCGGCGTGCAGGCCGATGCGCACCTTCACGTGCTCGCCCTCGGCAGCGTTGTGGTTGGCGAAGGCGCGCTGGATCGCGATGGCGCAGTCGAGTCCCTTCTTCGCTGACTGGAAGGCTACCATGAAGCCGTCGCCCATCGTCTTCACTTCGTAACCCTCGTGCGCCTGCAACTGCGCGCGGATCAGGGCGTTGTGTTTGCGCAGGAGATCCTGCCACGCCTGGTCGCCGAGGCGCTCGGTGAGCACCGTCGAGTCCTCGATGTCGCTGAACATGATTGTGACGGTGCCGTCGGGCGCCGCGTGTGAGGCGATGTCCGGCCGCTCCCGCTCGACGCTCTCCGCCACCGCGACGATCGATGTATAGATGTCGGCGGTGATCGTGCTGATGCCCTGGTCGCGCATGCGGAGGCGCATCGCTTCTTCGAGCGCGGGCCGCATCTTCATCGTCTGGAACTCGCCGAGCGCGAAGTTGAGGTGCTCGACGGCCTCGGCGCGCTCGTCCGGGTAGTGCTCGAACAGCGTGCGCGCGATGGCGAGGCGTACCAGCGCCGTCTCCGGCCGATCGCCGACCTTGGCGGCGACATCGAGTGCTGATGCGAATTGCGCGCGCGCGGCCGCCGGATCGTCGAGCAGCAGATCGGCGAGGCCGAGCTGGCGCGCGACGGTGGAGTACGCCTCCGGCGCGTACAGATCATCGAAGCCGGAGAGCCGCTGGTGGAGCATGCGCAGCACGTCCATGTCCTGTGTAATGATCGATGCTGCGAGCAGGTACACCAGGGTGGGCGTGTCGGTCCAATCGTCTTCCGCACGGATTGCGCGCTCTGCGATGAGACGTCGTGTCTCGCTCCGCGCCTCGTCGGTCAATCCGGACGCTGCCGGGATGTAGGCGGCCATGCCCTCGTACCCCGCGAACGTGCCCCAGAACGCCCGCTTTGTGAGCGCCTCCTCGAAGCGGCCGAGCCTGGTGAGCACCGGGGACGCGGCGTTGGCAGCTGAGGCCTGCCCAATTGGTTCGACACCTGCGGCGCTGCCGGCAAAACGTTCGATCGCCTCGACACTGGCCTGGAGCTCACCGCTGAGTGCGAGCCACTGCGCTTCCCTAGTTGCCGCCTGTGTCTGCACAAACGGATCTCCGATTCGACGCGCGTAGTCATCAAGCTCCTGCTGCGCGCTGTTCGCCTTGTGGCGCTCGCCGACGGAGAGAAACGCCCCCGCGAGACCGCGAAGGCGTAGCGCGACCACCGCGGGTCGAAGGCGCAGGCCCGTGCCCGTCCCTGACATCGCGACGAGCTCCTCCGCCGCGTTCGCGCGCTCATGTTCGAGTTCTGGGGGCGCTCCCGGGCTGACAAATGTGCCTCGCGCCAAGGCCAGCATTTCGGGATCGCCAAGGCGGCGCGCCTGGTCGAGCGCCGCGATCTTCTGCTCCCAATACTCCCGCATCCTTCCGAACGCCATGTGCGTCAACCCCGCGATGGCATCCGCCCGAGCGCGCAAGTAGGTATCCGGCGCCGTGTGGCGGTACATGCGCTCGGTCCACATCACCCACTCCGCCGACTTGAACGCCGGACCGGCGTCCCGGCGGCCGAGGGCCTCGGTCGCCAGTCCGGAGGCCGAGGCTGCACGGTCGCTGTCGCCGAGACGCTCCGCGATGGCGAACATCTCCGGTGCGATCTCGTGGGAGACGCGCGCCGGCTCGCCGGTGGAGAGCAGCGCGTCAGCCAGCGTGTTCATCAATTCGTAGCGCTTCTCGTCGTCCTTCGGATCGAGCACGTCCTGCACCTGCAGGGCCTGCTCGAGCAGGCGCGCGGCCTCGCCGTGCGCGTAGACGCCGGCAGCGCGCTGTGCGGCCAACTCGCCATAGCTCACCGCCTTGCGCAGATCTTCCTCCGTCGATGAGTGCGCGAAGTGCTCCGCCAGTTCGACCGCGTGCTCGTCGAGGCGCGCGGCGTAGTGCTTCTCGAGCGCCTTCGCGACTTCGTTGTGCATGCGCAGTCGGCGAGGGGCGATCATCTCGCCGTACAGCGTCTGACGGAAGTAGGCGTGCGTGAATCGATAGCGGACGTCGCGCCCCTGCGTGTGCTCTTCGAGCAGCGAAACGCCGATCGCTTCTTCGATCGCGCTCAGCAATTGTTCCTCGGGCACGGCGGCGACGGCACGTAGCACATCGAGCGAGAAGTCGCGGCCCATGACGGCGGCGATGCTGAGGATGCGGTTGCATTCCTCGCTGAGGCGCGACAGGCGCTTGCCGATGACGTCCCGCAAGCCTTCGGGGATCTGCGTGACCAGCGAGGCGCCGACCGCACCTACCCACTGTCCGCCCTCGCGCTTGATCAGGCCGGACT
>Ga0315281_10009638_pt1 | contig 13382 bp, 12 predicted proteins | sample YL17G07_0_MG_FD_204540 | JGI IMG/M metagenome (GOLD analysis project Ga0315281, IMG submission 204540) | Sediment microbial communities from Yellowstone Lake, YNP, Wyoming, USA - YL17G07_0 | ecosystem: Environmental > Aquatic > Freshwater > Lake > Sediment | place: USA: Wyoming | collected... | reverse complement strand
CGGGCGTTTTCCGAGCTTGATTGTGGGGGATAAACAGACCTGCTAAAATGGCCCATAAGCATAGTTCAGATTCTTGTCGGGCCTGACGATGCATATTATGATAAGATTTAGAGCGAGGTTCCGACTTGGTGTAGGAACCGTGGCAGGGTGAGTGCGAGATGCAGCTATCAGACCGAGAAATACAGAACACGCTTGACTTACTCAAGAAGCAGAAGTCTGCCGGCGAGACTGAGGTCGCGTCCTTGAGCGCTGAAGAGCTCGAGGGGATTCACGGTGTCGTCGAGCAGATTGGTGCTATGCCCGAGGTCAGGAAGGACAAGGTAGAGAAGATCAAGAGGGCGATCGAGTCATCGAGCTACAACGTGACCGGCGATGACGTCGCCAAGAAGCTCATAGGGCGAATTCTCTCTGATAAAATCCGATAGGCCGATTGCTGTTATCAGTCTCTAGATAAACCATGTAATCCGTATTATCATTTCTGTGGGCTCGGGTCCCGGTCTGTGGTTGAAAGTCGATGCCAGTCGCAGGCGAAACGACCCACGTAAGGCAACAATTGGTTGCTGAGCATGGTGCGACTTAGGGGTAAGCCCTGCCTCCTTTAAAGGAGAGAAGGGGGAGTGGGCAGGCGCTTCAGCCGGTCCTGCAAACCCTCAGCAGGCGAGTGTGGGGTCAAAGACCAGGTCAGCGGGACCCTTTCCCACGCTTGCTGGACACTGTTTTGGCCGTGTGGTACCCTAACCGACAGTCTACTAAACTGGGGGCGGGTTTTGGAAACAGGTGTAGTGAAGTGGTTCAACCCCGAGAAGGGTTTCGGTTTTATAGAACGTGAGAATGGAGAGGACGTGTTCGTGCACTTCTCCGACATCACGGCGGATGGTTACCGGACCCTTAACGAGGGCGAGAAAGTACAGTTCGACGTGGTAGAGGGAGACAGAGGTCCCAAAGCGACCAATGTCCAAAGGCAGACCTGAACGCGAAGAAAGCTAGAGCATGCAACCCCATTTGCCTGCAGGGCTAAAGATGGGGTTGTAGTCTTTTCTTCCCCTTGAAAATGGTCGGGCTGGAGTCAAGGACCGAGCAGGAGGGAGCTTCTTTGCAGGTCATAGTGAAGGGCAAGAACATCGAGGTCACCGGTGCGCTTCGAGAGCACGCCGAGCAGAAGGTGGCGAAGATAGAGAAGCTCGGGCTCGACTTCAAGGAGGTCGAAGTCAAGCTCGTAGTTGAGAAAAACCCGAGCATAAAGGACAATCAGATTGCGGAGCTTACCCTTCTCGGAAGTGGGCCACTGCTACGGTCCACCGACCGGGACCGCGACATGTACATAGCGATTGACAAAGCGGTGTCAAAGCTTCTGAGAAGGATCAAGAAGTTCCATCAGAAGCAGATAGACAGAACCCAGGCTCGGGAGAGCGCTCTCAGGGGGCAGTCGCCCGAAGAGTCCTCGGAAGATGAAGGCCCCGCGATAGTCAAGAAGAAGAGGATATCTTTGAAACCGATGACGCCCGAAGAGGCAGTTCTCCAGATGGAGATGCTGGGGCACGATTTCTTCGTGTTCACTGACTCGGATACAGACCAGGCTACAGTTGTCTACAAGCGCAACGATGGGAACTTCGGTCTTATAGACACTTCCGGGTAGGGGGTCCGAAGATATGGCGGACTTGATCATATTCTTAAGGAAAAGCTTGAGGTTCCTGGCGGAGGTATTCCTGGTTGGAGGTGCGGGGGTGCGATGGTAAAGGGATCGCGTCTCGAGCTGGACGAATCTATCCTCGAGGGCGAGGCGAAGAGGTCTCTGCTCGGCAGGGGCAGGATAGATAATGCCATCGCCGTCGTCGCGGTCCTCGCGTTGGTCCTTATCGTTCTCCTGGCGATTACCGCAAAGAACGAGAATTGGTGGGCCGTTTTTCTCATCGGACTTTTATTCTTCGCGTCCGAGTTCTTCGCGTTGCCCATGAAGTCTGGAGGCCGCCTGTCGCTTGCACTGCTGCCGCTGGTCATCGCGATGATGGTATCGGGCCCCCTGGGCACCGCGGTAGTCCCGCTGTTCGCAATACCGGTGTTCTTCATGGAGATGGGAGATGAGGCCATCAGGCGGATCGTTTACAACGCCTGCCAGTTTCTCGTGGCTGCAGGCGCAGCAGGATGGGTCTTCAGGCACACGGGCGGGAAGCTTTTGATGCCCGATATTTCGAACGGCGGCAAGCTTATCCTGCCGTGGATTCTCGCGACCCTTGTCTTTTTTGTGTTGAATACGGTATTCACCGCGCTGGTTCTGACCCCCGAGGATGATAGGCTGCTCCGGTTCTGGCGGTTAAGGCTATTACCGAGGTTGCCCGGTTACGTACTTTACTCGGGCATCGGGTTCCTGGCAGCGATAGTCTACGTGAGGCTCGAGTTCCCCGGCGTGGTTCTCCTGTTCGTTCCTCTTCTCGGCATACGGGTCGTGTACACACGTTATGCGAAGATGCGCGACGTATGCGACGATACAACGCTTTCTATCATGGAGGCCGTGGAGGCCGGCGGGATGTTCAGCGAGGGGCACAGCCTTGGAGTGGCGGATATGGTGGAGGCGATAGCAGAGGAGATGAACTTCCAGGAGGAGGACCTCCATTGTCTGCGCCAGGCGGCGTTGCTTCATGATATCGGCAAGCTTGCCCTTGACCCAGGTCTCATCGATAAGCCGGGCGTACTCTCGCCCGAGGAGTTTGAGGAGATAAAGAAGCACCCGCTCATAAGCGCGGAGATAATCTCGAAAGAGGCCTCCTTTGCTGTGGTGGTACCATCGGTCACGCATCACCACGAGTCGGTGGACGGGAGCGGCTACGTCGATGGTCTCGCGGGGGACGCCATCCCGCTGGGTGCGCGAATCCTGGCGGTAGCTAACGCTTTTGACGCCATGCAGCGCGCGACCCCTTACAGAGAGCCCATGGATTCCTACCGTGCCGCGTCAGAGATCATAAGGGGAAAGGGTGTGCAGTATGACCCCGAGGTGGTTGACGCCTTCATCAAGGTTGTGAGGAGACGTGGTATATGGTCCGGGTCGCGCAAGGACGCCTTGGGCATGCGCAAGAAAGAGGCGGAGGGCGAACCGCGCCTGATCCCCGAAGTGGATCAGCCCAGTCTCGAACAGGCCGCTGGAGGCACAGAGGCCGGCGTTGCTCCCGCTGAGGGAACAGCTTACGAAGAGATGAAAGGCGATATCGAGAAAGATATCAGGGAGTGGAAGAAGGCTGAAGGTGGAAGAGGACGAAGGGATCGCGAAGAGCAGAAAAAAAGAACGCCCCCTTTCTGGAAGAAAAAGGGCAAGAAGGATCAGGGGCCGCAGGACTAAGCCTGCCCCCGATCTGAGCTTTATAGAGGAAGCGCCCGGGCTTGAGAGGGAAGCGGCCCCCGAGCAGGAACCTGTATTCGAGCAGGCACCGATCGAGAAGGGACCCGCGGGGGAGGTCTTTGCCCCGCCTGCTTCCACCGAAGAGGGACCCGCGCGTGCCGCGCAGCCTCGCCCCAAGCGTGAACGGAGAGAGTTCGCGAGGCGCCGTGAGCCGCGTGAGCCGGGGGCCGGGGGCACACGGGTGATAATACCGTTGGTTGTGGCCGCGGCGGTCGGCACCCTGGTGATCTCTATCCTCTACACCAAGCTGAGCATAGTCGACTACAGCGTCTTCTTCTTCTACCTGGTCGTTTTCACGCTCTGCGCCGAGTTCGAATTGAGGATAAAGGGGGGAGGCTCACTCAACATGGGCCTTGTCCCTCTGCTGGCGGCCCTGATCTCGTTGCCGGCGGTGCAGGTCGTCTGGATCTTCCTTATCGGTTCCGTTGTCGCGATGTTCACCCGGTCGATGGGGAAGGTGACGGAGGACGACGTGCTCGGCATGCTGATCGACTACGCGGGGGTAGGCGCCGCCGCGGTCGTCTTCCATTTCTTCCTGAATGTGATTCCCAAGAAGCCGGAGCTCCACGGCAACTACTGGCCGGGTGTACTGGTGTCAGTGGCGATAGCCGCGGGGGTCCTGTTCCTTGTCTACCTTGTGCGGTCCACCTTTATCCTCTCCCAGGAGGGGCATCTCTCCGTGGCAGTCTATTTCAAGAGCACCGTTCGCAGGACCTGGCTTGCGTTCCTTGCCGTCGGGTTCATCGGCGTCTTGATGGGTCTTATCTACGTGGGTATCGGGACGTGGTCGGTGCTGTTCGCGCTGCCCCTCCTCCTTGTATTCGCATACGCCTACAACAGAGTGGCGGCGACCGACCGGTACCTGCTGGATACGATACGCATACTATCCGCCATTCCCGAGGAGACGGGCAGGGTCGCGAAGGGCCACGCCGAGCGGGTGGCCGAACTTGCGGTAGGGGTAGCACGCGAACTCGGGCTTTCGCCCGAGGACGTCCAACAGGTGGAGTATGCTGCTTACCTGCACGACATTGGCGCCATCACCAGGGAAAAGCCTGGCGGGGAACAGCAGCAGCTGCTGGAGACGGAGGGTGTAGTCGAGGGTGGCGTCGACATGATCGGCAAGGTGGATTATCTCGATGTTGCGGCGGAGATACTGCGGGGCCGTGAGGGACTGCGGGACCGCGTGGATGACGTTGACAAGCGCAGGGCGGTAAGCATGGGCGCGGGCATCCTGCGGGCGGTCGACGACTTCGAATTGATGGTACAGGGAAGTGAGGGTCGCGAACCGCTCGCTGAAGGAGATGCCCTGATAGAGATGAACCTCGAAAGGGGCGTCCGTTACGACAGCAAGGTACTGCGCGCGATAGCAAAGGTACTTCCGAGATTACCAAGGGAAGGGGCCTCTTCGATTGTTGAAGGGAGTGCAGAAGGCTCTCCGCTATGGGGAGAGCCGGAAGGTTAGAGAACTAGAAGAGATTGTCGCCCGGGTAAACGAGCTGGAACCCGACATAGAGAAGCTCTCCGATGAAGAACTCTCCTCGAAAACCACCGAGTTTCAGCAGAGGCACGATGCGGGCGAAAGCCTGGATGAGCTGCTGCCCGAGGCGTTCGCGACCGCGCGGGAGGTCGCGCGCAGAACCCTCGGTGAGCGGCACTTCGACGTCCAGATAATGGGCGGCATCGTGCTGCACCAGGGAAAGATCGCCGAGATGAAGACCGGCGAGGGCAAGACCCTGGTGGCCACCCTTCCCGTATACCTCAACCATCTCTCGCGTGAAGGCGTCCACGTGGTAACGGTCAACGACTACCTTGCCAAACGCGACAGCGAGTGGATGGGCGTTATCTACCGCTTCCTAGGGATGAGCGTTGGCCTGATACAGGCACAGATGGAACCGCCGGAGCGGCGGATCGCTTACGCAGCCGACGTCACCTTCGGTACCAACAACGAGTTCGGGTTCGACTACTTGCGCGACAACATGGTCGTCTCGCCGGACCATAAAGTCCAGCGCGGCCATCACTTCGCCATAGTCGATGAGGTTGACAGCATCCTTGTCGACGAGGCCCGCACCCCTCTCATCATCAGCGGCGCCGCGACCGAGTCCGTCCGCTGGTACCGGCAGTTTGCCCAGGTCGGCAAGCGCCTGAAGAGGGACCGCGATTACGAGGTGGACGAGAAGTCGCGCACCGTGGCGGTGACCGAAGAGGGAGTCCAAAGTGTGGAGGAGATACTGGGCGTGGACAACATGTACGACAACGTCCACTCGGACCTGGTCCACCACATGGATGTCGCGATCAAGGCCAAGGAGCTCTTCGCGAACGAGGTCGACTACATAATCAAGGAAGGCGAGGTAATTATCGTCGACGAGTTCACCGGGCGCATGATGTTAGGGCGCCGTTACTCCGACGGGATACACCAGGCGATCGAGGCGAAGGAAGGGGTCCGCATCAGGGAGGAGAACCAGACACTTGCGACCATCACCTTCCAGAACTACTTCAGGATGTACGAGAAGCTTGCCGGCATGACCGGTACGGCGGCGACCGAGGCGGACGAGTTCCAGCACACCTATGACCTAGAGACAGTGGTAATCCCTACGAACGAGCCCATGATCCGGGAGGACCTTCCCGACGTGATATACAAAACGGAGAAGGCTAAGTTCGATGCCGTTGTCGACGACATCGTTGAATGCTACGAGCGGGGACAGCCCACGCTGGTCGGTACCGTTTCCATAGAGAAGTCGGAGCGGCTCTCCAAGATGCTGGAGCGGCATGGGGTGTCGCACGAGGTGCTGAACGCGAAGCACCACGAGCGGGAGGCTGAGATAATCGCTCTCGCCGGAGAGAAGCATGCCGTCACCATAGCGACAAACATGGCCGGCCGCGGGACCGACATAAAGCTCGAGGAGGGGGTCCCGCGGCTTGGCGGACTCAAGGTGATAGGCACCGAGCGGCACGAGGCGAGGCGCATCGACAACCAGCTGCGAGGCCGGTCGGGGCGCCAGGGAGACCCGGGCGGTTCGCGTTTCTACCTCTCATTGGAGGACGACCTCATGCGCAGGTTCGCGTCGCAGGCGATAGGTGGCCTGATGGAGAGGTTCCGTTTCCCGGAGGACATGCCGATCGAGCACCGCCTGGTTTCGAAGGCCATCGAGTCTGCACAGAAGCAGGTGGAGTCGCAGAACTTCGAGATACGAAAGAACCTGCTCAAATACGATGATGTCATGAACAAGCACAGGGAGGTCATCTACGACGAGAGGAACCGACTTCTCGAGGGGGATGACTTCCAGGACCTTGTCCACCAGTGGATCGAGGACACGCTCAACTCGGCGGTCGCCACCTTCACCAACCCGCAGGTGTTTCCAGAGGAATGGGACCTGGAGGGCCTGTTCGCGTACCTGTCGCAGATATATCCTCTCGGTCTCAGCAGGGAGGACCTGGAAGTGGAAGGCCTGACAGTGGAGGGTCTGGCCGAGATCATGATAGAGGATGCCGGGAGAGCTTACTTGGAGCGCGAGAAGGAACTGGGTCCCGGGACGATGCGAGAGCTGGAGCGCCGCGTGATGCTCGAGGTTATCGACAACAAGTGGCGTGAGCACCTCTACGAGCTGGACTATCTGGAGGAGGGCATCGGCCTTCGCGGCATGGCAGGCCGCGACCCGCTTGTCGAGTACCAGGTCGAGGCCTTCGACATGTTCCAGTCGATGACCGAGGGGATAAAGGAGGAGTTCGCCCGGTACATCTTCCATGCGCAGGTCGTCGATGTAGAGGAGCGCCTGCCGTTGAGAGTAGTCGAGAGCTCGGGAGGGGAAGAGCCGGCCAAGACGGAGCAGAGGCACAAGGACAAAGTCGGAAGGAACGAACCCTGCCCCTGCGGGAGCGGGAAGAAATACAAGAAGTGTTGCGGAATAGAATCCTAGAGCAAGGACTCGAGAGGAGATTCAATGGTCACCGATTTCAGTGAGGCGATTGCTTCCTGCCGCGTGGGGCTTGAGAAAATAGGTGGTTACCTTTGAAGTCGCTAAATCACGCGACGAGGTAGCAGGGCTTCGCAAGGAGACGAACGCTCCGGGTTTCTGGGACGACCAGCAGAGGGCCAGGCAGACCATGGCTCTTCTTTCTCGCCTGGAGGAGGATGTATCCCGCTACGACAGGATAATGACGCATATCGCGGAACTCGAGGAGATGAACCGTCTGGGCCTCGAGGAAAATGACTCGTCCTTCGAACACGAGATAACCGGCGGCCTTTCCTCACTCGAAAAAGAGATACAGGAGATCGAGACCGCTTCCCTGCTCCAGGGGGAGTTTGACGGTAGAAACGCGATAGTCTCGCTCCATCCGGGCGCGGGCGGGCTCGAGAGCCAGGATTGGGCGGAGATGCTGCTGCGAATGTACCTGCGCTGGGCCGAGCGCGAGGGCTTCCAGATGGATCTGAACGATATCCAGCCGGGCGAGGGCGCGGGGATCAAGAGCGCCACGTTCACGGTCAAAGGGCCGAACGCCTATGGACTGCTTTCCGTTGAGAAGGGTGTCCACAGGCTGGTGCGGATATCACCATTTGACTTCTCGCGCAGGAGGCACACCTCGTTCGTCTCGCTCGACGTTATACCGGAGATAGATGAGGAGATAGACATCGATATAGACCCCAAGGACCTGCGGATCGACACGTACAGGTCGTCCGGGGCGGGCGGACAGCACGTCAATGTCACCGACTCTGCTGTCCGCATCACCCACATCCCGACGGGGCTCGTGGTCCAGTGCCAGAACGAGAGGTCGCAGATGAGCAACAAGACCATAGCCATGAAGATACTTAAGTCGCGGCTTTTCGAGCTTGCCAGGCGGGAGAAGGTGCAGGAGATAGAGGCGCTAAGGGGCGAGCGGAAGGACATCGGTTGGGGGAGCCAGATAAGGTCCTACGTTTTCCAGCCCTACCAGATGGTCAAGGACCACCGCACGGACGTTGAGACGGGCAACATCCAGGCTGTGATGGACGGGGACATCGACATCTTTATCGAGGAGGCCCTTCGCTGGCAGAAGAGCCAGGAGGGCAAGAACGCTCCGGGGGAATAGACATGGCGGAAAAACCGAGACTGAAGGCGGACCTTCATGTTCATACGATTTCGAGCGGACACGCCTACTCCACCGTCAGGGAGATCTGTGAGACCGCTGCAGAACGAGGGTTCGAGCTCGTCGGCATCACGGACCACGGCCCGGCGATGCCCGGTGGGCCCCACCTTTACCATTTCACGAACCTCATCGTCCTGCCTCGCGTTTTATCAGGGGTGAAGGTATTGAGAAGCGCGGAGTGCAACATAATGGACGTGGACGGAACCCTGGATGTCAATGACCGGGCGCTCGACGTGCTGGACGTCGTGCACGCGGGACTACACCCCTTCTGCGGATACGAGGGTAAGACCGTGGAGGAGAACACGGAAGCGGTACTGGGGGCGATCCGGTCAGGAAAGGTCGATATCCTCGTCCACCCTGGTAACCCCTGGTTTCCGCTCGACTATCAAACGATTGTCGAGGCAGCGGCGTCTAACGGCGTGCTGCTCGAGATCAACAATGCCTCCTTCACGATGATTCGCAAAGGCAGCGAAAAGAACTGCAGGCAGATACTGAAGGAGGCCAAAAGGACAGGGGCGAAGGTATGTGTGGGCAGTGACTCGCACGACGCCTCGCTCGTTGGCACGTTCGAGGAAGCACTGGCACTAATTGACGAGGTCGGGATAGACGAGGAGCTCATTGCGAACCGCAGCGCGAGCTCGGTGATGGAGTTCTTGAGGTCGCGCGGGAAGGAAATATCTTTCTAGGGTCAAAATATATAAGGCCCCCGGGTGGGTGGCGTTAACAGGGTTAACACTTGAAAACATTTTCAACAATAGTTATCATATGTAACATGTATGAATATGGGGAGGAAAGGAATTGATTCGCCTTAGAAGAATAATGAAGGTTTACCAGGGCAACATCTACGCCCTGGATGACGTGACAGTTGATGTAGGGAAAAAAGAGTTCGTCTTCATCGTGGGGCCGAGCGGGTCCGGAAAATCGACTTTCATCAAGCTCCTCCTGAAGGAGGAGGAACCTACCAGCGGGGACGTGTACATCGCTGACACGAACCTTTCCGACATCAAGAAGTGGAAGATTCCGTACCTGCGCCGCAAGGTCGGCTGCGTCTTCCAGGACTTCAAGCTGCTGCCTCAGAAGACCGTCTACGAGAATGTGGCCTACGCCCTCGAGGTCACAGGAAGGCCCCACCGGGTCATAGAGACGTACGTCCCCGAGGTTCTCCGCCTGGTCGGTCTTTCCCACAAGCTCGAATCGTACCCCGATGAACTATCGGGGGGAGAGCAACAGCGCGTATCCATCGCGCGGGCTTTCGTGAACAGGCCGCCAATACTGCTCGCGGATGAGCCCACCGGTAACCTTGATCCTTCCATGTCTGAAGGGATCGTCAAGCTGCTTGAAGGGATTAACAACACCGGGACGACCGTCATCATGGCCACGCACGACCAGAACATCGTTAACACTTTCAAGAAAAGGGTGGTCGAGCTGCGCGACGGCAAGGTGATCCGGGACCAGGCACGGGGGGTCTACGGATATGGCGATTAATTTCAATTATTTCTTCAAGGAATCCACTTCCAGCATGAGGCGAAACATGGCGCTGACCCTCGCCGCCATCATGGTGACGAGTATCTCGCTTATACTTCTCGGTTTCGTAGGCATGGTCGTCCACGCCGGGGACGGCCTGGCTACTAACCTCAAGTACCGGGTCGACGAGATCAGGGTATTCCTGAATGAAGACGTCACGGCGGAGGAGAGGGAAAGCCTGGAGAGGTTCATCAGGAAGATGACCGAGGTGAAAAGCGTACGGTACATCTCCAAGGAGCAGGCCCTTGAGGATTTCAGGGAGATGTACAAAGACCAGGCCGACATGCTCAAGCAGATCGAGGGCAACCCGCTTCCGGCGGAGTTCAAGATCCGCATGAAGGATCCCAAGTACAACCATATTGTGGCGCAGCGGCTCCAGAGCCGCTCCGAGATCAGCAAAGACAGCTCAGGCAAGAAGGAGATAAAGTTCCCGGAGGACGTCGTGAACAAGGTTCTCCGCTGGACGAGCGCCATACAGAAGGTCGGGCTGGTAGTGGTCGTGGCGTTCGGGATAGTGGCTATCGCCCTGGTCTCGATCACCATCAGGATGGCAATCTACTCTCGCCGCAAAGAGATAGGGATAATGAAGCTCGTAGGCGCCACCAACTGGTTCATCCGCTGGCCGTTCATCATGGAAGGCATCATCGAAGGATTCCTGGGCGCGATTGTGGGCATAATCGCCGCCGTGTTGCTCCACGCGTGGCTTATCTCGAAGGTCGAGCATGCGGCGGAGAGCAACCTTGTGACAGGCGGATACCTTGCGGTCCTGGCGGTGATCCTTGCCGTCAGCGGCATCATTATCGGGGCGGTCGGGAGCGCCTTCGCGCTGAGAAGGTACATCGAAGTCTAGGCCGTAGACCCCGCCTTGCCTTTATCCCTTGTCGGCGTTTCCGTTTTGCGCGGTGAAGCGTGAAGATTTGCCCGTTCTGGAACGTTAATAACAGAAGAGTACGATCGCGAGAAGAAGGATTCTGGTATGGAACAGTACTACCCTGACACGCCTGGTGATCAAGGACCTCCGGCTGGGCCTCCCAAGAGTAAGATGTCCAAGCGGCGGATGCTGGTCCTCGGGGTAGTCCTCGGGATATCCCTGATCGCCGTATTGGTCGCCGCCGGCGTCCTCGTGGACAAGCTCGTTTTTTCGCAGAAGAAAACCGCGGGGGAGTTCCGGTTCGCGGACTCAGAGTCCTGCCAGGAGGCGCTATTCGATATCGGACAGTACTTCTACAGGGACTACTCCAAGGAGAAGATACAAGACGCGGCGCAAAAGGCGGTTGACAAGGCAAAAAAGAAGGGCGTCACCTCATACTCGAAGCTCGAGGACGTCGGCCTCAGCGCACTTGTTGCGGCGCTGAAAGACCAGCACAGCGAGTACCTGACCGCGAGCGAAGGAAAGAGGCTCAACGAGGACATAAGCGGGAGCTTCTACGGAATCGGGACGATGCTGAGGGAGGACAAGAAGCTAAAGAGGCCCAAGGTTTTTAGCCTCGTAAAGGGGGCGCCTGCCGAACAGGCCGGGGTCAAGAGGGAAGATATCATACTGACGGTCGACGGCAAGGACACGAAGGACAAGAGCACCGACGTGGTCGTCACCTGGATCAGGGGAAAGAAAGGGACCCAGGTGGAGCTCAGAGTCTTGCGCCCCGGCGAGAAGAAAGAGCTGACTTTCAAGATAACCAGGGAGAAGATAATGATTCCGGAGCTCGAAACCGAGTTAATCGACGGCCGGTTCGGCTATCTTAAGGTAATGAACTTCAGCGATGGCATCGGGGGAAGGGTGAGGGCGGCGGTCAGGGACCTCAAGCAGAAAGGAGCGCAGGGATTCATTCTCGACCTGCGCAACAATCCCGGGGGCCTGCTCAGCGAGGCGGTGAACGTGGCCAGCGTCTTCATCAACGACGGAACCGTTGTCTCCTACCAGACGAAGGGACACGACAGGGTCTCGGAGAGCGCGAAGGGCGGCGCCGAGACTGAACTGCCGCTGGTTGTCCTGGTCAACGGCGCAAGCGCCAGCTCTTCGGAGATAGTCGCCGGCGCCCTCAAGGACAGGGGCCGGGCGACGCTTGTCGGCAGCAAGACTTACGGTAAAGGTTCTATACAGAAGCTTTATCAATTAGACAACAAAGGCGACGTCAAGCTGACGGTCTCCCTCTACTACCTGCCGAACGGGGAGTCCATCGACGGCAAAGGAGTGAAGCCGGACGTGGTGGTCGAGTTCAAAGACGACCTGAACAAGGAAGACAAGCTCCAGCTCGACAAGGCAAAGGAAGTCCTGGACGGCCTGATCCAGCAGCATACTGCGAGCGAAGCCCTGCGCCCTGCTGCCTAGCGGTCCTTCCCCTGCCCGCCACTGCTATACTTGGAGCATGGTCGAGAACGGCGAAGGCGGCGGAATCCAGATAAAAGCGACGAACCGGAAGGCGCTCCGCGATTACGTTATCGAGGAAAAGATGGAAGTGGGCATGGTGCTGCTCGGGAGTGAGATCAAGTCGATCCGTGCGGGGAGGGCGAACCTTCGAGACTCGTACGCGGCGGTTGAGGGCGGCGAGGTCTTCGTCCACGGCATGCACATCTCACCGTACGCGCAGGCGTCCTACTTCGGCCACGAGCCGACCAGGCCCCGGAAACTTTTACTGCACAAGGACGAGATAAAGCGTCTTATCGGCAAGATAACCGAGAAAGGCTATACTTTGGTGCCGCTCAAGTTGTACATTAAGGGAGGGAAGGCTAAGCTCGAGATCGGGCTGGCGCGCGGCCGCCGCAAGTACGACAAGCGCAGGCAGATAGCGGAGCGCGAGGCCGAGCGGGAGATGTCCCGGGCGGTCCGTTACGGGCGGTCTGATATGATCAAGTGAATCTGTGGGGGCGATAAGGCTTCGACAGGAGTGATGGAGGCGAGGGTGCGGGCCGAGTTCCAACACCTCGTAAAACTGTTGGGAACAAACCAAACGCCGATTCTGAATTGGCTCTGGCCGCTTAAGGTGGCCACGTCCCCCGAGGAGGCCTGCGGCCCCGGGTAAGGCGACGTTAGCAGGATAACCTCCGCGTCGGTGTCCCAACGCCGCGGGGGGAAGCTTTAGCGGGACTGGCGCCGGCAAGGCCGCCTGTGGGCCGGGTCGGCGTGAGAACTGACCGCAGGATATGCCCGTAGAGTCCTTCGTCAAAGCTCTCTTGGACGCGGGTTCGACTCCCGCCGCCTCCACCACACAATTTTGTCCCCATGCGGGAGACGAACCCGGGTGGGGGGTGCCGGGGGGCCTGCCCCCCGAATGATTTCTATGATGGGGTGGTACAGCAAGACTGCGTGAGCAGGCTTGCGTCCTAGGAGGGGCGAGAGCCCCTCCTG
>Ga0315281_10009637_pt1 | contig 13382 bp, 10 predicted proteins | sample YL17G07_0_MG_FD_204540 | JGI IMG/M metagenome (GOLD analysis project Ga0315281, IMG submission 204540) | Sediment microbial communities from Yellowstone Lake, YNP, Wyoming, USA - YL17G07_0 | ecosystem: Environmental > Aquatic > Freshwater > Lake > Sediment | place: USA: Wyoming | collected... | reverse complement strand
CGGCTGCACCGCTCGTTGCAGCAGCATTCGCAGCCACGCGCTCCGCAGCTCGCGGTGCGCCGGCTGGGGAAATCGAACACGGCGGGCGTCGGTCCTGGTGATTAGCATGTGCCACCTCCTCCGGGGGTCGGCCGTGGCGAGCATCAGCCGCGGTGATGCGGCACATGGTGCGACCCACGGCCTAACAAGTCGCTTACGGATCGGTTACTTGTGGCTTAAGCGCGTCCCATGAGGGAGGCGAATGCGTATCTGCCGGACGGGTCCGGAAATGAGGCGGCAGCGGGAATATGATTCAGGTCTAAAATGACATAAAATCAATCAAGTGGTCTATTCTCAGGAATGGGCCGATTGCCGGAATTTGACGGCAGAATGATGACAAGACTCCAGCGCGGCGCAGATCAATGACGAACGACGCCTACCCCGACGCTTTGCCGATCGGTTATCGGCTGCATTGGTATGTGCTTGAGCGGGTCCTTGGCCAGGGCGGATTCGGCATTACCTATCTCGCCCGCGACGCCAATCTCGACCGGCCGGTCGCGATCAAGGAATACCTGCCGTTCGATATCGCGCAACGCCGCGCCGACGCCATGGTGCGGCCGAGGACCGAGACCATGGGCGCGCGCTACCGGTGGGGACTCGATCGATTCATCACCGAGGCGCAGACGCTGGCGCGTTTCGACCATCCGAACATCGTCCGTGTCCATTCCGTGTTCGAGGCCAACGGCACAGCCTACATGGTCATGCGCTTCGAGGACGGCGACAACCTGGGTACGCTCCTGGAACGGAGAAACACGCTACCCGAGGATGAATTGTTGCGCATCCTGCTGCCAATCCTGGACGGCCTGGAACTGGTGGTCGCAAACGGGTTCATTCATCGCGACATCAAGCCGGAAAACATCCACATCCGAAGTGACGGTAGTCCCATACTGCTCGACTTCGGTTCGGCGCGTCAGTCACTTGGGCAATCCCGGACGATGACGACCCTGGTGGCACCCGGCTACGCGCCCCTGGAACAATACTATGGCGACGCGGAGAGTCAGGGGCCGTGGACCGACATCTACAGCCTTGGCGCAACCTGTTACAGGGCCATCACCGGCCGGGCACCACTTGACGCCATCAAACGAGCCAGAGGCGTTCTCGGCAGTGCTCGCGACGTCATGGACCCTGCGGCCGCGGTCGGCCGGGGGCGCTATTCCGATCGATTGCTCAAGGCGATCGACCATGCCCTTCAACTAGGCGAAAAGGACCGGCCACAAGATATCGCCGCGTGGCGGAAGGAGATCGTCGGTGACTCGGCTGCGCTGCCGCGTGCGGTACCCGCCCCGAAACCGCCACGGGAATCTGTTCAGTCTGACGCCAGGCTCGCCCCGCCTGCCGTTGCTTCTTCCTCTCGTGCCGCGCTGCTCTGGGCGCTGTGCGGGGGTGCAATTGCAGCGGTGGCCATCGGCGTTTTTTATCAGATCGAAAAGGCCGGACCGGCAATCACACCCACTACCGGATCGACAACTGCAGCCTCGACCGTGCCCGCAACCGCACCGACAACCGAATCTACAATCGGTCACACAACGGCACCCGCGCCCACGCCCAAAACCGGATCAACGACCGCACGCACAACCGCAGCAAAGACCGGATCGACAAACAAACCCGCAACGACACCCACGACCGAACCGACAACCGCACCCGCAGCTTCACCCATAGTCGCGCCCACAAACGCACCCGCAACCGTCGCAACAGCCGCACCAACCCAGCAGATATCACCCGGGCCACCCAAGAAGTCCGATAGCGAAGACATGCTCGAGAAGGCAATGAGTGCCCTTGCGCGTCGCGACTACCAAGCCGCCAACCCGATCATCATCCGCTATGCAGATTGCGGAAATTCGCGGGCCCAGGTTCTACTCGGTGGCTTGTATGAAAATGGCGAAGGCCGTTCGTTGAGCAACAACGGGGCCTACATGTGGTACAGCCTGGCTGTTCTGGGCGGAAATGCGGCCGCCCCAGGCTTGAAGGATCGCGTCGCCGCCAGACTGCAAGCGGTCGAAATTGCCCAGGCCGACCACCAGGTCAAATCGTGGAGACCGCGGCCCTGTGAGAGCGGCGGCGTCAACCGGTAGCAGCCAAAAAGCCTTGGAGGAAAAACCCATGAACGGATTTGGGAATCTCGGCAAACTCCTCTGCAGCGTGATCTATTTGGCGCTTGCGCTGTCAATGGCCGCTTGTGTCACCATGGACGAGAAGAAGGAAGCGATCAATGCCGTGAACCAGGCGTTCCGCGCGGAATACGAAAAAATCCTCAACGAAAAAGGCAAGCGCACGTTCAGTATTCCACGCGTTGAAGCCTTCAACGACATGCGCGTGGCAATGGCAGGGCTGGGCATGGTCACCGAAACCCAGGACCAGTCCCTCGGCTACCTCGTCGTTTCGGCGCCGGCTCCGCGACCACTGACCGCCGAGGAATGGCAGCGCAGCGCGGACGCCGATCTGCCGCTGCTGAAAAGAGTCATACTGCCTTTTGTCGGCGGACTCGCCGCCAGCTTCATTCAATTTGAACCGCAAGGGGTGGACATCGTGATCAGTGCGACTTTCACCGAAACCACCGCAGGGACGGAAATCCTGCTGACCGCCCGGCTGCGCGAGACGGGGCCGCCGAAGTCGGGCTGGCCGCGTCGCGAGTACCTGCCGCCTACCGCGACGCGTGCCGGCCTGGACAGGATCTGGGACAGCTTCCAGCATGAGTTGCGCGCAGCACCGGCAGCGCCGCGACGGTGAACGGCCAGCGACAGCCGTCCCCGGCGTTCAGGTAGTTCCTCCTGCCGCCGCGCGCAGACCCGCGTAGATGGCCTGCGTTTCGGGCGACGGCATGCACTTCAGCCGCGCCGCCAGCACTGTGCGCAGCAGTTCGTAGGCGCTAATGGCCTCCCCCGTGTTGCCATGGCGCTGATAGCACAGTATCAGGTTGCGATAGAAGGCCTCGCACAACTCGTCGGCGTCAATGCAGCGCCGATAGCAATCCGCTGCCGCCTCGGCATGGCCGGTCTCTTCCCAACGCCGCGCCACTTTCGTGAGCACGAGAATCAGACGCGATCGGATCTGTTCGCGGCGCGCGATGTAGCTGGGCTGTTCCGCTTCCTCGGGGAGAAAGGGGCCGCGGTAAAGCGAAAGCGCCTCTTCCGTCAGCGTCCGCAGCGCCGTTTCGCCGGCTTGGGAATTCGGTTCGCGCAGTCTCATATTCATATCCTCGATGAGATGCTCGAGCGCCCAGGTATCCACCCAGAACGACGCCGGATTCAGGCTCAGCCGGCCGTCGCGCAGGACAATCGCCTTGTTGTCGTCGAAGATTTTCCGCAGGTGATGCAGCGTCGAGGTGAAGGAGTTGTACGCATAGTCGGCGTCGACATGTGGCCAGAGAGCATCGGCAAGCTGATCCGCACGCGCGTCCTTGCTGCCGCCGAGCGCCAGCAGCACTTTCAGGAGTTCCACGGGACGTCCCGGTCCCTTCGCGGAAAATTCAATCGGCTCGTTTCCGCGCAGCAGACTGAATCCGCCCAGGGTGCCTATCTGGAATGGCCACGGCCATTTTCTCAGTCGTAGCGCCGACGGTGGCGGCGCCAGGTGGGCCAGGCGAACCAATGTGCGGGCGAAGTCGATTTCGACCCCGTGTCGCAGGGCAAGCGCGCAGAGGCCGGCCACGACACGCGGGCGCAGCCCGATCACATGGCGGAATCCGTGCTCCCGACCCAATACGAAGGCCGCGCTCAGGGGCGCGAGCGCTGCCGCCTCGTCACCAGCCTCCAGTGCCATCGCCGCTTCCGCCAGCAAGGTCGACACGCGCAGCAGCGGGCTCGCCAGGCGCTCGGCCAGCGTCGCAGCGCCACGCATCTGCGCCGCGGCGCCAACCCGGTCGCCGGCTGCAGACAGCACCTGCACCATCACCACGCGGGCAATCCACTCGACCCAGGGAATTCCGGCCTCGATGGCCAATATCATGGCGCTCTTTATCTCCCGCTGAGCCCCGGCCGCTTCTCCTTCGAGAGCGGCGAGCCAGCCGCGCAGAAAATGCACCGCTGCGCGGTCGCCGCGACGCAGGTCCCTCGCCTCGAGAGACTTCAGCTCAATGCGCGCACCATCGAAATCGCCGGCGCCGAGTGCACAAGCGCCCAACAATATCCGCAGCCATCCGTCATACGCGCCGATGCCCTCGGCCTCTGCGGTGACTATCCCGCCGCGCGCCGACTGTCTGGCCATGTCGTAATCGCCGTCGAGAAACTGGTGAAGCGCCGTGGCAAAACCGAGACCTATTTTCCTTACCGGATCGCCCATATCGGCATTGAAATCGCCGGTCATCGCTTCGGCGGTTGCGAAGTCGCCGTGCAGGAGTGCCGCCATCGCCATTGCCATGGCGGTCTGGGTTGGCAACGTTCTCGGTGCGACCCCGGAACGGGCCACGCCGGCACGGCGCAGACAGTCTGCAAGCGCCGGGTTGCCCGGGTCGCGCAGCAGCAGGGCGCGGATAAGCGTCGCCGTAGCGTCAGCGTCGGCGGCGGCATGTGTTTTGCACAATCCGATGAGTTCATCGATCCAGTGGTCTAGTGTGGCAAGGTCGTCGAATTCGAGGATCGTCGCGTCGATGACCCCGCTGCAGCTTCGGACCATGCCGTCGATGTCGCCGCGCTCGCGAAAGCCGCGGAAGGCTCTTTCGAACTGGTGTCTTGCAGCACGCGGGCTGACGTGCAGGCGGCTTGCCGCCAGGGCGCTCAATAGCAGCGGATTGCCTTCCTGCAATTCCGGCGGCAACAGTTCCAGCCAGCCCGCCAGCGTTTCGCGTCGTCCCTCGGCGAGCATGGTGTCGGCAAGCTCTGCCGCGCTCGCCGCGACCTCGGGCCAATCCTGGCTTTCGACCAGAACGGACACCGCATCCTCGACCTGGCCTGCTTCGCGCAACAGTGCCGCCGCGCGCCGCATCGCCGCTACGCCGACGGCAGCGGGCAGGTCGGCAGCAGCACGGCTCAACAGAAAGTCCCGCAGCAGGGGATGGAATTGGAAAATATGGCCTTCGTTGCCGACGACCTCGCGCACGAAGTAATCGTTGTGGACGAGATTCAGCAGCAGACGGCCGGCCTTTTCCTCACCGGACAGGGCCTGCGCGACCTCCGCCGTCATCCGCGGCAGGCAGGCGACCCGCATCAGAAATTGCTGTGTCGGCGGCTCGAAGCGATCGAAGATCTCGCCGGCCAGATATTCAAAAATCACTCTTGGCGTCGTTTCGACCGGCGGCTCGGCAACGTGGCCGACCACCTTGGCGTGCTCGAGCATGAGCACGACACCCGCCGCCCATCCGTCAGTGCGCTCCTGCAGCCGGGCAACCGTTTCGGCCGATAGCGGCTTGCCTCGCAGGCTGGCGATTTCGGCGAGTTCCTCGGGCGTGATGCGCAGATCATCGGCGCCGATGCAGACCATTTCGCCCCCCGCCCGCATTCGCGCCAACGTCGCAGGCGGGTTGTTGCGGCTGGTGACAATGACGCAGCATTGGCGCGACGCCTGGGCCAGACCGGCCTCTAGGGCTGTTGTGAGCGGGCTGTCGGCCGGGATTTCCGTCAGGCTGTCGAGCACCAGCGCGGCAGGGGACGCGACGCCAGTGAAAAGCTGGCGAAAAAAGTTGCGCGAAAAAGTCGCGACATTTTCCATGTGTCGCGCGTCAAAGACCGGGAGTTCCGCGTCGATGATCCTGCGTGCCGCATGACGCAGGTAGTGGAAGAAGGTCGCGACGTCGTGGTCATTGCGGTCGATCTGATACCAGGCGGACCGGTAGTTGCGCGTCTCGACGTAGCTTGCCGCCAGCGTGCTCTTGCCGGATCCGGGTGGCCCCGAGATCCATGCCACGGTCCTTCCCGGCGATCCGTCGAGGCGTGTGAACAGCGACTCACGGCGGACGATGTTGCCGATTTCCGGCCTCGTCGTCTTGGCGAACACGGTGGTGTTTCTTGTTTGTCTGACCATGATCGCGACCTTCCTCGTCATTCTGCAATCAATGATCCAGGTTTCGCAGACATCCATCGCGGCATTGTCCGGGCTCTGGACGTTCTGCCGCAAAATTGCCGACCCCGTGTTTTCAGCATACACGATGCATTGCCGGCAAGGTGTGTTACGGCCTGGCGCCGGATCCTGCCAAAGTGCCGGAGGTCATCGCCCCCATCGAATACTTCCAGCACTCGCGTGTCACTGTCGCTGGAGATCATCCTTTCCGCCTGTTTTTGCAGACTCAGGTGGTTGACCACCGCTAGCGCCAACCGTGGGAAGTATTCACCGCTCGGGGTAGTCGAGATTGCAGAAATCAACAAAGTTTCCAGTGAGACTGCGTGTCCTGAGTTCGCCCACCATTGAACCCGTTGGCCATTCATTCCATTATCTCCACCGGCGTGCGCAACGGAACCTGGTCGAACAGATCGATGAGATCGTCGTTGCGCATGCGGATGCAGCCGATCGATCCGGGCACGCCCATGTCGACCGAGTCGGGACTGCCGTGGATGTAGATATAGCGGCGCATGGTGTCGACCTTCCCCAGGCGATTGAACCCCGGTTCGTCTCCGGACAGCCAGAGGATGCGCGTGAGGATCCAGTCGCGGTCCGGGAATTGCGCTCCGAGTTCGGCAGTATAGATTTCTCCGGTCGGGCGGCGTTCCACGAATACCGTGTTGACCGGTTCGTCAATGCCGATTTTCGCGCGGATGACATGCCAGCCGCGCGGCGTGCAGAAGCTGCCGTAATTTTCGCCGGCGCCGTTTTTCGCAGTGGATACGAAGTAGCGCCGGTGGGTGCGGCCGGCGTCGTCGATGACGTCCAGGGTTTGGCGCCGCAGCAGGATCTCAATCTTCACGGTCGACTTCCCTGCCCGCCCGGCGCTTGGCAAAGAACTCGGAGAGCAGCTTTCCCGATTCTTCCGCGGCCACGCCGCCGACGACGACGGCATGGTGATTGAGGCGCTTTTCCGCAAACAGGTCGACGACGCTGCCGCACGCGCCGGTCTTGGGATCGGCGGCGCCATAGACCACGCGCGCCACGCGCGCATGCATGATCGCGCCCGCGCACATAACGCAGGGTTCGAGCGTGACGTAGAGCGTCGCGCCCAGCAGCCGGTAATTGCCGGTACGGGCAGCCGCATCGCGCAATGCCTGCATTTCCGCGTGCGCGGTCGGATCGGAGCACCCGATGGGGGCGTTGTAACCGCGGCCGGCAATTTTGCCGTCGATCACGACAATGGCGCCAACCGGAACCTCCCCTTCGCTCCCGGCCTGCAACGCGAGCGACAGGGCTTCGCGCATGAACGCCGCGTCCGTTGCATCGTCCTGCTGCATGGATCCGACCTACTTTCTCGACGCGATGAACTGGCCGAGGCCCTTTCCCGCCTCGCGGCGCACCGCATTGCGGATCAACGGCGTCCAGCCGAGGACGATGCCGGGAAGACCCAGTGCCTGGCGCGACCAGCGCCAAAAGTCGAAACTGTCCGTGTGGCGAACGATGAGGCCATCGCGGAATTCGAATTCGGCATCGATGATGTTGGTCACCATGCGCCCGGTCTTCGAAAACAGGTACGTCGCCTCCCAGTGCGCGCTGCCGCGCGCCTCGTCGGCCTTGATGTCGCGAAACGTAAGGCGGAATTCCTTCGCCCGGCTGCTCAGCATCTGCCACATCGAACCGGCGTCCCTGCCCTCCAGCCGTGTGAACACCGGGTCGGAAAACACGATGTCGGGCGCGTAACAGGCGATCATGCCGTTCGCATCGAGTTGCTGGAAACAGGTGTAGAAGCGATGGACTAGGCTTTCGTTGGGATGCATGGCGTCGCCCGCGGCAAAACAGGGATCTAGATTAGCACGGCGCCTGCACCAAGCGCCGGCAGCTGTCAGGCGGCGCGTGCGCTGCCGGCCTCGCCGTGGAACAGCGCTTCCATTTCGCGCCTCACCATGACCGTCGGATCGCTGGCGGAATACGCGACGTCGTCCCAGCGCACCGGCGCGCCGGCGGCAATCGGTCGCTTGAGCTTCACGCCGTGCGCGAGCCCAAGCGGCAGGCCGCCCATGGCCAAGGAATCCGCCGCGGGCATGAGCTTGCCGTAGACCGTATACCCGCCCTCGCCGTCCAGCAGTTCGCCCGCCTTGAGTTCCCGTTTCGCGGTGGCGACCACGTCGCCGTTGAAAAAGCGCGGCGCGCCGGTCGGTTCACGGCGCAGCCCGGCGGACGCCACTGAAATGCCGAGTTCAAGTCCGATCAGGTGGCAGGGCTTGTACATTGCGGAATAATGCCCGGACGGATCGGTGACCAGCCCGTATTCCTTGAAGCACTTCTCGACATACGGCGCGCTCTGCCGGTTCCCGGGTGCGAACGTCACGTAGACGCCCCAGCGCAGGTCGCGGAATACCGGCCGGCCGTCGCGCTCGAGGCTCGAGATCACCTCGACCTGCCCGGCATGTTCGAGAACGCCGCCGGCGCTCCGTGGCTTCAGCACGCGCGCGAGATCGTCGACCCCGCAGGGCGGAAACGCCAGTCCGCCGGACGCCGGCATCAGGCCGGTTGCGTTGGCGACGGCTGCCATTTCGATCGCGGATTTGGTGCCGTCGAGGAAGGAATTGAACATCTGCGCATTGAAGTCGCCCTGCGCCAGCGTCTCCGCGCTGAAGCCGTAGTATTTCCAGACCGTCTCGGGCGTCGAAGCATGGTATTCCGGGAGATATTTCGTGCCCTTGCCCGCGGCAACGACGTCGAACCCCGCCGCGCGCGCCCAGTCGACCATTTCGCAGATCAGCGCGGGCTGGTCGCCGTAGGCGAGCGAATACACGACGCCGGCCGCCGCTGCGCGGCGCGCCAGCAGCGGACCTGCGAGCGCATCGGCTTCGACGTTGACCATCACGATGTGCTTGCCGTTTTCGCAGCAGGCGAGCGCATGGCGGATTCCCGCGGACGGGCTGCCGGTCGCATCGATCACGACGTCGACCAGCGGTTCGCGAATCAGCTGCAACCCGTCTTCAAGCAGGAAGGTGGTCCCATGCCTGGCCGCGTCGTCGAACGATGTTGCGGCGAACTGCCCGGGCTCCCAGCCGGTGCGCATCAGCGCGGCGCGGGTGCGTTCCGGCGAAAGGTCGGCAATCGCGATGATGTGGATTCCCGCGGTATGCCGTGCCTGCGCAAGATACATCGAGCCGAACTTGCCGGCGCCGATGAGCGCGACACGCAGGGGCTTGCCCTGCGCGTCGCGCTGTTGCAGCATGCTGTAGAGGTTCATGTCCCGAACCGGAAGGCGCCGGGTCAGTGGCCGGCCGGCACACCCTTGGCCGCGCCTTCGCCGTCCACCAGCCGGAAAAACACCTCGTCCTGCTTGATCATTCCCAGCTGGTAGCGCGCGCGCTCTTCGATGGCTTCGAGCCCCTGCTTCAAGTCGCGCACCTCGGCCTCGAGCGCCGAATTGCGTTTTTGCAGCGTGTCATTGGTCTCGCGCTGGCTTTTCGCCAGCCGGTCGAGTTCCCACACCTTGAGCCAGCTTCCCTTCCCGAGCCACAGGGGATACTGCATCAGCGCGATGAGCGCGATCAGCACCAGCGGGACGGGAGGGATCGCTCTCATCGGTTGAGCTGGTAGAAAGCGTCGCGGCCCGCATAGCTCGCCGACTCTCCCAGATCCTCCTCGATGCGCAGCAGCTGGTTGTACTTCGCGAGGCGATCCGAGCGCGACAGCGAGCCGGTCTTGATCTGCAACGCATTGGTCGCCACCGCGATATCGGCGATGGTCGTGTCCTCGGTCTCGCCGGACCGGTGCGATATGACGGCGGTATAGCCGGCGCGTTTTGCCATTTCGATCGCCGCGAAGGTTTCGGTCAGCGTGCCGATCTGGTTGATCTTGATCAGGACCGAATTGGCGATGCCCTGCGCAATGCCTTCACGCAGAATGCGGGTGTTGGTGACGAAGATGTCGTCGCCGACCAGCTGAACCTTGCGTCCGAGCCGTTCGGTAAGGATTTTCCATCCCTCCCAGTCATCTTCGGCCATGCCGTCCTCGATGCTGATGATCGGATACTTGTCGCACCAGGTCGCAAGGTAATCGGTGAACTGTGCCGAGGTGAGAGACAGGCCTTCCGATTCGAGCCTGTAGGTCCCGCTCTTGCAGAATTCGGAACTCGCGCAGTCGAGGCCGAGCAGGACCTCGCCGCCGGCCTGGTAGCCGGCCTTGTCGATCGCCTCCAGGATCAGCTCGATCGCCGCTTCGTGGCTGGCGAGGCTCGGCGCGAATCCGCCTTCGTCGCCGACCGTCGTCGCCAGCCCCCGGTCGCCGATCAGCTTCCGCAGCGCGTGGAACACCTCGGCGCCGCAGCGCAGCGCATCGCGGAAGGTCGGGCTGCCGACCGGCAGGATCATGAATTCCTGAATGGCGAGATTGTTGTTGGCATGCGCGCCGCCGTTGATCACGTTCATCTGCGGTACCGGCATCTGCATCGCGCCGGAACCGCCGAAATACCGGTACAACGGCATCCCAGTCTCTTCGGCGGCGGCCTTGGCGACCGCCATCGACACCGCGAGAATCGCGTTGGCGCCGAGCCGGGACTTGTTCTCGGTGCCGTCGAGCTCGATCAATGTCTTGTCGATGAAAGCCTGCTCGGTGGCATCCAGCCCCATGATCGCTTCCGAGATCTCGGTATTGATATTTTCAACCGCGCGCAATACCCCCTTGCCGAGATAGCGCTGCTTGTCGCCATCCCGCAGTTCGATCGCCTCGCGCGTGCCCGTCGATGCGCCCGAGGGCACGGCCGCGCGGCCCATGGTGCCGGACTCGAGCAGGACGTCGGCTTCGACGGTCGGGCTTCCGCGCGAATCCAGGATCTCGCGCGCCACTACGTCAACGATGGAGCTCATGGGACTTTCCTTTTCTCTTTTCTATATTGCAAGTTCCGCAAAGCCGCGCGCCTTGACCAGACGGTCGATGTCGCACAGTACCGAAAGCAATTCCTTCATCCGCGCGAGCGGCCAGGCGTTCGGCCCGTCGGACAGCGCATGCTCCGGATCGGGATGCGTTTCCATGAAGATTCCGGACACGCCGCTCGCGACCGCCGCCCGCGCCAGGACCGGAACGAACTCGCGCTGGCCGCCGCTCTTGGTCCCCTGCCCGCCGGGAAGCTGCACCGAGTGCGTCGCGTCGAACACCACCGGGCAACCGGTCTCGCGCATGATGGCTAGCGAGCGCATGTCGGACACGAGATTGTTGTAACCGAACGAGACACCGCGCTCGCAGACCATGATGTTGTCCGCATTGCTCGCTTCCCGGGCCTTGTCGACCACGTTCTTCATCTCGCCAGGCGCGAGGAACTGGCCTTTCTTGATGTTGACCGGCCGGCCGGCACGCGCCACCGCATGGATGAAATCGGTCTGCCGGCACAGGAACGCCGGTGTCTGCAAAACGTCGGCCACCTTGGCTGCCGCCGCAATCTCATCGGTGGCGTGCACGTCGGTGAGCACCGGCACGCCGACCTGCCTTCTCACGTCGGCGAGAATGTTCAACCCCTGGTCCATGCCGAGGCCGCGAAAGGACTTGCCGGAACTGCGGTTTGCCTTGTCGTAGGACGACTTGAAAATGAACGGGACGCCGAGCCCCGCGCAGATTTCCTTGAGCGTGCCTGCGGTATCGAGCGCGAGCTGGCGCGACTCGATGACGCATGGCCCGGCGATGAGGAAAAGAGGATGGTCGAGGCCGGCATTGAAGCCACAAAGCTTCATGCGGCGACCGCCGAAGGCACCTTGCTCGCCTGGTAGGCAAGTGCCGCCTCGATGAACGATTTGAACAACGGATGCCCGTTGCGCGGCGACGAGGTGAATTCCGGGTGGAATTGACAGCCGACGAACCAGGGATGCGCCGGCAACTCGATCATTTCCGTCAGTTGCTCGGCCCTGGTCAGGCCGCTGACGCGCAGCCCCTTCTCCTTGATGCGCGCGATGTACTGATTGTTGACCTCGTAACGGTGCCGGTGGCGCTCGTTGATCTGCTCGGTCCCGTAGACTTTTCGCACCAGGCTGCCGGTCTCGAGCAGCGCCGCCTGCGCGCCAAGGCGCATAGTGCCGCCGAGATCGGATTTCTCGTCGCGGCGCTCTATGCGGCCGTCGCGATCCTGCCATTCGGTGATCAGCGCAATCACCGGGTGCGGCGTGTCGGGATCGAACTCCGTGCTGTTGGCGCCGGCGAGTCCGCACACATGACGGGCGAATTCGATCACCGCGATCTGCATGCCGAGGCAGATGCCGAGATACGGAATGCCTTGCTCACGCGCATAACGCACAGCCGCAATCTTGCCCTCGACGCCGCGCTTGCCGAATCCCCCCGGCACCAGGACCGCGTCCATGTCCTTGAGGCAGCCGACGCCGTCCTTCTCGATGCTCTCGGAATCGATGTAGTGGATGTGGATCTTGCTGCGGGTGTGAATGCCGGCGTGGATCAGCGCTTCGGAAAGCGATTTGTATGACTCGGTGAGATCGACGTACTTGCCGACCAGGGCAATCTCCACCTCGTGCTGCGGATGCTCGAGGGCATCGACCAACCCGTCCCATACCGAGAGATTGGCGGGACGCGCGAGGAGGTCGAGCTTGTGGCAGACGATTTCGTCCAGCATCTGACGGTGCAGCATGCCGGGGATCTTGTAGATCGAATCGACGTCGGCGACCGAGATCACCGCTTCCACGTTCAGGTTGGAGAACAGGCCGATCTTGCGCCGCTCGTCCTCCGGCACCAGCCGGTCTGCGCGGCACAGCAGCACGTCGGGCTGGATCCCGATTTCGCGCAACTCCTTCACCGAGTGCTGGGTCGGCTTGGTCTTGATCTCGCCGGCCGAAGCAATGTAGGGCACCAGCGTCAAATGGATGTAGCAGACGTTTTTGCGCCCAAGTTCCAGGCCCATCTGCCGGATCGCCTCGAGGAACGGCAATGATTCGATGTCGCCGACGGTGCCGCCGATCTCGACGATTGCGACCTCGGCGTCCTTCGCCCCGTTCCTGATGAACAGCTTGATTTCGTCCGTGATATGCGGGATCACCTGCACCGTCCGGCCAAGATAATCGCCGCGGCGCTCTTTCTTGATCACGCTCTCGTAGATCTGGCCGGTGGTGAAGTTGTTGCACTTGCGCATGCGGGCAATCGAAAAGCGCTCGTAGTGGCCGAGGTCGAGGTCGGTCTCCGCACCGTCTTCAGTGACGAAAACCTCGCCGTGCTGGAACGGACTCATGGTTCCAGGATCGACGTTGATGTAGGGATCGAGCTTCAGGAGGGTGACTTTGATACCGCGCGATTCGAGGATCGCGGCGAGAGACGCGGCGGCTATGCCCTTCCCCAATGAGGAAACGACGCCGCCAGTAACGAAC
>Ga0315281_10009636_pt1 | contig 13383 bp, 11 predicted proteins | sample YL17G07_0_MG_FD_204540 | JGI IMG/M metagenome (GOLD analysis project Ga0315281, IMG submission 204540) | Sediment microbial communities from Yellowstone Lake, YNP, Wyoming, USA - YL17G07_0 | ecosystem: Environmental > Aquatic > Freshwater > Lake > Sediment | place: USA: Wyoming | collected... | reverse complement strand
CCACGTCTGAAGACGCTCAAGGTCAGCGAACCAGCCAAACGCAAGGGCGGCATCGTGGTCGCGGATGTGGCGGCCCTCGTGGACAAACTCAGGAACGAAGCGAAAGTGATTTCGTGAACGCCAGCGCTCACGAAATCATCCCCGCGAAAGCGGGGATCCAGAAGCCATGGATGAGGAGCGCCAGCGCTCACGAAATCATCCCCGCCCCCGATAAAGACATTCGAGGGCAGGCTTCAGCGGGGATCCAGAGATATATAGGGCACCTCAAATAATTCGTCATTCACGTTTTCACGGGAATGACAGACCTAAGTTGAAAGGGTTTCAAGGCATGCCGATCCTGATCATCGCTGAACACGATAACCACACCCTCAAGGCAGGTGTGACCAACGCCATCGCCGCGGCCGCAAAAATGGGAGGCGAAATTCATGTCCTGGTAGCAGGGCAGGGGTGCACAGGCGCAGCGCAGGCCGCCGCGAAAGTCGCCGGGGTGGCAAAGGTGCTGCATGCCGAAGCGGCGCCGCTCGCGGATGGGCTGCCGGAAAATCTTGCGCCTCTGGTCAAAGACCTTGCGGCTGGGTACACGCACATCGTCGCCGCATCGACGGCCTTCGGCAAGAATCTGCTGCCGCGCGTAGCTGCGCTGCTCGATGTCGCGCAAATCTCGGATATTGTCGCGGTCGAGGCTCCAGATATTTTCGTGCGCCCTATCTACGCGGGCAATGCGTTTGCCACGGTGCAATCTAGCGATGCCATCAAGGTGATCAGCGTGCGCACCACCGGTTTCGACGCCGCGGGTGATGGCGGCAACGCGCCAGTCGAGGCGCTGGCGGGCGGTGTCGATGCGGGCATCTCGAAACTCTTGCGCCAGGAACTCACCAAGTCGGATCGTCCGGAACTGGCGGCGGCGCGTGTAGTGATCTCGGGCGGGCGCGGGCTGCAAAGCGCTGAGAATTTCAAAATGCTCGATGCGCTTGCCGACAAGCTCAACGCAGCCATCGGCGCGTCGCGCGCCGCTGTCGACGCGGGTTATGTGCCCAACGATTATCAGGTGGGGCAGACCGGCAAGATTGTCGCCCCCGATCTTTACATCGCCGTGGGAATTTCCGGCGCGATCCAACACTTGGCCGGCATGAAGGACAGCAAGGTCATTGTCGCCATCAATAAGGATGCGGAAGCGCCGATTTTCCAGGTGGCCGATTACGGCATCGTCGGCGATCTTTTCCGGATCGTGCCGGAGTTGACTGCGGCGTTGTAGTGCGCAGATATCGAGCTTTGTTATAGTGAGTGCAACATTTTCCCGGAAAGGGAAATCGCTAGAAATGGATTCCCGTTTGCACGGGAATGACTGCTTTTTTGCAATGCCCGTCAGCTAATTTTCTATTTGGAAAGCACATGAGCGAATACCGCGCCCCTCTCAAAGACATGAACTTCCTCCTCAAGCACGTGATCGGTCTCGCCGAAGTCGCGAGTCTGCCGGGTTGCGAGGAGGTGAGCGACGATGTCGTCGAGGCCATACTCGACGAGGCGGGAAAATTCGCTGGCGAAGTGCTCGCGCCGCTCAATGCCATTGGCGACCGGCAGGGAGCATCGCTTAAAGACGGTGTCGTCACGACACCAACGGGCTTCAAGGATGCCTACTGGAAATTCGCCGAAGCCGGCTGGACGCAGATATCGGCGCCCCCCGAGTATGGCGGTCAGGGCCTGCCGCACGTAGTGGCGACCGCAGTCGGGGAAATGTGGGGCAGCGCCAATCTGGCATTCAAGCTGTGTCCGCTGCTGACCGGCGGCGCCATCGAGGCGCTGGAGCGCCATGCCTCCCACGAATTGCAGACGAAATTCATTCCCAACATGGTGACCGGCAAGTGGACCGGCACCATGAACCTCACCGAGCCGCAGGCCGGTTCGGATCTCGCGCAAGTGCGCGCGAAGGCCGTGCCGCAGGCCGATGGCAGCTACCGCATTTCCGGCCAGAAGATTTTCATTACCTACGGCGATCACGATTACACGGAGAACATCATCCACATGGTGCTGGCGCGCATCGAGGGCGCGCCCGAGGGCGTGCGCGGTATTTCGCTATTCATCGTGCCCAAGTTTCTCGTCAATGCCGACGGTTCTATTGGGGCACGCAACGATGTCGTGTGTGCTTCCATCGAGCACAAATTGGGTATTCACGCGAGCCCCACGTGCGTGATGATGTATGGTGAAAAGGAAGGCGCCGCCGGTTATCTGGTCGGTGAAGCCAATCGCGGGCTCGAGTACATGTTCGTGATGATGAATGCCGCACGGCTTGGTGTGGGGCTGGAAGGTGTTTCGGTTTCCGAGCGCGCCTACCAGCACGCCGTGGCGTGGGCGCGCGAGCGCGTACAAGGCCGTCCGGTGGTGCCGGTTCAGGGCAACCCGAAATCCGTGGCGATCATTCATCACCCAGACGTAAAACGCATGCTGCTCACCATGCGAGCCTATGCCGAGGCGACACGTGCGCTCGCCTACTGGGCCGCGGCGTGTCTCGATATCGCCGATCGTTCGCAGGATGAGCAACAGAAACGCTCCCATCAGGCGCTGGTCGATCTGCTCATTCCGATCGTCAAGGGCTGGAGCACCGAAGTTGGCATCGATGTCGCTTCGCTTGGCATTCAGGTGCACGGCGGCATGGGTTACATCGAGGAGACTGGCGCCGCGCAATATCTGCGCGATGCGCGTATTTCGGCGATTTACGAGGGCACTACCGGTATCCAGGCCATCGATCTGGTGGGCCGCAAGGTCGGCCGCGAAGGCGGCCAGACGGCGCTGGCGCTACTCGCTGAAATGCAAAAAGTTTGCACTGCGCTCGATGCCGCGAACAATGGCAATCTCAAGGCGTTCGGCAAAGTGCTCGCCGCGGGCATTGCCGACGCCAGGCGCGCCACCGACTGGATTGTCGCCACCTTTCCCAACAATCCCGGAGCGGTGGGAGCGGGCGCGGTGCACTACCTCAAGCTCATGGGCACGGTGATTGGCGGCTGGATGATGGGGCGAGCCGCGCTGGTCGCGGCACAGCAGCTTGCATCAGGAGGAGACGGTGATTTCCTCAATGCGAAAATTCTCACCACGCGCTTTTACGGCGACCATATTCTTACGCTCTCATCGGCGTATGCCAATGCGGTAGTGCAGGGTGCGGAGAGCGTGTTGCAGATGCAGGAAGCGTATTTTTAAGGCTGCACCGTGGAAGCCCGATTTAACGGGCGAGCGATCTTTGTACGGCCTTCGCGCAACGAATTGCGCTCCTACAATTTCACAGCCAATATTCAGCCGACGCTTTCTTCCTGGAATAACGCCTGAATGCGCTCGACCTCGGTGCGATTTTCGATGAGGGCGCGTACGCATTCTGCGTCGAGCTTTTCTCCAGCCAGGCGTTGCAGAGTGGCAAAAGCTTCGTCGTTGCTCCACGCGTCCTTGTAGGAGCGGCGGCTGGTCAACGCGTCGAACACGTCGGCGGTGGCGACTATGCGCGCTTCGAGGGGAATCTCGTCGCCGCGCAACCCATTCGGATACCCCTTGCCATTGACCGCTTCATGATGAAATTCTGCGATATTGCGCAGCACATTGGCGTGCTCAATACTGTCGAGACCGAAGTTTTTCAACAAATCATCGACCATCTCACGCCCGTGCTGCACGTGCGACCGCATGACTGCCGCCTCGCGCGGATCGAGAGTACCTTGCTTGAGGAGAATGTTATCGGGTATGGCGATCTTTCCGATGTCATGCATGGGCGAAAACATGAACACGTGCTCGATATATTCGTCGTCGAGGCGGTAGCGAGGGGCAAGCGCCCTGGCGATCATTCTTGCGTAGCGCGACATGCGGTCAAGGTGAGTGCCGGTTTCGGGGCTGCGCAAATGTGTCAAACGGGCCGTCATGGTGACCGCGGCCACCAGAGTACGCAGTGTCGCGAGTTCGCTGATAACCATGAAGGAAATCATATGACCAAAAACATCGAGCCCCTTCAATGCGTCGTCCGTGAATACGTCGCTCTCGTATGAATTGAAGAACACGAAACCGAAGAATACGCCGTTGGAGAACATGGGCATGGTGTAGCTTGCCGAGTAGCCATGACGGCCGATGCGGCGTGTGTGCTCATGGCTGCCCTTCTCGAAAGTGATCAGGTTATTGATCACACGCGGCCTGCCTTCCCTCAGGATCGCCTCCAGCGACGGCGCTTCGCTGAGCGGCGCCTGGTAGCTCGACAGCGGATCCTCGCCATCTTCGCTGTGCAAAAAGGTTTTCAGGAGCGTGGTCTTGGGGTCATAAATGGCAATGGCGATGCGCGCGATGAACGACAGGCGGTCATTCAGGACGTCATGCACCTGGATGAGCTTTTCGCGCAGCGGGAGATTGCGGTTGAGCGAATCGAGAATATCTTGATGGTCTGGCATGAAGAACAAGGCGGCTATGTGTGCCACGCTACAATTGGAATCATAGCATGGTGGGCGTGTGTCTCTGTAACGGAGGTTCCTCAGGTTTGTCCGGCTGCAATCCTTCCGCCAAGCGGATATAGCGGGTCGTTGTAGCCGGGAGTGGAGGGATGCCCGGGCTTTACGAATGAATCGACAAGCGCCTCGTCCGCGGCGCTTAAGGCATATTCGAGCGCGCCGAAATAATCCTGCCATTGCGGCAACGTGCGCGGCCCGGCGATCACCGAACTGATAATACGGTTGGCGAGCACCCATGCAGTGGCGAACTGCGCGAGCGTAATGCCGCGGCTCGCGGCATGCGCCTTCAGTTGCTGCGCGATGACCAGGGATTCCTCGCGGAACTCGGTTTCCATGATGCGCTTGTCGGCGCGTCCTGCGCGCGTGTCCGCGGGCGGTGTGGCACCGGGCGCGTATTTTCCCGAAAGCACCCCGCGCGCGACCGGGCTGTAGGGAACAACGCCGATGCCGTGGTGCGCGCATGCGGGAAGTATTTCAGTCTCGGGCATGCGATTGAGCAGGTTGTAATAGGGTTGACACACCACCGGCCCCGGCATGTTGAGCTCGCGCGCGAGATGCGCCATTTCGGCGATGCGCCAGCCGCGGAAATTCGACACGCCCCAGTAACGGATTTTGCCCGCGCGCAGCAGATCGTCGAGCGCGCGCACCGCTTCCTCGAGGTTCATGTCGTTGTAATCGCGGTGCAGGTAGTAAATGTCAATATAGTCGGTCTGCAGGCGTTTCAGGCTCGCTTCGATTGCGCGCGACATCCAGGTGCGCGAATAGTGTGCCTCGTTGGCGCGCTCGGACATTTTATTGCCGACCTTGGTGGCCAGCACCCAGTCGGCGCGCTGCGGCTTGAGCAATTCGCCAACCATGGCTTCCGATGCCCCTTTGGAGTAGACGTCGGCGGTGTCGATGAAGTTGACGCCGTGTTCAAAGGCATGCGCGACAATGTTGGCTGCCTCTTCCTTGCCGGTCTGGTCGCCGAACATCATGGTGCCAAGGCACAGCGCCGAAACCTGCAGATTGCTATTGCCCAGATTGCGGTATTGCATGAGTACACCTTTCGCAAGATCGCTTTGTCGAAGGATTCACCGGTTGATGGTGTAGAATGATGCCTGAATTTTCATCATTCCGGAGTAAACAACCATGGCTGAACGTACCCGCACCCGCCGCAATACCCTCGAACGCCGTTGCCTGGGTAAGAGCTTCAAGCGTCTGTTCATCGGCTCGACCAAGTCGGTGTTCAAGATGCTCGAGGTGATCAAAAAAGTTTGAGTGTTTCAGGCGCCGCAACAAAACCGCCCCCGGGCGGTTTTTTTTCGTCGCCGATTAGCCGAACCTGCCGTCGATTCTAGGGCGCATCAGAATCGGCCAGTACAGAATGGAGAACAACGTAAAAGCGACCGACCAGAATAGTCCGGACAGGATAATCCAGACTATGTAAAGCTGCGGCGCTGCCAGCGGCAGCAGCACACGCAACAGGGCGGCAAGTTGCACCAGGACAAGACTGAGCGTTTCCAGCCTGCCTGGTTCGAGTGGCCGGCCGGTATGGCCGCGCGAAGTGCGCATCATCATCCCCAGAGTCATGCCGCCGATGGCGCCTACAGTTAGGGCGTGGGTGGCGAGGTTGGGCGCAATGAGTTCCAGCGCCGCCAGGGCGCGCAGCGCGAGATGTATCGCTATCCACGCGTACGCGGCATGCAAAATCCACAACAGCGGCTTGCGCCAGGTCAGCCACGGGTGCCACAGCATCAGCCGCAAGGCATGCGCCAGGGCGGCCAGCCCTGCAATGACGGCGAGAAGGATTGCAGGCAGCGCCAGCAAATCCGCGATGATCAGCGCCAGCACGCTGCCGAGCGCAAAGCGCTCAAGCCATGGGCGGCGGATACTATTGGCGCCGGCTATGGTGTTGGCGGTGAACATCGGTATCACGCGCCCGCCCATCACCGCCATGAGAAAGAGTACGAGATCGAGACCAAGTTGCAGGCCGCGCTGTACAGGTACATCCAGGATTCCTGCGAGCGAAAGATGAAAGGTCAGATTGGCTGCGCCCAGCAGCAGGATTAACGCCACAAAAAAATAGTTGCGCCGGTTGCGGCTTCTGAGGAGCGGCAGCGCCAGTCCAGCGGCGGCTGCCAGGGCGAATGCCGTATCAGCCGCGGCAGCGGCCATCGGCCAGGGCGTGAAGGCGAGCACACGTGCGGCCAGCCACAATGCCGCGATGAGCGCGAGCCTGAGGTTTTTCGGCGTCGGCTGGTTGGTCCAATTGTGTCCCGCGGTAAAAAGAAACCCGATCACTACTGCGAAGGCGTAACCGAAAATCATTTCGTGCGCGTGCCACAGCGGCCCGGAAAGGTGGGTTGCCGTACCCGTCCATCCGGCGTATTGCGCGATCCAAGTGAGAATGCCCGAGGCGGCAAATAAAGCCGCAAGAAGATAGAACGGTCGAAAACCGAGATTCCACAACGCGAAACCTTGTGGTGCTTGCGGCGGGAAACCCGATGGGTGGCGCAGGGGATTGTTGCTCGGCATGGGGAGGACAGTATGCACAGATGTGATTCATTCTGTGCGCACCTTTAATCGTTCTCCTTAAACCAGCATAACGATTTGTTTGCCGTGAAGGCTATTTTCCCGTGCGACGCTCTATCGCCTTCAGCAGTTCGGCGGTGCTGGCGCTGGCGAGGGGCAGGGCGACGACGCGATTGCGGCCGCCATCCTTGGCGCGGTAAAGCGCTTCGTCGGCGCGCGCCAGTACGGTATTCAGTGTGCCATCGCTGCCGTTTTCTAACGACGATACGCCGGCGCTGGTGGTGATGGGAATCGAAAATCTGGCAACTGCGAAGGGCGACTCGGACACGGCGATTCGCACTCTTTCGGCGAGCGCCTGGGCGCTTTCGATGCTGACGTTGGGCAGCAGCACGCAGAACTCCTCCCCCCCGTAGCGCACCAGCAGATCCTGCTTGCGAAGGCATCCTTGCACGATGGCGGCAAAACGTTGCAGAACGATATCGCCTGCCAGGTGGCCGTAAGTGTCGTTGACGAGTTTAAAACGGTCGAGGTCGAGCATCATCACCGAAAACGGCGCATTCAGTCTGCGGCATAATTCCAGCTCGCTTTCGGCGATTTCGCTAAAAGTACGCCGGTTCAACGCGCCGGTGAGCGGGTCGGTGGCGGCGAGCTGTATGGAAAGAGCTTCGGCGCGCTCGGTGTGCATGAGCAAAAAACCGAACGACGTCACGATTACCGCCATATAACTGCCCAGGAAAACGATTCCCTGGAACAGATTGGGGTGCAGCAGTTCCGCCGGTGTGCCGGTGTCGATCCAGGCGCCCGCGGCGCGCGCGAAAAAAATGCACGCGCTGGCTAGAAAACCGCCGCCCATGATAAGCCGCGTCTGCATTGACATTACGCTGCGGTACTTGTCGATCAGCAGCGCCAGCAACAGAGAGCCGAATCCGAAAATAAGGCCGCCCGTGATGGCGCGAAAGCGAAAGCTTTGATCGACGATGAGCAGCCAGACAATTGCCGCGGCGATGCCGGCAAGCACATGTATGCGAAGCGGCAGGCGGCGCTGATTGAATTCGAGAAGCGCGGCGGCCTTCAGGGAGATGACCCAGACCAGCAGCGTGTTCGCGGCAACGATGGAAAAAATCGGAGACAGGTTGCCGCGTCCGGCGTAGAGCGCCAGGGCGAGCGCCTGCAGCGCAAGCGAAGCCGTCCACTTGTCCAGGCCATCGCGCTGCCTTCCGTGCAATGCGATCCATAGCGTCACGGCAAGCAGCAGATTGGTCATGATCATCACGACCAGAAGTGTCAGCGAATCGAGCATGCGCAATTTTTGTTAAAGTTGTGTTGCAGCCTATGTCTTGCTGTACAAAAACACTGTGCGGTGCTTCACACAAAGGGCGTCAAGGAGTTTTGTTGTGTTCCAGGTACTTGCAAATTGAGATCGGTGCGATAGGGCGGGGCAGGGTACTGGAAGGGTACCGGCCCATCCGGTTCGGCATTGATGAACTGGTGCGTGAACGGGTCTTTCGCGTCGCGCATTGCGGCGGCAGGACCTTCGGAGGCGATTACACCGTCGCCAATCACGTAAACATAATCGACGATCTTAAGAGCTTCGGGGACATCGTATGTTACAACTACCGAGGTCGCGCCGAGTGCATCGTTGAGCTGCCGGATCAGGTTGGCGATCACATTGAGGGTGATCGGATCGAGCCCGGCAAACGGTTCGTCGTACATAATGAGCGGCGGATCGAGAGCAATGGCGCGCGCCAGCGCGACGCGCCGCGACATGCCGCCGGAAAGCTCCCCCGGCATGAGTTGCGAGGCGCCGCGCAACCCCACCGCCTCGAGCTTCATGAGCACCAGATCGCGTACCAGATCTTCCGGCAGGTCGGTATGTTCGCGGATCGGGAAGGCGATGTTCTCGTATACCGTGAGGTCGCTGAACAGGCCGCCTTTCTGGAACATCATGCCCATGTCGCGCCGCAGCGCATACAGGCCGTCTGCATCGAGCAGGTGCACTGCGCGGCCGAATACCGAAACCTGACCCTGGGTGGGTCTGATCTGGCCGCCCATGAGGCCGAGCAGCGTGGTCTTCCCGCAACCGCTTCCGCCGAGAATGGCCACGACCTTGCCGCGCGGGATAGCGAGGTCGATACCCTTCAGAATCCGCTTGTTGCCGTAGGCGAAGTGCAGATTACGGATTTCGACAAGATTTTCTGCGGGAGCGGTCACGAATACCTTTAATGAAAGGAAGAGGTTTGGCCGATACGCGAATTCTACTCGACGTCAGTCTGCTTTACCGTGCGCAAGGCAATCAGCGGCCGCGGCTGCCGGCGCGGAACAAAGCCGGTGTCTTGGACGCAGGAAAGTTGCCGCCTTTCGGCTTGGGAGGTCCCCCGCCGCCCAACTTGGGCTTGGCGCGCTTTGCGCCATCTGTAATCTGCGCAGTCTTGCCCTGGGATTCCTTGGGCTTGCCCGCGACGCCATGTTTTCTGTTACCGGCATTACCGCCACGCGCATCCTGCCCCTTGCGTTGCCCGCCCGGGCGATGTCCCGGCGTGCGCAACTGGATAGGTTCGGGCTTGGCGCGCGGGTCGGGTTCGAAACCGGGAATGACTTCCTTGACGATCTCGCGTTTGATGAGCCTTTCGATGTCTTTGAGGAACTGATGTTCGTCGACGCACACCAGCGAAATCGCCTCGCCATTGGCGCCCGCGCGTCCGGTGCGTCCTATGCGGTGCACATAGTCTTCGGCCACGTTGGGCATGTCGTAGTTCACCACATGCGGGAGCTGGTCGATGTCGATGCCGCGCGCGGCAATGTCGGTGGCGACCAATACGCGCAGGGTTCCGGTCTTGAACTCGGCCAGTGCGCGCGTGCGGGCCGACTGGCTCTTGTTGCCGTGAATGGCGAGCGCGCTGATGCCATCCTTGTCGAGTTGCTCAACCAGACGGTTGGCGCCGTGTTTGGTGCGCGTGAACACCAGTACCTGGCGCCAGTCGCGTGACTTGATCAGATGCGCGAGGAGCTCGCGCTTGCGGTCGCGATCGACGGGATGCATTTTCTGCGCGATGATTTCGACCGTGGAATTACGGCGCGCCACTTCGATCATCGCCGGTTTGTTGAGCAGGGTATCGGCGAGCACCTTGATTTCGTCGGAGAAGGTGGCCGAGAACAACAGATTCTGACGCTGCTTCGGCAAGAAACTCAGGATGCGGCGGATGTCTTTGATGAAGCCCATGTCGAGCATGCGGTCGGCTTCGTCGAGCACCAGTATTTCAACGTGGGCAAGATCGACCGCGTGCTGCTGGTGCAGATCGAGCAGCCGCCCCGGCGTGGCGACCAGAATATCGACGCCGCGCTTGAGATGCGCGATCTGCGGCTGAATGCCGACACCGCCGAAAACTACGGTCGAGGTGAGCTTCTGGTATTTGCCGTAAATGCGCACGCTTTCCTCGACCTGTGCGGCCAGTTCGCGTGTGGGCGTGAGGATGAGCGCGCGCACCGGGGCGCGAAAATGCTTGCCTTGGGCAGGCGCCTCGGAAAGGCGCTGCAGCAGCGGCAGGACAAATCCGGCGGTCTTGCCGGTGCCGGTCTGCGCGCCGGCGAGAAGATCGCCTCCTGCGAGTACGGCGGGAATTGCCTGAACCTGGATAGGCGTGGGCGTGCTATAGCCGTGCTCGGTGACGGCGCGGACAAGGGTCTCGGACAAGCCGAGCTTGGAAAAAGACATGTGATCCTTCAATGGAAAATATCGGCCTGTCGCCGTCAAAGGCGCCAGTCGCAGGCAAACGGGAGAATGCGGAAGTCAAAAATGACAGCGGCAAGGGGGACTGGAACAAGTGCCGCTGCGCGCAGTATACAGGCGTGGGCCACTTACGACAACGGCATCCGCATTGCCAAAATTCCTGCCCTTCCGGCACAGCTTCGGGTTATGCTTGCTGGCGTAAATTTCCAATGGAGCACCCATGCAAATCACGTCTTTCCTGTCGCGCGAGCTTTTCAAGGGCAAGACCGTTTTTGTCACCGGCGGCGGCAGTGGAATCAACCTGGGGATTGCGAAAAATTTTGCCGCGCTCGGCGCCAACATCGCCATTTGCGGACGCACCCAGGAGAAGCTCGACAATGCGGCGGTGGAATTGCGCGCCCTGGGCGCGAAGGTGTGCGCTGTTGCAGCCGACGTACGCGAAATGCCTGCACTGGAAAGCGCGTTAGCCAAAATCAAAACGGATCTGGGTGCGGTCGATGTGCTGGTATGCGGTGCGGCCGGAAATTTCCTTTGCCCTTCCGAACAACTATCCGCGAACGGTTTCAAGACGGTCATCGATATCGACCTGATCGGCGCGTTCAATGCCTCGCGCGCGGCGTTCGAGCAGCTCAAGGATACGCGCGGCTGCATCATTTTCATCTCGGCGGGACAGGCATATATGCCCTATGCCTACCAGGTCCACGTCGCCGCCGCCAAGGCGGGTATCGACATGATGATGAAAAATCTCGCGCTTGAGTGGGGCAGATACGGTATCCGCTGCAACAGTATCGCGCCCGGCCCCATCGAGGGAACCGAAGGCATGAAGCGGCTTTCCAGCAGCGAGGCGCTCGCGCAGATACGCGAAGCGATACCCCTGCGGCGCCTGGGCACGGTGGACGACATCGGCCAGGCGGCGGTATTTCTGGCCTCTCCGCTCGCAACGTATGTCACGGGGACGCTGCTGGTCGTGGATGGCGGGCAGAATCTCGCCGGATCGGCGTTCTTCAATCTCGGCGCGCAGCAGATGCTGCAAGCCACGCAGAAAAAGTCCAAGGCCGCGAGCGGGGAGTGACATGAGTTACTCGGTCCTGGAAGTCGATCTCAAGGACGGCGTGGCGCAGGTGCGTCTCAATCGTCCCGCCAAGGCCAATGCCATGGATCGTGCGGTCTGGGAGGAAATCCGCAGCGCTTTCGAATGGGTCGATGCCACACCCGAGGCGCGCGTGGTCATCCTGAGCGGCAACGGCAAGCACTTCTGTTCGGGAATCGACCTCGCCATGCTCGCCGGTGCGCGCGCGGCAATTCAGGACGAGTGCAGCGGACGTATGAGCGAAAAGCTGCGCAGGCAGATTCTGAACTTGCAGGACTGCCTCACCAGCGTCGAACGCTGCCGCAAGCCGGTGCTCGCCGCCATTCAGGGCGCGTGTGTCGGCGGGGGAGTCGATCTGATCTGTTGCTGCGACATGCGCTACTGCGCGGCGGACGCGTATTTCTCGATCAAGGAAATCGACATCGGCATGACGGCCGACGCCGGTACGCTGCAACGCCTGCCGAGGCTGATAGGCGACGGCATGGCGCGCGAACTTGCTTATACCGGGCGCAACCTCACGGCTGCCGAGGCAAAAGACATCGGTCTGGTGAACCGGGTTTTTATAACAGTGGAGGAAATGGCAACGGGTGTCGCGGACATCGCCGCGGCCATCGCCGCGAAATCGCCGCTTGCCGTGCGCGGCGCCAAGGAAATGCTGGTTTATGCGCGCGATCACCCGGTTGCCGAGAGCCTGAATCATGTAGCAACGTGGAACGCGGCGATGCTGCTTTCCAGCGATCTGGACGAGGCTCTTGCGGCCACATTGGAAAAAAGAGCGCCGCACTTCAGGGACTGATCTCCAGCGGCGTGAAAAGGACCGAAATGGGCAGATATTTCGCGGGATGTAAAGAACGCGGTGCTCTGCTACCATTCACGGCTTGATGCGACATAACAGCCAGGAATTCGTACCGCTATCTACATGACTACAAGTGTGAACAACAAAAACACCCTGACCGGTCTCAGGCTCAAGCTCGTCGCCATTGTGGTGATCGGCATGGCAGTCATGCTCACCGTCGCCGGAATATTCCGCGTGCAGCAGGAAAAAACGCGCGGCCTGGGCGATCTCGCCCGGTCCGGGCAGGAGCGCGTCGATCTGGTTGCGGACGCTGTCGCAAACCTCCTGGTGGGCTACGACTACAGCAATATGGAGGCGCTGGCCGAACGTGTGCTGCAGCAAAGCGATGTCGATCAGGTGATCATTCGCAACCAGGCGGGCAAGGTGATGGTCGCGCGCGCGCGGTCGGAGCTTGCGCCCTCCGAGGGGATGACCTTCGAGGCGCCGGTCCTGTTCTCATCCAAGCCGGTAGGCAGCGTGGTCCTGAAAGTAAGCGCGCTTCACTTGCAGGAGGCGATGACCGCCATCTACCGGAATATCGTTTTCGTGTTGATCGTTTTCGGCGTTCTGCTGGGCGTGCTGATTTATTTTACGGTGTCGAGTTTCATTCTCAAGCCGGTCGTGGCGATCAGCAGTTACATGCGGCACATCATGGACTCCGACCAGCCGGTGGCGCACGAGCCGCTGGAAATAGCCAGCAAGGATGAGATCGGCGAGCTGGCGTCGATTTTCAACAGCCTCAACCGCA
>Ga0315281_10009635_pt1 | contig 13385 bp, 10 predicted proteins | sample YL17G07_0_MG_FD_204540 | JGI IMG/M metagenome (GOLD analysis project Ga0315281, IMG submission 204540) | Sediment microbial communities from Yellowstone Lake, YNP, Wyoming, USA - YL17G07_0 | ecosystem: Environmental > Aquatic > Freshwater > Lake > Sediment | place: USA: Wyoming | collected... | reverse complement strand
CTGGAGTAAGGTTTCCGGGGACGCCGTCGGTGCGGGGGGGAGCGTGTGGGAACGCACCAACAGATAGAATCCGGGTGTCCCCACCACCAGCGCGGTCACAAAGACGGCAAAATACTTACGCGCCAACACGAGCGCAGCTTGCGGCTCCGGATGGGGCTCTGCCCGAACCGTCATCGAGAGGGCAAGAGCGAAAATAAGCGTGACGCTACCCGCCGAAATCATGCACCAGGTGCACCACGCGTGCAGCACGAAGGCTTCGATCCCGCTCAGATAAAGTGAAAAGAGAAAGCCCGCGCCCGCAATCCCCGTCACCGCGTAGCGGAGCAACTCCGCGAGGCGGGCGGCCACCAGACTTTCAGCAAAAATCAGCAGCCCCAGGGTGACGTACATCAAGACGCCGAAGGCGGGCAACGGCACGCCGAAAAGGTGAGAATAGGAACTGGCGCGCACCGTATCGCAGCCGGTCCCGCCCCCGAGACAAATCATAGGGCTCGAAGGCGAGGTATAGACCCACAAGAGGTACGAGGAGTCGAACAGACCGAGCAGGCTCAGCGCCAGCAGGAACGATTTCCGCATCGCGTCCTATTGTACAACGGCGGGGAGGATTGCAGACTGCAGACTGATGATTGAGGATTGAGCATGGTGTACCCCAGACCGTTGCCAGTCACTCATCAATCCTCAATCGGATATTGGGGCCGGTGCCTGGTCCTGTCCATTCCGCGTTTCCCCGTATTCTCAGGAGCGGTCCAGTCGGAAATTGGATGGGAGCTTTTCAATCGTCAATCTGCAATCACCAATTAGAACGCTCCGCCGCCACCACCGCCGAAGCCGCCGCCTGAGAAACCTCTGCCGCCAAAGCCCGAACTGCCGGAGGAGCCAGAGCCTGAACCCTCAGACCGAGGCGTCGAGACGAACGTCGAAGCGGTGCGAGAGGACATGGTGTTCAAGTTCTGAACCAGCAACGACGGCCGGAAGCCGGCGCCGTAGTCACTTCGGTACCAGTCCGGCGGCTGTTTGTAGATGTCCTCAAAAGCGCGTGCCCACTTGCCTTCCACGCCCAGGGCCATCGCATAGGGCAGATACTTGTCGAACATCTGGGGGGAGTTCACCAGCCGGGCGAAGTGATCTTTCTCGGCGCGATTCATGAACTCTTCGAAGCCAAGCACCTGGTGCCGCACCCGTGCGCCGTGGACCGTCCGCGCTGGCATGACGAACGCGAAGATGATCACGATCAGGCCGGAAGAAACACCGGCCAGAATCGCTGTCAGCGTGGAGGTCCCGCTCCGTCCGGCCCACACTCCGAAAGCGACCGCAGCGAGGATCATCACCGCAAATCCAAGCCCCAGATAAAGGTTCCTCACCTTTTGTGGGTTGTGGGTGTAGTAGCGGCTGGAGATGAGCTGCGTGAAAAGCGCCTCGCGAATCCCGGGCAGCTTCCGGTAGAACTCATTCTCCAGAGTAGAAAGGTGGACAGCCGTTCCGGCCGTGGTGGCATTGGTGAAGATGCCCCGAAGTAGTTCCCGCTCGTGCTCCTTCAGATCGCCCCATTCTGGTTGCGGCTTGAGCAACCGGAATACATAGTCGTGGGACTTCCATAACAGGCCTTTGCTCTCGCTTTCCTCGATGCGCAGGTAGGCGCGCACGGCCAGGTCCACCAACGTTGCCGTGATGTCGCGCAGGTCCGGCGTGTTGTCCACCAGCGTCCCGACTTCTCCGGGCGTCAGCTTCTCCGGCGGCTCATAGAGCACCATCACCGGCTCGGAAAGGCGCGGATCCTTGCCGCGCTTGAACCACAGCCAGAACATGAGAACGAAAACGACGAGGGGAAAGCCGAACATCCAGTTGGCGCGCAGGAAGCGCCAGGCGAGCGCCAGCGCTCCCGGTCTTGCCACTACGCCCTTGTCCCAGCCGGCGACCACGGTCAGGCCTTCGCGGTAGTCGAGGCCGCGCCTGGCACGGATGGAAACCTGGCTGCCAGTGATTTCCACCTCTGCGTCAGAGGCTGTCGAACCGTAGGTACCCGTATAGGCGGTGGCGCGGAGGCTCGGGCCCGCCGCCGCAGTGGGCAGCTTGATTAGCGCGCTGGCGTGGTCGATGGGAACGGGCCATTCGGTCCCGGTGGCGTTCCAGTAAAGTTCGTCATGCTCGTCGAAGTAGCGGATGGCGTTCTCGACGCGGTAACTGAGCACCACGGTCTTGGTAGTGTCCTTGGCGCCCGGAATCCAGATCTTGTACTTGATGTAGTGCCCTTCGCGCGAGGTCTCGTATCGCAGAGCATTGCCGTTCTCGTCGGTGACGCGCACTAAATCAACAAAGAGCCTGTAGTTGAACCCTTCAGGGGTGCGGTAATCCACCGGGATGGTGCGGAAGATGCCGTTGAACGAGCCAACGAAGCGGGGCTGGAGCATTTCGGTGACAGTCAGCGACCCGTCCGGTTGCACCTCCAGTAGAACGTCGAAGCTCTCGAGTCGCCACGACCGCTGGCCCTGCGCGCGGCCAGGGAAGGACATCGCCGCGAGGTAAGCTCCCAGTGCCAAGACGAACAGCCGACGTCGCAACATGGCGCCTCCTGGAAGCCCCGGCTAGGCGCCGGGGGTTTCGAAACGAACCTTGGGCGCTTCCCGCTCGGCGGCGACCGTGACTTCGAAGAATTCGCGCGCCTTGAAGTTGAACATGCCGGCGATAAGGTTGGTGGGGAATTGCGCGATGCGCGTGTTCAGATCGCGCACCACGGCGTTGTAGTAGCGTCGCGCGAGTTGCACTTGTTCTTCGATCTGGGTGAGTTCTGACTGAAGTTGAGTGAAGTTCTCCACCGCGCGCAACTGGGGATAATTTTCCGCCACGGCGAAGAGCGTTTTCAGGGTCTCAGTGAACATCCCCTCGGCCTGCGCTTTCGCCGCCGGGCTGCCGGCCGACATAGCGCGCGTGCGGGCCTCTGTGACCTTCTCAAATGTAGTCCGCTCGTGCGCGGCGTAGCCCTTGACCGTCTCGACGAGGTTGGGCACCAAATCGTAGCGCCGCTTCAGTTGCACCTCGATGTCAGCCCAGGCGTTGTCCGACTGCACGCGGAGCTTGACCAGAGTGTTGTATGCCAGGATGACAAACAACAGCAGAACCACCAGCAGGACAATGAGAACCACGCCGACCATACGCCTCCTTTGCCGTCCTCGGGATTCCGACAGGGGGCTGCACTTGCCCCCAATATGACCTCACTATAGCCACCCTTTCCGCCACTGTAAAGCTGCCCCAGCCGCCGTGGTTCTTTCCGCGCAACTCCTGCCGCGTGGCTGGGGAGACGGGTGAAAGTGGTGATTGGCATTCGGCCAGCCAGTATTTAGTCTCTGCCTCAATAAAGGCGCACGATCTCGTTCTTTTTTTTCGCTCTCAGTGTTCTCCTGGGAGCAGTATTCTGTGCATCATCCGGCAATAGTGGGGAATCACCTCGCTTGCCCCATTGCCGACGGGTTGATATGCTCGGTCTCACCTGACTTCGGCTGGTACCGTTCCAACTATTCGGAGCGACTCTCCGCGAGCGAGTTGGCAGCCCTTGTTGGAGGTGCATTGGTTTAATGCAGAGGCTCATTAACTTGGAACGGTACTAGGTGTATCCACAAGAAGCGTGTGGCCGCGCAAGGTACACTCTGTGGAGGCCTCACGGTGAGAATTCTTGTCACGGGAGCATCGGGACTCATCGGGTCGGCACTGGTCTCTTACCTCACCGCGGGTGGACACGCGGTGACCCGCCTCATACGCGCTCAGCCGCGACCCGGACAGGGCGAAGTTCACTGGGACCCTGAGGCAGGGAAGCTGGACCCAATGGTGCTGCAAGGGGTGGACGCAGCGGTCCATCTCGCCGGCGAAAGTATCGCTCAAAGGTGGACGCCCGAGAGGAAAGCTAAAATCCTCAAGAGCCGTGCCAGGGGAACACGGTTGCTCAGCGAGTCTTTCGCCAGACTGACACAACCGCCCTGCGTCTTTCTATGCGCTTCGGCCATCGGCTACTACGGAGATCGGGGCGAGGAGGTTCTCACAGAAGATAGCCCTTCCGGGGTGGGATTCCTCGCCGAGGTCTGCCGCGGGTGGGAAGCGGCTTGCGCCGCGGCCGTGCAAAAGGGAATCCGCGTGGTCAACCTGCGCATGGGCATCGTGCTCAGTGCCGCGGGCGGGGTGCTCCCCAGGATGTTGCTCCCCTTCCGCATGGGTCTGGGCGGCAGAATCGGAAGCGGCAGGCAGTACATGAGTTGGATAGCCCTTGATGAGTTGGTCGGGGTTATCATCCACGCCCTCACTTGCGACATACTGGCTGGCCCCGTGAATGCTGTGGCGCCCCATCCCGTCACGAATCTTGAGTTCACGCGGACCTTAGGGCGAGTGCTTCGCCGACCGACCGTGTTGCCCGTACCGGCATTTGCGGCGCGTCTGGCCCTCGGCGAGATGGCGGATAGTCTGCTTCTGGCCAGCGCCCGGGTCGAGCCGGCACGCTTGGCGGCAAGCGGCTATGCGTTCCGCTATCCGGAACTCGAGGGGGCGCTCCGGCACTTGTTGGGGAAATGACGTGGAGGTAAAGGCCGTGAGCCTGCCCTCCCACTGTCGTCTGGGATTGCCGGGACTGGCTATCGTCAGCCTCGCTGCTTCTGAGCCCGCCCGCTTCAAATCACCCGGCGGGCACTGGGAGGTCGTGTGCGAGGGAGTAGGTCACAAGATATATTCTGAGGCTGAGCGACCCGGTCCGGGCGCCTGCCTTGCGCGTGATTGGCGGACGCTCGCGCCTTCGCCGCCGTGAGGCAGCACCTCATCGTGCAGTTTCACACCGCTTTGGCCAGGAACGCCTCCACTTGTTTCTTCCAGGCGGGGAGAGAAGCGTGGATGGCGCGGCCGAGGAAGGAAGCACGCAGGCGGCCAAGCTCGGGGATTTTGCGGCAGGCGATAGCGTAGCGCCGAAAGCGCGGCTGGAGTTCCAGGGAATCGTCCGGGAGGTAAATCGGCTCGCGGCGGAAGTTGAGCAGCACGAGGGCGTGGTTCAGTTGTCGGATGGCGGCCTCGACCGTCGCCGCAGCCTTGGCCGGGTCGTCGAGCTGGCGAGCTTGGTCGGGCGGCAGCAGGCGGAAGAAGTAGGTCGCGCGGCCGCTCTTCGAGGTTGCTTCCCAGGCCACCAGGTTTGCGGGGAGCTTTCCTCCGGACTTCGCGGAGAGCGGGAAGAAGAACCAGTGGAGAATGGGTTGTTCCTCTTCGCGAGCGGTTTCCTCCAAGGGCTCTTCCGCTGGCTCCTCGGGTGGTTCTTCGCCGGACTCGGCGGCAGCCGGCGCTGTCTCCTCCGGCTGCGTTTCCACCGGCGGCTCGGCTGGCTCTTCTTCCTCTTTACGAATGAGCTTGAAGCCGGCATAGAGCCAGCCCGGCGGCACGTGGCCGAGGAGCGCGTCAAAGTAGGGCTTCAGCTTGGCATCAACCACGTTGGTCACCAGCGCCTGCTCGGTCTGGGGATGGATCGCCTTGAGTTTCCCGAGCGGGGCGGCGTGGCCTTCCTTCATGAGCCGCGCGGCCTGCTGGAACTGGTCGGGGCTAAGAAAAGGGAAGATGCCGTGCAGGGTTTTGGCGCTCTGCTGGTTCAATTGGCTGGTGGAATCTTCGAGCCGCTCCGCAAACTCCCGGGTGCGCTTTGCGAGTTTCGTCACTGTCAGGCGCTCGCCGGCGGATTTCAGGACCACGGCGTAACTGGCTTCGTCGAATTTGACGGCATCGATATCCGCCAGGCGCCACTGGAAGCCCGTCGCTGCCGTGGGCAGGATCGCGAGGTTGCTCTTGTACAAGCGCAACTCCGCCGGACTGGAGAAGGACCGGGCTGGCAACGGTTCGGAGACAAGCTGGGCGTGGCCGTTGAACCGCGTGACCTCTTCGAGGTCTTCGAGCAGGAGGCACTGGACCAATCGCTGGCGGTACGCTTCCAGCAGATCGTGACACAGGTTCTGAAACGCTTTGCCGAACTGGCTGAGGAGGATTCTCTTGCCGGTGTAGAGCGTCAGGGTCAGCTCATAGTCGCCGGGTGCGAAGACGTCGATATCGCCGAGGTCGAAGGCGAGGGGGGCGCCGGAGTCGGGCGCGAGCGTCAGGGTTTCGGCGTCAAAGGTCACGCGACACGGCCCGCCCTGAGTGGGTGTGCCGTCGGGATTCAAGTACTGGAACTTGCCGGAAAATGAGGGCATGAACGTTAGGCTATCTTCCCGCCGCACTCCGGGCAGAACTTCGAGCCAGCTTCCACCTTGGTCCCGCAGCGTGGGCACTCGTTCTTGGGGCGCAGGGGCTTGCCGCACTCGGGACAGAACTTGGCGCCCTGAGTGCGCGCGCCGCAATTGGGGCAGAGCGCCGCGGCCTCGCTGGTGAGGTCGAGGTCCTTGGTCAGATCCTGCTGCCGGACCTTCTCCTGAATCTGTTCAATGGTTGCCTGCGCCTGGGCTGCTGCCAGTTCCGTCTCGACGCTGGGCGCGCAGTCGTAGCAGAGCCCGCACTTCTGGTTCCAGCACAGCGCCGCGCAGACCCACTTGGCGCACTTCGGGCACTGGCGGAAGTTGGGCTTGGCCTCCTCGATGGCCTCGCGGAACGCCTTGTCATGCCCGGGGCCCGCGATGGCGCGCTGGATCTCGTAACTGCCGGAGCTGGCGCGACCGAAGACGCCGCCAAAGACATCGCCCGCCGCCCGCAACGCGCTGGTGGCCATGCCCGTCACCGAGGCCTTGAATTCGGACATGAACCCGTTCCCACACCGGTCGCAGAAGAATTCGAATTGATAGCCTTTGTCCGTGGAATGGTCAGTGTGGTTCTTGGTGAACTGGATAAGGGTCATAAGACTCTCCCTGGATTTGGCCAGACGCCCCTCATAAGCGAGAGACACATTCTAACCCAGACAGGCGTGGAGCTTCAATGTTGGGTGTTGAAACGCAGAAGCCAAAAGGCAGAAGGCAAGTCCACGTCGCAGCGGGGTCAGCGTGACACGGAACAGGCTGGCGGTCGGTGGCGAGTCAAGACCTTTGTCCCGGCGGGCGGAGGATGGCTGCGCTCAGCCCGCAGGGATCCAGTAACCGACGTGACTTGCCTGGCTAGCGGTAGCTCTGAACGAGGATAGTGAGACCGGGCAAGGAAACTGCTACAATGTGCCAGCGGGGTTCAAAAGCACCCCGCCGCGGTATTGTATTTGGGCGACGGCGCGTGCATAGTATGAACTCCAGGGGAGGCCTCATGGCAGCAAGGCACCTTATTGGACTTCTGGTACTTGTCTTGGCAATGGGCGGCCTCGGGGCACAAGAGGTGCAGAAAGAGGAGAAGGCGCCCTCTGGTTCGGCCGCCTCGACTGCGGCGGCGCCCCAGACAATTCACGGCTTCAACATTTCGCCTGAGGATGCAGCGCGGAAAAACCCGACGAAATTCACTACGGTTTCAGTTGAGCGCGGGAAGAAGGTGTTCATGACGCAGTGTGCCATGTGTCATGGCGAGACCGGAGACGGCAAGGGGGACATGGTGGCGGAGATGAAGATCAATCCGCCGGATTTCACCAAGCCGGAGACGCTCAAGGACCGTACGGACGGGGAACTATTCGCCATTCTGGGTGCCGGGTCTGAGGTGATGCCCAGCCAAGGCAAGAGGATGTCCGACGACCATAAGTGGAACATTGTGAACTTCCTTCGCTCGCTGAGTGGGAGGGTGCCGGAAAAAGCCACCGGCAAGGAGCCGGAGGAAAACATCATCCTGGTTCCCCAATAGGCGAGTAGGAGGGCAGGTGCCCGGCGAGTAGGCACCTGTAAGTGGCCCGCAAGCTGGAAGTACACCCGGTCAGCGGCTAGCGAGCTTCTTTGCCAGGCTGAGCAGGACGTGGCGGTCTGACTCCCTGATGTGTTCGACCAGGGATTTGAGCATCAACAGGAAGCGAGCATCTGCTCCCTGCTTCCCCTCTTCTTCAGCTAATTCCTCGAGCGTCTGGCGCGGGGTCAGGTTCGGCGTCGGCGCAGGTTCGTCGCCCGCATAGAAAAGCTGGTAGAGAGGCAGACCCAAGGCGACGGCGTATCTCTCCAAGGTCTCGAGCGAGGGTATGGTGTGACCGTTCTCTACCCGGGATGTATAGCATCTGAGTAGCCCGGTCATCTTCTCAATGTCCCCCTGCGAGAGCCCCTTCTGTTCCCGGAGGTGACGGATTCGTGCCCCGATCGCCATGTCTCTTGTCTCCAACTGGGTCTTCTTCATAAGTTTTCTTGTCGCCAATCTGGCATTCACCGAAGTATTCTCCTTCTTCTTCCTCGGCAATTCAACAGCACGGGAGTACTAGTACTCCCGTGCTGTTGGACACCTTGTCGGCCGTTTTGTACTGGGGACGCGGGTCTTGAGAACTTGGAGTTCCCGGAAGCGCGGGGCGCGCTGGCGTTTATCCCAGCACCATGGTCAACAGGGCCATGCGCACGTAGAGGCCGTTTTGAGCTTGGCGGAAGTAGGCTGCGCGCGGGTCGGCATCCACCTCCATGGTGATTTCCTCCAGACGCGGCAGGGGGTGCATGATGATGGATTTCTGCTTCATCAACCGGAGGCTTTCCGGACTGATGACGTACACGCCCCGGCACTGCTCGTAGTCAGCGAGGCGGTCGCCAAACCGCTCTTTCTGGACGCGCGTTTGGTAGACCACGTCCACTTCCGGCAGAACTTTGTCGAGAGCCGTCTCTTCCGTCCACCAGACGTTGCACTCGCGGAGGTGGGCGAGGATGTCCTCTTTCATCTTCAGAAGCGGCGGGGCGACGAAATAGATCTTCACCCCCTGGAACTTGCTGAGCAGATAGGCCAGCGAGCGGACTGTGCGGCCTTGCGCCAGGTCGCCCACCAGGGCGATCCGCAGCCCATCGATGGCTCCCACCTCCTTGCGGATGGTGTAGAGGTCGAGGAGCGCCTGCGTGGGGTGCTGGCCGGCGCCGTCTCCGGCGTTGATGACGGGGACGCGGGAAACCGCGGCCGCGCGCTTGGCGCTGCCCACTTCTTTGTGACGAATGACGATGACGTCTGCGTAGCCGTTGAGGATGCGGATGGTGTCTTCCAAGGTCTCGCCCTTGGCGACGGAGGAGAACTCCGCGGCGTTTTCGGTCGAGATAACGTGGCCCCCCAGCCGATGCATGGCCGTTTCAAAAGAGAAGCGCGTGCGTGTGGACGGTTCATAAAACAGCGTGGCCATGATGCGGTTCTGATAGTCCGTAATCCCACCGCGCGCGACCACGCCTTCCATTTCCTCAGCGACCTCAAACAGCCGCATCAAAGTGGGGAGGTCAAACTGCTGCGCTTCGATAATGTGGTGCAGCTTCATGGCGTATGTTTCACTCCTCGTTCAGGAGATGGTGAGCCCCCGCAGGACCGAGCGCCCACCTTTTAGCCAAGACTCGTCGCCCGGCAAGATACCCCGGGGATTCGTTTGGCGTCAACCCGACTTACTGACCTGATGTACATTCCGTCCCTGGGTTGAACGGCTGAGTAGCTTTTCGGGAGGAGCACTCTATTAGCCAAAACCCCCAGCGGTCCCAGTCGGACAGCTCCAACCGGCACAGTGACGGGAACAAGGCTCTTCGCCAAGATTCCACTCAATTGAACTGCCCGCCCTGCCGATAAAAGCCTGTGGGGGGCAGACCTGCCGGGTGGTCCTTTGAGAATACTCCCCGAACCCGCTGTCGGCGCGAGGGGGACTGCCAACAGTCTCAATGACCAACGAGAAACCGAGAGCGTGCACCGCACGGAGTTATGCCGTGTTTTTTGGCCTCTTGCTGGTGATGGCAGCGGCCTTGGTGGGGTTCTTTCTAAGAACTCGATACCGGGCAGCGATGGTCTACTGGGAGACGGCGCTAACCGGCGTCGCGACTGACCGGGCCTTGATGGTGTCTAGATGGCTGAAGGACCGACGGGAGGATACCGAGCTGCTCGCCACCCAGCCGTACATCAGACCTTTGTTGACCGCTCAACGCAAGGGAAAGCTTCAAACCGCATTCGGCTTCGAACTGAAGCGTCAAGTCACCGTTGCACTGAACCGACGGGTTATACATCAAGGCTTCGTCGCCGCCTGTCTGGTTGATCTTCAGGGACGGGTGGTGGCGGAGTCAAATGCACGGCCCATCTTGGGTCGGGAGGTGTTGGAGCCTTGTCGAGAGGTGGGCCGCGCCCACGATTTCCGCATCGAACTTCTCCCTGATACCTCGGGAAGGAACTTCCTTCGTTTCAGCTCGCCCGTGCTGGCGCAGGAATCGGCGGGGACTACATCTGGCTTTTCAGGTCCCGCTCTGGGCACGGTGGCGGTCGTCGCGGACCTAACCAGCGACCTTTTTCCGATCCTGACCGCCGAGACCTTCACATTACGCACCGGGGAAATAGTCCTCATGCGCCGGGACGGGAGCGAGGCGGTCTTTTTCTCGCCGCTTCGGTTCCCGCAAGGGGGCTCTATCTTTCCGCGCCGCTCGCTCCGCGCTCCGACCTTTGCCGCCGCGGCCGCTCTGGAGGGACGGGAGACGTTCGGGGAATTCACCGACTATCGCGGCGTGCGGGTCCTGGCGGCCACACGAAGGATTCCTCTCACCGGATGGAGTCTGGTGCACAAGATCGACCGCGACGAAGCACTGGCGGAATTCCGCCGCACCGCTCGGCTGAGCGTGCTGGCGGCAGCTTTCTTTGTTCTCGCCACAGGAGGGATGCTCGTGGCTCACCGGCGAGCTCTCCTGGCCCGCGTGCTGAAGAGGGAGGAGGAAAAGTTCCGCGGCCTCCTGGAATCCGCCCCGGACGCGATGGTGATCGTCAGCCAGACGGGCGACATTGCGCTGGTCAACGCGCAGGCGGAACTCCTCTTCGGATACCGGTGCAAAGAGATGCTCGGCCAGCCGGTGGAAATCCTGGTGCCGGAACTTTCTCGCGACAAGCATCGTGTGGGCTGTCGTGCGTTCTTTGCCAGCCCCTCCCACAAGCTCATGGGTGGAGGGCTCGATTTGTGTGCCCTGCGGAAGGGTGGTGGCGAGTTCCCCATCGAAGCCAACCTCAGTCCCATCCAGACCGCGGAGGGGATACTGGTCTCGTGTGCCATTCGCGACATCACGGAGCGCAAGCGAGCCGAAAGGGAATTACACCGTCTGAACCGGGCCCTCAAAACGCTCAGTGCATGCAACCAGGCGTTGGTGCGCGCCACCGAGGAGTCGGAGTTGCTGCGTGGCGTGTGCGGCATCCTCGTGGACGGCGGCGGGTACTGCTTTGCCTGGGTGGGCTATGCCGAGCAGGACGCGGCCAAAACCGTGCGCCCGGTGGCCTCGGCCGGCTTCGAGGAGGGCTATCTCGACAGTCTGAAGATTACCTGGGCGGACACCGATCGCGGTCGCGGCCCTACGGGCACGGCCATTCGCACCGGCGAGCGCGCCATGGCCCGAAACATCCTCCAAGACCCCAATTTCTCCCCTTGGCGCGAGGAAGCCAACAAGCGCGGGTATGCCTCCGCGATTGCCTTCCCTTTGCGGAGAGGGCAAGAACCGTTCGGGGCGCTGAACATCTACGCGGCCGAGCCGGACGCATTTGATGAGCATGAAGTCAAGCTGCTCACGGAGCTGGCCAGCGACTTAGCGTACGGTGTCGAAGGGTTGCGCACGCGCGCGAAGCGCAAGCGGGCAGAAGCGGCGCTGCGGGAGAGCGAGGAGCGGTTCCGGTTGCTCGTGGATGGCGTGAAGGACTATGCCATCTTTATGCTGGATAGGGAGGGGCGCGTTCTGACATGGAACGCAGGCGCCGAACACACTAAGGGCTATCGGGCAGAGGAGATCGTGGGGAAGCCTTTCTCCATCTTCTATCCTCCCGAAGACTGCCAGCGAGGCAAACCCGCCTGGGAACTCAAGGAAGCAGAGGCGAAGGGCCGCCTGGAAGACGAAGGATGGCGCGTGCGGAAGGATGGGTCGCAGTTCTGGGCGAGTGTCGTGCTTACGGCATTACGCGACGAGGCCGGAAATCTGCGGGGTTTTGGCAAGATTGTTCGCGACATCACTGAACGCAAGCGGATGGAAGAGGAGATTCGCAAGCTGAATGCGGACCTGGAGCAGCGAGTCAGAGAGCGCACCGCGGAGCTCGAGGCGGCCAACAAAGAGCTTCAAGCCTTCACCTACTCTGTTTCCCACGACTTACGTGCTCCCCTGCGGCACATCGACGGGTTCTCCAAACTGCTGTTGGAGGAGTACAGCGCGGAACTATCAGACCAGGCACGGCATTACGCGACTCGCATCCGCGAGGGCGCCCTCCGGATGGGCCAACTGGTGGACGACTTACTCAATTTGTCGCGCGTGGGTCGCCAGCAATTGCGCCGCCAGATCGTCGGACTAAGCTCGCTCGTTGAGGAAGCGCGGCGCGATCTGAAGCCGGAGATGGAGGGTCGGCAGATCGGCTGGGAAATCGGACCGCTCCCCTTCGTCGAATGCGACCCGGCATTGATGAAACAGGTCTTGGCCAACCTCCTCTCGAACGCGGTCAAATTCACCCGCCCGCGGGAACGCGCGGTGATCGAAATTGGCACAACGGCGCAAGAGGGCCAGGCCGTCATCTTTGTGCGCGATAACGGGGTCGGCTTCAGCATGAAATATGCCGATAAGCTCTTCGGGATCTTCCAGCGGCTCCACCGGCAGGAAGACTTCGAGGGTACGGGCGTGGGGCTGGCCACCGTCCAGCGCATCATCCACAAGCACGGCGGCCAGGTCTGGGCCGAAGGCGAACTGAACAAGGGTGCTACGTTCTACTTCGGCTTGGGGACGCCGACAAGCAAAGGGACGGAGAACACTGGATGAGGAGGAAAGGCGCGATGGCGGTAGATATGGTCGAGATCCTATTGGTCGAAGATAACCCGGCAGACGTGGAGTTGACCCTGCACGCGCTGCGGCAGCAACACTTGGCCAACGTCATTCATGTCGTGCGCGATGGCGAGGAGGCCTTGGACTTCTTGTTCTGCCGGGGCCTCTACGAAGGGCGCTCATTCGAGTCTCCCCCCCGCGTGGTGCTACTGGATTTGAAACTGCCGAAAGTGGACGGCCTGGAAGTTCTGTCCCAAATCAAAGCCGATCCCCGCACCAAGGCCATTCCCGTAGTTATCCTCACGGCCTCACGAGAAGAGAAGGACATGGTCAACGGCTACCACCTGGGAGGGAACGGATACATCCAGAAGCCGGTGGACTTCGACAAGTTCCGCGAGACGGTAAAGCAACTGGGGCTGTACTGGCTGGTGGTGAACGAACCCCCGCCAGCCAGCGCCTTTCGAGTTCGATAGAGCCAGGCAACGATGGCAACAGCCAGAGCCGACAATCCGGCCCCCGTCCGGCAGCCCCTGCGGGCGCTGATCCTTGAGGATGATCCCAAGGATGCGG
>Ga0315281_10009634_pt1 | contig 13387 bp, 11 predicted proteins | sample YL17G07_0_MG_FD_204540 | JGI IMG/M metagenome (GOLD analysis project Ga0315281, IMG submission 204540) | Sediment microbial communities from Yellowstone Lake, YNP, Wyoming, USA - YL17G07_0 | ecosystem: Environmental > Aquatic > Freshwater > Lake > Sediment | place: USA: Wyoming | collected... | reverse complement strand
TGTTCATTCTGATGCTGCTTGCGGGCGGGGTCATCATCTACAGCTTCTGGTTGATTCTGGCCACGCTTTCATTCTGGTTCGTACGAGTGGAGAACATTCTGGTGGTGTTTCAGAGCATGTTTGAGGCAGGACGCTGGCCGATTAGTTTGTATCCGGGATGGCTGCGCTATGGCCTTACGTTTGTAATACCGGTTGCTTTCGCCGTGACGGTACCTGCCGAAGCCTTGACTGGTCGCCTTACCTGGGTAACGCTATTGATAGCGGTAGCACTGGCCGTAGTTTTGTTTATGGTGTCGCGATTATTCTGGCGGGCCGGATTACGCCACTATTCCGGCACGTCGGCGTGAGGGAGGATTCTTCACTGCTAGTGGCCCAGTAGGGTGCAAATCCAATGCATGTCACTGCTCACCTGAATATTAAAGCTAATATAAAAGCGCCGCCTAAAAGGCGGCGCTTTGTTAGTTCACACTAACAGATTCGGCAGCTATACTATTTATCCCCACTCAGCCGTATTAAATGCAGCTTCTCCAGTAGCTGGAAGCCCAGAATGGCTAAAGCAGGAATGGCTATCATCAAGATGATACATATACCCAGCAGTTGGTCGCTGGCCAAGGGAACAGACCACACTCCTTCGATACCTTCTGCCATATATCTCCTCCTGCCTGGGACTCTGGGTCTGTAATATTTCAGGAATGGATTACCGTCCCAAGTATTAGGTTAATCAACCTAATCATTTTTCGCATTGTCCGAGGCATCTATTTTTGTCTAGCAAAAACGCAATAGCACTGTGAGTGCATAGGTATACATGCTAAGTATTTATACTGTTAAACATTGCGTAAATTGCTGATTCGCTCTAGCATGTATATGGTAAAATCTAATGTAGTTGGACATAACACCAGTAGGAGGTACACATGGCGGACGCTTTAAAGAAGACGAGGATACTGGTAGCGGACGATCATGCCATCGTGCGCGAGGGATATTGTAAGGTCTTGGAACAGGAACCGGACTTTGAAGTTGTGGCGCAAGCTGCTGACGGGGAGGAGGCATTGAAACTGACTGCGGAGTTGGAACCGGATATTGTCCTGCTTGATATCCTTATGCCTAAGGTTAACGGCATCGAGGCTGCCAGGCGGATCAAGGAGAAATATCCGAATATAACCGTTATTATACTGTCTGCTTACGATGATGACCAATTTATCTTCAGTTCGCTGGAAGCAGGAGCTGCCGCATATCTGCTGAAAAGCAGCCGTGGTCGCGAAGTAGTTGCCTCGATTAGAGCAGTATGTGAGGGTGAATCAGTACTTCATCCATCGATTACCCGTAAATTTATGGCGCGTTTTGCGCCCACTCCTAACAAACCAGCACAACAGGAGTCTGCGGCAAGGCTCAGCGAGAGGGAAAAAGAAGTATTGACTCTGGCGACTAGGGGATTAAGCAATAAAGATATTGCCAACGAGCTTTGCATCAGCGTCCGCACTGTTCAGGCACACTTCACCAGCGCGTTCAATAAATTACAGGTAAGCTCACGGAGTGAAGCCCTCCTGCGCGGTTTAAAGGAAGGCTGGCTCAGTCTGGCTGATGTAAACTCTAAGTCTAAGGATGATTAAACGCAGCATACTAGTAAGTGGTGGAGAGAGCAGTAATGAGCTTCTTGGCTAAGGCTATTCGCAGGCCCGGGACATGGCTCCTGATATTACTGCTATTGGGCATAACTCTCCTCCAGTATGCTTATCTCTTGAAGCACCCAACCTTTCTTGCCGATTTGACAGCCAACCTCGGCTTAACCCGGTATACCGTTGAGCGAGTCCTCTATCTACTGCCTATAATCCTGGCCAGTCTGTTGTTCGGGTGGAGGGGGGGTGTAACCGTCACGTTAATTGCGGTTGGCTGTATGCTGCCGCGTGATATCCTTAACGCACCACACCGTGTAGACGACCTCGTTGAAACAAGCATAATCTTCATAATCGGCATTCTGGTGAGCTATTCTCTGGAATCGCTGAAAAAGGAGAGGGAGCGCCGCGCACAGTTGGAAACAGCCCAAAGAGAACTACAGGTCCAGTTTCATGTCATCGAGGAGAATGAGAAACGGCTTGCTGCTCTCAACCGGACTGCCAGTATCATTTCCCAGACCCTCGAGTTGGACAGGGTTTTTGATAGTGCGGTGGATTGTGTCAGGGATGTAACGGGGGTTGACGCCGTCCGCATATATGTCATAGACAATGCAACCCAGGAACTTTCTCTTGTCGCCTATCGCGGCATATCGGAGGAGTTTGCTGCAGGGGCTTCCGGGATGAAAATAGGTGAAGGTTTAAACGGTAAGGTTGCTGAGACAGGGGAACCATTGTTTATAAAGGATGTCTCCGAAGAAGACAGGCCGCTCAGATTGCTGGCAGAAAAGGAAGGTATCCGCTCCCAGCTCATTGTGCCTCTTGTATCCAAGGGAAAGGTAGTTGGTACTCTTTCCGTGGCTATGCACAGAGAACGCACCTTTCTTCCCGAGGATGTGGATATGCTTACTGCTGTGGGGAATCAGATTGGCGTCGCTGTAGAGAACGCGCGCTTATATCAACAGGAACGAAAAGTCGCTGAGCAACTCAGAGTGTCGGAACAAAGGTATCGGGAATTATTTGAGAATGCCCATGACGCTATCTGGCTTCATGATTTGGAAGGTAATATCGTCGCTGCCAACAGAGCATGTGTCAGGCTTACCGGATATAGCCTGGAGGAACTGTGTAACCTGAAGGCAACCAGGCTGCTCTCTGAGGACAGCCTTGATACTGCGAGAGATATTCAATCCCGCCTTATTAAAGGCGACGATGTTGGCTGTTTCGGTGAGGTCAAGCTGGTCAAGAAGGATGGAACCGAGGCCTTTGTTCAGATAGCCAGCAGTCTAGTGTACAGCAACAATACGCCGGCCGTTTTTCAACATCTTGCCAGAGATATAACGGAGGCGCGGAATATGCAGGAGAATTTGCGTTTCTTACTGCAGCAGATCACCAGAGTTCAGGAGGAAGAAAGGAAACGCATCGCGCGCGAGCTTCATGACGAGACCATCCAGACTCTGGTGGCCCTCTGCCTGCGCATAGACGACTTGGCATCCAGCGCCAAGGTTCCGCAGGAGGTACGGCCAGGGCTGGAGGAATTATATCAGCAGGCCAATAATATAATGATGGAAGTGCGTCGCTTGAGCCAGGATTTGCGACCTGCGGCATTGGATAGCCTTGGCTTAGTGCCTGCGCTGGAGGGGCTTGCATCACAAATAACGAAATATTCGGGGATAGTAACAGAAGTGAACGTAGTCGGCGAAAAACGCAGATTGCCCGATGAGGTGGAGCTGGTGCTATTTCGCATTGTCCAGGAAGTCTTGAGAAATGTTTGGAAGCATGCTGAAGCAACCGCAGCTAACATCACCCTGGAGTTCGTTGAGGGTAGTATTAGAGCAACCTTCAGAGACAATGGCAAGGGGTTTGAACCCCCGAAAGTGTTGAGCAGCTTGCCGAGGTACGGTAAGCTCGGTTTGGCTGGGATTCAGGAGCGCGTCCAGTTACTGGGTGGCACTTTGACGATTAGCTCGGAGCTGGGTAAGGGAACAACTATAACCGCTAAGCTGCCTTTTTAGACCACGCTTGTTCTAATCCCCTCTGTCCAGTTTCATCTTCATATTACCGCCGCTAAGCCACTTATCGACATCTTCAACTATTATGCCATCTTTCTGTATAGTTACCTGCGTATTAGTACTTTTAGCCAGAATAAAGTAAGCATTATTACCTAGTCAATATTGCCAATTTGGGAAGTCCTATTGCATTAAATCCGTATTTGTGTTAGCATAATGCGCAATTAACATACTCAGGTGGAGACTGCTGCGTTCAATTCGCCGAAAAAGGGAGAAGCCGTTGAGTAAAAGCTATAGAGCAGATCAGGGATGCTCTTATTGCTGCCTTAATTCCTAGGAAGGAGATGACATGACCGAAGCAAAGAACTCCCAGGCAAACCATAAGAGGCGAGCTAAAGCACTGAGGCGAGCGATCTTCTGGGGCGTTATTTCGCTGTCGATTTACCTTGCGGTGTTTCTAAATCAAGATACTGTAACCCGGTATTTCACCAAAGGGGGAGTATTCGCTCTTGTCATCATAGTCACTGCTTTGGCTGTCTCTCTTGTTCACGCGAGTTTTGCCAGCTATACGATAGACCTCAGCGGGATTAAGCCTTGGCAGGATGGAAAGCAGCAGGAAGGAGAGCACTAGAATGGAAGGTGGCATTACCGATGTAGCCAAACAATTTATCGGCCTGGGTGCCGGCAGTGTGATCTTCCTGATTGTTTTGGGGTTCCTTGGCGGCTTGATCAGTGGATTTATCGGTTCCGGTGGGGCGTTCGTGCTGACGCCCGGAATGATGAGCCTGGGTGTGCCCGCAACTATCGCGGTAGCCAGCAATATGTGCCATAAATTTCCCAAGGCGCTCGTGGGAGCCTATAAGCGCAACAAATTTGGCCAAGTCGACATAAAGCTGGGACTGTTGATGGGGCTCATAGCCGTAGCAGGAGTGCAGATAGGTATTGAAGTTCAAAAGTGGGTACTTAATGCCTGGGGCGAAGCTGGTTCCAACCTTTATGTGAGCCTGGCCTTTGTCAGCATTTTATCGGTGATAGGAATATTTATGCTGTTTGACTCGCGAAAAGCGAGAAAGTCGGAAACGGGGGAGAAAATTTCGGGTCTGGCCAGGAAAATGCGGAGTATTAATCTCCCACCTATGATAAAGTTAAAACATGGCGGGTCCATTTCAGTATGGATTATTATTCCGATTGCTCTTGGGACTGGGCTGGTGGCTGCCACTATTTCAGTAGGCGGTTTCGTTGGAGTCCCGGGAATGATTTATATCCTTGGGATGTCTTCGCTGATGGCGAGCGGTTCAGAGCTTATAATTGCCTTCATGATGGGTCTGGCTGGCACGGTAACGTGGGGGTTAGGAGGATTCGTCGATATCAGGATGGTTCTTTTGATTTTAGCCGGTTCTTTGTTCGGGGTGCAGGTAGGAGCCATAGGAACGACCTACGTAAAAGACTATATGGTTAAACTTGTTATGGCTCTGGTCATGATAATAGTCTGCATCAGTCGCGGCTTAGTAATTCCTAACTACCTTAATGACCTGGGCATGATTACGGTCAGCGCGAGCACCATGTCCCTGCTCAAGAATACCAGCTTTGTCGTGATGTGCCTTGCATTAGCCACAGGAGGGGCCATCATTCTGGGCAATATGTGGTTAAGAAGGCGAGCCCTGGCCAGGGTCCCACTGGAAGAAGCACAAGCAAGGCTTATACCCCTAAAAATGGAAGAGTCAAAAGACCAATTGTGAGGCTTTACTGACGCAGAGTGGGAGGAGTCCTTAAATAAAGTGCTGATGCCAGGTCTGCTGTAGATGTGGCAAGCATTAGCGAGAGGAGGATCTTATGGCGATCATCACAATATCGAGAGGCACGTTCAGCGGGGGCCAGAAGTTAGCTGAATGTATTGCTGCTAAGTTAGGCTATCGCTGCATAAGTCGTGAGGTCCTGGTAGAAACAGCCAAAGAATTCGATGTGTCGGAAGAGAAGCTACTTGAAGCCCTCACTAAGAAACCATGGCTTTTGGAACGTTTGACCCGGGCAAGGGACCGCTATCTTGCTTATATTCGCGCGACCCTGCTTAAAGAGGTCAAGGATGAAAATGTAGTATATCACGGGCTCGCAGGTCATTTGCTGCTTAAAGATGTTCCTCATGTTTTCAGGATCAAGGTCATTGCAAACATAGAATTTCGTGTTAAAAATGCAATGGAGCGCAATAATTTAAGCAGGGAAGAGGCATTGCGGTATATCCAGGAGGTTGATGAAGGCAGGGCGCGATGGACAAGATTTATTTATGATGTAGATTGGAATGATCCCAACTTGTACGATTTGGTTGTCAACCTCGACCAGATAGCAATCGAAAGCGCGTGTGATGTTGTTTGTCATCTGTCGAATATGGAAGGTTATCAGAGAAGCGATTTGTCAAAGAAGATTATAACTGATATGGTATTAGCAACTCATTTGAGGGCACTGATTGCCGCAGATAACAACATCTCGGATAGAGGGGTAGAGGTTGTGGCTGACGGAGGGGTCGTTACAATTAGTGGAACGGTGGAATCGATAGCGGAGGCGGACAGAATCAGGACTATTGTGCGGATGGAGCCGGGAGTTAAAGAGATCGATTCTAAGCTGCGGGTGCGCCTGCCTGTTTGGCTTGTAGGTAGTGTATAAACTCCGTATCTTTTCGGACAGGGATGGAGTATGGCTATTATCACGATATCGAGAGGCACATTTAGCGGGGGCGCAGACCTGGCAAAGTGGGTCGCTGAGAAGCTCGGCTACCGCTGCATAGCAAGGGAAGTTCTTACTGAGGCAGCGAAGCAGTATGGAGCAGACGAGAAAGGGTTACAGAAAGCGCTTACAGAGAAACCCGGCTTCATTGAGCGTTTGTCATCTGAAAGGACCCGTTATCTTACTCTTATCCAGGCAGCCCTCTGTAATGCGGTGAAGGATGACAAGGTGGTCTATCACGGACACGCGGGGCATTTGCTGCTTTTGGGCGTCCCCCACTTAATCCGGGTCAGAGTCATCGCAAACATGGACCTGCGCATAGCATCCGCTATGCATCGTCAGAAGTTAGGCAGACAACAAGCCATCGAATATATTCGCAAAATGGATGATGCAAGGGCAAAGTGGACGAAGTTTCTTTATCATGTAGACTGGCAGGACCCCCTGCTGTATGACCTTGTTATCAATCTGGACAACTTCAGCCTTTCCGTCGCCTGCGAAGTTGTATGTGCTGCCACTAAGCTCGAAGTATTCCAGGCTTCACCAGAATCGCAGAAGATTATGGACGACCTGGCGCTGAGCACCGATGTTAAGGCCAGGATCATTTCAGACCCAGGCATCACGACTGCGCAAGTGGAGGTAGAGGCAGATAATGGCATCGTTACAATATCGGGTACAGTGGGTTTCCAGGAGGAATTGAACAAAATCAAGGAAATAGCTCGAAATACGCCGGATGTCAGAGGGCTAAGATCAACCGTCAGGATAGAAACTCACTGGGCATTGACGCAGGGCAGATACGCCCGCTAGAGCGGGGCTTTGCCCGCACGCGCCTCAAGCTCATTCTACCCCCAGCGAAAACCCAGGAATGTCTGATTTGCCAGATTCCTCTCTAATACACAATCGCCAGATAGAGCCCGAGGTAGCACAAAGCAAGGAAGAGCGCAAGAATTGAAGACAGCCATACCAGCCATATAGCTGCATGGCGATTTGGAACCGGCACCCTTTGAACCACTCCCTCTAGCATCCAACTAAAGCCCAATATCACGATAATGCCTCCTGTCGTCCACATCGCAACGCCCTCTAAGTGGCCAAAACGAAAAGCGCTCAAGATTAACACAGCCACACCTATTAAGAAGATACCAAGACCATTCCTGATTAATCTATCTGTTACTGACACTACGACATTTTCCGAGCGATTCACGTTGCGGACAACCATCGCCAGCATAATTGACAGCACAAACACCTGAAGAGCACTAGTGAAAACACCAATGACCGGTACTATCATCGTCTTGCCTCCTAAAACAGGGGAATGTCTGATTTGCTTGTGCTATGACCATACTTCCCGCAGGGAGTCATTAAGCATTCTACCACAAAAATATGTAACCACTTTCCCTATAGGATCTTTAGTTCACCAAAAATGTGATAACTTTTTAACTTTGACCCCTATCATTTTATGACTTTTTGATTTATAAATATCTACAATGTGACAATCGGAGGAATTAAGATGTATAAGAAGGTGCTTGTCCCCCTGGATGGCTCGGAACTGGCCGAGGGTGCTCTTGTCTATGCTAAAGAGGTAGCCAGAAGGCTGCGTCTGGCTGTAGTTCTGTTCCATGTTTATGGCTCGGCAGAGACTGAACTGGTCCCTGCGCGGCAAGCATATATAAACAGTAAGGTTGATACAATCAGGCGTGAATTGAAGGCGCAGACAGAGGCAGGAATCGAACCCATTGGTGAAGAGGTAACAGTGCGAGGTGAACTGGCTGAGGGCTATCCTGCCGAGGAAATCCTCCGTTACGCTGCAGAGAATAGTATCGATTTCATTCTCATGTCGACTCATGGCCGCACCGGGATTAAGCTTTGGGCGATGGGAAGTGTGGCTGACAAGGTACTCCGTGCCTCCAGGGTGCCGATCTGGCTCATCAGGGCTGGGGTACCCCCGGAGATTATTTCCGATAAATTGCCAACACGAAGAATGATTGTCCTGCTGGACGGCTCGGAGCTGGCGGAGTCTGTTCTTCCTCATGTGGAAACACTGGCTAAACAGCGAGGTGCTGACCTGGTAGATATCATCCTGCTCGGAGTTTGTGAACCCATGCCGGTTGCAGCGTACTACTACGCCACGGTACCTATTGACTGGGAAGATTATATTGTCAGGTGCAAGCGTGAGGATGAGCAGTACCTTACCAACATCGAAAAGCGACTCAAAAGCGCTGGCCTGAAAGCACACTCAGAGTTACTCATGGGCAAGCCTGCTGATGCGATCATTGACTATGTGAGTAAAAATCCTATCAATCTCATTGTCATGTCCACCCACGGACGCTCCGGGTTGAGTCGCTGGGTCTATGGCAGCGTAGCCGAGAAGGTACTGCATGGGACATCCACCCCGATTTTTCTGGTAAGGCCACACTAGCCTGGATTTACTCCCACGCGGTTCTGCAAAAAGTGAAGAAAACAATATGAGCGAACAAGGGAAGCCCTCCCTGAAGATAAGAGGCACTGCCGAATATAAAGAATTGTCCGTTGAAGACGCTATTAGATTGCTGGATACCACAATAGATGGCCTCACGGAATCCGAGGCCAGTAATCGAATTGGTATATTTGGACCTAATGAGATAACCGGGAAAAAGGGGAATCCCCTTCTTCAATTCTTATCACGCTACTGGGGCACCATGCCCTGGCTCCTGGAATTGGCGATGGTGCTCTCTGTCGTCCTCCATCATTACCTGGAAGCAGGAATAATCTTTGCGCTTCTTACTATTAACGCAGTTATCGGCTATATGCAGGCCCAGGGCTCACAAAAAGCTTTGGAAGCCTTAAAGAGCCGACTGGCTATCAAAGCCAGAGTACTGCGGGACGGCAAATGGGCGGTTCAGGATGCCAGGGGAATTGTGCCGGGAGACATCATTTCCGTCGGGCTGGGAGATGTTGTGCCGGCTGATGCCAAAATGGTGACCGGCGAACTATCCATGGACCAATCGGTTCTGACCGGGGAGTCTCTGCCAGTGGATGACAAGCAATCCGCTGTCATCTACTCCAGTTCCATAGTGAAGAGAGGAGAAGCTAAGTGCCTTGTCGTGAACACTGGCAGGAATACCTATTTTGGCAAGACCGCAGAGCTGGTCAAGATAGCCAAGCCGAAATCTCATCAGGAGCAGATAATGCTGGCTATAGTCCGATACATGATGTACCTGGGTATAGCCGCATTGATAGTAGTAGCCATAGATGCTGTGTTTTTGAAAACAGGCGTCGTATCAATACTTACTTTCGCTGTAATCTTCCTTATGGGAGCAATCCCGGTGGCTTTGCCCGCAGTGCTTACCATCGTTCAGGCAGTAGGTGCAACCGAGCTGGTGAGGAAAGGGGTGCTGGTAACCCGGCTTGATTCAATCGAAGACGCGGCCTCGATTGATGTCCTCTGCCTGGACAAGACAGGGACCATAACACAGAACAAATTATCGGTCACCGAAACTATACCCTTCGCCAACTATAAGGATGAGGATGTAATTAAAATCTCGGCTCTGGCATCAGAACAGTCGGGCAAGGATGCCATCGATGTTACCGTTGTCGAATACAGTAAGATAGCCAAAGCGGATTTAAGCCTTTACGAGCAACTCTCACTTACTCCCTTTGAGCCATCAACTAAGAAAGCAGAAGCCATCGTTTCTGTCAGAGGCAAAAGGTTCAGGGCAATTAAGGGGGCTCCACAAACGGTGATGGCCCTCTGCAAGGGGTTGAATGAACAGGCCAGAGCGACGGGTGATAAAAAAGTGGAGGAGCTATCCTCGAAAGGCTACCGGACGTTAGCAGTCGCTAGGTCAGAAGGTGATGACCTGGACAATATTCAGCGTGTGGGTCTTCTGGCGCTATCCGACCCTCCCAGGCCAGATTCAAAAGATATGATAGAAGGGGCAAGAGCGTTAGGCGTGAAGCCGATAATGCTCACCGGCGACCATATCGCCATAGCCAGGGAAATAGCCCGCCAGGTATCTGTGGGCAGCAAAATCATCCGCATAGAAGAACTGAAGGGCTTGAGTGAGGAAGAGCAGGCTAAGATGGTCGAAGAATGTGACGGATTCGCCGAGATCTACCCTGAAGATAAGTACAGGATTGTTAAATTGCTGCAATCCCAGGGTCACCTGGTCGGTATGACGGGGGACGGGGTCAACGATGCCCCGGCGCTCAAGCAGGCAGAGATGGGGATTTCGGTAAGTGAGTCAAGTGATGTGGCTAAGGCCTCGGCCAGCATGGTCATAACGGAGCCGGGCATAAAGGTGATAATCGATGCCATAAAGACCAGCCGGCACATATACCAGAGAATGCTGACATGGGTTTTGAACAAGGTTACCAAGGTAATTCAGGTCATTGGCTTACTGACTGCGGGTTTCTTCTTGTTCCATGATACTGTCTTGTCTCTGCTAGGAATGGCATTACTCATATTTGCTAACGACTTTGTTACCATGTCTCTGGCAACCGACAACGTAAAATATACGGCAAACCCGAACAAGTGGAATGTGAGGAACATCACCTTTGCCTCACTCGTTATCGGGGCCTTGATGATAGGCGAAGGAGCGATTGCACTTTTTATCGGCGATCACCATTTCCATTTGGAGTTCGACAAGCTACAAACCTTCATCATGCTCATGCTTATTTTCACCAGTCAGTTTAGAGTCTACATCGTGAGGGAGAGAAAGTATTTCTGGTCTTCGCGTCCAGGCAGAGAATTAGTCATTTCAACAGTAGGAGCCCTGATCGTATTCACACTGCTGGGTATATATGGAGGCATCGTGCCGTCACTTGCCTGGTACCAGGTCCTTTTCGTCCTGGGATTCTCCGCGGTATTCACATTCGCTATCGATTTGCCAAAGTATCTAGCTTTCAAGAAGTTCGGGCTATAAAGACCAAAACTTAAGATTCTCGTCTTCTGGCTCCTTACGGGACGTGACGCACGCTCAACACAGATTCAGCTATTGCGTGCACGCCCGAAGTTAATGGATAGAATCACCGAAATGACGAGTGCGCCTAGACCTACCATGAGGACATCGCGGGTAATGCCAAAATGGAAGTCGCCCACCTCAAAGATGAGGGTGTACCCGATGAAAAAGTTGGCCAGGCCCCAGAGAGCATTAACCAGAGGTGGAGATTCACCCCTGCCCGGGGGCGAGGCGAAGGGGCTGGGGAACTTTTTTCCCGATATGCCCTGCACGAAGTGAGGCACGCCGTTAGCGAGAAAGAACCCGGCGAAGAAGTAGGCCAGATAAGCATACCACGCCATGGTATTTCTCCTTTCCCGAACAGGCCTGATTTCGTTGCCAGCATTCTACTATCACGGGGCTGAACGGTCAATGAGAGCTGGTATTGCTTTTTTAGAACCCTGTTTAGTTTATAAGTAATACTCAATTCTCATCCCGATGGGGTACTTTCGAGCTATCCGACAGGCTGGATTCTTTGGTGTATAATAACAGTATAGAATAGGGGTGGTATCACGAATACAAGGGTATGCAGTTCGAGCAGCAGGTGAGAAAAAGCCGAATGATATACAGGCATAGTAAATCTATTAAGGCGCTTTTGGCATTGGTCTTAGCGGTAGCTTTATTGTCCTCGGTAGGCTTGGGCAGTGCCAGCGCTGCAGGCGCCGTAGCCCTTTCCCTCACAAGCGGACCTCCCTATACTCTTGTGGCCTTGAGCGGCTCAGGATTTATTGCTTTTGACACTATTGGGGTCGGGAACATAACCTTTGCTGGCTCACCCTGGAACACTGAAGTAATTCAGGTCGATAGTTGCGGCAATTGGAATGCCAGCTTGAGGGTACCAGCCAATGCAGTTATAGGGCCTAATGCAGTGGTGGTCAAGTCAACGGGGGGCACTGTGGCATCGACTGCTTTTACAGTTACCTCGCCACCGATAACGTTGTCGCCCAGCAGCGGGCCGCCCTATACACTGGTGACTATAACTGGCTCCAGTTTCGTTCCCCTTGATACTATCCCCATCGGGGGCATAACGTTTGATGGTGCACCGTGGAACACGGTGGTAATACCGATCGACGGTTCCGGTAGCTGGTCTACCAGCCTGAGGGTTCCCCAGACAGCAGCCTGTTGTGGCGGTAAGGCTGTGCTCGTCACCACAGCCGCTGGCACTGTATCAGTATCCACCTTCACTATTACGTCGCCTGTGATAACTATCACTCCTTCGTCAGGGCCTATCGGTACCAAGGTGATTGTGTGTGTAACCAATATGACCCCTGATGGTACGGTACCGGTCGGTGGAATAACATTCGGGGGCTTACCCTGGAGCAGCAGCACCACCGCCATAGATGGCACTGGCCGGATGTGCTCACTTTTCCTGACTGTGCCGGCAACATCAGTCGGGGTACATCCTGTGGTTGTGAATGACGGCCACTTGATAGCAACCACTAATTTCACAATAACTCAGCCCGCAATCTCGGTGTCCCCGGCAAGCGCGTACAAAGGTGACACTATTACAGTGACTGGCAGCGGCTGGCCGCAACACACACCCGGCTCAGTCAATATCACTTTTGCAGGCTCAGCCATAGACATAGCGTCACCAGATGGAAATGGTGCTTTCAGCGTTCAGTTCACTGTGCCGCTGTCGGCCGGAGCAGTTAACCTGGTCGGAGCTTTCGATATTCTGGGGAATGCGGCGGTGACAAAAACGGTAACGCTGAAATCGCCGGTACTGACCCTGAATCCGACCAGTGGATTGCCGGGGAACTCAACTACATTGAGCGGGGTGGGATTCCAGCCATATAGTGGCCTGGACGAGCTAAGATTTGGCAACGTCAATATATTGCCGGGTGGGGTACTAACCGGCGAAGCAGGTAACTTCACTGCCATGTTCACTGTCCCCGGGTTGCCTCCAGGCAGTTACATAGTGAATGTCAGGGTAGCTGGCGTAGCTCTCGCTGCTTGGTATACGATTAATCAGTCTAACGTTATGCCAACGCCGGTTGAGCCGGCATTCCCCGTAGAACAGTATCTGGATGGTATAAGCGATAAGTTGATCATAGTATGGGGCTACTCAGGTGGGCAATGGCAGATG
>Ga0315281_10009633_pt1 | contig 13387 bp, 10 predicted proteins | sample YL17G07_0_MG_FD_204540 | JGI IMG/M metagenome (GOLD analysis project Ga0315281, IMG submission 204540) | Sediment microbial communities from Yellowstone Lake, YNP, Wyoming, USA - YL17G07_0 | ecosystem: Environmental > Aquatic > Freshwater > Lake > Sediment | place: USA: Wyoming | collected... | reverse complement strand
GATTTATCAAGCCCGCTGACGGGTCGGATAAATCCGACCCCTACAAAAAAGGCCGATAGGCAATTTTTTCACACCTTCTCAGTTATGAGGGGGGCTCAGTAGCGCCTCGCTCGACCGATGCATACGCAACGCCCTCACGAGGCGGCGGTGAGGTAATGACACGAGCGGTTAATCCACGCTGGACGGATGCATGGTATCCGCCCGCGACCTATGCCGGAGCGCTCCCCCCCTGATAAATTCCAACATGAGTTCCCGTGCCGCGTTGTCGGACATCTGTTTGGGGGGATGCTTCATGGCATAGGCGCAGACGCCATGGAGGGGACCGGCGATTTTCCGCTCGCGCGCGATCTTGCAGCAGCGGATGACGTCGATCACAACGCCGCCGCTGTTCGGGGAGTCTTCCACTGAGAGCCGGAGCTCAATGTTCAGGGGCACGCCGGCAAATCCCCTCCCCTCCATGCGGAGGAAGCAGACCTTGTTGTCTTTTTGCCAGGGCACGTAATCCGAGGGGCCGATGTGAATATTGTCCGGTTCCAGCGGTGTCCGGAGCTGCGATTGGACGGCGTCGGTTTTGGAGATGCGCTTTGATTTCAATCGGTCGTGATTGAGCATATTGAGGAAATCTGTGTTCCCGCCCGTGTTGAGCTGGTAGGTCCGGTCGAGCTTTACCCCACGGTCCTCGAAGAGCTTCGTGAGCGTCCTGTGCACAATGGTCGCGCCTACCTGCGCTTTGATATCGTCACCGGCGATCGGTATGCCCCGATCGCGAAACTCCTCGGCCCATGCGGGGTCAGAGGCGATAAAAACCGGCATGCAGTTGATGAAGCTCGTCCCCGTACTGAGGCAGCAGCGGGCATAGAACTCGGTGGCCTTCTGGGAGCCGACGGGGAGATAATTGAGGAGTATCTCTGCGCCGCTTTCCCTGAGGAGCTTTTCCACGTCGCAGGGCTTGAGGTCACAGGGGAGAAAAACTTTGTCCTCGTCGTATTCCTTCATGTGGGGAGAGAGACCGTCGAGGAGAGGGCCGGCCTGGACGATGACCCTGCTCGGGGGCATATCCGGAATGATCGTTTTTGTGCAGTTCGGTTTCGCGAAGATCGCCTTGTGGAGCGGTTGCCCGACCTTGCGCCTGTCGATGTCAATTGCCGCCACCACCTCGATGTCCCCGGGCGTGTAGCCCTGGATTTCCCAGTGCATGAGACCCAGCACGGTATCTTTTGCGGTCTCGCTGTTCCGCCGATAATACTCAATCCCCTGAATGAGAGAACTGGCGCAGTTGCCGACGCCGGCAATAGCGATTCGTATCGTGTCTGTCAAAATAGAGACCTCCTTTTCACAGTTGCCAAGTATACAACGCCAGGATATATCCCGCAATAAAATTATGATCCATGCAGTAATGGGTTACTTATGGGTGGCAAACTGTCATATCTGTCACTCCCGCGTGATCCCTGCTTCCGCAGGGAGGAGTCCAGGTTTCATGCTGGATCCCCGCCTGCCTGCGCGAAGCCGCTTCGGCATAGGCAGGCTTTCGCGGGGATGACACTATTACTGAGTACCACCCAAGACTGAGAAGGTGTGAAAAAATCCGGTTTGTCGCTTCGGCATGTGTAACCCATCGTGTAGGGGCTTGATTTATCAAGCCCGCTGACGGGTCGGATAAATCCGACCCCTACAAAAAAGGCCGGGAGGCGATTTTTCACACCTTCTGACCCATTACCCCCCATGCGTCATGGGCCGGTTATGGGGCGTTTTGCGCTGGTCTTTGTAAATATGAATTGCTAAAATAACGGATTTTCACCCCTCTGGTCTGTTTGTGAAGAGGGTATACGACATTACGTGCGCGCGACTTTTACGCGTAACGTCAGGTGTGTTATGCCCGTTATCGTAAGCCAACACCCGCTCCTCAGCGATTGTCTCGCTCATCTACGGGACCGTCGTACCGGCCCCGTGGAATTTCGCCAGTACATCAGGCGCGCGGCAACGCTGCTTATCTGCGAGGCGGTCCGGGACATCCCTTTGAAGCGGACAGAGATAGCGACTCCGCTCGGCCATGCCGTGGGCGAACTGCTCGCCGACCGCCGCGTGGTGGCGGTGCCGATTCTGAGGGCCGGACTTGGAATGCTCGGGGCGCTCCTCGACCTCTTCCCGGACGCCATCGTGGGTATTATCGGCCTTCATCGGGATGAGAAGACATTCAGCCCCCGCGAGTATTACCATTCCCTGCCGGAGAATCTTTCACGGAAGACAACGCTCATTCTCGATCCGATGCTCGCCACCGGGGGATCCTTGCTCGCGGCGATCGCGCTGCTGAAAAAGAAAAAGGCGGGAGACGTTCGTGCGGTCACACTCGTCGCAGCTCCCGAGGGAGTGAAGAGGGTGGAGCGGCGTTATCCCGAGGTCAGGGTGTACACCGCGTCTATTGACGCGCGTCTCAATAAGAATGCCTATATCATTCCCGGCATTGGCGACGCGGGCGACCGCATCTTCGGAACGGCCAAGTAATGTGTTACACCACGGAGACACGGAGATTGCTACAGCCTAAAGTTCAAAGTGTAAGGTTCAAGGTAAATCGCCTCGTATTCCCAATGCGTTCTTTTAACCTTAAACGTCACATTTCCAACCGTATCCCCGTCCGTGTCTCCGTGGTAGAATGCTGATTATGCTGTCTGCAATTGTTCTTGCGGCAGGGGAATCGAAAAGGATGGGGCGCCCCAAGGCGATTCTGGATCTTGGGGAGAGCACGTTCCTCGAGACGATCTGCGTCCGGCTCTGGGAGGCGCGGATGGATGAGGTGATTCCGGTGCTGGGCGCTCACGCCGATGAGGTGATGAGGGTGGTGAGCCTCCCGCGGGCGAGGGTTGTGATCAATAGAGGATTCAGTCGGGGCCAGCTCTCATCCCTTCAGTGCGGGCTGGGGGAGGTGGATGAGCGTTCCGGCGGAGCGCTCGTGACGCTTGTGGATCACCCCCTCGTCGCGACGTCCACGTACCGGGGATTGAGAGAGGCGTGGGAGAATTCGCCGGAGAAGATCGCCGTCGCGCGATTCAAGGGAAGGGGCGGGCACCCGATTATTTTTCCCCGCGCGCTGTTCGGTGAGCTCATGGAGGCTCCGCCGGACGAGGGGGCGCGCGCCGTCCTGAGGAGGGATGCGCGCCGCGTGAGGTGGATCGGGTTCGACGATCAGGGCATTGTAGCAGATATTGACAGTATGGAAGACTACAAGAAATTCGTTAAAATTGTTTAAGTTGTCTAAATCGTTCAAATCGCCAGACGTTTTGGAAAGGTTGAGGGGGAGTGTGGATAGGGTATGAACGACGAATTGGATCTATTTGACAAACTTGTCGAGGCGAAGAAGCGCGGACGGAGCGTTGCGCTCGCGACCGTAGTCGCCACGCACAAGTCTTCCCCGCGCAAGGCGGGGGCCAGGATGCTCATCTACAGCAACGGATCGATCGAGGGCACGATCGGGGGCGGCATGCTCGAGGCGCTCGTGATCGGAGAGGCAAAAAAGGCCATCGCGGATGGGCGCCCCGTTAAAGTGGCGTACAGCCTCGACCCGGAAAACCCGGACAACATCACCATGTGCTGCGGTGGCGAGATCGAGATTTTTATTGATGTGATTCGCACACAACCACCCCTGATAATCTTTGGGGGAGGGCACGTCGGTGAAAAGATAGCCCGGCTTGCGGAGGTCATTGGTATGCCCTACGTCATCGCCGATGACCGCAAAGAGTATGCGAATCAGGAACGTTTCCCCTCGGCCGCCGCGCTCTATGTGGGGCCATATGAGAAGGCCTTCGATACATTGCCGATACACAGAGAAAGTTTCATCGTGATCTGCACTCACGGGCATGCGCACGACCTGCTCTGCCTGCGGAAGGCGCTGGAGACCAGCGCTGCCTACATCGGACTGATCGCGAGCAGGAATAAGGCGAAGCTGTTCCGTGAGCAGCTCGAGAAGGAAGGGATCAGCATTGACGAGCGGGTGTACAGCCCGATCGGCCTCGATCTCGGAGATAGTTCTCCCGGCCAGATCGCCCTGAGCGTCCTGGCGGAGATTGTGAAGCTCAAGTCCGGCGGCACCGGCGCGCACAAGCGCTCGCTCGTTGAAGGCGCGCATTAGATGAGCTATAATTTTCTGTGACCTGCCTTAAGTTCATGTTTAGGAATTTCAATAAAGTTTGATGTGAGCACCTGATTGACCCCGCCCGGCGGGGTTAATCAGAGAAATCAGGTGCTAATAAAGTTGTTTTAGCTAACTTTTTTCGGGTGGCCATGCGAGCATATGGTGGCCGCATGAGAAGTGAGCGATCATGACCGTAACGGTTTCACTCTTTGGCGAATACAGGAAGTACGCCGGAGAAGCAGAGTTCCAGATGGAGCTCTCCGAGAGGGCGACGCCGCTCACCGTCGTGGAGAGGCTGCGCATACCGCGCTCTCCGTCGCTCTGGGTGCTCGTGGACGGGAAGCGGGCATCGCTCGAGCAGGAATTGCATGAGGGGAGCAAGGTGTCCCTGTTTCAACCGGTAGGGGGAGGCTGATCTTTTATTGTAGGGGTTCGATTTATCGAACCCGCGTGGTACCCTTTTCATGGGAGGGCTTGATGAATCAAGCCCCTACATCAGTACTGTAGAGAAGGTTGATTATGGGCGGATACAAATACATCGGGAAGAGAATCGCGAGGATTGACGCGAGGCCGAAGGTTGACGGGAGCCTCAAGTATCCCTCCGACCTCTACGAGAAGGGTATGATCTGGGGCAGGGTGCTCAGGTCGAAATATCCTCATGCACTCATCAGGTCGATTGACACCTCCGGAGCGGAACGGTTACCAGGCGTGGTGGCCATGCTCACGCACAAAGACATAAAAGGTTCCAATCGGTTCGGCATCGAGAGGCAGGATCAACCGGTGCTCTGCGAGGACAGGGTCCGCTATGTCGGGGACGCGGTGGCGCTCGTGGGCGCTGAAACGAAAGAGATTGCCGAAAAAGCGCTCGACCTCATCAGAGTCGATTACGAACCGCTCCCGCTGATTGATGATCCACAGAAGGCGCTTGAAAAAGATGCGGTGAAACTTCACGAAAAAGGGAATATCGTCCACGAGCTCCACTTTACGCGCGGCGACATCGCACAAGGTTTCTCACGAGCCGACGTCATTGTCGAAAACACCTACAAAACGCAGATGATGGACCACGCCTTCCTGGAGACCGAGGCGGGTCTCGCATATATTGACAAGGACGGGCTCCTCACCATTCAATGCTGCGGCCAGTACGCATTCAGGGACGTGACACAGGTAGCCCGGGCGCTCAACTACCCTCCGGAAAAAATACGTATGATCGAACCGTACACCGGCGGCGCGTTTGGCGGCAAGGATGAGGTGACCGTCCAGATACTCCTCGCCCTGCTGGCCCTGAAGACGGGGAGGCCATCGAAGATCTGGTTCTCCAGAGAGGAGCACTTTATCTCTTGCACGCACCGGCACCCAATCGAAATAAGGATGAAGACAGGTGTCACGCGAGGGGGTAAGCTCATCGCACATGAGGTGTGGGCGCTTCAGGATGGGGGGGCGTACGCGAGCCTGAGCGGGCCGGTGCTCTGCCTGGTGATCGAGCACTCCTGCGGCCCGTACCTGATTCCCAACCTCAAAGTGGACGGCTGGGCGGTCTATACCAACAACGGGATGAGCGGGGCGTTCAGGGGATTCGGAGCCACGCAGGCTCAACTGGCGATGGAGTCGCAGATGAGTATCCTGGCGGAGAAGTTGGGGATGGATCCGCTCTCCCTGAGGGCCAAGAATGTGATCAGGCGGGGCGACCTATTCGGCATCGGCCAGGACATGCTCATGGCGTTCGGCGTCGATAAGTCGCTGGAAAAGGCGATGCAGCACCCGCTCTGGACAGGGCGCGCGCGCATCAAGCGTGAGATCAACGACGGCAGCGTGGAGCACCGATGGAAGAAGCGGGGGGTTGGTGTCGCATGCTGCTTCCAGGGGAGCGGCCTTGGGAAGGGATTGCCGGACTACGCCGCGACAACTCTTGAGTTGAACAAGGATGGATCCGTCACTCTTTTTCAAGGAACGATAGAGATCGGGCAGGGGAGCTACACGGGGATCGCCCAGGTGGCAGCAGAGATCCTGGACCTGCCCATGGAGCGTATCCATTTCATAGGCGGCGACACGAAGAAGACGCTCGACTCGGGGACAACGACGGCCTCCCGCGTCATGTACGCAGCCGGCAAGGCCACCCTTCTCGCGGCGAACAGTATGGCCCAGAGATTGAAAGAAGAAGCGGCAAAGAAGCTGAGCGTGTCTCCCGACATGCTGGTGGTGGAGAATGGGGCAACCCGCGTCAAGGGGGGTAGACGATCCTTGACATACCGTGAAATCGCAGGTGCGCTCAAGGAGCCGCTCACGGCGGAAGGGGTATTCAATATTCCTCTCGCGGACAAGGAGTTTTCAATCGGCCTTCCCCACCTCATGTTCTGCTCCAACACGCAGATCGTGCTCCTCGATGTTGATACCCTGACAGGTGAGGTGGAGGTGAAGAAGGTTGTGGCGATCCCCGACTGCGGGACGGTGATCAATCCGTTGAATGTGGAAGGGCAGAGCGAGGGAGGTATTGTCATGGGGATGGGGTACGCGCTCTATGAGGAGAATGTGATCGAGAAGGGGTGTTTCAAAAACACCAGCCTCTCCACATATGTCCTCCCGTCGAGCTGGGAGGCCCCCGAAGTGGAAACCTGCCCCGTGGAGGTGCCGGAAGAATCCGGCCCCTTCGGCGCGAGGAGCATCGCCGAGGTGGTGACGACGCCGACCGCCCCCGCCATACTCAACGCGCTCTACGACGCGATCGGCGTCAGGTTCACCGAGCTGCCGGTGACGCCGGAGAAAATAATCGCGGCGCTGTCCGAGAAAAAGTGAGATTAATTTTCACCACGGACCTGCCTGCCGGCAGGCAGGGGCGCGGGGGACACGGGAAAAATTTTATTAGTTCTTGCCGCAGATTTGCGCGGATTGACGCCGATTCTTTGACGTTTTATCCGCGTGTATCTGCGTTCATCTGCGGCAGAATTTATAATCTTCAATGAGATGATCAGCCGCGGATTGAACAGTCGCGCGATTTTAACGGCTTGAACGGCTTGAACGATTTTAACGAAGCCACATGGATGGAAAGATGATAGAAGTCAGTTTTACGGTCAACGGCAGGAAGGTGCGAGTAAAAACCTCCCCCACCAGGACGCTGCTCGATATCCTCCGCGAAGACCTCGGCCTCACCGGGACGAAGGAGGGGTGCGCGAAAGGAGAGTGCGGCGCCTGCACCGTGATCATGGATGGGAAAACCGTCCCCTCCTGTCTGGTGCTGGCGGTACAGCTTGATGAGCGGGAGGTCCTCACCGTGGAGGGGCTCGCGGAGGACCCGATCGGCAGGGCGCTCCAGGACGCATTCGTGGAGGCCGGCGCCGTGCAGTGTGGCTACTGCATCCCCGGGTTCTTGATGTCGGCCCGTGCGCTCCTCGCCGAGAATCCGAAGCCCCCCCTGAAAGAGATCAAGGAGGGGCTGTCCGGCAATATCTGTCGTTGCACGGGCTATGTGAAGATTTTCGATGCGGTTGCGCGAGCGGCACAGAGGTTGGCAGGATGAGAGATATTAAAACGTATTCACCAAGGAAACTGGCAGAAGCCCTGGAGATACTCGCCGAGCAGGGGCCCGGCATCAACGTTATCTCCGGCGCGACAGATCTCATTGTGCAGATTCTTGAAAAGAAAAAAGAGCCCCGCGCCCTTCTCGATATCAGCAAGCTCGACGAGCTCCGCTCCATCAAGGAGGAAGACGGCTCGATCAGGATTGGCCCTCTCGCCACTCATCGGGAAATCGAAAGGTCCGCGGTGATCAGGCGCGCCGCGCCGCTCCTCTGTGAGGCGGCCTTTCTCGTGGGATCCCCCCAGATAAAGAATATCGCGACGATTGGGGGAAATATTGTGAATGCGTCTCCCGTTGCCGATTCCGTCCCTCCCCTGATGGTACTGGGGGCGGTGCTGACGCTGAAGTCTCGCTCGGCCGAGCGGCGCGTTCCCGCCGCCGATTTCTTCACCGGGCCCGGGAAGACAGTGCTGCGGCCTGATGAGCTCCTCGCTGACATTTCTTTTAATAGACTCCAGCCTGGAGAGGTCAGCTTCTACGAAAGGCTGGGGCAGAGGAGACTCCTCTCGATCTCGAAGGTGGGAGTGGCGTTCCGGGCTGGGATAGCGGGGAAAAAGATGTCCGGCGTCGCGATCTCCCTCGGCGCGGTCGCCCCGACGGTAATCATGGCTCCGCGCACCGCCGCTTTCCTGGAAGGGAAGAGCTACTCCGCGGAGGTCGCGGCGCAGGCCGCAGGGATAGCCGAGGGTGAGTCCAGAGGGATCACCGATATACGCTCCACGGCGTTTTATCGCAACAGGATGGCTGGCGCCCTCCTCATCAAGGGACTGGCCCGTGTAATGGAACGGCAACTCCATTGATCCCCTTGTTGAAGAGTGCGGGCATTCTTATGCAGGGGTTCCCCGCCTGCCGCCCGCCTGCCGGTCGGGCAGGGCCGGGCAGGGATCCTTCGGCTGAGTTTATACTGAGCGCAGCCGAAGTACTCAGGACAAGTTTTATCGAACCCTGATCGAATATCCGGCGGGCGTGATACCTGCCCGGCTTCAGACGGGAATCAAGTCCCTGATTTATGCGGTGGTTGGTACTTGACCGGCGTATGGTAAAGAGAAGGGAATAGCAATGATTGATACAAAGATATGTTCATTGGCTGATAAGACGGACCCTTGCAACGTGTTGCTCACTGATGCGCAGCTTAAAAGCGAAATGGAGAAGTGCGAATACTGCGCCGAGAAGCCGTGCAAGGACGCGTGTCCATGCGATTGCTCTCCGTTTGATTTCATCATGGCGGCAAAGGTGGGGAGTCCATCCGACATCAAGCGGTCTGCCGCGCTGATTCTGAGCCAGAATCCCCTCGGTGGGATCTGCGGGATGGTCTGCCCGGACTGGCATTGCATGAATGCGTGTGTCCACGAGCGGTTTGATTCCGCGGTGAATATTCCCGCCGTGCAGGCGACCATCATCGCGAAGGCGAGGGCGATGGGCGTGATGCCAAAGTTTGAACGGGCCTCTCTTAATGGTAGGAAAGTGGCGGTTATCGGCGCCGGCCCTGCGGGGCTCGGTGCCGCCATCGTCCTCGCCCAGAAGGGACACAAGGTGGATATATTTGAAAGCGAGCGCCAGGCCGGTGGAATGTGCTCATGCATACCGAAGTACCGCCTGCCCACGATGGCGCTGGAGGGGGACCTCAAGTTTGTTTTCTCCATGGAGCAGATAAAACTGCGTCCGGCTCGTAAAATCACCGATCCCGAAAAACTGCTCGGCAAAGGATATGACGCGGTGGTGGTGGCGACGGGGCTCTGGGCGCCTGTCCGGATGGGAATACCGAACGAGGAGAGGGCGATATTCGGGCTCGACTACCTGAAGAGGCCTGGGAGCTTTCGGCTGAAGGGGCACCTGGCGGTGGTCGGCGGCGGGGCAAGTGCCCTTGACTGCGCCGTGACGGCGAAGCGGCAGGGGGCGAAGAGGGTTGAGATGTTCGCGCTTGAGAGTGTCGGCGAGATGCCTCTCACGCCGCGGGAACGCCGGGAACTCCTCGACTACGGGATTGACGTGAGCGGACGCACGCGCGTGGCTGCGATAAAGGTCAAGGGAAAAAAGATCGTGGGCCTCTCGACTATTAAAGTAGCGCTCCCGCCGGGAAAGAAATTCAGCCTCACGCGCATCAAGGAAGTCAGGGGGACAGAGCAGGAGCGTGGCGATATCGAGCATCTGGTGATCGCTGTAGGCGCACGTCCGGAGATGAAACGGATAAAACACCGAGCGATATTTTACGCCGGCGATCTGGTCAATGGCCCCTCCACGGTCGTTGAGGCGACGGCGTCGGGCAAGAATGCCGCCGCTGATGTGGATTTCTTCCTGACAGGGGGTGCGAAGCCGCGGGCCGCGAAGCCCATGAAGAGCACGGTCGCAGTGCCGGGTTATAGATTTGAACCCGTTTCCCTCGAAACTGATTTCTTCGGCAGGAAACTCAGCTCGCCGTTCCTCCTGTCGGCATCGCCTGCGACGGACGGCCTCGAGCAGGTGAAGGCTGGTTACGAGGCAGGCTGGCCGGGGGCGATACTGAAAACCGCATTTGATAATCTCCCGATCCATATCCCGGGGGAGTATATGAACTGCTTCACGGAGAAGACGTGGGGCAACTGCGATAATGTCTCCGAGCACACGCTGGACAGGGTCTGCGGCGAGATTAAAAAACTTGTCAGGCTGTATCCCGACAGGCTCACCGGCGCCTCCACGGGGGGGACGGTGAGCGGAGATGACGAGGCGGATAGGGGGTCGTGGCAGAGCAATACACGGAAGCTCGAACATGCGGGTGCGATGTTCATCGAGTACAGCCTCTCATGCCCACAGGGAGGGGAGGGGGCCGAGGGGGATATCGTGTCGCAGAACGCCGCGCTCACCGGGAAGATCATCGACTGGGTGATGGAGGCAGGGGAACCGGAAATCCCCAAGCTCTTCAAACTCACCAGCGCGGTCACCGATATCAGGGTCATCCTCCGGGCCGTGAAGAAAGTCTTCGAGAAGTACCCGGACAAGAAGGCCGGGGTGACGCTCGCCAATACCTTTCCCACGCTCGCTTTCAAGCCGGGTGAGAAGAGGGAGTGGGAGGAAGGCGTTGTCGTTGGGATGAGCGGGGAGGGCGTGACGCCGATAAGCTACCTCTGCCTCGCCGGCGCCGGAGGTATGGGAGTGTGTATTTCCGGGAATGCGGGACCGATGGACTACAAAGCTGCGGCTGATTTCCTCGCCCTCGGCACCGGGACGGTACAGTTCTGCACCATCGTTGAAAAGTACGGCTACGGTATCATTGACGAACTGAAATCAGGGCTGAGCCACCTGATGGCGGCGCGCGGCATAAAGTCCGTTCGCGAACTCGTAGGGATCACGCAGCCGCGGCCGATCAGGGACTTCATGGCGCTGAGCGCGGAGAAGAAGGTTTCGGAGGCCGATCCGGACATCTGCGTGAGTTGCGGCAACTGCACGCGCTGCCCCTACATGGCGATCACTCTCGACAAGGATAAGCATCCGACTACTGACGCCGAGAAATGCGTCGGGTGCGGCCTGTGCGTGCTTCAATGCTTCGTCGGGGCCCTGAGCCTTCGCGAACGGAAGGCGAACGAGAAGACAGCAAAAAAGGGGCCCACCCTTTAGATTCTTACATCGCAACTTCTTCGCAATTTGCGTAGAAGTTCGGAATTTTAATAATCGGTGCTTATTTGGGATTTGGGGTTTGGGATTTGGGATTTGGTTGCGGCCGAAGGCCGCCTTAGGGTGGGAGGCCATATCGCGGCAATATTTCTGGTAACTGCTCAGGAGCCAGAATGCAGTAGTCAGGAGCCAGAATTCCGAGTTAATGCAGTTACTCGAAGAGGTCAGCACGCTACTGGAAGCTTATTCGCGATCCATTCTGGATTCTGGCTCCTGGCTTCTGACTACCTGAGTAGTTACTATTTCTGGCTCTTGCCGGATTTTTGTGAAAACACAGATATTGCATGATGTGTAACATATTGATCCTGAGTATGATACAGGCGACTCAACTCTAATCATACCCTCTCCCCTTGTGGGAGAGGGCAGGGTGAGGGGTGCTTTTCCACAATTTTATTTCCCACCCCCACCTAACCTCCCCCATCAGAGGGGGAGGGATATAGTGCATGCTTTTGGGCTCACAAAAATCCGGCTTGAGCCCTATTTCTGTAGTTCTCTTTCGGGGTGCGGAAGACACATAAGGAGATGGTCATGTCTGCAAAATCCAAGGATATCCTGATTGGTAACGGCATCGTCGTCACGCTTGGCGGCAATAACAAAGTGATTCACGACGGAGCGGTGTGGGTAAGGGGAGAGGTCATAAAGGGGGTAGGGAAGACAGCTGCGCTCAGGAAAAAAGCGGCCGGGGCGGCGTACATCGACGCCGGGGGCAAGGTCGTCATGCCCGGGATGATCAACGCGCACATGCACCTCTACTCGACGTTCGCCCGTGGGCTGTCACCCAAGCAGCCGCCGCCGGCGAACTTCGTCCAGATCCTCGAACGCCTCTGGTGGCCCCTCGACAAGGCGCTGAACCGGGAGGACATCTCGTACAGCGCCCTCATCCCGCTCATCGAGTGCATACGGAACGGCACCACCACCATCATCGATCACCACGAGAGCCAGGGGTATCAGAAGGGCTGCCTCGACCCGATCGAGGACGCACTGCGGGAGACGGGAGTGCGTGGCTGCCTCTGTCTCGGCGTGTCCGACCGCTACGGCAGGGGGAAGGAAGGGATTGAGGAGAACATCCGCTTTATCAAAAAAGTCAGGAAGAGACAAAAAGGCGGAGATGACCTGGTGTCGGCCATGTTCGGCCTCCACGCCCTGTTCACGGTGGAGGAGGGGACGCTGGCGGAGTCTGTCGCCGCGGCGCAATCGCTCGGCGTCGGCATCCACGTCCACGTGGCGGAGGACGCCGCTGACCAGGCGGTCAATGAGAAGAAGTACAGCCAGCGCGTGGTGCGCCGGCTGAACAGGGCGGGCGGCCTCGGCCCGAATTCGCTCGCTGTCCACTGCGTGCACGTGAACCCCGCGGAGATGGATATTTTGAGGAACACCCAGACCCCCGCGGTGCACAACCCGCAGTCCAACATGAACAACGCGGTGGGGGTGGCGCCTGTCATGAGAATGCTCGCGAAGGGTGTCCTGGTGGGCCTCGGGACCGACGGGATGACCGCAAATATGCGCGATGAGGTACGCACGGCGAACATCCTCCACAAGCTCGCCGCGAGGGATCCGCGCGTCTTCTTCGTCGAATCCTGCGCGCTCCTGCTCCGGAACAATGCGGCAATCGCGCGCCGGCACTTCGCGAAGCCGGTGGGCTCGCTCGCGAAGGGGGCGTACGCTGATCTGATCATCCTTGACTACAACCCGCCCACTCCTCTCAATGAGGGCACGTTCCTCGGGCACTTCCTCTTCGGCCTCTGCGGGGCGAGGGTCGATACGACCATGGTGAACGGGAAGGTGCTCATGCGCGGGGGAGAGCTGCTCACCGTGGATGAGGAGAAGATCTGCGCGAAGTCGCGCGCCCTCGCCCAGGCATTCTGGCGGCGATTCTAAGGATCCGCCTTCCTCCCCGTAGCCGACACTTACTAATGGGAGCACTTAATTGTTTACTATCGACCAGAATTGTCATTGCGATCCCGCTAAGCGGGAGAAGCAATCTCTTGCTCTGCAAGGAGTTGAGATTGCCATCCCGGCTCGCCGGGACTCCTCGCAATGAC
>Ga0315281_10009632_pt1 | contig 13390 bp, 8 predicted proteins | sample YL17G07_0_MG_FD_204540 | JGI IMG/M metagenome (GOLD analysis project Ga0315281, IMG submission 204540) | Sediment microbial communities from Yellowstone Lake, YNP, Wyoming, USA - YL17G07_0 | ecosystem: Environmental > Aquatic > Freshwater > Lake > Sediment | place: USA: Wyoming | collected... | reverse complement strand
TCCCGCAGTCCAATCGAAATGGCTCGAATTATTCTTCATCCCATCAAACACGGTCTCTTCGTCCCTGCTTGCCAAATACAGCACACGCAGTTGATCGACAAGAATCTTCTGTTGAAGTTTTTCGACGATCCTTGGGGTTAGGTGAACTCCCTCAAGGATCAGATCATCTTTCACCCCGAAGTGATGCGTGACGAACGCAACGATCCCCACTTCCATCGAATCTGCTTCCTTGATCTGCATCTCAACCATCTGTGGAATCGAGTAACGCTCTTCCATCGAGCCCCCTTCATTGCTTCTGCAGAACGGGAATCTCTCATCACGAATCGCCGTGTCGGCCATTTCGTAAAACGTGGTGCGCAAAGCGTCCGTGGATACCCACGGCACTTCTATTTTCTTCATCAGTTCTTTGGCCAGGATGCTTTTGCCCAACCTCGGCGCGCCACCAATCAGATATATCATATACTGGTTCTCGACTTAATTTGTAATTCTCGACTCCCGCTCGAATAATAATTTGTTATTCTTCGAGTGAGTGGGAGCGAATCGAGAAGCTATTCCGCATTAGTGAAAACCTCATTCACATCTTCAAGGTCGTTCAACGCATCGATGAGTTCGTCGAGCTTTGCTTGTGCATCTTCTGGAACCGGCACGCGGTCCTTGGGGATCCACTGGAAGCCGGCGAACTCGGGCTCGACACCGATCGCATTCTTCACTTTCTCGAGATCCTCTGGCTTGGTGTAGACCGTGTAGCCGCCCTCCTCGAACTGAACATCCTCCGCACCGACGTCTATCGCCGTGAGCTCGAGGGCGTCGTCCTGCGCGTGCGGGATACGCAGCACGCCCTTGCGGTTGAACATCCACTGTACGGCGCCGGACGCAGCGAGCGAGCCGTCGGCAACCGCGAGCTCGTGCTTCACCTCGGCAACCGCCTTGTTGCGGTTGGTGGCCAGGCACTCGATGAGCATCGCCGCTCCGCCCGGGCCGTACGCTTCATAGAGGAGGGATTCAAGCTGCTCTGCCTCTGCGCCGGTGCCGGTCGCCTTGGCGATGGCGCGGTCGATGGCGTCTTTGGTGACCCCAGACTGTTTGGCAGTATCCATGACTAGGCGCAATTTGAAGTTCATCGCCGGGTCTCCCCCGCCCTGCTTCGCGGCCGATGAGACCAACTTCAACATCTTCGATCCGACAATCGCTTTCTGCCTGTCTGCGCTCCCCTTGGCCCGCTTTATTTTCGCCCAGTGTGAGTGTTTGGACATATCGTTATCTACATTATGAGGCCGTAAACTGATTTGACAAAACTCGGAATCGCTGGTAGTATTTAGCCATCACCAATGGAAAGCAAGCCCTATAAGGTTCCGTCCTTATGGGGCCCTTTCTTTTATTGCGAGCATCGCCCGAAGATCGTTCATGTAGCGCAAGTACGAACGGAACTGTTTAAACTTGAGAAGTGCTGAAAAATGATCGCGGTCAGGTATCAGTACGCACTCAAGTTTATTTTTTTTGATGAGGTAGTCCACCAAACAATGAAAGTCGCCGTCCCCGGTGACGATCACGGCTTTATTATACTCATTGAAATCGATCATCGACCACAGGACTAATTCTGCATCGCAGTTCCCTTTAGTCGTCCCGTCTTTATACTGGAGCGTCGGCTTGAAAATGCAGGTGAATCCGGCGTCTTGCAACGTCGCATACAACGTTTCGTTGCCGCTCACGTACCCGATGAACAGATATGCTTTCTCAACGCCGTACTTATCGCGTAAATAGATACGGAATCGTTTGAAATCCAATTTCCAACCCTGCGCACGGATGCCAAGGTTCACGTTCTGGCTGTCGATGAACGCATAATTTTTTCCGGCAACCTTCATAAGGGCTCATCGTACGCTTATCATTGAGCATTTTCAAGGATTTTATATGGAAAAGAACCCGGCGCCCCGATTGCCGCACCGCGATGATATAATGAGTTATCATCAAGCACTATGAAACTTCTTCGGTTCCTGCTTATCGTTTCCTTATTCATTTTGGTTCTAGCCATAATGAGCAATAGTTTTGATTTTGATTTTGGCTGGCACCTCCGTTTTGGGGACGTCTTCTGGAAGACCGGTCGCATCCCCTATCTGGATACTGCGACCTGGACGCATGCCGGGCAGCTCTGGGTGAACCACGAGTGGGGCGGCGACGTGCTCATGGCAAGGCTGTATGCCCTTTTCGGCTACCGATCACTGGTCGTGACCATGTCAGCGATATTAGTCGCGGCCTTTCTCTCTATTCACCGCGCCTTTAAGCGACGGCTCACCACCACCGCGCTCATCGCCTCGCTTGTAAGCATGTGGTTTGTAGAACAAACCATCGTCATGCGCCTTGCGATGTTCACACCGCTATTTTTAGTAGCAACAATCGCAATACTTGAAAGAGCTGGCTCTAAAAAATTCTTCTCCTAACCCCCCCCCCTTATCTACCTCTGGTCGGTGCTGCATGGGAGTTGGGTGCTTGGTTTTATCGTTATGGCGATCTATGCCGGCGGTATCGTTATTCGTAACACCGTGGGAAATCGCGTACGGTACTGGCAGCATAAACCGGCCAGATGGCGACCACTCTTGCACATACTTATCGCGGGAGTCACGGCAGTACCACTCCTACTCATTAATCCGTATGGTAGTGGCATCTATCACGAGATAGTCCAGTATTTTACCAGCACATCATTCCAACACCACATCATCGAATAGCTGCCCGTATACGCGCCGCCCATCTACCTGCGCTCGTTAGCGCTTATAGTAATACTGACGTCGATCTTTATTCTCGCGTTGTGCAAACGCCGTCTCACCATTTCCCAATCACTCCTTTTTGTCGCGTTCCTGGTTGCGGGGATACATGCCAAACGCAACATGATTCTCCTTGCGCTCATTTCGGCGCCATTGCTCACCGAATTTATTGACGAGGCGGTAAAAAAATTCCTTCAGAACTTCAAAAATTCCCTTTCATTTTATAGACGCGTCCTCGTGTTTTTTGGCTGCTTAGGACTCTTATTTGCCTCGCTCTTGAATGGACTCACCGTACGTCTTCCCGCCGACATTTGGGCTGATACCGCTGTCTTGGGGCACTATAAAATACCGATGGCCGCAGTTCGATTTCTTGCTCACGAAACAAACACGGGACCAAAAACCATTTTTAACTATTTTGATTGGGGCGGATATATAATCTGGACGCTGCCCGAAGACAAGATTTTCTTGGACGGACGCGGTACGGCAACTTGGCGCCGCTCCATTAGCAAGACCTTGCTGGAAGAATACTTTGACATCGTGTACCAACCGGGCGGAATCGAGAAGCTCAATGCCGAGCCGGCACGCTATGTGTTGTTGCCGGACGCACCGACCGAACCGCAGGAACTAAAGAACGAATTAGATGCATCTCCAGACTGGAAACGCATATACAGCGACGATGTGTCGGTTATTTGGAAGAGAATAGGATTCTCGACTCCGCTCGAACAATAATACGAGATTGCTTCCCCCTCGACACGGCTCGGGTCGCAATGACGGAAAACAAAAATGGTCCAGGTGGACCACTTTTGTTTTACGCGGACCAAAGTCCGCGGCTACCGATTCATACCTCACCCTACCCTCTCCTACCACTAGGAGAGGGGGGAAAAATTACCGCGGAACATTATATCCCGTTCCGGCGGGGATGAGACGGCCGATGATGACGTTCTCTTTGAGTCCCTCGAGCGGGTCGATCTTTCCAGTAACCGAGGCGTTGATGAGCACCTTGGCGGTCTCTTGGAAGGATGCGGCCGAGAGGAACGAGCGGGTCGAGAGCGACACTTTGGTGATGCCCATGAACAGCTCTGCGCCCTCTGCCGGCTTGCCCTTCGCCTTCTTGGAGCGGGCGTTCGCGTCATCGAACTCCGCGCGCTCCACCGTCTCACCCGGGAGGAGCTCGGTATCGCCGGACTCCGAGACCGTGATGCGGGAGAACATCTGGCGGATGATCGCCTCGATGTGCTTGTCGTTGAGGCGCTGACCCTGCGAGGTGTAGATGGTCTGGATCTCCTTGAGGAGATACTTCTGCACCGCGTCGCGACCCTTGAAGGTAAACAGCTCGTGCAAATCAAGGTCGCCCTCGGTGAGCGCGTCGCCGGCAGTCACCAGGTCGCCGGTCTTCACCGTGAGGTTGTATCCCGGCGGGATGACGAACTCTTTGATCTTATCGGCCTCGCGGGTGATCTTCACCGTTTTCTCGGCGACCACGGCGATCCCACCGGTCACCGATGGGATGGCGGTGCCGTTCTTCTTGGTGATGACGGTTTGATTCGGCTCGATCATGGCGCCATCCGGCACCTCGACCTTATCGCCTTTGCCGACCTTCAGTATCTCGGTTTCATTCTCTTTGTACGCGATGCGCACCACCTTCTGACCAGGGAACGTTTCCATCATGCGCTTCCCGGTCGGCGCCTCGATGACCTTGCGCTCCACCTCTTCGATGGTGACTGCGCCCATGCAATCGGTGGTGATGGCGCGACGCTTCGGTGCGCGCGCTTCGAACAGTTCTTCCACGCGCGGGAGACCCTGTGTGATGTCCAGCCCTGCCACACCTCCCGAGTGGAAGGTACGCATGGTGAGCTGGGTGCCAGGCTCACCGATGGACTGCGCGGCGATGATGCCGACCGCGGTCCCGAGTTTGACGGGAGCGTTAAAGGCGAGGTCGTAGCCGTAGCACTTCTGACAGATGCCCTTGGAGAGCAGGCAGGTGAGGATCGTGCGGATCTTCACCTCTTCGATCCCGAGCTTGGTGATCTCTTTGGTCTGCTCGTCGGTGATGTACTCACCGGCCGGCGCGATCACCTTCTTGGTCTTGGGGTTCAGGATATCCTCTGCCGCGGTGCGCAGGTTCACGCGCGCGCCGAGCGTCTGGCCCATCTCTTCTGACTCGTGCTTCACGATGACCGTGCCGTTAGTGCTGCCGCAGTCCTCTTCGCGCACGATCATGTCCTGCGCCACGTCCACGAGACGGCGCGTGAGGTAGCCGGCGTTCGCCGTACGGAGCGCGGTGTCGGCGAGACCTTTACGCGAACCGTGGGTGGAGATGAAGTACTCGAGCACGTCGAACCCTTCTTTGAACGATTTCTTGACCGGCAGCTCGATGATGTCGCCGGCCGGGTTGGACACGAGACCTTTCATACCGACCATCTGCGTGAGCTGACCCCAGGAACCACGCGCGCCGGATTCCACCATGGAGAAGACCGCGCCGGATTTGTCCATCTGGTCCTTGGAGAGCTTGACGATGCGGTCCTTGATGTCGGTCCACACCTCGATGATCTTGGAGTGGCGCTCGTTAACCGTGAGCAAACCTTCGTTGAACTGCTCTTCGATCTCGACGATGAGCCGGTCGCCCTCGGCGATAAGCTCTCCCTTGCCTTTGAGGGTGGGCAGGTAGTCCATGCCCCACGAGAAGCCGGATTTGGTGATGTACTTGAAGCCGGTGGACTTGAGGTCGTCCAGAAGTTTCGCGGTGCGCTCCAATCCGTCGTGCACGATCGTGCGGCGGATGATGTCGCCGATCTTCTTGCCGTCCAGGTGATCGTTCACGAAGTCGATGTTCTCCGGGAAGATGCCGTTCAGCACGATGCGGCCGACCGTGGTCTCCATCATTTCGGTGGTGCGGCCGTGTTTGACGCGGATCTTCGCGATCTCCTGCAGCTTCACCTTGCCCATCTCGAACGCGAGGAACGCTTCTTCGGCCGAGCCAAAAGACATGAGCTTCTCTCCCTTCGGGAGCGCGGCGGTCATGTAGTAGCAACCCCACACGATGTCCCGGTTGGGGGTGGAGATAGGGAGTCCGTGCGCCGGCTTGAGCAAGTTTTTGGTGGAGAGCATGAGCTCGCGCGCCTCGGTCTTCGCCTCTTCGGTAAGCGGCACGTGCACGGCCATCTGGTCACCGTCGAAGTCAGCGTTGAACGCGGTGCACACGAGCGGGTGGATCTTGATCGCCTTGCCTTCGATGAGCACGGGCTGGAACGCCTGGATGCCCAAGCGGTGCAGGGTCGGCGCGCGGTTCAGGAGTACGAGAGAATCTTTGGTCACCTCTTCCAGAATGTCCCACACCTCGGCGTGTGAGGCCTCGATGTAGCGGTTCGCGGAACGGATGTTGTGCACGAACCCGCGTCCGATGAGTTTAGAGATGACGAACGGTTTAAATAGCTCGAGCGCCATGCGCTTCGGGAGACCGCACTGGTGCAGGAGGAGCGACGGACCGACCACGATGACCGAGCGGCCCGAGTAGTCGATGCGCTTACCGAGCAGGTTCTGACGGAAACGTCCCTGCTTGCCTTTAAGCACGTCGGCGAGCGACTTCAGTTGGCGCTTGCGGCCGGTCGCGGCGATGACGGTCTTGGTCTGGCGCGCGGAGTTGTCGATCAATGCGTCCACCGCTTCCTGCAACATGCGCTTCTCGTTGCGCGAGATCACCTCCGGCGCGTTCAGTTCCATGAGGCGCTTGAGGCGGTTGTTGCGATTGATGACGCGGCGGTACAGGTCGTTGAGGTCTGAGGTCGCGAAACGTCCGCCATCGAGCGGGACCATGGGGCGCAGGTCTGGCGGGATGATCGGCACGTTCACCATGACCATCCACTCAGGCCGGATCTTGTTCACCTTGAGCGAGTGGAGCAGTTTGGCGCGACGGATCATGCGCTCCACCTTGGCGCCGGTCGACTCTGCTATCTCTTTCTTCAATGCATCGATCGTCTTGTCGAGATCGATGCGACGGAGCAGTTCACGCACCGCTTCAGCGCCGATGGCCGCTTCAAACAGGTGACCATACTTCAATGACCAGTCGTGATAGGTCGCCTCGGAGATGATGTGCATCGGCTCGATCTCCTTGAGCTCGAGCTCCGCGATCTTGGCGTCCTCATCCAATTCTTTTATCTTGCGCTCTTTGGTCTGGAGCGCGTCATCCTGCTTCTTGGAGATCTTGTCCCCGCCCTGTTCGTTGATGCGGGGGATCGCCTGCTCGTACTCGTTCTCGATCTGCTTGCGCTTGCCTTTGAGCTCGTTCTTGATCTGCTCGAGCGTCTCGGTCTTGGCGCGCTCATCCACCTTGGTGATGATGAAGCTCGCGAAGTAGATGATCTTCTCCAGGTTCATGACCGAGAGGTCGAGGATGAGACCGATCTTGGACGGCACGCCGCGGAGGAACCAGATGTGGGAGACCGGCGCGGCGAGCTCGATGTGGCCCATGCGCTCACGGCGCACCAGGGAGGAGGTGACCTCCACGCCGCACTTGTCGCAGATGATGCCCTTGTAGCGGATCTTCTTGTACTTGCCGCAGTAGCACTCCCAATCCTTGGACGGCCCGAAGATCTCTTCGGCGAAGAGCCCGCTCTTCTCCGGCTTCTGGGTGCGATAGTTGATGGTCTCAGGTTTCAGGACTTCGCCGTGCGACCACGCGCGGATGACCTCCGGCGAGGCGAGGCGCAGGCGGAGAGCGTCGAAGTCCGCGATCTTGAGTTGGTCCCTGGTTTCAAAAGGTGTCATAGGGTTTAGCGTTCCTCGCCGGTCACGATTTTCTCTTTCGTGGACTGGTCGACGCGCAGTCCGTCCTTGAGGAGCTCGACATCCAACCCAAGGCCTTTCAACTCGCGGATCAATACATTGAAGGACTCCGGCACGTTGAGCTTCTTGATCGGCTCGCCCTTGATGATGGATTCGTACGCCTTGGAGCGGCCGGTGACGTCGTCGGATTTGATGGTGAGGATCTCCTGGAGCGTGTGCGCCGCGCCGTAGGATTCGAGCGCCCACACCTCCATCTCACCGAAGCGCTGGCCGCCGAACTGCGCCTTACCACCGAGCGGCTGCTGGGTGATGAGCGAGTACGGGCCGATGCTGCGCTGGTGGATCTTGTCTTCCACCATGTGGTTGAGTTTCAATATGTAGTTGTAGCCCACGGTCGCCTTGTGGTCATACGCTTCGCCGGTGCGACCGTCATAGAGCTGGATCTGGCCATCGGTCGGGAAGCCCGCTTTGGTGAGCTCGGCTTTGATGTCTGCTTCCTGCACGCCGTCCAAGACGTTGGAGGCGACCTTGTAGCCGAGCGCGTTCGCCGCGAGGCCAAGGTGCGTCTCCAAAATCTGGCCGAGGTTCATACGAGAGACCACGCCGAGCGGCGAGAGGATGACGTCTGCCGGGGTGCCGTCGCCCAGAAACGGCATGTCCTGCACCGGCACGATGCGCGAGACCACGCCCTTGTTGCCGTGGCGTCCCGCGACCTTGTCGCCGACCTGGATCTTGCGGAGGTCTGCGACCGCGACCTGGATGGATTGGATGACGCCCGGCGGGAGCTTGTCGCCCGCGTCGCGCGAGAAGATCTTGATGTCCACCACTTTGCCGTGGGTCCCCTGCTCCAGGTAGAGCGAGGAGTCGCGCACGTCGCGCGCTTTCTCGCCGAAGATGGCACGGAGCAGTTTCTCTTCAGCAGAGAGTTCGGTCTCACCCTTCGGCGTGATCTTGCCGACCAGAATGTCGCCAGAGGTGACCTCGGCGCCGATGCGGATGATGCCGGTCTCGTCCAAGTTCTTCAGTTTCTCTTCCGAGACGTTCGGGATGTCCGCGGTGACCACCTCGGGCCCGAGCTTGGTGTCACGCACCTCCACGGTCCAGTTCTCGATGTGGATGGAGGTGAAGCGATCGCCCTGCACCATGCGCTCCGAAAGGATGACCGCGTCTTCATAATTGTAGCCGTCCCACGAGAGGTACGCGACGAGCACGTTCTGGCCCAGAGCCAGTTCGCCGTTCTGCACCGAGCCGCCGTCCGCGAGCGGGCTCCCGGGCACGACCTTCATCCCTTTGACCGCGGTCGGGCGCTGGTTCAAGCAGGTCGAAGAGTTGGTGCGCTGGAACTTGTTGACCGTGTAGGTGTGCAGACCGCCGGCGTCTTCTTTCACCGTGATGTTCTTGCCGTCGACTGCCGTAACGACGCCCGCGTTTTGCGCGACGATCACCTGGCCGGAATCCACAGCAGCGCGACCTTCCACGCCGGTGCCGATGATCGGCGCGTCCGGCTTGATGCACGGCACCGCCTGACGTTGCATGTTCGTGCCCATGAGCGCGCGGTTGCCGTCATCATGCTCGAGGAACGGGATGAGTGCGGTGGCGATGGAGACGATCTGCTTGGACGAGACGTCCATGTACTGGATCTCGCCGACGTCCGCCACACCCGGCTCGCCGAAGCGACGCACCGCGACTTTGTCAGTGGTGAAATGATTGTGTTCATCAAGCGGCGTGGTCGCCGGGGTGGTGATGGACTTCTCCTCCTGAAACGCGTTCAGGTACTCGATCTCGTTACCGACCGTCACCTTGCCATCTTTGTCTTTCACGACCTTGCGATACGGGGTCTCGATGAAACCGAACTCGTTCACGCGTGCGAACGAAGAAAGGTGGCCGACCAAACCGATGTTCGGACCTTCCGGAGTGGCGATCGGACAGATGCGGCCGTAGTGGGTGGGGTGCACGTCACGCACGTCGAAGCCGGCGCGCTCGCGCGAGAGACCGCCGGGGCCCATCGCGGAGAGGCGGCGCTTGTGCTCAAGCTCGGCAAGCGGGTTGGTCTGGTCCATGAACTGCGAGAGCTGCGAGGACATGAAGAACTCGCGGATCGCGCCGATGACCGGGCGCGCGTTGATGAGCTTGCCCGGGGTGAGCGCGGTGATGTCCATGGTGGACATGCGGTCCTTCACGATGCGCTCCATACGCGCGAGGCCCACGCGGAACCGGTTCTGCACGAGCTCACCGACCGCGCGCACGCGACGGTTGCCCAGGTGGTCCACGTCGTCCGCCTCTTCCTGGGTGATGTTGAGGTGGATGATCTCCTTGATGATGGTGATGATGTCTTCTTTGTTGAGGATGCGCTTCTCCGGTACGTCAAGGTCCTCGCGGCTGTACTTCTGTGCAAAGCGCTGGACGAACTTGTAGCGCCCGACTTTGCCGAGGTCATAGCGCGACGTGTTCCAGAACATGGAGGTCACGAGCGAGCGCGCGTTGTCCACGGTGGCGAGATCACCAGGGCGGATGCGCTTGTACACCTCGATCATGCCCTCGTCCTCACTCGTGGACGGATCCTTCGCGAGCGTGTTCTCGATGTAGCGGATGGATGGGTGCGTGTCCGCATCGGTGAACAATTTCAAAATCTCTTCGTTGGTGCCGAAGCCGAACGCGCGCAACAGTGCGGTGACCGGCGCTTTGCGCTTGCGATCGATCTTCACCCAGATGATGTTCGAGCTGTCGGTCTCCATCTCGAGCCAGGCGCCACGGTTGGGGATGATCTTCGCCCCGTAGTAGTGGCGGCCGCGGTTCAGCTCAGTGGTGAAGAACACGCCGGCGGAACGGACGAGCTGTGAGACCACCACGCGCTCGATCCCGTTGATGACGAACGTGCCGCGGTCGGTCATGATCGGCACGTCTCCCAGGTAGATCTCCTGCTCCTTCATCTCGTTCGAGCGCTTGTTGAGGAGCCGCGCCTTCACGCGCAGCGGCGCCTCGAAGTTGATGTTCTTGAGCATCGAGGTCTGCTCATCGAACTTCGGCTCGTCCAGATAGTAGTCCTCGAAGGTGAGCTCAAGGTCGCGCCCGATGAAATCCTTGACCGGCGAGATCTCATCGAAGAGCTCGCGGATGCCCTTCTCGATGAACCACTTATAAGAATCTTTTTGGACCTCGATCAATGTCGGGAGCGGCATCGCTTCGGTGGTCTTGCCGAAGTTGCGACGCTCGAGCTCTTTGGTCTGTTGGCGCTGGAAGATCATGCAACGCGTTGTTAAGAGTGAGAGAGTGGAGAATTCTTGAAAACAAAAAACCGCCCCAGTCTCCGGCCGTCGTTCAATCGGGCCGTAAGACGATAGGGAGGAACAAGATGTTAATTAATTCCGGGGGTCTGATGCATGCGTTCGGATCGTGTGCCTTCCTGCCTGCCGAGCAAAGTCGGGGGTCAGTCAAGCGCACGAGCGCAGAAGCGTGAAAATCCGCCCCGGTTTCCCGGCAGCGGCTGCATTTCTTTCTTTTGGCACTTTATCAACAGGCCTTTCTTATGTCAACAGAGCGCTGTCAACAGTGACGTTTTTGAGACGATTTTGAGCGAAAAAAATGCTCATTATTGAGGCAAATTGCCTTAACAGAGCCATTCACACTCTTGACAAGATATCCACAACGTGGTATAGTCCTTTGTTAAAGAAATTGAGGAGAGAGCATACGTGACAAACGTTTGTCGCTTTCTGGAGAGAAAGGCGCCAGACCATGTCGACACGAAGTGTCGACGAAGGGAGAGAGTCAAAACGGCATTCCGCCTTAGGCGGAGATGCCTCTTTTTATCTCAAATCCGTCGACACGAAGTGTCGACAGATCGACTTCGCATTTGGGGGAGGGGGCGTATGTGAGCCTTTGGAGGGATTTCACGTCGTCGGTGCCACGGCAGGGAGAATCGGATTCGTCTGATTCGACCCAGCTGGAAGCACCACTTCTACGGTCAGCTTGCTGACCTATCACCATTCCCCCAAACGTGGAGTCGATTCAGAAAGTACAACCCAATGCGGCTCCGACGTGATTCGGGCAAAAAAGAAAAGAGGATCGTCATGGCGAAAACAATCATGGTTGCAGGCAACCCGGTGTTCGCTGCGCTCATCACCCGCATGGCCGCCGACCTCGGGATCAGGACCGTCGAGATCGGGTGTCCGGTCGAGGCGCTCACCTTCCTGACGAGCTTCGACGCTCCCCGGGAGATCGTCGGTGCGGTGGTCGACGGGTGCCTCGGACTGGACATCAAGGCGCTCCGCCAGATGTACAAGACCGAGGTCGCCCTCGCGAACACCAGCGTCTCGGACGAGCAGCGGGCGCAGTTCAACGTCCGCGGCGTTCGCAGCCTGAAGGCCCTGGCCAGCTACCTCGTCGATGTCAAAGCGGCGATCGACGCGCAGGAGTACTTCGACGCCGCGATCCCGATCGACTTCGGGAAGGTGATGGACGAGGTCGAGGCCGAGGAGAACGGAGCGATCCCGACGAACGAGTTCGGGGTCGAGCCGGACACCACGGTCGACGCGACGGTCATCGCCACCGCGTAGGCGATCACGAACGACGACGAAGGAGGGAGTGGTGGGGCGGCTAATCGAGCGCCCCCCACTCTCTCCCGAATCTACACGCCTGTTCATGGAGCATGAACGCGCATGCGGGTTCGCAAGAGGCGAACGAAGAAAGTGAATAATGCCTCGGCATGGTGCCGGAGCAAGGACGTTGACCGAAACCCGAACAAGGAGATCGTCATGACCGACATCAGCAAACTTCAGTGTGGTTACCAGATCAAGCGCGACACCGCCCACGGCGTGAAGCATGGGGACAAGATCCAGGACGGCAACCTCTCGCACGTGGTCGTCCTCTACCTCGCCTACTTCATGCAGGAGGAGGTCTACCGGGGCCACATCGTGCACAAGGCCGGCGATTTCCACGACGTCATCTGCGACCGCTGCGCGGTGAACATCGATCCGCTCGTGTACTTCCTGGCCCCGGTCGGGACGCTCGAGAAGATCGAGAAGCTCGCGGGCGGGAAGCAGGCGGCGCCCGTGCAGAAGGCACCGGCGGCACAGAAGCGCGCGGTCGATCCGGCGAAGGCGAAGGCGGTCGGCGAGTTCGAGAAGGTGGTCTCGGGCGGCCGGGGGTTCATGGTCCGCAAGGACGGGGACAAGGAGCTCTGCTCCCTCCCCGACTGCGCGCACCCTGACCTCAACCACGCCGTGGTGCAGGACGGCAAGAAGCGTCTCGTCTGCGGCAGCCACACCGAGGCCGGGATCAAGGTGGCGATCGGCCGTCGTACCTGGGCCAAGCCGCTCACCATCGCCGACGCGGACGCCAAGATCGCCGCAATCACCGCCGAGCGCGAGGCCAACCGCAAGCCGAAGTCGGATCCGAAGCCGGATCCGGCCCCGGCACAGACGAACGGCGACGTGCCCGGCGACGGTGGTTCGTTCAAACCGTTCGCGGTTCTCGCGGGCGGCAAGAACGGCGCCGCGGCCGACGAGACGAAAGACAACGCCGGCCAGGCTGCCGGCTAACCAGGGTGGTGCGGAACCTTTGATCCGCACAACAACACAGTCCTTTCTCTCGATGGGGGTCGCACACTACGTGTGTGTGACCTCCCATCCTGACTCGAACTCATGAGCCACGCCTCACGGTTTCAAGTCAGGACGCAACGGACGTAGTACACCACAACCCCCACCACAGGAGACGCGCCATGAAGATCATTTGCACTGTCTGCAGCAACAAGGATCGCCGCGGCAACATGATCGGTCTGATCCTGACCGAGGCGGCCTTCCCGACGATCCCGGAGATGGACAAGACGAACGGGAAGCCGGTGAAGCGCGAGGACG
>Ga0315281_10009631_pt1 | contig 13390 bp, 13 predicted proteins | sample YL17G07_0_MG_FD_204540 | JGI IMG/M metagenome (GOLD analysis project Ga0315281, IMG submission 204540) | Sediment microbial communities from Yellowstone Lake, YNP, Wyoming, USA - YL17G07_0 | ecosystem: Environmental > Aquatic > Freshwater > Lake > Sediment | place: USA: Wyoming | collected... | reverse complement strand
TGGCGAGGATGTAAAAACTACTCAGTTTTTGGTGGATTCTATAGACCCTGAACAGGAAATAACAGTGACTAAAATTTATCAGCACATGGTAGCTGGTGAATATTTGGACGAATCGGATCGCCAGAAGATTATTTTGGGCAGAGAAATCTCCGGTGGATATGGAGCCCAACTTCCGATAAAGTCTCTGGGAGGGGTGAAAATAGGCGATGAGGTAACACTGACTTTTAATAACGGCGTTCAAAGAGATTATGAGGTAAAGGGAATATTTAGTACAAGCTGGGCTTTTGCTGATATACAGGCTTTTATTACAGAAAAGGAGATGGAGTCTATTTTAGGGGTGCATAATAGAGCTTCAGAAATCCTGGTTAAAATTGAGCAACCTGGTCAAGAGGGAAGATACATTCAAGAACTTAGAGGAATGGGATTAATAGAAGAGAAGATTCATCCTTGGACAGATTATATGGGTATGGTGTCGGGTATAACTGAAAGCCTTGGTAAAATTAGATTGATGACTACCGGATTTCTCTTAATCGTAGCCGCTTTGGTTTTCTATGTTATTATCTTTATTGATATTACTCATAAAAGAAAGCAAATTGGCATTTTAAAAGCCCTTGGCATAGGAAAGGGGATAATTATTAATTCTTATATTCTACAGGCTTTATTTTACGCCACTTTAGGAATAGGATTAGGAGTGGTGGCAGTCCATTTCTTACTCATACCTTATTTTGTCAGTCATCCTCTAGCTTTTCCTTTAGGCTTTGTTAGTTTAGTCATGACTAAAGAACTGTTGATTATTAACAGCCTAATTCTATTTGTTGTCGCTACTATCGCCGGCTTTATCCCTTCTTGGCAAACTACCCGAGAGAATATCTTAAAAGCAATTTGGGGAAGGTAAATTCAAGATGGTGAAAGTTGAAAATCTAAAAAAGGTTTATCCGGGCAAAGTGCCAGTAGAAGCTCTTAAAGGAATAACTTTTGAAGTTGAAAGTGGAGAGATCTTAGGCATAATGGGTCGAAGCGGAGCTGGTAAATCAACCCTGCTTCATCAGCTTGGTTTGCTAGATAACCCAACCAGTGGGAAAATTCTTATTGACGGTGTCGATGTTCTTAAATTATCCGATTCCGAGAAAAAGCAATTCAGATTGGAGAAACTGGGTTATATTTTCCAGGAATACACTCTTATACCAGAATTGACTGTGGTAGAAAATGTTTATCTGCTCTCATGGGCTAGTAGCAAAGATAAAAAGGATTATAAAAAAGCTGCTAGGGAGTTTTTAGAAATGGTGGAATTGGGGAACAGATTACATCATCTTCCTCATGAGCTTTCGGGAGGAGAACAACAGCGAGTGGGGATAGCCCGAGCTTTAGTTAATAACCCTAAGGTATTATTTGCTGATGAGCCCTGTGCTAATTTGGATAGCAAATCAGCAGAAACAATCTTTAAGCTCTTGACCAAATTAAACAAGGAGTTAGGCCAAACTATTGTTATAATTACTCACGAACCGGAAGACAAAAAGTATCTGGAGAGAATTATTTATCTAAAAGATGGACTGATTGAGGAGGAAGAAAAGACTGACTAAACAAATTTTCCTATTTTGCGTTTCAAATTGCTGTTATAATGAGCAGTTTGCCAAAAGGCGTAATCATACTAAAGTATGAGCCCCAAATCAGCCATTTTGCTGATTACAAGAGGAAGATATAACAAAATAAACTTATAAAGTAGAAAGAAGAAAGAGGTGAAGAAAAAATGAAGAAATGGCTAATTGTGGTAACCGTAATTTGTCTGTTTAGTGTGCTTTTCACCGGCTGTGGCGGTTCACAAAGTGCAGTTCAAGAAACTGCCCAGGCTACACGGGGCAACTTAGTGATAAGCGTCGATGTCAGTGGAAACCTTGAGATGCCACGCAAGGTAGACCTGTCGTTTGGCACTTCAGGGGTGATAAAGGAAATAATGGTGGAGGAGGGGGATAGAGTTGTGAAGGGGCAGATTTTAGCTAAACTTGATGCTCCCGTCTTGGAGGCAAATGTGGCGATGGCTGAGCTTAACTTGGAGCAGACGATTTATCCTTATTATTCCTATACCCATGCTGCTGATGTACCCGGGACATGGCTGGCTCTGGATGAAGCTGAGGGTAATCTGGAAGAAGCACAAAGGCTTTTAGAGGAAGGCAGAATTGAGGAAGCACAGTTATTGTTAGAGCAAGTAGGGCAAAGTTTGGACAAGGCAAAGGAAAAATCAGAATCCAGAATATTGTCATTGCCTTTATCAGTCAAAATGCTTGAACTGCAGCTTGACCAGGCTGAAGCCGAGCTGGCTAAGGCAGTCATTACCGCTTCTTTTGATGGTGTTGTGGCTGATATTTATATAAAGGAAGGACAACAACTTTCAGCGACCAGTCCCGCGATTTATTTAATTGACCCCAGCGAGATAAAGCTGAGCGGCGTGATTGATGAAATGGATGTTTCCAAGGTAAAGCTAGGGCAGGAGGCAACTATCACTTTAGATGCTTTGCCTGATAAAGAAGTGAAAGGCAGGGTAACTTTTATCTCTCCAGCAAGTACTGCACAAGCGGGAGTGGTGTTCTACAAAACCACCATAACTTTGGAAAATCCTGATGAAGAGCTTAAGGATGGTATGAGTGCCACTGCTGAAATTGTTATTGAGGAGCACGATGGTGTGTTGTTGATACCAAATCGGGCTGTTCAGGGTAGTCTGGAAAAGCCCTGGGTGCAGGTGGTCACCGAGGGGCAAATTGAGGAAAGGCAGATTAGCATAGGTTTGAGCGATGGGACATACACCGAGATTTTGTCAGGATTGGAGGAGGGGGAAGAGGTAGTTTTGCCTCAAGTATCGCAATTCCCCTTGTTTTAAGGGTCAGATGATTGAGCTAGATAACATAACCAAGATATACAAAATGGGGCGAACAGAGGTTGTGGCTCTCAATGGGGTAAGCTTGAGTGTTGAGCAAGGGGAAATGGTATCCATTATCGGGCCATCAGGCTCAGGCAAATCCACACTGATGCATATCATTGGTTGTCTTGATAAACCAACTTCAGGAGAATATCGCCTGGAGGGGGTTAAAGTAAGCAAACTAAATGATAATAAATTAGCGGAAATAAGAAATAAAAAGCTGGGGTTTGTTTTCCAGAGTTTTAACCTGCTGCCCAGAAACACCGCTTTAGATAATGTAGAGTTACCGCTTATTTACGGCGGCGCTGGAAATCGGCGACAAAGAGCGTTACAAGCCCTGGAATCGGTAGGTTTAGCTCAGCGAGCGCGTCACAGGCCTAACGAACTTGCTGGTGGCGAGCAACAGAGGGTAGCTATTGCTCGAGCATTGATAAATAATCCCTCCCTTATCTTAGCTGATGAGCCTACCGGCAATCTCGATACCCAGACCAGTATGGAAATCATGCTTCTTTTTCAAAAGCTGAATGAACAAGGAATTACCATCGTTTTGGTGACTCATGAAGCAGACATTGCTGCTTATACACAGCGTAGCATCAAGATGCGTGATGGTAAAATTGAAGCAATAGCATGAAAATAAAGGACTGTGTCGTTACTGCCTTGCGCGCCTTATTAGCTCATAAGCTACGTTCAGCTTTGACCATGCTGGGCATTTTAATAGGTGTAGCTGCAGTTATCTCTGTTGTCTCCCTGGGCAGAATAGACCAGGAGATGCAGCGGGAGCAATTCGCAGCATTAGGAACTAATCTCATCTATGTTCTTCCTGGTGCACCTTCGGCTATGACGGGCATAGGTGGTTCCCTGGGGACTGCCCAAACATTAACTTTAGAGGATGCTGAAGCGATTGCCGACCCTCGTAATGCCCCTTCTGTAGCCTTGGTAGCACCAGCGATACAAATCTCTGCTCAGCTAAAGGCGGGGGGAGAAAATGTGGGGGGTAGGGTTGGCGGAGTAACGCCAGAATACCAGCAGGTCAATAACCTTGAGGTAGCTCAGGGCAGATTTATCAACGAAAACGATTATGCCGGAAGAGCAAGGGTAGTGGTTTTGGGGCACCAAATATCTGAAAATTTGTTTGGTTTAATGTCTCCTGTGGGTCAAACTCTAAGGATGAACGGACAGCAATTTAAGGTCATCGGTGTATTGGAAACCAAAGGTGGTGCTTTTGGAATTGAGGATTTAATGGTGTTCGCTCCCCTATCTACGGTGCAATCGACGCTGTTTGCTCAACAAACGAGCAGCATAGGGCACACTATTCATCTGATTAGTGTTCAGGCAAAAAGCGAAAGCGAGATAAACTCGGCCAAAGAAGAAATTATTAATGTCCTCAGGCAGCGACATCATATCCGGGAAGGGGACGACGATGACTTCAGCGTCATGAGCATGGAGGCTGTAGCGCGCATTGTGGACCAAGTGATGGCGATAGTTTTGATTATTCTTGGTGCTATAGCTGGCATCTCCTTGGTCGTTGCCAGCATTGGAATCATGAATATCATGCTTGTTTCTGTGGTAGAGCGCACCAGAGAAATTGGTCTCAGGAAAGCCTTGGGAGCGAAGCGCCATGATATTTTAACTCAATTCCTCACTGAATCCGCAGTATTAGGCATTTGTGGTGGCATCCTGGGTATCGGTCTGGGATGGCTTGTAGTCATGGTTGCCTCCATCTTCGCAGCAAATGCTGGATTCCCATTTTCAGCGATGCTTCCTGGAGATGCCGTTGCTCTGGCGGTGGGAGTGTCGCTTTTCGTTGGGCTTGTCTCTGGTATTTATCCAGCGTTCCGTGCCGCGCGTCTTGACCCTATTGAGGCGCTTCGCCACGAATAAACAACATAGAGATATCATTGCGAGGAGCGGGATTCCTCGTTTTACTCAGAACAGGCTCCGCAATCCCCAAGTTGAAGCACTAAACTCAAAGCACTAAATCCTAAAGAGAATCAAAAAGCAAAGATAAAAAATCAAAATTACAGCTCAAAAGGCAAAAAATCCTTCCTCATTTCGATATTTGACTTTTAACTTATTTTTGCTCTGTCATTTTGCCCTCTGATTTTTGAGTTTTGCTTTCCTGAGATTGCCACGCTTCGGCTCGCGATGACAATAAAAAGTGGCGCAATGGCAAAATGATTACCTCTTTTGAATTAAGGACAAAAACTCGGAGCGGGTGATTGTTTTGCTGCGAAAAGCTCCCCTCACCGCTGAGGTTATCACGGTGCTCCCCGGCTTTTTAATCCCCCTCATTATCATACATAAGTGTTCTGCCTGGATAACTACTCCTACGCCATCCGGTTGAAGAGCTTCGAAAATAGTATCGGCGATTTGCCCGGTCATTCTCTCCTGGAGTTGGGGACGCCTGGCGAATATTTCCACCACCCTTGCTAGCTTGCTTATCCCCACCACCTTGCCATTTACACTGGGAATATAGCCTACATGAGCTACACCATAAAATGGAAGTAAATGGTGTTCACACATAGAGTAGAAAGGAATATCTTTTAAGATCACCATTTCATGATGACCTTCCTCAAAGCCTGTGGCTAGTTCAGCTTTGGGGTCAATATCTAATCCAGAGAAAAGTTCGGCATACATATCAGCAACACGTTTGGGAGTATCCTTTAAGCTTTCTGTGGACAAATCTTGCCCGATAGCCTCGATTATGGAAGCCGTTGCCATTTCAATCCTATCCTTATCAATCATTTTAAATCCCCCTCGTTATAAAATTTAGGCTGTCTTTGTCCGCGGTGGCATAGAACTCAGAGCCGAGGTAAAGAAGTGGTTTTACCTTACCCAAGTCAAGTATTCCGTTTCCGGTGAATATTCCCTCTTGAAAGTGTACCGCGACAATCTCACCAACTACCCAGACATGGTCGCCATAAATCTTGCTGTCTAAAAGCTGGCATTCATAAGAGGCATAGGCGTCCTTCAATAACGGGACCCCGGTTTTTATCGGCTTTTCTTTCAGGATGTTAAGCTTTTGGAACTTGTCTATCTTCTGTCCCGAAGTTCCACCAACAGAGGCAGCCAAATGAGCTTTTTCGAAAGGGATGAAGTTAATGCCGAATTCCTTGCTTTGGCTGATAAGCTGGTAGGTAAACCTTTTTGGGGAAATAGAGATGCCGTAGATAGGGGGATTGATGGATATCGAGCTATGCCATGCTGCCGTCATGGCGTTTTCTTTTCCTCCAGAGCTAGCAGTAATTATAGCTGCTAATTTAGGATAATGATGACTGAATTTACCGATGTCTTTCGTGGCTATTTTTTCCATAGCTATCTCTCCTTCATTTTGGAATCATTATAATCCATTTTGGCCGAGAAATTTGAATTTTACTCCACTACAAGCTAAAATAATTAGCACTTGTTGTTGCAGATTGCTAATTAAATTGTTAATATAACCAGTTGATTATGCCGATATATAACGCCAACAACATCGGCGCTGTCAGGCGGAGGCAACAGATTTTAAATAGCTCGAAATTAAGTATGTGACTGTAAAAGGAGGGTGATTTTCTTGCCTACCTATGAGTATCGATGTCCGCAGTGCAAATTTAAGTTTGAGGTTAAGCTAAAGTTCAGCGATGATAATTTGCCGGTTTTTTGCACTCATTGTGGAGTCAAGGCAGAGCGTCTATTCTCCCCGGTGCCGATAATTTTCAAGGGTCCGGGATTCTATGTCACTGATAATAGAAAAGGGAATCCGGAACCGAGCAATGGCAAGGCTAAGAAGGGAAACAAGGAGGAATGACAAAAGGGCGGTAGCTGATGAACTGCCCTGTTTGTGGTAAAGAAGCAAGGACGAAAATTTATAAATGTGTGAGCTGTGGCGTATATGTCCACGTAGCTTGTTGGAGAAAGCACCTGCAAATGGCTCATCAGGAGCGAACGCCTTCGCCGGCAAAGAAAAGGTAACCGGTGCACTGGGTGACTTGTAGATTTTTAGTCCTTGAACAGAAAATCTTCCACTGCGCTCAAGTCGGCGGGTAATTCTGCTGGTGGCTGAGCATATCTGCGGGGCACATTGGGGTCTTTTAATCCCGTTCCGGTGATAATACAAACTATTTTCTTACCTGAGAAATTCTCTCTCTTTGCCATCTTGATGAGTCCCGCCACTGAGGCAGCTGACGCTGGCTCACCGAAGACGCCTTCCTTGATTGCTAATAATTTATAGGCGTTCAAGATCTCATCATCGGTCACCAAATCTATGATGCCGCCAGATTCATCTCTTGCCGCCGTTGCTTTTTCCCAGCTGGCAGGGTTGCCAATGCGGATAGCAGTGGCGATAGTTTTGGGGTATTTAACCGGTTTGCCCAGAACTATGGGTGCGGCGCCAGCAGCTTGAAAGCCCATCATCTTTGGGGTATGGCTTGCCTTGCCAATACGGTGGTATTCTTTAAATCCCTTCCAGTAAGCGGTTATGTTCCCAGCATTGCCTACAGGAATAAATAGATAATCCGGAGCATCTCCCAGATCGTCGATGATTTCAAATGAAGCTGTTTTCTGACCTTCGATGCGATTTGGATTAAGCGAGTTAACCAGGGTAACGGGGTATTTTTCGGTTAAGGAACGGACTATCTGCAGCGCCTGGTCAAAGTTGCCTCTTATGCCCACGATTCGGGCGCCGTAAACAAAGGCTTGAGCTAATTTTCCCATGGCTATTTTGCCTTTAGGGATGATAACGATGGTTCTCATTCCAAAGCGGGTTCCATAGGCTGCTGCTGAAGCGCTGGTATTGCCTGTGGAAGCACAAATAATGGTGGAGCTGCCACTCTCCACTGCCTTGGCTACGGCGACCACCATACCACGGTCTTTAAATGAACCAGTGGGATTGCATCCTTCTAACTTAAAGTATAGTTCCCCACATCCAAGTTCCTTCTCCAAATTTTGAGACCTTACTAGGGGAGTGTCTCCCTCGCCAAGCGTGACTATAGGGGTGGCCGCGGTGACGGGCAACAGTTGTCGGTATCTAGCGAGAACACCTTGCTTCATTCCTCAATCCTGATAAAGCTACTCACTTGGTTCACCACAGTTAACAATTTTAGTTGTTCAATGGCTTTCTGCGCTGCGTTTTCCCTTGCCGGGTGGGTCATGATGACTATCTCGGCAGCCTGAGCTGCTCGGTTGCTCTCTTTCTGAATCACCGATGAAATGCTGATGGAATTATCTCCGAGGACCTTGGAGATTTGTGCTAAAACTCCAGGACGATCAACCACATCTAGTCTGAAATAGTAGCGTGTCTCTACATCTGACATCGGCTTGAGGATTAGCTCTTCGTTTATCCCTGTTTCTGGCGTGCTGGTTACCCCCAGGCGATTGTTTCTAACTATGGTCAACACATCGGCAACAATAGCGCTGGCAGCTCGTATTCCTCCTGCTCCTTCTCCGTAGAAAAGCAATTTACCAGCCAGGTCGCCTTCGGCTTGAATGGCGTTATAAACACCATCTATTTTAGCCAGTTGGGAATCCTTGGGAAGAAAAACAGGGTGCACTCGAGCCTCGATAGTGTTGCCATATCGCTTAGCTATTGCGAGGAGCTTTATAACATAACCAAATTCTTCAGCATAGTGGAAATCTTGGGCGGCAAGGTGGGAAATTCCTTCACAGTATATCTCTTGAGGGTCTAGTTTGGCGTGGAAAGCTAAGTTAGCCAAGATAACTAATTTGTAAGCTGTATCTCTCCCTTCGATATCATTTGAAGGGTTGGACTCGGCATAGCCTAATTCCTGGGCTTGTTTTAACGCTATTGGGAAATCCAGTTTTTCCTGGGCCATTCTGGTTAAAATGTAGTTGGTGGTGCCATTGAGGATGGCATAAATGGCTGAGATATCATTGGCGGCTAAGCCTTCCTGGAAGGAGGAAATGAGCGGTATGCCGCTGCCTACGCTTGCTTCATAGCGAAGTTCAACGTTGTGTTCCTTTGCCAGTGAAAATAGCTCATGGCCATGTTTAGCAATCACTTCCTTATTGGCAGTAACTACATGCTTTCCATTGGTGAGGGCTTGCTTAATATATTCTGCGGCAGGGTGTTCTCCTCCAATAACCTCAATGACTATGTCTATTTTTGGGTCAGTTAAAATTTCCTCGGCATTACGTGTTAGTAATCCGGGTTCAAGTCCTACAGGGCGTTTTTCCAGCACCTTTTTTAATATCAGAGGCACTCCCAGTTGCTCTGCCAGACCATCCTTCTTCTCCAGTAAAACATGAGCTACGCTACTGCCTACAACTCCAAGACCTAACAAGCCGATATTTACCTCTCGCTTTGTCTGCATATTTACCTTCTTTTGATAACTTCGTTTGCAGCCCAGGCCATTCTCGTGCTATCAAGTTTATTCTCAATAGTGCTATTTTCCCTTTGCAGTTGAAGCCATTCACTGAAGTGTTTATTTTTTACCACTGCCCGAGCATCCGTGTCCAATTCACGCTGCTGCTTATCCCAAACTTTGACTATCCAATAACCTCCTTTGGTTTGGACAGTTTCATCCTTGACTGGTTCGCTCACCTGACCTGTGGAAAGCTGGAAGGCAACTTCATTGAAGGCGTCGCTAAAACCGTTTGTCGCCTTTTCCTCTTCTTTGAGCCAGCCGAGTTCGCCCCCTTTATATTTGCTGCTGTGCTGGGAGTAACTCTTGGCAAGCTCGCTAAAATCACTGCCTTCGTCTAGCTCACTCTTGATTTCCAGCACCTCTTGCTCGCTGCCCAGCAACATAGCACTAACATTTGTCCCGTTCTGGGGGTCTTCTTCATTAACCTTTATCAGCCAGTAGCCAATATCCTTGCTGGTTGAATTATCGTAGATGGGCTGGCTTATTTTACCGGGGGTAAGATTGAAGGCCTCTGCGATAGTTTGAGGTATCAGTTCTTCAGGAAGCCAGCCTAAATTGCCATCATACTTTTTAGTCACGTTATCGTAAGAGAATTCTCTGACTAGCTCGGTGAAGTTTCCGCCGCTGCTAATGCGGCCTAGCACTGTGTTAGCCACCTGTTCGCTCTCCACGAACATTACCTGCATATTTGCCTGCAGTATTTTGCCCTGCAATTGGGAATCAAAATATGCTGAGAGGTTTTCACTTAATAGCTGGGTCCTGACTATATCTCGATACACTTCATCATTGGGGAAATTTTGCTCATCGACGATTTTTTGTATCTCGTTTTCACTCACTGTTATATTGAGTTCTTTCGCTCCTTGCTTCATTAGTTCGGCATCTTCAATATATTGAGCGACTGCATAGGTGTAATTGTATGTGCTATTCGGTTCTGCTCCTTGCAGTTTGGTCTGGGCGTCGAGCATATTTACATAATATTTCATATCAAAGGAAACATCGTTTACCGTAATTACTTTCTCATTGAAGGGCTTGATTTGGGCAGCATAATATTCGTAGCCTACATAGCTGCTGATGCCGACCAGGAAGACAATGCTGGCAGTTATTATTATGCGGCGAATGCGGTTCTGCCGCTGCCATTTTGCCGCCTGATGTTTTGTGGGGGCTCGTACAGGTGTTACCTTTTTCTTGCCCAATAGTCACATCCTCGCTGATAATTGCTTTATTAGCTTTGCTATGATAACATATTGGATTAAATAAGGCACGGGGTGTAGCGCAGCCTGGTAGCGCACCTGAATGGGGTTCAGGTGGTCGGAGGTTCAAATCCTCTCACCCCGACTTCTTTCGGGGCTCGAAAAATTTTCACCAGTTAACAAAATTTCTCAATTCGGCCCAATGTTGTAATTACATTGCGTCCAGCATAGAATCATCACGGATATCGCGGATTATGGAGACATGAATTATGGAAGGGTGGACTGAGGAAGAAATCAGGAACAAGGATCTGATGGCACCGTGTGGGTTGTATTGCGGTGTCTGTGGGGTCTACATCGCAACAAGGGACGGCAATGAGAAGCTCAAGACGATCATGGCGAACCTTTATGGAACAAAACCTGAAGACACAGAATGCCTCGGTTGTATGCAGCCTGATCCGCCGAAGAAGATCTACGGTTACTGCAGGATATGTGCGATACGGGCTTGCGTGAAATCAAAAGGGTACTACTCCTGCCATCAGTGTGGGGAATGGCCATGCGGCATGATCGAGAATTTCGGCTTTGCCACTGGTGCGCGGGTGATGACACGGACGATTCCCATATGGCGAGCGAAGGTGGCTGAGTACGGTGATGAAAAGGGTTGCGTGGAATGGGCCCGGGCTGAATGCGAGCGCTATCACTGTTCTTCGTGCGGCAAGCCGCTCTTCAGAGGGACACAACGTTGCAGAGCCTGTAAAAGGCCAGTAGCCGATGAACTGGACGGATCCCTTTGAGCTGTAGAAGGAGGGACGAAGGCCGGGGAACCCAGGGCCAGCCTTGGTTGCCCCACGATGCGGTTTGGAATAGCGGACGGCTCATCGTCCCCACCTCAGGACCACCTCCCTCTCAAAAGTTGTAATTACATTCCGCACGGGCAGAGATACATCACTGCAACTACTTGACAATGCAACTTAGAATACCGGTGGCATAGGGATATTGTTTTTGGCTTCCTATTACCCAAAATAGCGGATTGTTCAATATTCAGGCGCTGAGGTATAATGAGGTCGGGAATACGAGCGAATATAAATGCAAAATAACCGCGATTCGGTTAACCGCTATGAGGTACGGCTGTCATGATATGCCCTACCTGTAAGAGCGATATGATAGTTGTTGAGTACAACAAGATTGAGCTTGATTATTGTACTAACTGTCAGGGCGTATGGTTTGATTCTGGTGAACTTGAACTATTGCTGGAATCCATGAACTTAGAGAGCCAGAATATGTTCCTCAGCAACATCCTCAGTTCCGAAGAAGCCGAATCATCAGAGAAGAAGCGGAAGTGTCCGATCTGCGGTCAGAAAATGAAGAAAACAGGCATAGGTCAAGAACCTGGAATACTGATTGATGTCTGCCAACGAGGAGACGGACTGTTGTTTGACGGTGGCGAGCTTGGTCAACTGACAAGACAGATGGCCGGGAAACCGTCAGAAAAAAAGCGTTCTCAGCAAGAGGTCATCAGTTTCTTGGGAGAAGTATTCAAGCCCCTGGAGTGAACTAGGGAGGACAGACACGGGTGACAGGAGAATCCTCTTTAGAGTAAACTAGGTGCAAATCGTTTAGGAGGTGTTCTATGACATGGTACATCATTGTTGGAGTTGTCGTCATTCTTATTATCGCATTCGTTGTGACCTATAACAGGCTGGTCAGGCTACGCAATCAGGTAAAGAACGCTTGGGCACAGATTGATGTCCAGCTAAAGAGACGACACGACCTGATTCCCAACCTTATCGAAACAGTCAAAGGCTACATGAAGTACGAGCGGGAGACACTAGAAGCCATAACCAAAGCCCGCAACCTTGCCCAGCAGGTAGCGTCCTCCGGACCAGCCGTGCGGGCTAAGGCTGAGGCTGAGTTAAGCTCTGCTTTGGGCCGGCTTCTCGCTGTAGTTGAAAATTACCCCGACCTCAAAGCCAATCAGAATTTCCTGGCTCTTCAAGAGGAGCTCACCTCCACCGAGAACAAAATAAGTTTTTCCCGCCAGTACTACAATGATTCAGTCCTCAGTTATAACAACCGAACCCAGATGTTTCCCTCCAACATGGTAGCCAGCATGACTGGCTTCAAGGCAAGCGAATTCTTTGAGGTTAGCGTAGCTGGGGAGAGAGAGGCACCCAAGGTCAGCTTCACCTAACCCGGTATGTTGTAGTCTATGTGGGAACAGATAAGGTCTAACCAGACAAGATCAGCAATACTAGTGGCCGGAATGGGGTTATTGCTGCTCCTAGTCGGTTACTTCCTAGGGCTATACTTCTTTGGCAGTGGCATCGGGGGCCTGATTATCGCTTTGGTAGTATGGGGAGTGATGAGTCTGTTTGCCTTCTTCCGGGGGGACAATATTCTGCTGGCGCTGTCACGGGCGAAAAAGATCAGCCGCGATGACCACCCGCGCCTCTACAACGTAGTTGAGGAGATGAAGATTGCCTCGGGGCTGGAGAAGATGCCCGACATCTATATCATCGATGACCCGGCACTAAACGCCTTCGCCACCGGGCGAGACCCCAATCGGGCGGCCGTGGCCATCACCTCTGGACTGCTGCAAAAACTCAACCGTGATCAACTCCAAGGTGTCATCGGGCACGAAATATCCCACATAAAGAACCGTGACGTGCTATTGATGGCTATCACCGCCGTCCTTCTCGGTACCATCGTCATTCTTGCCTGGTATGCAACGCGAATCCTGTTCTTCAGCGGAATGGTCAGAAACAGAAGGAGTTCCTCATCGGGAGGTGGCTCAGGTCAAATAGTAATTCTTGTTCTGGCCATCGTATTGATGGTACTGGCGCCGATTATGGCCCAGCTTATCTACTTCGCCATCTCCAGGAAGAGGGAATATCTGGCTGATGCCTCCTCAGCGCTGTACACTAGATACC
>Ga0315281_10009630_pt1 | contig 13390 bp, 14 predicted proteins | sample YL17G07_0_MG_FD_204540 | JGI IMG/M metagenome (GOLD analysis project Ga0315281, IMG submission 204540) | Sediment microbial communities from Yellowstone Lake, YNP, Wyoming, USA - YL17G07_0 | ecosystem: Environmental > Aquatic > Freshwater > Lake > Sediment | place: USA: Wyoming | collected... | reverse complement strand
GTTTCGAAAGTGCGGATGCCGCGTTCGCAGAGAACCACGCTGAAGTTTCCGCCGGCGAGGATGTATTCGGCGCTCAAGAGGAGTTCTTCCATGGTGGCGGACATGCCGCGCTTGAGCAGGACGGGCTTGCGGATTTCGCCAAGGGCGCGGAGGAGGTGGTAGTTCTGCATGTTGCGCGCGCCGACCTGGAACATATCCACGTAGCCGGACATCATGGCGATTTGCGAGGGGTCCATGACTTCGCTGACGGTGCAGAGATTGAATTTGTCGGCGGCTTCGCGCATGAGCTGGAGGCCCTTTTCGCCGAGGCCCTGGAAGGCGTAGGGGGAAGTGCGCGGCTTGAAGGCGCCGCCGCGGAGGATTTTGGCGCCGGATTTGGCTACGGATTCGGCGACGGCGAGAATCTGTTCGCGGGATTCGACGGAGCAGGGGCCGGCGGCGACGATGACTTCATTGCCGCCGATGCGCACGCCGCAGCCGACGTCGACGATGGAACCTTCGGGCTTGAACTGGCGGCTGGCGAGCTTGAAGGGCTGGGTGATGCGCATGACTTCGCGCACGCCATCGAGGAGTTCGAAATCGCGGTGGTCGAAATCGCGGTGCACGCCGACGGCGCCGAGGACGGTGTGGGATTCGCCGGTGGAGCGATGGACGTTGAAGCCGGCGGCGATGAGCCGGTCGAGGACGTTTTGAATCTGGGGCTCGGTGGCCCCTTCGTGCATGACGATGACCATTTACGTTTCCTGCTCTCCTGAATCCGTCTTTTTCGGAAGATCTATTTTCTCCGCGGCGTCCTGCGGGTGCATGGCGGCGCGTTCGGCGGCGCGGGCTTCGTCGATGATGCGTTCGAAAAGGCGGCGAATGGCCTGGTTGGTGAGGGGGCCGGAATTGGAGCGCTCGGCGCCGGCGAGGACGTCGCGCTCGCGGTCGGGCTGGTAGAGAGCCATTTTCTTTTCCTGCTTGAGGCGGCCGATTTCGATGGCGCAGCGGGAGCGCTCGTTGAGCAACTCGACGAGTTGGCGGTCGATTTCGTCAATTTTGCGGCGCCAGTCATCGAGGGTGGTCACGGGGCCTCCCGGCGGCTGAGGCCGCTTTTGCCGGCGGCTTTCAGGGCGCGCATGCGATCGGCGAGGGCGAGGGCGGCGGCTTCGGGGGAAGCGGCCTTTTCAATTTCGGAGACGAGAGCGGAGCCGACGACGGCGGCGTCGGCGAGGCCGCCGAGGACGGAGACGTGGCCGGGAAGCGAGATGCCGAAGCCTACGGCGAGAGGCAATTGCGTGACGGCGCGGACGCGGCGGACGAGCGCGGGAAGATCTTCGGCAAGCGTGTCCGAAGCGCCGGTGACGCCGGTGCGGGAGATGAGATAGAGGAAGCCGGAGGAGCAGGCGGCGATTTTTTTGAGGCGCTCGTCGGTGGAGGTGGGAGCGGCGAGAAAAATCATGTCCAGGCCGCGGGCGGAGAGGATGCCGCGGTAGGCGACGGACTCTTCGGGGGTGAGGTCGGTGACGAGGACGCCGTCGGCGCCGGCGTCGGAGGCTGCCGCGGCGAATTTTTCGAGGCCCATTTGCAGAATGGGATTGAAGTAGCTGAAGAGGACCAGAGGAACCTGGCTTTTTTGGCGAATGCGGCGGACGAGAGAGAGGACGCCGGCGAGAGTCGTGCCGCTTTGCAGGGCGCGTTCGCTGGCGCGCTGGATGGTGGGGCCGTCGGCGAGGGGGTCGCTGAAGGGGACGCCGAGTTCGATGACGTCGGCGCCGGCTTCGGCGAGAGCGAGAACGAAGCGGAGGGTGGCGTCGAGGGAGGGATCGCCGGCGGTGATGTAGGCGACGATGCCCATTTCGCCGCGGGAGCGAAGTTCGGCGAAGCGCTGAGAGATGCGAGTCGTGGTGGTGTTGGCGGTGGTCATGGTCGGGGGAATCCCTTAGAGAAGACGGGAGTAGGTCTCCATGTCTTTATCGCCGCGGCCGGAGACGTTGACGATGATGAGATCGTCCTTGGAAAATTTGGAGATGCGCTCGATGAGGCCGGCGAGGGCGTGGGCGCTTTCGAGGGCGAGAATGATGCCTTCGAGGCGCGCGAGAAGCTTGGCGGCGGCGAGAGCCTGGGCGTCGCTGATGGCGGAGTAGCTGGCGCGGCCTTGGTCGGCGAGCCAGGCGTGCTCGGGGCCGATGGCGGGGTAGTCGAGGCCGGCGGAGACGGAATGGGTTGGGGCGATCTGGCCGTCGGCGGTCTGCAGGACGTAGGTGTAAGTGCCCTGAAGGACGCCGGGGCGCGCGCCGGAATAGCCCTGAGCGGCGGCGAGGCGGGCGGCGTGTTCGCCGAGTTGCGCGCCGCGGCCGCCGGCTTCGATGCCGATCATTTTGACGGAGCGGTCGGCGAGGAATTCGTGGAAGAGGCCGATGGCGTTGGAGCCGCCGCCGACGCAGGCAAAGAGATGCGTGGGGAGGCGATTTTCGGCGGCGAGGATTTGCTGGCGGGCTTCGCGGCCGATGACGGAATGGAAATCGCGGACCATGTTGGGATAGGGGTGCGCGCCCAGAACGGAGCCGAGAAGGTAGTGCGTGGTGCGGACGTTGGTGACCCAGTCGCGCATGGCTTCGTTGATGGCGTCTTTCAGTGTGCGGCTGCCGGATTCGACGCCGACGACCTGCGCGCCGAGCATGCGCATGCGGGAGACGTTGAGGGCCTGGCGGGCCATGTCCTCGGTGCCCATATAGACGACGCATTCGAGGCCGAGTTTGGCGGCGACGGTGGCGGAAGCGACGCCGTGCTGGCCGGCGCCGGTTTCGGCGACGATGCGGGGCTTGCCCATGCGCGCGGCGAGAAGGCCCTGGCCGAGGGCGTTATTGATTTTGTGCGCGCCGGTGTGCAGGAGGTCTTCGCGCTTGAGATAGATTTTGGGGCCGCCGAGATGCGCGGTGAGGCGGTCGGCGAACTGGAGGGGCGTGGGACGGCCGGCGAAATTTTTGAGCAGGGATTCGAAAGCGGCGCGGAAGGCGGGATCGGCCTGGGCAGCGTCGTAGGCGCGCACGAGTTCTTCGAGCGGGGCCATGAGGGTCTCGGGGACGTAGCAGCCGCCGTAGGGGCCGAAGCGGCCGGGAACGGTGGCGGGGAGTTGAGTGGTTGTGCTCATAAAATTTTAAGAGGCAGTCTCCAATTTTTTTCCGGCATTTCCCGCGAGCAGGCGGTTGGCGCGGGCGACTTCGGCGAGGAAGGCGCGCAGTTTGCCGGGATCTTTTTTTCCGTGCCGGGCGGAGCGCGATTCGACGCCGCTGGCCACGTCGACCGCATACGGACGGACGAGCAGGATGGCTTCGGCGACGTTTTCGGGCGTAAGACCGCCAGCAAGAATGATACGGTGCGAGCGGGCGGCGCGGCGAGCCGCGGGCCAGGGGATGGTTTTGCCGGTGCCGCCATATTGGCCTGTTTTGGCGGCGTCGAGGAGGAAGGCGGCGACGCCGGCGGAGGGGCGGAGCTGGGCCGGGGAAAAGTTTGCGCCGATGCGGACGACGCGGATGACGCGGGCGCGGCGGGCGCAGGCGGCGATTTCTTGCCGGGATTCATCGCCGGAAAGCTGCACGGCGGCGAGATGCAAGGCGGAGGAGAGAGAGAGGACGGCTGCGGGGGTCCAGTTGACGAAGATGCCGACGGGGGCGACGAAGGGCGGGAGGCGGCGAATGATGGCCCAGGCAGCGGCGGGCGAAATGGCGCGGGGGCTGGGGGCGTAGAAATTGAAGCCGAGGGCGTCGGCGCCGGCGTCGCAGGCGGCGCGAGCGTCGGGCCAGTTGGTGATGCCGCAGATTTTGGCGCGGACCATGGTGGGGACTATTTTAGCCTGACGGGGCGGGAATGGGGCGGGGAAAAGCGGATGGCTGGCAATTGAACTTTGGGTGCGGGGGGATCAGGGCGCGGGGGGAAGGAGGAGGGCGGAGAGGGCGGCGGCGGGGTCGGGGGAGAGCATGAGGGATTCGCCGATGAGGAAGGCGTCGAAGCCGGCGTCGCGGAGGCGGGCGAGGTCATCGTGGGAGCGGAGGCCGGATTCGCTGACGGCGATGCAGTCGTCGGGGATGAGGGCGGCCAATTCGAAAGAGGTTTGCATGCGGACTTCGAGGGTTTTGAGATTGCGGTTGTTGACGCCGAGGATGTGCGCGCCGGCGGCGAGGGCGCGGGTAAGCTCTTCGGCGGTGTGGACTTCGACGAGAGGCTCCATGCCCAGTTCCCTGCCCTGGGCGAGGAGGTCGCGGAGTTGCGGGTCGTCGAGAGCGGCGACGATGAGGAGGAGACTGTCGGCGTCGTTGGCTCGGGTTTCGAGGACTTGCCAGGGGTCGAAGATGAAATCCTTGCGCAGGACGGGGAGAGCGGTGGATTTGCGGGCTTCGCGGAGGTTTTTGAGAGAGCCGCCGAAAAATTCCTCTTCGGTGAGGACGGAGAGGGCGGCGGCGCCGGCGGCTTCGAGAGAGCGGGCCAGGGCGACGGGGTCGAAATTTTCGCGGATGACGCCGCGGGAGGGCGAAGCGGGCTTGAGTTCGGCGATGACGCTGAGGCCGGGGCGGGCGAGGGCGGCGGGGAAATCGCGCAGGGGGAGGGCGTGCTGGACGCCGTATTTGAGAGCGGTTTCGGGCAGTATTTTTTTGCGGTGCTCGATGGCGGCGCGTTTGGCGTCGAGGATTTTGTCCAGCACGGTTCCGGTGTTCTTGTGGGTGGCCATGGGGTGAATTGAGTATGCTAGGAGGCGGGCGAGAAAGTGTCAAACGCAAAGGGAGAGGCGATGGACTACCGGAACGAGTACGCGGGGTTGCTGGAGGAGATTGCCGGTGAGGCGGAGCGGATGGCCCTGGGCTATTTCCGCAGCGCGGACCTGCACACGGAGAAGAAACTGGACGGAAGCGTGGTGACGGCGGCGGACCGGGGGATCGAGGCCATGGCGCGGAGAAAGGTGGAGGCCAGCGGGCTGGCGCTGGAGGTGCTGGGGGAGGAGATGGAAACGGCGCCGGGCGGCGAGCGGGGACCGGGGAAGAGGGCGCGGCTGATTATCGATCCGGTGGACGGGACGGAGGAGTTTTCGCGGGGGATCCCGACGTTCGGGACGCTGCTGGGAATCGAGCGGGAGGGGGAGATCGTGGCGGCGATGGTGAGCGCGCCGGCGCTGCGGGAGAGATGGTCGGCGTACAAGGGCGGGGGAGCGTTTCGCGGGGAGCGGCGGCTGCACGTTTCGAAAACGGAGCGGTTGAGCGAAGCGATGATTTTTACGGCGGGGACGGGGCCGGGAGACGATCCGGCGCGGCGGGCGAAGGTGCGGCGGGTGCAGGACGCGGCGAAGCGCAGCCGGAGCATGGGAGGATTCTGGCAGCACATGCTGGTGGCGGAGGGGATCGTGGACGCGGCGATGGATATCAAGGGCAAGCCGTGGGACTATGCGCCGTCGCTGCTGATCGTGGAGGAGGCCGGGGGGCGGGCGACGAGCGTCACAGGCGAGCGCGGGATTTATGGAGGGAGTTTTTTGTGCGCGAACGGGAAGTTGCATGAGGAGATTTTGGGGTTTTTCAGATAGCGGGCGGGCAATCATGACGCCGCGATGGGGAGCGGCTGAGATCCTTCGGCCCCGATAAAAACAATCGGGGCCTCAGGATGACAGACTCAGCGAAGGCGGGTATTAGCGAAGGTGGGTTTCAGTGAAGGTGGGTTTCAGTGAAGGTGGGTTTCAGTGAAGGTGGGTTTCGTTTGAATAAAGCGGAAGGATTGCGGGTGCTGGAGGGGGAGATTGCGGAGTGCCGGAAGTGCGCGCGGCTGGTGGAGTACCGGGAGCGGGTGGCGCGGGAGAAGAGGCGGGCGTACCGGGAGTGGGAGTATTGGGGGCGGGCGGTGCCGGGATTTGGGGATGAGCGGGCGCGGCTGCTGATCCTGGGATTGGCGCCGGGGGCGCACGGAGCGAACCGCACGGGGAGGATGTTTACGGGAGACCGTTCGGGGGAGTTTCTGTATGCGGCGCTGCACCGTGCGGGGTTTGCGAACCAGGCCACTTCCCTGCACCGCGAGGACGGATTGCGGCTTGCGGATGCGTATATCGCGGCGACGATTCGCTGCGCGCCGCCGCAGAACAAACCGCTGCCCGCGGAGATTGCGGCGTGCCGGGGGTATCTGGAGCGGGAACTGGAGTTGCTGAAGCCGCGGGCGATTTTGGCGCTGGGGCGAATTGCGTGGGACGGGTATCTGGCGCTGCTGTGGGAACAGGGGAAAATCGCCAAGCGGGGGAAATTTCTGTTTGCGCATGGAGCGGAGGCGGAACTGCCGGGCGGGTTGCCGCGGCTCTTCGCGGTGTATCACCCGAGCCAGCAGAATACGCAGACGGGGCGGGTGACGGCGGCGATGTACGCGCGGGTGCTGGGGCGGGTGCGGAAGTTTCTGGGGTAGGAGTTTTTGGGAGGGGAAAAACCCGGCAGGAGGGGCGCGCATCCAACCCTGCAACCCGGCGGAGGGCGGAGTTGCTTGGCTTTCCGCGATGCGCTTGTTAGAGTCACAGAGATCAGTCCAGCAGGTCGAGGGCCAACGATGACCCAGGAAAAAAAGAGCGCGGTACGAACAGCTCCCAAAGAGGAGCCGCGCGAGCGCGTGCTGATCGTGGAGGACGAGGAGAACGCGCGGAAGGGCTACGAGGCGCTGCTGGAGAGGTGGGGCTACAGCGTATTGGGAGTGGGCAGCGCGGAAGAGGCGCTGGCGGAATTTTCGAAATTTCATCCGCATGCGATCATCGCGGACGTGGAACTGCCGGGAATGAACGGGCTGAATATGCTGAAGCAGCTGGGAGGGGAGCTGCGTAACGTGCCGGCGATCATCGTGACGGGCAAGGGCAGCGACGAGCGCAACGTGGAGGCGATCGAGGCGGGGGCGTTCTGGTACATCGAAAAGCCGCTGAAGGCGGCGGTCTTGCAGGCGCTGCTGGACCGCGCGCTGGATTCGGCGCGCAACGCGCGGGAGCGGGAGGCGCTGCGGAGGCAGTTGCGGGAAAAGGGGCGGCTGGGCGAGCTGGTGGGGGAATCGAAGCCCATGCAGGAGGTGATGCGCATCGTGGAGATGACCGCGCCGAGTTCGGCTTCGGTGCTGATCACGGGAGAAACGGGAACGGGAAAAGAGATCGTGGCGCGCACGATTCACAAGCTCTCGCCGCGGGCGGAGCGGCCCTTCGTGGCCATCAACTGCTCGGCGATTCCCGAATCGCTGATGGAGAGCGAGATTTTCGGGCACGAGCGCGGGGCGTTCACCGGGGCGGCGGAGCGGCGCATCGGGTGCTTCGAGCTGGCCGACGGGGGCACGCTGCTGCTGGATGAAATCGGGGAGATGCCCGCGCCGACGCAGGCCAAGCTGCTGCGCGTGCTGGAAGACCGCAAGGTGCGGCGGCTGGGAAGCAAAGCGGAGACGCCGGTGGACGTGCGGGTGCTGGCGGCGACGAATAAAGATCCGGAGAAGGCGGTGGCCGGCGGGGGACTGCGGCAGGATCTGTATTTCCGGCTGAACGTGTTTCATCTGCACCTGCCGCCGCTGCGCGAGCACAAGGAAGATATTCCGCTGCTGGTGGAGCACATGCTGCGGGAGCTGAACGAGAAGCACGGGCGGCACGTGCGGGGGATCGGGGCGGAAGTGCTGGAAATCTTCATGAGCCACACGTGGCCGGGCAACGTGCGCGAACTGCGCAACGTCCTGGAGCGGGCGGCGATCATGTGCGACCGGGAGATGATCACGCGCGCGCACCTGCCGGAGGAGTTCGGGCGGACGGCGCTGAAGAGCCCCGGAGATTTGTCGTCGCTGCGGTTTCCGGTGGGGACGACGGTGGACGCGGTGGAGCGGGAGCTGATCGTGCAGACGCTGCAAGCCACGGGAAACAACAAGACCAAAGCGGCGGAGTTGATGGGCATCAGCCTGAAGACGCTGCACAATAAGCTGAAGGAATACGGCGAGGGCAACGCCGAAACGGAATAGGCGAGAGCGGGGAAACCGGGAGCATGCAGCTCCGTCTGCGAACCAAACTGACGCTGGTGATCACCGTGCTGGTGCTGGTGGTGGTGGCGGCGCTGTCGCTGGCGTTCGTGGCGCAGATCACGGTGGAGGCGCTGGAGCAGGCCAACGAGCAGGCGGTGTTCGTGGGGCGGCAGGTCTTCGCGCAGACGAGGCAGGCGCTGCGGGACGCGCCGGAGCAGGACGTGCGTCCGAAGAGCCAGAGCGCGGAGGATTTGCGGGACTACGTGCAGCGGGCGCTGGAAGTGCATTCGGGGCTGCACGCGCAGATCGAATCGGTGCTGGCCTATTCGCCGAATATCGATGAAGTGACCATCGCGGACGAGGCGGGAGTGGCGTTTCTCTCGAGCGATGCGAGCCTGCCGGGGCGGGTGGTGCCGCGGCGGCCGCCGTTCACGGAACTGCTGAGCCAGAATTTTTACACGCAAATCAAAACTATCTACGGGCCGCCGCGCAACTACGAGGTGAGCTACGGATTCACGATGGGCGGGCGGCCGTTCGGGGACGTGCGGCTGCGCGTAACCACAGCGTTCCTGCGCAAGAACATGGCCCCGGGGCTGAAGCGGCTGGAGATTTTCGTGGCGGGAGCGCTGGTGTTCACGCTGGTGCTGGCGGCGGCAGTGAGCTGGGCGACGCTGCGGCCGCTGGCGGCGATCTCCGAGCAACTGGACCGCATCGCGGCGGGGGAGTTCGACGCGGGGGCGGCCGGAGCGGGAGGCGGCGGAGAGACGGGGGACGAGCTGGGGCAGGTGAGCCGGAAGATTACGAAGGTGGGGCAGCAGTTGCGCGGGGTGCATGAGATTTTCAGCACGCTGCGGGAAAACATGGACCAGATGATGTCCGGGCTGGAGGATGGGCTGCTGCTGTTTTCGCGGGACGCGCGGGCGGTGATGATCAGCCCGGCGGCGGAGAAATTTCTGGCGGCGCCGGGCAAGCAGCTGCTGGGAAGGCGGGCCAGCGAGATCTTTCCTCCGGGGCATGCGCTGCGCGAGGCGCTGCGGTTGGAGGGAGAGGAGCTGCGGGAAGTGGCGGTGGAAGCGGAACTGGAGACGAGCGCGGGACGCAAGCGGGTGCGGGTGAGCGTGCAGGAGATTGAGGAGAATGGGGAGCGGCGGGGAGCGCTGATGACGCTGCGGGACCTGGATTCGATCGAGAACATCAGCACGCAGCTGCAGGTGAGCGAGAGGCTGGCGGCGATGGGGAGGATCACGGCGGGAGTGGCGCACGAGGTGAAGAATCCGCTGAACTCGATGCGGCTGTGGCTGGAGAATTTGAAGGAGTCGCTGCCGGAGCGCGATGGGGGAGCGATGGCGGCGGTGAACGTGCTGGACAAGGAGATCGACCGGCTGGATACGGTGGTCAAGCGCTTCCTGGATTTCACGCGGCCGACGGAGATGCGCCTGGAAGCGACGCAACTGGCGGGGCTGCTGCGGGAGGTGCTGCAGGTGGCCGGGCCGCAGCTGAGGAAAGCGCGGATTCGCACGACGGAGACGCTGCCGGAAGATGTGCCGGAAGTGTACGCGGACCGGGAATTGCTGAAGCAGGCGGTGCTGAACCTGGTGCTGAACGCGGCGGAAGCCATGCCCGCCGGGGGCGAGCTGCGCGTGGGACTGCAGCAGCGCGGGGAGATGGCGGAAATCACGGTGAGCGACAGCGGACAGGGCATCGCGGCGCAGCACCGGCAGAAGATTTTTCAGCTTTTTTTCACGACGAGGCCGGGAGGCAGCGGCATCGGACTGGCCAGCACGTTCCGGATTGTGCAACTGCACAACGGTTCGATAAACTTCACCTCCGAGGAAGGACGCGGCACGAGCTTTCAGATCGAATTGCCGCTGGCATCCTGAAGCATGTCGCGAACCGCAGCCCCAGCCCGGAAGAAGCGCGATGCACGGCAGCGTGGCCGTGCGCCCCTGGCGCTGGCCTGCGCGATGGCAATCTTCGCGGGCGGCTGCATCGGCGTTCCTTTTCGCCGGCGCCGCCAGCCACCCATGCCGGACTGGAGCCAGGTGACGGTTGCGCGGCCGCGCGTGGTGGAGAGAACCGCGGCACCCGCGGCGGAGGAGCCGGAGCTGGCGCTGGAAGCGCCGCTGGGTCCGTTCGTCATGATCGAGACCGAAGAGCCAGCGCGGCCGCGCAGCGTGCCGGTTGCGGCGGCGGCGCCCGTCGTAACGCCGGCCATCGTGCCGCAAATCAGCGAACAGGAATCCGCGGAAGCGCAGCGGGAGACGCGGCAAAACCTGGCGACCGCGGAGCGGATTCTGAGCCGGACGCGGGGACGGGCGCTTTCCGCCGAACAGGCGGACCTGACGGGAAAAATTCGAGGATTCGCAAGAGACGCCCGGGCGGCGGCGCGGGAGGGCGATTGGCTGCGCGCGCGGAGCCTGGCGGAGAAGGCGCAACTGCTGTCGCAGGAATTGGCGGGCTTGCTCTAGCCCGCCTCCCCAAAAATATTTGCCCGCACTTTCACGCAGATCCTCTCCGGCTCCCGCTGATTTCATTCCTTCAGGGAACCAGCGGCGGAAGCGGGAACGGCAGGGGCAGGCGGCGGCGCTGCCGTGGCGCGGAGGACTGCCGCCCGCGCTCCTGCTGGCCAATCCGCGGAGGAGGAGCGTTTTCGTCGAAGCGCAACTGATCGGCGTTGAGCGTCAGGCTGCGTTCGAGGACGACGTCAATACTGGAGCCGCGGGGGAGTTGGGCATCCGGGCCGCGTGTGAGCAGGACGGCGGCCAAGCCGGCAGCGGCGCCAATGCCCATGCCGATGCCCGCGCCCATGCGAGTGCCGGAAGAGATGGCGCCAACAGCCGCGCCTGCCGTTGCGGTGGTGCCGACCGTGGTGGCAATATCGGCAGCGTCGCGAGCCTTGCCGCCCTCGCCTTCAATCTTGCCCTCAGGGTCCACTTTTTCACCGCCGCCCGTGTCAGCGCTCGAAGGAGAAGCGTTCAGATCGATGGTGTAGCCGTTGGGGAAAATGAGGGTATCGAAGCGCAGGCGGATTTCCGCGCGGCCCTTCAGGCGGCCGGCGCGTTTGGTTTCGAGAATTTCCCCGCGCAGGTAGGAGCCGACGGGAATGACAATGCGGTTGTTCTGCGTAATGGGAAAAGAAGTCTGGAAATAGACGGAATCGCTTTTCTTGGCGGTGCGCGTGGAAATGCCACTTTCCAGAGTCAGGAGCAGCTTGGTGCCGGCGGGGATCGTGATTTCTTCCGCTGTTTTGCTTGCCGCGGGCGGCGGGGCGGGTTCTACGGCGGGAGGAGGAGAGGGTTGCGGGCCGGGATCCTGCTGCGCGGGAAGAGGCGCGGCGGCGGCCAGGGCCAGAAGCGCGGCGAAAGAAAGCGAAAGGGCGCGTGCGGTGATCATGATGAACTCCTTGTCACTGATGCGATGCGGTTACCTTGCTCCCGGATGCCCGCAGTATACTCCCGCGGCGGCCGCGAGCAAGATTGGCGTTTACGGCGGGGCGGGGGCGGGATAGGCTGGGGCGGAAACGACAGGAGAAAGAAGATGGCCAAGCTGGCGCTGGTTTACGGGATGCGGCTTTTTCCCTCGGAGGAGCTGGGGGAGGTGAAGGAAGCGACGGTGACGCTGAAGAACGGGCGGACGGCGCGGGTGACGCTGCACCTGATTGAAGGAAGCAAGGAAGAGATTGAGATGGCGTTCCGGCAGTCCATCGGAGCGTTTTTCGATTTTTACCCGGAGATTTGAGCGGGCTGGAAACGCGTCAGCGGTTGCCGAAGTTTTCCGGGTCGGCGCTGGGATCGCCCAGCGCGTCGTTGATGAGCACGGTGGATTGGCCGGTCAGCTCGAAGCGCTTGCGGCATTTGTAGCAGGCGGCCAGGTCGTCGAGGCGGACCATGTAGGAGCTGGCTTTGGCGAAGCTGCGTTTGTCTTCCTCGCCGGCGCCGCGGGGAAGCTCTTTTTTCTTGGTGCAGACTTTCCAGCGCACGGGAAATTCGAAATCCTTCTTGCAGTGCGGGCAGACCAGCTTCTGCTTTTTGGTTTCTTCCTTTTCGTTGTAAAAGGCGCGGTTGTCCATGTCAGCGCGGCCCTTCTCCCGCCGCGGAACCAATTGTAACAAATTCCAGGCCCTGGTCGCGCCAGCGCGGCAGCCAGTATTCCAGAGCGGCGAGGGTATGGAACCGGTCGCCGCCGAGCCGCCGCGCGTCGCCGTCGTGCAGGCAGAGCACGTCGCCGCCGGAGCGCGCGGGAGCGCCGCGTTGCGCCTTTTCCGCGCGCGCGGCAATGCCGCGCATGCGGCGAATGAGCCGCTCGGGAGGCTGCACCCACCAGTCGCCGGGGATGGTGGTCCACATGACCACGTCGCGAATTCCGGCGGAGCGCGCCACGCCATCGAGAAACGGGCTGCGAAATCCGAAGGGCGGACGCATCACCGCCGGGGCCGCGCCGAGAACCTCGGCGATGGCCTCCTGGCAGCGGGTAAGCTCTTCGCGCAGGCGCGCGCGGCTCAGCCAGAAAAGATTGGCGTGGGTTTCCGAGTGGTTGCCGATGGCGTGGCCGCGCGCGGCCGTCTCGCGCAGCAGATCGGGACACTGGCGCACGAAGCGGCCGATGACGAAAAACGTGGCGCGGGCACCGTGGCGCTCGAGCAGGTCGAGCAGTTGCGGAGTGATGGCCGGGTTGGGGCCGTCGTCGAAGGTGATGGCCAGTTGCCGCGGGGAGGGAGTGCAGCGCAGGGTGGGGCCGAAAAGCTGCGATTGGGGATAGGCCGCCCCGTAGGCCACGACGCCTGCGGCGGCGGCGAGAGAAGCCGGAAGAAGAGTGAGAAGAGAAACCATCGCCATTGAATACTACCGCGAAACGGGCGGCAGGGAGTTGAGGATGTGGAACACCAGATGAGTTCCGAAACGGAACGCGGCAGATGATCTGTGCCAATTTGTGACACAGACTTTTCTGGCGAAGATTTCCGCCTGCCGCAATCTGAACAATCCAAGGCACTTGCATTTGTAAACAGAGTGAAAATTCGGCCGATTATTGGAGCCCTTATTGCTCTAATGATTCAGGTGCCGATTTTCTTTGGCGTTCTGGAACGGGGAAAAGCGCCAGGCCGCGCAGGTGGAGGGGGAGAGAAACGAAGTGTTAAAAGCGGGAACGGCCATGATGGCGGCAAATTTTTCGGGATGGGGAGCGGCCACGCTGGTGGTGAAGGCCATCGTGGCGGCGATCATCGCCGACGCCCTTCTGCTGGGATATATCTTGTTGCGGCGGGCCTACCGCAGGAGATATTTCGCGGAGCGGGACGCGCGGCTTTATGAATTCCGGCAAAACTGGGAGGCACTGATCAGCGGACAGATTCCCTTCGGGCTGTGGCGCAAGAAGCGCTCCTCGCGGCGGATTGTCGAAGACATGGTCCTGGATGCGTTCG
>Ga0315281_10009629_pt1 | contig 13391 bp, 15 predicted proteins | sample YL17G07_0_MG_FD_204540 | JGI IMG/M metagenome (GOLD analysis project Ga0315281, IMG submission 204540) | Sediment microbial communities from Yellowstone Lake, YNP, Wyoming, USA - YL17G07_0 | ecosystem: Environmental > Aquatic > Freshwater > Lake > Sediment | place: USA: Wyoming | collected... | reverse complement strand
AGGAAACCGAGAATCGAACCCAGAAGCGCGATGGCGCGCTGCAACGGCGCGTTGCGCTCGCCGCCCGCGTTGCCACCTGCGGCGAGCGCAAGCACGCCGGCGAGGACAGGAACCCAGATGGCGAGGCTGAGGAGCATCAGGCGCCAAACACCCGGAACTTGACGAGCGCATAGATCGCGCAAACGCCGAAAATCATCATGAACGCATACCAGTAGACGAGGCCGTTCTGCATCAACCGCACCACGCCGGAGAACCAGCCGACCAGCCGCGCCGAACCGTTCACCACGACGCCGTCAATGGCGCGCTGGTCGCCGCCCTTCCACAGGCCGGTGCCCACCACCTGCGCACCCAGCGCGAAGACCCGGGCGTAGAGTTCGTCGAAGCCGTACTTGCGCTCGACCAGCGCGTACAGCGGACCGAACGCGATGGCGATTTTTTTAGGGATGTGTGTATTTTTTATATATAAAAACCAAGCAGTTGCGATACCCGCGCCAGCAAGCCAGAACGGCAGTGCAGTCATGCCGTGAAGGGTGTAGCTCCAGAGTCCGTGGTAGTCGGTGTTTTGTGCTCTATAAAGATTTTCAAGAAAAAAATCTCCAAATACCACATACCCCACCAGCCACCCCGCGGCGACGGACGGAATCGCGAGCAGCACCAGGGGTACCGTCACCACCGCCGGGGACTCGTGCGGCGGGTGCGCCTCATCGAAGCGCGGTTCGCCGTGGAAGGCCATGAACACCAGCCGGAAGGTATAGGTAGCGGTGACGAACACGCAGGCCAGCACGCAAAGGTAGGCAAAAGTAGCGCCCGGCGTCTGCGACAGCCGTGCCGCCTCAATGATCGCGTCCTTGGAGTAGAAACCGGCCAGCGGCGGGATCCCCGCCGAGGCGATGGCGCCGACCAGCAGCGTCCAGTATGTCCAGGGCATGAATTTTTTCAAGCCGCCCATGCGGCGCATGTCCTGCTCGTGGTGCATGGCGATGATCACGGAACCGGCGGCAAGGAACAGCACGGCCTTGAAGAAAGCGTGCGTCATGAGATGGAACATCGCCGCCGAATAGGCCGAGGCGCCCAGCGCCACGGTCATGTAACCCAGCTGCGACAGCGTCGAGTAGGCGACCACGCGCTTGATGTCGAACTGCGTCAGCGCCACCAGACCCATGGCGAGCGACGTGATGGCGCCGATCACCAGCACCACCGAGCGCGCCGTCTCGGAGAGCTCGAACAGCGACGACATGCGCGCCACCATGAAGATGCCCGCGGTCACCATGGTGGCCGCATGGATCAGCGCCGATATCGGCGTCGGGCCTTCCATCGAATCCGGCAGCCAGACGTGCAGCGGGAACTGCGCGCTCTTGCCCATCGCGCCGATGAACAGCAGGATGCAGATCACCGTCAGCAGGTGCCAGGAGTGGCCGGGAATCAATTCGAGGCTTCTTTCTCCCCAGGAAGAAGCCTGGGAAAAAACGGCGGCATAGTCGAGGGTGCCGAACGTCGCCAGGATCAGGCCGATGCCGAGCAGGAAGCCGAAATCACCAACGCGGTTGACCAGGAACGCCTTCAAGTTGGCGTAGATGGCGCTCGGCCGCGTGTACCAGAAACCGATCAACAGGTAGGACACCAGGCCCACCGCTTCCCAGCCGAAGAACAACTGCAGGAAGTTGTTCGCCATCACCAGCATCAGCATCGAGAAGGTGAACAGCGAGATATACGCAAAGAACCTCTGGTAGCCCGGGTCCTCCGCCATGTAGCCGATGGTGTAGACGTGCACCATCAGAGAGACGAACGTCACCACGACCATCATCAGCGCCGTGAGCCGGTCGATCAGGAAGCCGATTTCCAGGCGCGTGTCGCCGATCGTCGCCCAGGTGTAGATGCTGCCGGTCCAGCTATTGCCGTTCAATACATCCCCGAGAACAAGAACGGAAACCAGAAAAGAAATCAACACCCCGAAGATCGTGATGCGATGCGTCCAGACCCGGCCGATCATCTCGCCGCACAGGCCGGCCAGGAGGGCACCCGCGAGGGGCGCGAGCGGCACGAGCAGGTAAAGCGTCTTGGTCATCCGGTTGCGCCTAACCCTTCAGGGAGTCGAGGTCATCGACGTTGATGGTGTTCAGGTTGCGGAACAGCACCACCAGGATCGCCAGCCCGATCGCCGATTCCGCCGCGGCCACCGTCAGGATGAAGAACACGAAGATCTGTCCGGAAATGTCGCCCAGGTAGTACGAGAAGGCGACAAAATTCAAGTTGACCGCGAGCAGCATCAGTTCGATCGCCATCAGCAGCACGATGATGTTCTTGCGGTTCAGGAAGATGCCGATGACCGCGATCGAGAACAGGATCGCGGCCAGAACCAGATAGTGCGACAGGGTGAGGGACAGCGTAAGCACTAGCGGTCCTTCTCCGAGGGCATGGAGACCAGCCTGACCCGGTCTTCACGCCTCGTCTTTACCTGCTGTGAAGGATCCTGCGAGCGAGAGTCCTTGCGCCGGCGCAGGGTAAGCGCGATCGCCGCGATGATGGCTACCAGCAGCACCGCCGCTGCCAGTTCGAAGGCGAAGACGTAGTCGGTATAGATCAGCCGCCCGAGTTCCTTGGTGTTGCTGTAGCCCGGCGGCAGCGCCCTGGGCGGCGTCGCGAGGCCGGACCAGCGGCCGTAGAGCACCGCCGTCATCTCGGCGGCCATCAGCAGGCCGACCGTCGCGCCCAGCGGCAGGTACTGCCAGAAGCCCTCGCGCAGGCGCTCGAGATTGATGTCGAGCATCATAACCACGAACAGGAACAGCACCATCACCGCCCCGACGTAGACCACCACCAGGGCTATGGCAAGGAACTCGGCTCGCAGCAGCAGCCAGATCGCCGAGGCGGTGAAGAACGCGAGTACCAGGTAGAGCGCCGCATGAACCGGGTTGCGCGCCGTTATGACGCCAAGCGCCGAGGCGAGAATGATGAAACCGAAAACATAGAACACAAGGGCTTCGAACATGGTCAGCGATAGGGCGCATCGGCCGCGCGGTCCGCGGCGATGGTCTCCTCGTAGCGATCGCCCACCGCCAGCAGCATCGGCTTGGTGTAGTACAGGTCGCCGCGCTTCTCACCGTGGTATTCCAGGATCCGCGTCTCCACGATCGCGTCCACCGGACAGGCTTCTTCGCAAAAGCCGCAGAAAATGCACTTCGTCAGGTCGATGTCGTAGCGCGTCGTGCGGCGCGTGCCGTCCGCGCGCGATTCGGACTCGATGTGGATCGCGAGCGCCGGGCATACCGCCTCGCACAGCTTGCACGCGATGCAGCGCTCCTCACCGTTCGGATAGCGGCGCAGCGCGTGCAGCCCGCGGAAGCGCGGGCTCATCGGCGTCTTCTCCTCCGGGAACTGCACCGTGATCTTGCGCGCGAACAGGTGGCGGCCGGTGAGCGCCAGGCCGCGGAACAGTTCCAGCAGCAGGAACGAGCGGAAGAATTCGAAGATGCGCGTCATCATCGGGCTATCTCCAGATGTTCCAGGGCGTCTGCATCCAGGCCCCGATCAGCACGATCCAGACCAGCGTCAGCGGGATGAACACTTTCCAGCCCAGGCGCATGATCTGGTCGTAGCGGTAGCGGGGGAAAGTCGCGCGGATCCAGAGGAACATCGAAACAACGACGAACATCTTGCCCAGCAGCCAGAACATGGGCGGGATCGCGCTGGTGAGCGCACTGTCCCAGAGCGGCAGCCAGCCGCCGAAGAACATGATTACGGTCAGCGTCGCGACCAGGATCATGTTCATGTATTCGGCGAGGAAGAACAGGGCGAAGGTCATGCCCGAATATTCGACCATGTGGCCGGCGACAACCTCGGATTCGCCTTCCACGACATCGAACGGCGCGCGGTTGGTTTCGGCGATGCCCGCAACGAAGTAGACGAACAGCATCGGCGCGAGCGGCAGCCAGTTCCAGGACAGCAGGCCCAGGCCCATGTCGGCGAACCTGCCCCTGCCCTGGGCCACGACGATGTCCGAGAGGTTCAGACTGCCCGACACCATCAACACCACCACCAGCGCGAAGCCCATCGCCAGTTCGTAGGACACCATCTGCGCGGCCGAGCGCATGGCGCCAAGAAAGGCGTACTTCGAATTCGAAGCCCAGCCAGCGATGATCACCCCGTAAACGCCCATCGAGGTGAGCGCCATGATGTAGAGCAGCCCGGCGTTGATGTCGGCCAGCACCACCTCGGGGGCGAACGGCACCACCGCCCATGCCGCGATCGCGGGCATCAGCATCAGCATCGGCCCCAGAATGAACAGCACTTTGCTCGCGTTGGTCGGCAGGATCACTTCCTTGAACAGCAGCTTCACGCCGTCGGCGATCGGCTGCAGCAACCCGGCGGGGCCGACGCGGTTGGGCCCGATCCGGATCTGCATCCAGCCGATGAGCTTGCGCTCCCACAGCGTCAGATAGGCCACCGACAGCATCAGCGGCACCAGGATCGCGACGATGAACACCAGCGAGGTCACCAGCTCGTAGACCGCCGGTCCCCAGGTGGGGCCGAACCTGGCTTCGGAGAGGGCAAGCAGCGATTCGAGCATTCAGGCTGCCCGCTGCGCGGTGATTCTTTCGAGCGACACAGTGCCGAACATGGCGCCCAGCCCCGCGGTGGCGGGGTGGCCCGCGGCGACGCGCACGCAGTTGTCGGGCAACTTGTGATCGAGATCGGCGTGAAGCAGCGCCTCGCCTTTTTCCTGGGAGATTCTGACCTTGTCTCCAAAAACCAGTCCCAGCTGCGCAAACAAATTCCTGTTCATCCAGGCCCTGGGCTCGCGCGCATCCCGCGTCTTTTGCAGCGGCGGCGAGCGCCGCGCGAGGGGATCCGCGAAATAAATCGGCACGTCGGCGATGCGCTGGATGCCGGAGGAAACTTCTCTTACCTCTTTGTATTCAAAATCGATCCTGTTTGAAAGCAAGGCAGAAACATCCTTGCCCTTCAAACACTCCGCCCTGACGTCTTCGGCGGTCTCGAATTCGAATCCCGGCAGGCCGAGCATGTTGCCCAGCACGCGAAGCACCTTCCAGGCCGGCCGCGCCTCTCCCAGTGGCCGCACCGCGGCATGAAAACTCTGCACCCGGCCCTCGGTACTGACGAAGGTGCCCGGCGTCTCGGTAAACGGTGCGATCGGCAGCAGCACGTCGCCGATATCGGATTTGAAGACGCTCAGATTGACGATGAATTTCGCACTCTCGATCGGATGCACGCAATCGAGCTTGGGATCGATATTGATGAGAATCAAAGACTTCTTGCGGGAAATTTCAGGTAGCCCGCCAGCGGCCGGAAGACCCGCAACGTATCCGCCTACCGAATTGGCCGCTTCGCCTAGGAAGCCGACTTTGACACCCATGGCCAGCGCGCGAGCGTGGATCGCCGCAGCCCGCGGATGCTGCTGAGAAAAATTACCCAGCAGGATCGCAGCATTCTTTCCGGATTTAAGGGCTTCCTCAAAAAAACCAAAAGAATTGATGATTTCCGATGGCGCGACGATCTTCTTGCTCTTCACCGGCATCAGCCAGTCGTCGTCCACGGAATGCAGCACGTGGATCTGGGTGCCGCGCTTCGCCGCCTGGCGCAGGCGCTGCGCGATCAGCGGGTGGTCCTTGCGCAGGAAAGAGCCGACCACCAGCGCGCGGTCGAGCTTGGCGAGATCGGCGATCGGCATGCCTAGCCATGGAATGCCCGCCCGCTTGCCGTCGCCGGAGAAATCGGCATGGCGCAGGCGAAAATCCGCCGGGCCGCCGAGTTTTCCAGCCAGATAAAGTTCTTCCAGCGTGGCGTGAGGCGAGGCCAGCACGCCAAAATCTTTCAATCCATTGACTGCAAATTCAAGCGCCGACCGCCAATCGGTCTCCTCCCATCGGCCATTTTTCTTCACCATCGGCCCGGTAAGACGTTCTTCCGAATTGAGCGCTTCGTAGGAGAAGCGATCCTTGTCGGAGAGCCAGCATTCGTTGATCTCTTCGTTTTCCAGCGGCAGTACCCGCATCACCCTGTTCTGCTTCACCTGCACCACCAGGTTGGAGCCCAGGCCGTCGTGCGGCGACACCGATTTACGGCGCGCCAGTTCCCAGGTGCGGGCGCTGTAGCGAAACGGCCTGGAGGTCAGCGCGCCCACCGGGCAGATATCGATCATGTTGCCCGAGAGCTCGGAATCCACGGACTGGCCGACGAAAGCCACGATCTCGGCGTGCTCGCCGCGGCCGATCATGCCCAGTTCCATCACGCCGGCCACCTCCTGGCCGAAGCGCACGCAGCGCGTGCACTGGATGCAGCGGCTCATTTCCTCGGCGGCGACCAGTGGACCGATGTCCTTGTGCAGCACCACGCGCTTTGCTTCTTCGAAGCGCGAGGCGGAGCCGCCGTAGCCCACCGCAAGGTCCTGCAGCTGGCACTCGCCGCCCTGGTCGCAGATCGGGCAATCGAGCGGGTGGTTGATGAGCAGGAACTCCATCACGCTCTCCTGCGCCTTCTTCGCCAGCGTCGAGGCGGTCTTCACCTTCATGCCGTCGGTCACCGGCGTGGCGCAGGCCGGGAGCGGTTTGGGCGCCTTCTCCACCTCCACCAGGCACATGCGGCAGTTGGCCGCGATCGACAGCTTCTTGTGATAGCAGAAATGCGGCACGTAGATGCCGAGCTTGTTGGTCGCGTCCATCACCGTCGAGCCGTGCGGCACTTCAACTTCCTTGCCGTCGATTTCAATTTTCAGCATTTACGCCGCCTTCGCTATCGGCTGGGAATGCGCCCCGGCCCTGCCCCATTTCGGCTCGATGTCCGCTCCCCTCACCAGGCATTCCTTGTGCCGGATGTGGTGTTCGAACTCGTGGCGGAAGTGCTTGAGGAAACTCTTTACCGGCAGCGCGGCGGCATCGCCCAGCGCGCAGATGGTGCGCCCGGCGATGTTGTCGGCCACATTGTCGAGCAGCGTCAGGTCTTCCATTTTTCCCTGCCCGGTTTCGATCCGGTGCACCACGCGGTAAAGCCAGCCGGTGCCCTCGCGGCAAGGCGTGCACTGGCCGCAGGATTCCTCGAAATAGAAGTACGACAGACGCTCAAGCGCCCGCACCATGCAGGTCGTGTCGTCCATCACGATGACCGCGCCCGAGCCGAGCATCGACCCCGCTTTGGCAATCGAGTCGTAATCCATGTCGGTCTTCATCATGATGTCGGCCGGCAGCACCGGCATGCTCGATCCGCCCGGGATCACGGCCTTGAGCTTCCTTCCCGGCCGCATACCGCCCGCCATTTCCAGCAACTTCGCGAAGGACGTGCCCAGATTGACCTCGTAATTTCCGGGCCGGGCGACGTGGCCGGTCACCGAGAACAGCTTGGTGCCGCCGTTGTTCGGTCGCCCGAGCGCGAGGAAGGCCTCGCCGCCGTGGCGCACGATCCAGGGCACCGCGGCGAAGGTCTCCGTGTTGTTGATGGTGGTGGGCTTGCCGTACAGGCCGTAGCTCGCCGGGAACGGCGGCTTGAAGCGCGGCTGGCCCTTCTTGCCCTCGAGCGACTCCAGCAGCGCGGTCTCTTCGCCGCAGATGTAGGCGCCGTAGCCGGGGTGCGCGTGCAGGTCGAAGGAAAAATCCGAGCCGAGGATGTTCTCGCCGAGGAAACCCGCGGCGCGCGCTTCCTCGAGCGCCTCCTCGAACTGATCGTAGATTTCCCAGATCTCGCCGTGGATGTAGTTGTAGCCGACGCTGACGCCCATGGCGTAGGCGGCGATGATCATGCCCTCGATCACGATGTGCGGGTTGTAGCGCAGCAGATCGCGATCCTTGCAGGTACCCGGCTCGCCTTCGTCGGAATTGCACACCAGGTATTTGGCGCCCGGAAACTGGCGCGGCATGAACGACCACTTCAGGCCGGTGGGAAAGCCCGCGCCGCCGCGTCCGCGCAGGGCCGATTTCTTCATTTCCGCGATGACGCTTTCGGGAGAAGTCTTCTCCGACAGGATCTTTCGCAGCGCCTTATAGCCGTCCCTGGCCCCGTAGTCCTTCAGGCGCCAGTTGCGGCCGTCGAGGCCGGTCATCAGGATCGCGTCGGGGCCGTAATTGAGCACGGTCATTTCAGTTCTTTCAGCAACGCGTCTATTTTCGGCTTCGACATGCAGTCATGCATTTTCTTGTTGTTCACCAGGATCACCGGCGCCATCGCGCAGGCGCCCATGCATTCGCCTTCCTTCAGCGTGAAGCGCCCATCGGCGGTTGTCTCGTTGAAATCGACGCCAAGCCTGGCCTTGAGGTGGTCCGCCGCCTCCAGCGAACCCTGCAGGCCGCACGGCAGGCAGGTGCAGATGGTGAGCTTGTGCTTTCCGGTCGGCCGCAGGTTGTACATGTTGTAGAAGGTGGCGACCTCGTAGACCGCCACCGGCGCCATCTCGAGGTAGCCGGCGACGAATTCCATGGTCTCGTTGGCGAGCCAGCCCTTCTCGTCCTGCGCGATGATCAGCGCCATCATCACTGCCGATTGCTTCTGGTCGGCGGGATATTTTGCGATCTCGCGATCAATCTTTCTGAGAGATTCAGCCGAAAGCATGCGGGCTACCGGTCAATTTCGCCGAACACGATGTCCAGGGTGCTGATGATGGCGACCGTGTCGGCGAGCATATGGCCGCGCACCATCTCGTCCAGCGCCGAAAGATGGGTGAAGGCAGGCGAACGCAGCTTCATGCGGTAGGGCTTGTTGGCTCCGTCGGAAATAAAGTAGACGCCGAACTCCCCCTTCGGGCCCTCGACCCCGGCGTAGGCCTCGCCTTCCGGGACGTGCATCCCCTCGGTAAATAGCTTGAAGTGGTGGATCAGCTCTTCCATGTTGGCCTTCATCTCGCCGCGCGAGGGCGGCGCCACCTTGTGATTGTCAGTGATCACCGGACCCGGGTTGGCGCGCAGCCATTCGACGCACTGCCTGATGATACGGTTCGACTGGCGCATCTCCTCGACGCGCACCAGGTAGCGGTCATAGGTGTCGCCGTTGCGGCCCACCGGAACGTCGAATTCAACCCGGTCGTAGACCTCGTAGGGCTGCTTCTTGCGCAAATCCCATTCGATTCCGGAGCCGCGCAGCATCGGCCCGGTGAAACCGCGCGCCAGCGCCCGCTCCGGCGACACCACGCCAATGCCCACGGTACGCTGCTTCCAGATGCGGTTGTCCGTGAGCAGTGTTTCGTAGTCGTCGACGCACTTGGGAAAGCGTTGCGTGAAATCGTCGATGAAATCGAGCAGCGAGCCCTGGCGGTTGGCATTCATCTCGCCAAGCGCGCGCGCATTGCGCGAATGCTGCGCCCTGTACTGCGGCATCGAATCCGGCAGGTCGCGGTAGACGCCGCCGGGCCGGTAGTACGCGGCGTGCATCCGCGCCCCGGATACCGCCTCGTAGCAGTCGAACAGGTCCTCACGTTCGCGAAAGCCGTACAGGAACACGGTCATCGCGCCGAGGTCGAGTCCGAGGGTGGCGACGCCGAACAGATGGTTCATGATCCGGGTGATCTCGTCGAACATGACCCGGATGTACCGCGCGCGGATCGGCACCTCGATGCCGGCGAGCTTCTCGATCGCCATCACGTAGGCGTGCTCGCTGGACATCATCGAAATGTAGTCGAGCCGGTCCATGTACGGCAGCGACTGGATATAGGTCCGCGACTCGGCGAGTTTTTCGGTCGCGCGGTGCAACAGTCCGACGTGCGGGTCGGCGCGCTGCACCACTTCGCCATCCATCTCGAGCACCAGCCGCAGCACGCCGTGCGCGGCAGGATGCTGGGGACCGAAATTCAGGGTGTAGTTGCGGATTTCCGCCACGGTTCACTTGTCCCCGGCGTAATGCGATTCGCGCACCACGCGCGGCGTGACCTCGCGCGGCTCGATCGACACCGGCTGGTAGACCACCCGCTTCTGCTCCGGGTCGTAGCGCATCTCGACATGGCCGCTGATGGGAAAATCCTTGCGGAAGGGGTGGCCGACGAAACCGTAGTCGGTCAGGATGCGACGCAGGTCCGGATGGCCGTCGAACACGATGCCGAAGAGGTCGAAGGCTTCGCGCTCGAACCAGTTCACGCTCGGCCAGAGCTCGATCAGCGACGGCAGCATCGGGCTCTCGTCATCGGCGCAAAAGCAGCGCAGCCGCAGGCGCCAGTTGTGTTTGATCGAAAGAAGATGCAAGACCGCCGCGAAGCGCTCCTGCTTGCGCTCGCGCTCGCCGTAGGTAGAGTAGTCCACGCCGCAAAGGTCTATCAGTTGCTCGAACCGCAGGTCGGGATGATCGCGCAGGGCGCGGCAGGCACCGGCGTAGTCGGGCGCCTTCACCACGAGCGTCAATTCCCCGAGCCGTTCGTCGAGCGTCTCGATCCACGGTCCCAGCGCATCGCGTATCGCTTGGTGAAGCCTTTGCTGCTTCGCTGTCATCTTGCGATCGTGTTCGTTCGCTTGATCTTGTTCTGCAGCTGCAGGATGCCGTAGAGCAGCGCCTCCGCCGTCGGCGGGCAGCCCGGAACATAGATGTCCACCGGCACGATGCGGTCGGCGCCGCGCACCACCGAGTACGCATAGTGGTAGTAACCGCCGCCGTTGGCGCACGAGCCCATCGAGATTACCCAGCGCGGCTCGGCCATCTGGTCGTAGACCTTGCGCAGCGCGGGCGCCATCTTGTTGCACAGGGTGCCCGCGATGATCATGACGTCGGATTGCCGGGGGCTCGCGCGGAACACGATGCCGAAGCGGTCGAGGTCGTAGCGCGCGGCGCCGGCGTGCATCATCTCGATCGCGCAGCAGGCGAGGCCGAAGGTCACCGGCCAAAGCGACCCGGTGCGGGTCCAGTTGATCAGCTTGTCGGCACTGGTGGTGACGAAACCTTGCTGCAGTACCCCTTCTATTCCCATTCCAGGGCCCCCTTCATCCATTCGTAGATGAACCCTACGGTCAGGATGGCGAGAAACAGCATCATCGCCAGAAACCCGGCGAAGCCGATCTCATTGATGACGACGGCCCACGGAAACAGGAACGCGATCTCGAGGTCGAACAGGATGAACAGGATCGCGACCAGGTAGTAGCGCACGTCGAACTTCATGCGCGCATCCTCGAAGGCCTCGAAACCGCACTCGTAAGGCGAGAGTTTCTCCGCGTCGGGCCGGTGCGGGCCCAGCAGCGAGCCGAGCACTACCGGTCCAACGCCGACGACGAGGCCCACCACGATGAACAGCAGGATCGAAAAGTACTCGGCAAGCATCCGCTTCTTATATCTCCTGATCGCTGCGCAATTCCAGCTTATCCGATGGTGCCCACGAGCAGACTCGAACTGCTACGGCGTTTTAGGCCACCAGCCCCTCAAGCTGGCGTGTCTACCAATTTCACCACGTGGGCCGCAGTTAACCTGCGTCAACCCCCCGGATTATCCCTCAAAATCACTGCGGGACATCCTTGGCTTTCGATCCTTCCGCCGGCGCCGCAGGCGTCTCGGGCGCTTTTTCCGTTGCGCCCGCCGGCGCCGCAGGCGCGCTCTTCACCGCATCGAGTACGCCGCCGCCAGTCTTCGGCTTGTTGGTCGCGAGGTAAGCGAGCCCCAGGCTGGTGAGGAAAAACACCGTCGCCAGCACCGCGGTCGCGCGCGACAGAAAATTCGCCGAGCCGGTGGCGCCAAACAGGCTGCCCGAGGAGCCGCCGCCGAAACCCGAGCCCATGTCGGCGCCCTTGCCGTGCTGGAGCAGCACCAGCCCGATGATCGCCAGCGCCACCAGCACGTGCGCGGCGATGACTATGTTGGTCCACGTTTCCATTGGATCAGCCCTTTAGTTGCGCAGCGCGCGCTATGGCGATGAAGTCACCCGCCACCAGCGACGCGCCGCCGATCAAACCACCGTCTACATCTTTCAAGGCAAACAACGCCGCCGCGTTCTCCGGTTTCACGCTGCCGCCATAGATAATGCGCGCTCCGGGAATCACCCTCGCCCTGAGAAACGCATGTGCCGCCTGTGCCTGCTCCGGCGTCGCCGTGCGCCCTGTTCCGATTGCCCAAACGGGCTCGTAGGCCAGCACTGCATTTTCGAGAGATTTTTTCCCGTTCAACGCCAGCACCGCCTGCAACTGCCGATCGACCACTTGTTCGGTCTGCCCCGCATCGCGCTCCGCAAGCGTTTCGCCGACGCACAGGATCGGTTGCATGCCCTGCGCCAGCACCGCTGCGTACTTCGCTGCCACCCCGGCATCGGTTTCACCGAATAGCTGCCGCCGCTCCGAATGCCCGACGATGACGTAGCGGCAATCGAACTCCCTTAGCATCGATGCCGACACTTCGCCGGTAAACGCGCCTTGGGCATGCTCGCTCACGTTCTGAGCGCCCCACGCGAGCCGCGTTTTCGCCAACCGCCCGGCCACTTCGCCGAGGTACGGGAAAGGAACGCAAACCACGCATTCCACGCCCTCCAGGCTTGCTGTTCCGCTCACAACCACGTCCATCAGCGCCCGGTTCGACACCCGGTTGCCGTGCATTTTCCAGTTGCCGGCGACCAAGGGGATGCGCATGTTCCGTGTGCAAGTCCAAAAGCGTTCGCGAACCGCTGAATTTTACCGTATTCGGGGCCGGTTTTGCGCCGCAATAACCGATCCCCCAATGTCGCGCGCAAGGCCGCGTGACGCCGCCGTCATGGTCCCCAGCAAATCGGCCGCCAGGCGCGACCGTGCCAGCGCAAGCGGTCCGGGCAGGCGCACCGTTTCGGCGAGCGCGACGGTTTCCTCACAGTAGAGCGTGAGGATTTCGAGCAGCCTGCGCTCCAGATCGGCGGGCGCAAATGCGTCGCGCAGCCGGCGCCGCCGGCGCCAGGCGTCGAGAATCCGGTAGGCCAGGTCGAGGCCATGCCCGATGCGCCGCAGGCGCAAAGGCTCGATCCGGGCGTACGGAATTTCCAGGCGAAGCGGGAACCGGTCCAGGCGCGCCACGAAGTCGGTGTCGATCTGCCTTGCCGAATCGAGCAGTTGCCGCCCAGCGTCCCCGCCGGGCGGCATGCCGGCAGCCAGCGCCTCGCCCGCGCACCGGATGACCAGAATGTCCTTGCGGATCTCCTTCTCCAGGTTGTGCTTGAGGATCTGCTCCAGGCGCGGCAGCGCGAGCCGCAGCGGCAGCGATGCGCTCAGCGCGGCGACCGTACGGGCGCTGAAAGCTTCCAGCATGCGGCGATTCAGCCGCGCGAGCGCCGCCGCGCGGTCCATGAGAGCGCGCGGCGCCCTCAACCCGAAGGCGGCTTGACGGCGCGGTGGAACCCGAGCATGCCGTAGAACACGGTCTTGTTGGTGACGTCGCGGAAGCCGACATCCTCCAGCATGTCGCTCAGTTCCTCGGCGGAATAGAACATCTGCAGCGCCTGGATGAAGTAATCCTTGCAGTTG
>Ga0315281_10009628_pt1 | contig 13392 bp, 12 predicted proteins | sample YL17G07_0_MG_FD_204540 | JGI IMG/M metagenome (GOLD analysis project Ga0315281, IMG submission 204540) | Sediment microbial communities from Yellowstone Lake, YNP, Wyoming, USA - YL17G07_0 | ecosystem: Environmental > Aquatic > Freshwater > Lake > Sediment | place: USA: Wyoming | collected... | reverse complement strand
GTTATGGTGAAGTTACAAAGCCCGAAACTATCAATTATAGAACTTTAAGGCCTGAAAAAGACGGTCTTTTTGATGAAAGAATATTCGGACCAACCAAAGATTGGGAATGTTATTGCGGAAAATACAAAAGAATCAGAAACAGAGGCATAATCTGCGATAAATGCGGAGTTGAAGTTACTTTGTCTAGAGTCAGACGCGAAAGAATGGGACACATTAATATTGCCGCTCCTGTTTCCCATGTTTGGTTTTTTAAAGGCTCTTCGTCTCCATTATCTTTAATTTTGGACATGTCTCAAAAAAATCTTGAGTCTGTTATTTATTATGCTTCTTATTTAGTTGTAGGAATTGACGAAGAAAAAAAGAAAAAAGCACTGGAAGATTTATTAGTAAGTATAGAAAAAAGAAAATTAGATCAAAAAGCGGAAATGGATAATGAGGAAAAGAAAATCGATCAGGAAGCTTCGGAAAAGAAAAAAGACGCAAAAGAAGTTAAGGTAAAAGGCGAGCAAAAAACTTTAATTGCGGAAGAATTAGAACTACAAAAAAGACAAAAAGTTGCCAGGCTCAACGAAAGATTTGTCGCCGAAAGCAAAAAAATAGACGAAATAGCAGATGCTCTTTCAAAATTATTAAAAAGCTTAAAAATCGGAAGCGTTTTATCGGAAGACGAATATTATAAAATTCTGGAATACGATATTCCTGTTTTTTTCACAATTAAAACAGGCGCGGAAGGTTTATTGGAGTTAATAAACAAAATTGATTTAGCAGCACTTATTATTGCTTTAAGACAGGAAGCGGAGAAGTCAAAAGGTCAAAGATATTTAAAAATTATAAAAAGATTAAGGCTTATTGAGTCAATGAGGGAAGCAGGAGTATCGCCTTCCAATATGGTTCTGACTGTTTTGCCGGTTATCCCTCCGGATTTAAGACCAATGGTGCAGTTAGCCGGCGGACGTTTTGCAACCAGCGACTTAAACGATTTATATAGACGTGTAATTAACAGAAATAACAGATTAAAACATTTAATTTCTTTGGGAGCACCGGAAATAATTTTAAGAAACGAAAAAAGAATGCTTCAGGAATCGGTTGATTCATTGATTGATGCGTCACAAAGAACAGGTCAGTTTGTCACTTCGCCTTTAAGATCACTCTCCGACATGCTGCGCGGAAAACAGGGAAGATTCAGACAAAACTTGCTTGGAAAAAGAGTTGATTATTCCGGACGAAGCGTAATTGTTGTCGGACCCCAGCTTAATATTTCCCAGTGCGGACTGCCAAAAGAAATGGCTTTGGAAATGTTTAAACCTTTTGTCTTAAGAGAAGTTATTGTCAGAGGTTTTGCTCCGAATATTAAATCGGCTAAAAGATTTATTGAAAAAAGACCGCCTGAAGTTTTTGATATTTTGGAAGAAATAACCAAAAACCATCCGGTTTTGCTAAACCGTGCACCGACACTTCACAAACTTGGTATTCAGGCATTTTATCCGGTTTTAACCGAAGGAAGTGCAATTTCGCTTCATCCTTGTGTTTGTGCAGGCTATAATGCGGATTTTGACGGAGATCAGATGGCAGTTCATATTCCGTTATCTGCCAAAGCTCAAGAAGAGGCAATTACTCTTATGATGCCTAGAAATAATTTGTTAAAACCCGCCGACGGAAGCCCGATTACTCTTCCAAACAAAGAAATGGCCGTTGGAGTCTATTACTTAACGAGTCCCGACGAACTTACGGAAAAAGGACCACAATTGTCGGTCTTTACAGGATATCACGAAGCGCTTTTGGCATATCAATTCAAGAAAATAAAATTAAGAGAGTTAGTACAGGTCCGCGTAAACGAAAAGATTGTCGAAACTACAGTCGGAAGATTAATGTTTAACGAGCACTTGCCAAAAGAACTAGGATTTATCAATGAACCTATTAAGGCATCAGGTATTAAAAAGCTTGTTACTAAGGCAATTTCTCTTTGTTCATCCGATGAAGTTGCCGATCTTATTGATAATATTAAATCTCTCGGATTTTATGGCTCAACCATTTCGGGAATTTCCGTTTCGGTTTTTGACAACACTATGGTTAAAGAGAAAGACGGAATGATTGAAGAGGCCGAAATAAAAGTTTCCGGAGTTGAAAAAGATTATCAAGACGGTCTTATTACAATTGAAGAAAGAAAAAGGCTTTCTAACGAAATATGGATTAAAGTAACGGACGCATTGGCAAATCTTACCTGGAATAACTTGACTAAGGAAAACATGATTAGGGTTATTATTGACTCCGAAGGGGCAAGAGCTGGTAAAGAACAATTAAAGCAGTTATCGGCCATGAGAGGATTAATTCTTGATCCGTTAGGTAAAATTGTTGAGCTGCCTATTAAGTCTAACTTTAGACAAGGACTTTCAATTTTTGAATATGTTGCATCGGCCAGGGGTTCAAGAAAAGGACTTACGGACTCTGCTCTAAAAACAGCCAATGCAGGTTATTTAACCCGCAGATTGGTTGATGTTTCTCATGACGTAATCGTAAGAGCGGATGATTGCGGTACAACCGAAGGAATATCTATTTCGGCAATTGATGCGGATAGAACAGCAGCTTTCGGAGACAGACTTATCGGAAGATTTTCGGCAACAAATATAGTTTCCAAGAAAACAAAAAAACAAATTGTTAAAGCCGGCGAGGAATTAACAGAAGAAAAAGTAAAACAAATATTAGACGGAGAAGTTGAAGAGGTTATTGTCAGAAGCACAATTACCTGCAAACTGGAATATGGTATCTGTGTAAAGTGCTACGGTTGGGACTTTAGTACTAAAAAGAATGTAGAACACGGAGTGCCGGTTGGAGTAATTGCGGCGCAATCTATCGGCGAGCCGGGAACACAGCTGACCATGCGTGTTAGACATTTCGGCGGAGTTGTAATGGCAGACGTTACTCAAGGTTTGCCCCGTGTTGAAGAGCTTTTTGAAATGAGAACGCCAAAAAATCTTTCACCAATTTCGGATACTGCAGGAAAAGTCAGCATAGAAACAACAGATGACGGTTATGTTCTTAAAATTAAAAATTCAAGAGTAAAACCGGTTGAGGAAAGAGAATATTTTGTTCCTTTGGCCTCAACGTTAAGCGTTTCGGATGGCGACGAAATCGGAGTTGGTCAACAACTTGCAGAAGGATATCTTGATCCAAAAGAAATAATTAAAATTAAAGATTTGCTTGATGCACAGCGCTATATTATTAAAGAAGCGCAAAAAGTATATGAATCTCAAGGAATCGGTATTAATGATAAACATTTTGAAACAATTTTAAGAAAAATGTCAGATAAGGTTATTGTTGAAACAGTCGGAGATACGGTTTTGATTCCGGGAGATTTTATAACCAGAACCAAATTTGAAGAATTGAATGCAGATGTTCTTTCTCAAGGCGGAGAACCTGCAACGGCAAGGCAAATAATTTTGGGAATAACCAAATCATCTCTTTTCTCGGATTCCTGGCTTTCCGCTTCTTCTTTCCAGGAGACAACTAAAGTCTTAACAGAGGCTGCTTTACATGGAGCAGAAGATAATCTGGTTGGTCTTAAAGAAAATGTTATTATCGGAAGACTTATTCCGGTTGATTCTGATTCTCTCGGAGTTGAAAAAACCGAAGCTATTGAGGTAGTATAATATTATGCCGACACTTTCACAACTTGCAAAAAAAGGCAGACATAAAAAAAGTAAAAAAATAAAGGCAACAGGTCTTAGACGCCTTTTTAATGCAAAAGACAGGATCTACTCAAACATTCCTGCTCCTCAAAAAAGAGGAGTTGTAACTTTGGTTAAAACGATGACGCCTAAAAAGCCAAATTCGGCTTTAAGAAAAGTTGCAAGAGTAAAACTTTCCAATAGAAGCGAAGTAACAGCTTATATTCAGGGAGTAGGCCACAGTCTTTCCGAACATGGAATTGTTTTGGTTAGAGGTGGAAGAGTTAAAGATTTGCCCGGTGTTAAGTATCACATTGTAAGGGGTAAATTTGATTTAATGGGTGTTGAAGGAAGAAAATCTTCAAGAAGCAAATACGGAGCTAAAAAATCAGGAAACGTTGCGGCTCCAAGAGTTGTAACAGGTCAGCCTGCAGCAGAAGTTCCCGCCGCACCGGCGGAAGGAGCAACAGCATAATATGCGACACAAAAAAGTACAAAAAAGAGAAGTAGAAGTTGATAAAATTTATCAAAACGCATTAGTTACAAAATTCATTAATAATTTAATGAAAGACGGTAAAAAAACCGTGGCTCAAAAAGTTTTTTACGACTCTTTTAAAATATTAGAAAGTAAAGAAAAAAATCCTCTGGAAATTTTTGAATTAGCTGTTCAAAATGTCGGACCAAAAACAGAAGTAAAATCAAGGAGAGTAGGAGGAGCAAACTATCAGGTTCCAACAGAAGTAAGAGGAGAGAGAAGAGTTTCTTTGGCAATAAGGTGGATACTTGAGGCCGCAACTGCAAGACCAAGTAAAGATTTTCGTAGTTTTTCCGAAAAACTTGCCGCAGAATTTTTGGATGCTTCAGAAAACGCCGGCGCAGCCGTTAAGAAAAGAGATAATGTTCTAAGAATGGCAGACGCGAATCGTGCATTTAGTCACTTCAGATTCTAAATTAGTAGCATAGCTAATATCTAATAACTAAACTTAATTATTATGGCAGAAACAAGACACTACGATTTCGATAAAATTAGAAATATAGGCATTATTGCCCATATTGACGCGGGAAAAACAACTACTACCGAGAGAATTCTTTTTTATACCGGAAAAACTTACAAAATTGGCGATATCGACGAAGGAACAACCGTAATGGATTGGATGGAACAGGAAAAAGAAAGAGGAATTACAATTGTTAGCGCCGCAACAAGTGCATTTTGGAAAGATTATCGTATTAACATAATTGATACTCCCGGTCACGTTGATTTTACCGCAGAGGTTGAGCGCTCACTTCGGGTTTTAGACGGCGGAATCACAGTTCTAGACGCGGAAGAAGGAGTCCAATCGCAGTCGGAAACCGTTTGGAGGCAAGCTGATAAATATCATGTTCCAAGGCTCTGTTTTGTTAACAAAATGGATAAGTTGGGGGCAGATTTTTTGGCAACGGTAAAATCAATTGAAGACAGGCTTGGCGCAAATACCTTGATTATGGTTTTGCCGATAGGAGTTGAATCTTCGTTTAAAGGCATAGTTCACTTAATGGAAATGAAAGCCTATATTTGGGGCGGAGACGAATTAGGGGCGAAATTTGAAGTTACGGATATTCCCGAAGACATGAAAGCCGAGGTTGAAAAATACAGGCATAAATTGGTTGAAAAAATAGCGGAAACAGATGATGTCCTTACAGATAAATATCTTCATGGTCATGAAATTACAGATGATGAATTAAAAGCAGCATTAAGGCGCGCGGTTATTGCTTATAAATTAGTGCCTATTTTTGCAGGTAGCTCACTTCGCAACAAGGGTGTTCAGCCGCTTTTAGATGCTGTTATTGATTATCTCCCTTCGCCTTTAGATGTCGGAGAAGTAACAGGATACAATCCAAAAAATGGAGAAGAAGAAAAAAGAGGACCGGATTTGGAACAACCTTTAGCCGGTTTGGCTTTTAAAATTCAGATTGATCCTCATGTTGGAAAATTAACTTATTTTAGAGTTTATTCGGGAAAAGCTATAGCCGGTTCTTATATTTATAATAGCGTTAAAAATCAGACGGAAAGAGTCGGTCGTATTCTTTTAATGCATGCAAATCACAGAGAAGAAATTAAAGAAGCATATGCGGGAGAAATAGTTGCTTTGGTCGGACTTAAAGATACGGGTACGGGGGATACGCTTTGTGATGAAAAAAAACCGATAATTTTGGAAAAGATTTCTTTTCCGGATCCTGTTATTTCTTTAGCCATTGAGCCTAAAACCAAAGTAGATCAGGAAAAATTAGGTATGGCTTTGAAAAGACTTTCCGAGGAAGATCCGACTTTTAGTATTAAAACTAATCACGAAACAAACCAAACAATAATTTCGGGAATGGGAGAGCTTCAATTAGAAGTTATGGTAGACAGAATGAAAAGAGAGTTTGGAGTTTTAGCAAATGTCGGAGCGCCTCAAGTTGCTTATAAAGAAACAGTTAGAATGGAAGCCGAAGGAGAAGGAAAATATATAAAACAATCCGGAGGTAGAGGGCAATACGGACACTGCTGGTTAAGGGTTAAGCCAAAGCCAAGGGGAGAAGGATATGAATTTGTGGATGCAATTAAAGGCGGAGCAATTCCCGCAGAATTTATAAGTTCTATTCAAAAAGGTGTTAAGGAAACCATGGACAACGGAATTTTACTCGGATATCCGATGGTTGATATGGAAGTAACTGTTTATGATGGATCTTTTCACGATGTTGATTCTTCGGACGTAGCTTTTAAAATTGCTGCTTCTCAAGCATTGCAGGCGGCAACAAGGAAAGCTGAACTTGTGCTTTTGGAACCGATTATGAAAGTTGAAGTTACAACTCCAAGTGAATTTATGGGAGACGTAATCGGCGATTTATCAGCTAAAAGAGCGCAAATTATGGGAACAGAAGAAAGAGGAAAAGCAACGATTATTTTAGCCATGGTTCCTTTGGAGGAACTTTCAGGTTATTCAACGACTATCCGTTCAATGTCGCAAGGCCGCGCATCTTACTACATGGAACCAAGTCATTACGAAGAAGTTCCAAAAAATATAGTTGAAGCAATGGTCTCCAAATCCACATTTACGGGAAGAGTTGAATAGGTTTTGGTCCCGGGAAAAGTATCATTTGGCAGGAGGGTTCTGGAGTTTGCTCCCTCAAAGCTTTTTGTTGAATTCTTTCAAGCTGCGGATAAAAACTTTCCAGAATTTCCGCTCCCGATTTAGTTTCGGCCCCGTTTAATAAAATAATTCCATGTTCTGTCATCCACTTACGGACAAGTTTTTCACTATTTTCCATATTCGGAAAATAATTATCTCTAATCCAATGCTTATAAGCATCGACTTCCCGTCCGCTAGCTTTTACCTGAACATGAACAATTTTTATCGGAGGGTCTCCTTTTAGCGTTACGGTAAGATCATGTCCAACGCTGTCCTCCTTACTGCCCATCTCGTTTCTGAATACGTTTTCTACAATATTTGATTGAGTACGAAGTAAATTTCGAATTCTAAACTCTATAAATGTTGCCCTTTCTGCTCCATCTCCGTCTGTTGCATCTATAAGCCTGGGAGGAATATTTACGTAGCGTGGATTTTCATGACCCGCAAAAAAACGTTTACCCTCAACTATTCTGGGTTCCGGAGTAGATATTGGTGCTTCTACTGCCATCTAACTTAATTGTTAAGTATATAAATAAATTTGTCAACAGGAAAAATTTAGAGTATTATTATATTAATGAGTTCTATTAAAAATGCTTTAATTTACGGGTTTTTACTTTGGCTCGTTCCTTTTATAATTTCTATTGCAATTTTCCCGTTTAAAACCTCCGAACCTTTTTTATTCCATTCATTAATGACAGTAATTTCTGTTGCAATGGTAGTTATTCTTTCTACTCTTTATTTTAAAAAGACAGAAGAGAGTCTTAAAGAAGGAATTTTTTTAGGCATTCTTTTTTTGACAATCAGTCTGTCTTTTGATTACTTTGTGTTTATCTGGGGACCGATTAAAATGAGCGTTTCCTCTTACATAAAAGAAATCGGCATTTCATATTTAGTTTATCCAATTATTACAATCGGCTACGGTTACCTTTTAGGACACAAAAAACCAGCCTCAAAAGTGCTATAATCCTTCTAATGGAAAATTGTATTTTTTGTAAAATTGCTAAAGAAGAGGTTCCAAGTCATAAAGTTTGGGAAGATAAAAATCATTTGGCATTTTTATCAATTTTTCCAAACACTAAAGGTTTTACCGTAGTAATACCTAAAAAACATTATTCAAGCTATGTTTTTGATTTGTCTGATGATGTTCTTTTGGGTTTAATCTCGTCTGCTAAAAAAGTTGCAAAACTTTTAGATAAAAAACTGGAAGATGTCGGAAGAACGGGAATGATTTTTGAAGGTTTTGGTGTTGACCATGTTCATGCAAAATTATTTCCGATGCATGGAACTGCAGACATGAAAGAATGGGCAAAAATTGAATCAAAAATAGATAAATATTTTGAAAAATATGAAGGATATATTTCTTCTCATGATTCAAAAAGAGCAGATGATAAAGAATTAGCAGAACTTGCTAAGAAGATAAGGGAATAAATATGCAAATTGTTTATCAAGTAAAAACTAAAACAGGAAAAGAAATAATAATTCGCTATCCGGATATTAACGATGTTATTGAGATGACAAGATATATAAACGAATTATCAAAAGAAAAAACATTTATTACTTTTCAGGGAGAAGAAGTTACATTTGAGGCAGAAAATGAATATGTAAAAGGATTTTTAAAAAAAATTGCAGATAAAACAGCAATAAAATTATTGGTTATTCATGATTCTAAAATAATTGGGATAAGCGAAATCAATATGGGAGAAAGAACTGCAAAACACATCGGTGTCTTTGGAATTACTATAGCAAAAGAATTTAGAAATGAAGGAATAGGCAAACTTTTAATGGAGAAAGTTTTTGAAGAGGCGAAAAAAGAAATGTCAACTTTAAAAATTGTAACTCTTGAAGTTTTTGCAAAAAATTCAATTGCAAAAAGAATATATCAAAGGTTTGGTTTTAAAGAATACGGACTTCTTCCAAACGGAATAAGCCGTAATAATACTTTTGAAGACGCGATTTTAATGTATAAAAATATTAAATAATATGAGAAAAATTATTTTGGCATCGAGTTCTCCCAGAAGAAAACAAATATTGAAACAAGTTGGTTTAGATTTTGTCGTTGAAGTAAGTGATTACGAAGAAAAATCTCTTCCCGGTGTAATTCCTTCCGAATTTGTAGAAACATTATCTTTGGGAAAAGCAAAAGCAGTTGCCAAGAATCATAATAACGCAATAATTATTGGGGCTGATACAATTGTTGTTTTGGATAATCAAATTCTAGGTAAACCAAAAACAAAAGAAGATGCAAAAGAAATGTTAAAAAAATTAAGCGGAAACACGCACTCTGTTTTTACCGGTTTTACAATTATTGATACAAAAAATAAAAAAACAATTACAAACCACGTTGAAACAAAAATTAAATTTAAAAATCTTTCAGACGAAGAAATTTTAGGCTATGTAGAAACGGGAGAGCCGATGGATAAAGCAGGAGCCTATGGAGTTCAGGATAGAGGCGCATTATTTGTTGAACATATCGAAGGAGATTATTCAAGCGTAACGGGTTTGCCAATAGTTAAAATTTTTGAAGTTCTCAAAACATTGGGAATAGATACTTTAAAAACTTATGAAAAATAACAATTGCACTATTTATTTGGTCAGGCATGGTAAAACCGATTGGAATAATCAGGGAATAATTCAGGGTCATACGGATGTTCCGCTTAATATTGAGGGAGAAGAAGAAGCTAAGGAGTTGGCAAAAGAATTAAATAATATAAAATTTGATGGATTTTTTTCTTCGGATCTTTTAAGAGCGAAACGCACAGCCGAAATTATTGCTGTAGAGCATGAATTGGCAGTTAAAACAACAAAAGCCTTAAGGGAGAGACATTTTGCTCATTTAGAAGGAAAACCGGCAAAATTATTAAAAGAAATTAGCAAAACGATAAGCGAACTCGAAGAAAGCAAAAGATTTTCTTATAAATCTCATCCTTTAGTAGAGAGCGACGGAGAACTTATGAACCGGTTTTTAATCTTTTTAAGGGAAATTGCGATTTCAAACCCTAATAAGAATATCTTAGTAGTTACACACGGTGGCGTAATGAGGGTATTTTTGATTTTGCTTGGACATTTAACTCACGGAAGTGAGGTTAGAATCGGTAATTTATCTTATTTAAAACTGGAATCCGACGGAGTTGATTTTTTTGTAAAAGGAACAAAAGGAATAGATATTAAGGTAGAAAATATCTAATTTTCCCTCTTGACGGATTTGGGAAAATAATGTATATTTATTCTTGACCTTCCAAGGGGTCATTTTTTTGACTTAACAAACAAATATGGCAGATATATATAAGAGAACAAAACCACACGTAAACATCGGAACAATCGGTCACGTTGACCATGGTAAGACAACCACAACGGCGGCTATTGCTACCGTGCTTTCTAAAAAGGGAATGGCAAAGGCAATGAAGTATGAAGATATCGATAACGCTCCGGAAGAAAAAGCAAGAGGAGTTACCATCAACATCGCTCACGTAGAATACGAAACAGAAAAAAGACATTATGCACACATCGACGCACCGGGGCACGCAGATTATATTAAGAATATGATTACGGGAGCCGCTCAAATGGACGGCGCAATCCTCGTAGTTTCCGCTCCGGACGGCCCCATGCCACAAACAAGAGAACACATATTACTAGCAAGACAAGTCGGAGTACCGGCAATTGTAGTTTTCCTTAATAAATGCGATATGGTTCAGGATGAAGAACTCTTGGATTTAGTTGAAATGGAAGTAAGAGAGCTTTTGACGAAGTATCAATATCCCGGAGCAGATGTTCCAATTATAAGAGGAAGCGCTCTTAAGGCTTTAGAAGGCGATGCGGAAGCAGAAAAACAAATATTAGCATTAATGGATGCAGTTGATACTTATATCCCAACTCCCGTAAGAGATTTGGATAAACCATTTTTAATGCCTGTTGAAGACGTTTTTTCAATTAAAGGAAGAGGTACAGTTGTAACAGGAAGAATTGAAAGAGGCAAGGTTAAAGTTAATGATGCCGTTGAAATAGTCGGAATTAAAGCCACAAAACAATCAGTTGTAACAGGAGTAGAAATGTTTAAAAAACAGCTTGAAGACGGACAAGCAGGAGACAATGTCGGACTTTTGCTCCGCGGAGTTGAAAAAGCAGATGTAGAAAGAGGACAAGTTGTTGCTAAACCGGGTTCAATAACCCCACATACAGAATTTGAAGCAGAAGTTTATATTCTTACAAAAGAAGAAGGAGGACGTCACACACCGTTTTTCACAGGCTACAGGCCACAATTTTTTGTTAGAACAACAGATGTAACAGGAGAAGCAACGCTTCCTGCAGGAGTAGAAATGATAATGCCGGGAGATAACACAAAAATGAACGTAAAACTCATTGTACCGGTTGCAATGGAAGAAGGAGTAAGATTTGCAGTACGTGAAGGCGGAAAAACAGTTGGAGCAGGTGTAATCTCAAAGATTATTGCCTAAAGGTTCATTAAGTGCTAAAATACAATGACCGAAAGGTCATTTTTTTTATTCTAGCGAACATTAATAAAATATGCCAAAAGGAAGAATAAGAGTACGTTTAAAAAGTTACGACGCAAGAGTCATTGACTCTACGTGTCAGCAAATTTTAGATACGGCCATTAGGACCGGAGCTAAGGTTGTTGGTCCAATTCCCCTACCTACAAAAAGAACAGTTTACGCAGTTAACAAATCCCCATTTATAGACAAAAACGCCAGAGACCATTTTGAAATAAAAGTTCATAAAAGATTAATTGATATTATTTCTCCAACAGATAAAACAATCGATAGTTTAACCCATTTGGAACTCCCAGCCGGTGTAAACATCGAAATCCGCATGTAGTTTGTCCTCAAAATTTCATTAAAAAAAACATAATTCCTCTTGCATTTAGGTTTGTTCTTGTATATAATTAGGCTTAATTAAATGGTCATAACACAGGAGGTGATTGTGGCAACATAACCGGGCGCTTTTAACTATTTTACGCAAAATAAAATAAGCGGCTAGTTGTGGTCGTTTTTTTGTGTTTAAGAGATATATGAATTTACAAGGACTTATAGGTAAAAAAACTTATCAAACACAGGGGTTTTTGCAGAACGGAACAAGAGTTCCGTTGTCTGCTGTTTTAGTTGCAGATAATCTTATTTCTCAAGTAAAAACAGCCGATAAAGACGGTTATAATTCAATTCAAATTGGCTTTGATATTAAAAAGAAGCCAAATAAAGCATTAACAGGACACGGTAAAAAAGCGGGGTTAGACAAAACACCTCGCTTTTTAAAAGAAATAAGAGTTGATGACGTTACGGGCCTTGAATTGGGAACAAAAATAGATACAAATGAAGTTTTTAAACCTGGAGACATAGTCGATGTTTCGGGAGTTTCAAAAGGAAAAGGTTTTGCCGGGGGAGTTAAAAGATGGGGATTTCATGGAGGACCCAGGACCCACGGCCAATCGGATAGAGAAAGAGCCCCCGGATCTATTGGTCAAACTACAACCCCGGGAAGAGTCTACAGGGGTAAAAAAATGGCAGGAAAAATGGGAGATACTACAGCCACAGTTAGAAACTTAGAAGTAATTGAAATAACAGCAGACGGAGTAATTTTAATTAAAGGTTTAATTCCCGGACCGCAAGGCGCAATTGTTGTTATAAAAAAAGTTGGGGAAAATAAAAAATTTGTGCCTTTGTATAAGGAAGTTGTTGGGGAACCGGTTGCTGAGATAATTGAGGAAGTACAGGCTGAAACTCAACCTGAAGTCGCTGAATTAACAGTAGAGCAAGCGGTAGTAGAAGCTCCGGCAGAAGAAAAAACTGAAGAGATTAAGACCGAAGATTCTCAAGTTCAAGAACAGCCTCAAGAATCCGTTCCGGAAGAAACAAGAGTTCAAGAAGCAGAAGCAAAACTAGAAGAAGTTAAAGGGGAGGATAAATAAATATGCCAACAGCAAAAAAAACAACAGTAAAAAAAGTAGTAAAAAAAGAAACGGTAAAGAAGACAACAGTTAAAAAATCCGTTGTTACAAAAGCGAAAGTTAAAAAACCGCTTGTCAAAGAAACAGGCTTAAAGCTTGATGTCCTTGACATAAAAGGAAAAGTTGTTGAATCTATTTCTCTTTCAAAAGAGATTTTTGGAGTTAAAATAAATAATCAATTAATGGCTCAAGCCGTAAGAGTTTTTCTTGCAAATCAAAGAAGAGGTACGGTTAAAACCAAATCAAGAGGAGAAGTTAATAAAACAACTAAAAAAGTTTATAAACAAAAAGGAACAGGAAGAGCAAGGCACGGCGCAATGTCCGCTCCCATTTATGTCGGAGGAGGAGTTGCTTTTGGCCCAAGACCAAGAGATTATTCACTTTCTTTTCCGCAAAAAATGAAAAAAGCGTCTCTTTTTAGCGCTTTATCTGCAAAACTTAAAGACGGAGAAATAAAAGTATTAACAGGTCTTGAAAAAATAGAGCCGAAAACAAAATTAATGGTGCAGGTTATTAAGAATTTAAATTTGGAAGCAAAAAACAAGAAGCTGCTTTTAATAACGTCAGCCGGAGCAGAAAATATTTTAAAAGCGGGAAGAAATATTAAAGGTTTAAGCATATT
>Ga0315281_10009627_pt1 | contig 13392 bp, 9 predicted proteins | sample YL17G07_0_MG_FD_204540 | JGI IMG/M metagenome (GOLD analysis project Ga0315281, IMG submission 204540) | Sediment microbial communities from Yellowstone Lake, YNP, Wyoming, USA - YL17G07_0 | ecosystem: Environmental > Aquatic > Freshwater > Lake > Sediment | place: USA: Wyoming | collected... | reverse complement strand
GGCGACCTGCGCGCCGTAGCGCAGCACGTCGCCGACTGGTAGCGGCCCGCGTTTGAGGCGCGCAGTCAGCGACTCGCCGTCGACGAGCTCCATCGCGACAAAGACGTGACCCTCGGCTTCACCGACGTCGTGGATGGTGCAGATGTGCGGATGGTTCAGCTTCGCGGCCGTGCGCGCTTCGCGGATCAGCCGCGCGCGGGCCATCTGGTCGCCTACGCTCGAGGCCGGCAGCACCTTGATGGCGACATCGCGTCCGAGTTTCGAGTCGTGCGCGCGGTAGACCTCGCCCATCCCGCCTGCGCCCAATACAGACAGGATCTCGTACGAACCGAGGCGCGTGCCGGGTTGCAAGGCCATCGCCGCAGAGAGTATATCGGCGCGTGGGGCGAATATTCGCCGTTTCGCGTGATGGCTGTTCGCCGCGGTGAGAGGCATCCACGCCCGCCGGATTACGCACAATCGCCTCCTGACTCGGCCGCCTCCTCGATGGTCGCCACGTGAATGGCGACGGTGTCCTCGACGCGGCGCGCGTAGCCGCCGGCGAGCACGATGACGAGCGGCACGCCCGCCTGCCGGACAGCATCGATGACCAGGCGATCGCGTCGCCGGAGGCCGTCCTTCGTCAATCGGAGCCCGCCAAGCTGATCGTCTTCGTACGGATCGGCGCCGGCCAGGTAGAAGACACACTCGGGCCCACTCGCGCACACCAGTGGCAGCGCGCGCTCGAGCTCGGCCAGATACGTCGCGTCGCGCGTGCCGTCGGGCAGGCCGACGTCCAGCGATCCGCGCGGTTTCCACATCGGGTAGTTGTGCTGCTGGTGCATCGAGAAGGTGAACACGCGTGGGTCTGATTCGAAAATGAACGCAGTCCCGTTGCCGTGGTGCACGTCAAGATCGACGATCGCCGCGCGCTCGACACCGCGTGACTGCAGCACGCGCACGGCGACCGCGACGTCGTTGAACGGACAAAACCCTTCGCCATGATTCGGGAAGGCATGATGGAGTCCGCCGCCGATGTGACACGCGATGGAGGTACTGCCGCACGCGGTCAACGCGGCCTGGACCGTACCGCCGACCATCGTGCGGAACGCCTCGACCATTTCGACGGACCACGGGAGCTCGAGCTGCGCGACGTCTTCTGGCGACATCGTGCCCGTGCGCAGCTTCGTCAGGTAGTCGGCGGTGTGCACGAGCGCGAGCTCGTCCCAGCTGGCGGCGCGAGGCTCGACGAACTCGTAGGGGACGGGGCGCGCCTCGCCTGGCGTGCGAGACCCGTCCCCTGCTAATCGCGCGTGGACGAGTGGGTACTTGCGGGTGGGAAACACGTGCGGCCCGATATCGACGTGATATCGGGCCGAGTAAACGATGGCGGCGGACACGTCAGTCCGCTGTTTACGGACGCGCGGCGATCGGTGCGCTCGGCTTCGGGTGCTTTCTCACCGGCCGCACATCCGAGGACACCGGCTGCAGCGCGAGCGCAAGCACTTCGTCGATCGTCGAGACGAGGTGGACGACAAGATCCTTCCGCAGCTCCGGCGTCAGATCCTCGTTCACGTTCTTCGCGTTCTGCTTCGGCAGAATCACTTCGTGGATGCCGAGGCGGCGCGCGGCCAGCACTTTCTCCTTCACGCCGCCGATCGGCAGCACGCGGCCCGACAACGTGATCTCCCCCGTCATCGCGATGTCGCCGCGCACGGGGCGTCCCGTGAGCTGGGACGCCATCGCCGTCGCCATCGTCACGCCGGCGGACGGACCGTCTTTCGGAATGGCGCCCGACGGCACGTGGATGTGGATTTCCGCGCCTTTGAAGAAGTCCGGATCGATGTTGTATTCCTTCGCGTGCATGCGTATCCACGACAGCGCGGCGCGCGCCGACTCCTTCATCACGTCGCCGAGCTGTCCGGTCAGCGTGAGCGAGCCCGTGCCGGCCATCCGTGACGCTTCGACGAAGAGCACTTCGCCGCCGACCGACGTCCACGCGAGGCCGATCGCCACGCCGGGATTCTTGGTCCGCTCCTCCATCTCCTCGTCGAGGAATCTCGGCGCGCCGAGCATCTCGACCACCACGTCCGGCGTGATTTCGAGAGGCGAGTCGTTGCCTTCGGCGCGGCGGCGGGCCACCTTCCGGCACAGCGATCCGATTTCGCGCTCGAGATTCCGGACGCCCGCTTCGCGCGTGTAGCCGCGAATCACACGGCGCAATGCGTCCGGCGCGAACTGGATGTACTCCGCCGTCAGCCCGTGGTTCGTGACCTGCTTGTCGACCAGATGATCGGTCGCGATCTTGAGCTTCTCTTCTTCGGTGTAGCCGGCGATCTCGAGGACTTCCATCCGGTCCCTGAGAGGAGCCGGCACGGGATCGAGAATGTTGGCCGTCGTGATGAAGAGCACTTCCGACAGATCGAACGGCACGTCCAGGTAGTGGTCACGGAACGTGTTGTTCTGCTCCGGGTCGAGGACTTCGAGGAGGGCCGAAGACGGATCGCCACGGAAATCCGAGCCGAGCTTGTCGACCTCGTCGAGGATGAACACCGGGTTCTTCGTCTCCGCGCGCCGCAAGCCCTGAATGATCTGCCCGGGAAGGGCGCCGATGTACGTCCGGCGATGGCCGCGAATCTCCGCTTCGTCGCGCATGCCGCCGAGCGACACACGGACGAACTTTCGGCCGAGCGAACGCGCGATCGATTTGGCCAGCGAGGTCTTGCCCACGCCGGGAGGGCCGACAAAGCAGAGGATCGGTCCCTTGACGGCGGGATTCAGCTTCCGCACGGCCAGGTACTCGAGGATGCGATCTTTCGCTTTCTCGAGGCCGGAATGGTCGGCGTCCAGCACGGTCTTGGTGAGCGGCAGGTCGATGACTTCGTCGGTCCGTTTGTTCCAGGGCAGCGCCACGAGCCAGTCGAGGTAGGTCCGCGACACCGTGTACTCGGCGGCGGCCGCCGGCATCTTCGACAATCGGTCCAGTTCGCGCAGCGCTTCCTTCTTCACCGCCTCCGGCATCCCCGCGGATTCGATCTTCTCGGCGAGTTCCTCGATCTCTTTGGTCTGATCGTCGCTCTCGCCGAGCTCTTTCTGGATCGCCTTCATCTGCTCGCGCAGGAAGTACTCGCGCTGGTTCTTCCCGACTTCGGACTGCACCTGCGACTGGATCTTCGAGCCCAGCTCGAGGACCTCGAGTTCCTTGATCAGGATGCGGTTCAGGTTGTCCATCCGCGCGCGGACGTCGAGCGTCTCCAGAATCTCCTGCTTCACTTCCGTGCTGATCGTGGAAAGCGACGACGCAATGAAGTCGGCGAGCCGGCCCGGCTCCGCGATGTTCATCGCGAGCGTCTGCAGATCATCGGACAGCAGCGGCGACAGCGCCACGACCTGCTGGAAGTTCGTCTTGATGTTGCGGGCCAGCGCGTCGATTTCGAGCCGGTCCGGCTCGTTCACATCCTCCGCGGCCGCGCTGACGCGCGCGCGCAGGTAGGGATGCGACGAGACCACTTCGTCGAGCTTCAGCCGCGCCAGGCCCTGGACGATGAGCCGGACGCTGCCGTCCGGCAACTTGAACATCTTGTGGATGTGCGTCGCCGTGCCGACCGGGCACAGATCGGCCTGGCCGGGCTCGTCGATCGCGGCATCCCGCTGCGTGAACACCGCGATCAACTTGCCGTTCGCGATCGCGTCGTCAATCAGGCGCACCGAACTGGCGCGGGCGACGGCCAGCGGCATGAACGAATTCGGAAAGAGGACGGTATCCCGAAGCGGGAGGACCGGCAGCTCCGACGGAATCGTCGGGGGCCGATCGCCGATCGAGATGTCCTCGGATGGGAGGTTCTCGAGCTGATCGCTCATCGCGACCTCTTTCTGTCCGGGTGGAGCCGGACGTCTTTAGATGATGGGATCGACGCCGGGGGCGGAGGGATTTGGGCTCCGCCGCCGGCGGAGCCCCATGACAGAACGCTGATGGGCGCCGGTCTTACATGTCGAAGAAGAGCGACGTCGAACCGCGCCGCGCGTTGAGTTGCCGCTCGCGCCGTTCGGCCACTTCCTTGGCTTCTTCGCAGTCCTTGCAGCGGACCGCAAACGGAAGCGCGCGAAGACGCTTTTCGGCGATTTCCTCGCCGCACTCGTAGCAATTGCCGTAGTCGCCTTGCTCCAGCCGCGTCAGCGCATTGGTGATCTTGTTCAGCGTCTCGGACTTCATCTGAACGAGGGCGAACTCCAGATCTTCCTGAATGTCCGCCTCTGCGCTTTCGACCGCGTCCAGGACTTCGTTGAGCTTCCCGCCCCACGAGCCCTCTTCGCGGACACCGCGCATCTTACCCTGCACCTCGGCCTGGAGTTCGCGACGCCGATCGTCGAGCATCTGCTTGAGTTCGCTATAGCGGGTCCGTGACACTCTCGCCCCCGCTTCTGCCCTCTGAATGTTTCTCATGACCGCCGCTCCTTCCCGTCTCTGCCGGCCAATCGCCGGCCAAACGCAACGCTAAGATTGTCGATACCTATGCAAATGAATTGCCAATACTATACTGGGCTAGAGTCCTATTGCAAGCGTCAATGGCCTTGGACGTCTTTACACAGACCCTGGTGCCATCCAGCCGCCGAAAATGATCCACAGTGGATTGTCTCGACCCAGTCAACAGATTCAACTCGTTTGTTTTGAAGCTGTTAGTCATCTATGTCGTTCGGAGTCAACCACTTGTTCAAACAGGAACGATCGCTTAGACGCCGACGCCTCTCAATCGGTTCTAGAGTTTGCAAGCCTGCGCTGTCCGCTTGAGGAGACGATTCAGTTGTAGCGGAATTGTCCCACCGTGTCGGACTTGGTGCGGCTTTGTGCTCACAGTGCCGGGAGATTCCCACGGCCGCCCGCGGTTCAGAACATAATGCCCGTGGTGATGTGCCCCCTGTGCGGTGTCCGGCGAGCGCGGCGCGGCTGTCCCGCCGTCGGTCAGCAAATCTGTGCAGTGTGCTGTGGCACCAAGCGGCTGACCCAGATCCAATGCCCGCCCGATTGCACATGGCTGGCGAGCGCGCGCGAGCACCCGCCGGCGGTCCTCGTGCGCCAGCATCAGCGCGACGTGGGCCTGCTCGTGCAGTTCATGCGTGATTTCAGCGAACGGCAGTCCCAGGTTTTCTTCCTGATCACGACATTCCTTGCGCGGTACGAGCCGGCCGAACTGCAGTCCCTCGTCGACGACGACGTGGCGGAGGCGACGGCAGCGCTGGCGGCGACGTTCGAGACGTCGGCGCGCGGGGTGATCTACGAGCATCGTCCGGCATCGCTCCCGGCGGAACGGCTGGTCTCGGCCTTGAAGCCGGCGCTGCTCGACACCGGCAACGGTCTCGGTTCGTCGTTCGAGCGGGACGCGGCCGTGGTGCTGCGCCGCGTGGAGGACGCCGTCCGAGAGATTCGCGCGCTCGATCAGACGAACCGCCGCGCGTTTCTCGATCTCCTCGGACGGGTGATCACGACGCCCACCGAACGCGAGGCTGAGGCGGCGTCCGCCTCCCCGCCAGAACCGCGAATCATCGTGCCGTGACGCCCCGCAGGCTTGCGTGGCGTCGTTCGCGTCGGCTACACTAGGTGTTTCGTCTCTTTGAATTTCAGGTGCTCTTATGGCCAAGCGCTGCGAGATGTGCGGGAAACAACCGGTGGTCGGACGTCAGCACAGCCACGCGAACAACGTGAGCGCGCGTCGATTCGAACCGAACCTCCAGAGGGTCCGCGCCGTCATCAACGGCGGCAACAAGCGGATCCGCGTGTGCACCCGGTGCCTCCGCTCGGGTCGCGTCGTCAAGGCCGCGTAGCCTCAGGTCCGTGAATCAGCCGCTCTCGAGCCCGGACGCGCCCAAGGCGATCGGCCCCTATTCACCCGCAATCCGCGCCGGCCAGTTGGTGTTTCTCTCGGGGCAGATCCCCCTCGATCCCGTCACGGGACAGATGATCGACGGCGACATCACCGCGCAGACGCGACGCGTGCTCGACAGCGTCGGCGCGCTGCTGAAAGCCGCCGGACTCTCGTTCGCGAACGTCGTGCGCACGACAGTGTTCCTGGCGGATATGAATGACTTCGGGGCGGTGAACCAGGTCTACGGCACGTATTTCGTCGAGCCGTACCCGGCGAGAGCGACGGTCCAGGTGGCGCGGCTCCCGAAAGACGCGCGCGTGGAGATCGACGTCATCGCCAGCGGCGTCTGAACCGCGCGTCCGCTACAACACGCCGCCGGCCCGGCCCGCCCGCTCGACTCCCAGGACGCCGTCCACACCGCGCAGCGACTTGATGACCTTCTCGAGGTGTTTCAGATCGGTGATCTCGACCGTGACGTCGATGCGGGCGTGCTGCACGTCGTCGGTCCGGGCCTCGAGGTTCTTGATGTTCGTGTTGATGTCGGCGATCTTCGCGCTGACGGCGGCGAGCAGGCCCTTGCGATCTTCGACTTCCATCGTCAGTTTCACGGTGTAGCGCGCCGCCGCGTCGGCGCCGGCGGACTTGTCCCACTCGACGTCGATCCGGCGCTCCGGGTCGTACAACAGGTTGACCACGTTCGGACAGGTGGCGGAGTGCACCGACACGCCTTTTCCGCGCGTGATGTAGCCGACAATCTTCTCGCCGCGAATCGGATTGCAGCACCGCGCGCGGAACACCATGATGTCATCGAAGCCGCGCACCTTGATCTTCTCTTCGCCGGATCCGAGCACGCGCCTGACGACGGACGCCACGGCGCCTTCGGGCGGCTTCTCGCGCAGCGTGTCGGCGGGCACCAGCTTCGCCAGAATCTGTTTCGGCGACGTCTTGCCGTATCCGATCAGCGCGAAGACGTCTTCCATCTTGTGGGCGCCGACGTCGTTCAGCACTTTCGTCCACGCGTCGCCCGCGGCGAGCGCCTTCAGATTCAAGTCGTAGCGGCGGGCGTCCTTCTCGAAGAGCCGCCGGCCGAGCTCGATGGCGTGCGCCTTTTCCTCGAGCCGGATCAAGTGCTTGATCTTGTAGCGCGCGTGCGACGTGACGACGAAGTTGAGCCAGTCCCGGCTCGGCTTGTGGCCGCTCTGCGTCACGATCTCGATGATGTCGCCGTTCTTCAGCAGCGTTCTGAGCGGCACCATCTTGCCGTTCACGCGGGCGCCGACGCACTGGTGGCCGACGTCGGTGTGAATCGAGTACGCGAAATCGACGGGCGTGGCGCCGCGGGGAAACGCCTTGACGAGGCCTTTCGGCGTGAACGTGTACACCTCTTCCGGGTACAGCTCGACCTTGAGGTTCTGGATGAATTCCTGCGCGTCGCCCACGTCCTGCTGGGACTCCAGCAGCTGGCGCATCCACTTGAAGTAGCGTTCGTCGCGCTGATCGCCGACGCGCCCTTCCTTGTACTTCCAGTGCGCCGCGATGCCCTCTTCCGCCATGCGGTGCATCGCCATCGTGCGGATCTGCACTTCGAAGGGCATCCCGTGCTCGCTGATCACGGACGTGTGCAGCGACTGGTAGCCGTTGGGCCGCGGCATCGCGATGAAGTCCTTGATGCGGCCCGGCACGGGCGACCACGTCTGGTGGATGATGCCGAGCGCCGCGTAGCAGTCCTTGACGCTGTCGGTGACGACGCGCAAGGCGATGAAGTCGTACACCTGCTCGAGCTCGATCTTCTGGCGCTTCAGCTTCTGGCTGATGCTCCACAGGCGCTTGATGCGGCCGTCAATCTCGATCACCGGCACCTGCGCCTCGGCCAGCTTGGCCGTCACCGTCTTCTTCAGTTCCTCGATGAGGCCTTCGGTCGCGCGCCGTTTCGCGTCGACCTTCACGCGAAGCGCCTCGTACGCCTGCGGCTCGAGGTACCGGAACGACAGTTCCTCGAGCTCGTTCTTCACCTTGCCCATGCCGAGACGGTTGGCGATGGGCGCGTAGATGTCGCGCGTCTCCTGCGCCACCTTGATCCGCCGATCCTCGGGAAGGTGGTTCAGCGTCCGCATGTTGTGGAGCCGGTCCGCCAGCTTCACGAGGATCACGCGGACGTCGTCCACCATCGCGAGGAGCATCTTGCGGAAGTTCTCGGCCTGCCGTTCCTCGCTCGAGGAGAACGGGATCGCGCTGATCTTCGTCACGCCTTCGACGACGTGCGCGACTTCGGGACCGAACAGTTCGCGGATGCGCTCGATCGTCGTGAGCGTGTCCTCGACGACGTCGTGGAGCATCCCCGCGGCGACGGCGACCACGTCCAGCTTCATGTCGGCCAGGAAATCGGCCACCGCAAGGGGGTGAATCAGGTAGGGTTCGCCCGAATGGCGGACCTGTCCCTTGTGCTCGAACGCCGAAAATACGTAGGCGCGCCGGAGCAATTCGACGTCGGCGTCCGGGCTGTAGGCCCTGACTTTTTCGAGCAGATCCTCGAAGCGAATCATGCAATCTGGTGTCTAACCACCTTGTCGGGCGAAGGCGTGCCCTATGATAGGCACACCGGGCGGGGCTTCCCGCGAAAGGTGCCGGGAAACCGGCCAAAAAATGACAACTCGTGACTGCGACGGTTCTTGACGTACGAATTTTTCGTTCACTATACTGACCCGGTTCCGGCCACGGTCAATCTACTCTTAAGGGGGCCCAATGCGTTCTTTGTCAGGAGCATCGCTCACAGGCGTCGCGATGCTGACCCTGGGAATCGTCGCCGCGTCCGGATGCGCCAAGGTCGGCCAGTTGCAGGCCATGAAAGCGTTCAAGGCGGCGAACCAGGCGTACCAGCAGCAGGACTACAAGAAATCCGCGGGCCTCTACGAGGAGTCCGTGGCCGCCGACCCCAATCTGGCGCAGGCCTATTTCTTCCTCGGCAACAGCTACGACAACTTGTACAAGCCGAGTAAGAAGGGCGAAGCCGCCAACGATCAACTCCTGCAGAAGGCGGTCGACAATTACCAGAAGGGGTCCGACAAGCTCTCGGTCTCGCCCGACCCCAAGGATAAGGCCCTCGGCAAACTCTCCCTGCAGTACCTGGTCGCGGCCTACGGCGCGGAAAAGCTGAATGACCCGGTCAAGGCCGAGCCCGTGCTCCAGAAGATGATCCGGGAGGACCCGACCGATCCCGCCGTGTACTTCCAGCTCGCCAAGCTGTACGAGGACGCGGGCGTCTACGAAGAGGCGGAACGGATTCTCATCGCCGCGAAGGTCAATCGGCCGGGCGATCCGTCCGTCTACACCACCATCGCCGGGTACTACAACCGGCAGGGCCACTTTGACAAGACCATCGAGGCGCTCGAGGAACGCGCCACGAAGGAACCCAATAATCCAGAGGCGTTTCACACCATTGCCGTCTACTACTGGGACGAGGCCTACCGCGACTTCAAGCTGAAGGAAGCTGAGAAGCGGGCGTTCGTCCAGAAGGGCGTGGAGGCCGTGGACCGGGCGCTCCAGATCAAGGCTGACTACATGGAGGCGCTGGTCTACAAGAACCTCCTGCTGCGTCTGGAAGCCAACATGGAGAAGGACCACGACAAGGCGATGGCCCTGGTCAAGCAGGCCGACGTGCTGCGCGACAAGGCCGAAGAGCTCCGGAAGAAGAAGGTGGCCGGGGTGACCAGCTAGACGGCCCTTTCCGACGACGTCGTCTTCCTACAACGCATTGGATCGAAAGGCCGTTGGGTTCACGCCCAACGGCCTTTTTTGTGTCACTTCCGTCATGGGGCGGGGGTAAAATACTCCGACTCCGCATCATTCTCACAGCTCCCATGATTCCTTCCGCTCACCGCATACAGAACTTGCAGTATGGAGAACACATGAATCGCATCATATTCAGAACGGTCGCACTCTTGGTCCTGGGCGCGTTGTTGCTGCCGGGCCGCGCCAGCGCGCAGGGCGTCACCACAGCGGCCGCCACAGGTATCGTCAAGGATGCCCAGGGCGGGGTCATTCCCGGCGCCACCGTCACGGCCGTGCACGAGCCCTCGGGCACCAACTACGAGGGCGTCACGCAGGCGGACGGACATTTCTTCATGCCCGGTATGCGTGTCGGCGGTCCGTACACGATTACCGCGTCGCTGACGGGCTTCCGAACTGAAGCGAAGAACAACATCCAGCTCAGCCTGGGCGTGGCCCAGGACGTCGAGTTCACGCTCGCCGTGGCCTCCCTCGCCGAGACGATCACCGTGTCCGGCGCGAGCGACCCCGTCTTCAGCTCGACGCGCACCGGCCCGGCGACGGCCGTGACCCGCGAAGAGCTGGCCACGCTGCCGACGATTACGGGCCGCATGACAGACATCACCCGACTGACGCCGCAGTACGGCGGCAGCGGCACGTTCGCGGGCCAGGACAACCGCGCGAACAACGTCACGGTGGACGGGTCGTACTTCAACAACTCGTTCGGCCTCGGTGTGACGACCGGCGCTATCGGCGACCGCACGGGCGTTGCGCCGATTTCCCTCGAAGCGATCGAGCAGGTGCAGGTCCAGGTCGCGCCATTCGACGTGCGCCAGGGCAGCTTCACCGGCGCCGGCGTGAACACGGTCACGCGCAGCGGAACGAATTCCTTCACGGGTTCGGTCTACCGCCGCCAGCGCAGCGAGTCCTTCGTCGGCATCGAAGCCGCCGGCCTGGCGTACAACCCGGGCACGTTCACGACGCACGTGACGGGCACCTGGCTTGGCGGCCCGATCGTCAAGAACAAGCTGTTTGCCTTCGGCGCCTACGAGAAGCAGGAAGACACGCGTCCGCTGTCGACGTTCACGTCGAATCCGGGCGGCGCGCCAGCGACCGGCAACACGACGCGCGTTCTCGGGTCTGATCTGTCCGCGCTGAGCTCGTTGCTGCAGTCGAAGTTCAGCTACGAGACGGGTCCCTTCGACAACATCCCAAGGAACACGCCTGCCACGCCGTGGATGGTCAAGGGTGACTACAACATCAACAGCGCCAACAAGGTCACCTTCCGGTACAACCAGCTCGAGTCAAGCACCGACGTCAATCAGTCGGGGTCGTCATCGCTCGGAACGAGCCGTCCGACGTTGTCGACGAACTTCCTGACGTTCGCCAACTCGAACTACCAGATCGTCGAGAACCTCAAGTCGGGCGTCGGCGAGTGGAACTCGGTGTTCGGCGGCAACCTCACGAACAACCTGCTCATCGGCTACACGCACCAGGACGAGAGCCGCGGCGACAAGGGTCAGGTGCCGTTGTTCCCGTTCGTCGTCATCGGCGACGGCGCCGGCAGCGCGCTCACCGCGTTCGGCAACGAACCGTTCACGCCGTACAACCTGCTCCGCTACAACACGTTTCAGATGCAGGACAGCGTCACGAAGTTCGCGAAGAACCACTCGATCACGTTCGGCGCCAACGTCGAGAAGTTCCACTCGGACAACTCGTTCTACTTCGGCATCCAGAGCGCGTACTCGTACCTCAACCTGGCGGACTTCTACACTGACGCCAACGGCTTCCTGGCCAACCCGAACCGCACCGTCGCGGCGGCGCCGAACCGCTTCCAGGTGAAGTACCTGCTGCAGCCCGGCCAGACGACGCCGCCGCTCCAACCGCTCGACGTGATCTACGCCGGCGGCTACATCCAGGACGAGTGGCGTCCGATGACGAACCTGACCGTGACGGCTGGTCTCCGCGTGGACGTGCCGAAGTTCGGCAACACGGCGTTCGATAACCCGGCCGCGGACGCGCTGACCTTCCGCGATCAGGATGGGTCGGCCGTGAAGTACAACACCGGCGCTCTCCCTGAGACGACCGCGTACTGGTCGCCGCGCGCGGGCTTCAACTGGGACGTGAACAAGGATCAGATGACGCAGGTGCGCGGCGGCACGGGCCTCTTCTCCGGCAAACCGCCGTATGTCTGGATTTCGAACCAGATCGGCAACACGGGCGTGCTCTACGGGTTCGTCGATACCCTGACAACCGGGACCGCCTACCCGTTCAACCCGAATCCGGACAAGTACAAGCCGGCGCCGACTGGAGGCGTGGCTGCCAGCTACGAGCTCGACGTGACGGACAAGAGCTTCCGTTTCCCGCAGACGTGGCGGACAAACGCCGGCATCGACCGGAAGCTGCCCTGGGGCATGGTCGGCACGCTGGACTACATCTACACGCGCGACTTGAACGACCCGGTCTATGTCCAGGCGAACCTGCCGGGGGCGACTTCAGCCTACACGGGTGTGGACGCGCGGCCCCGCTGGGTCGCGACCGCGGCGGTCCCTGCCTGCGTCACCACCGTCGGTCTTGAAAACGGCCCGTGCCTGACGCGCCTGAATAACACTCGGGGCAACGCGGTCACGGCGAACTACGTGATCAAGAACCAGAGCCAGAACCGGTCGTGGAACATCTCGGGCGCGCTGTCGAAGGCGATGGCCCATGGCTTCTCGTTCAAGAGCGGCTTCAACTACGGCGTATCGAAGAGCGTCGTCGAGCCGTCGTCCACGGCGGGCAGTTCGTGGGGTTCGGGCAACCCGATCGTGTTCGACCCGAACAACCCGGCGCTGGCGTACTCGCAGAATTCGCCCGGCAAGCGCATCTTCCTGCAGGCGAACTACACGGCGCATTACTTCAATTTCGGGTCGACCACGGTGTCGGCGTTCTACGACGGCCACACCAACGGCAACACGAGCTACATCTTCGCGTCTGACGCGAACGGTGACGGGCAGACCAACGATCTGATCTACATCCCGACCAACACGTCGGAGATGAACTTCAAGTCGCTGACCGTAAGCGGCAAGACCTACACGGCGGCGGATCAGGCTGCCGCCTTCGAGCAGCTCATCCAGGCCGACGATTACCTCAGTCAGCACCGAGGTGAGTATGCCGAGCGCGGCGCGGTGTTCCTGCCGGTCGTCCACAGGGTCGACCTGAGCTTGACCCAGGATATCTTCCATAGCCTCGCCGGCAGACGTCACTCGGGGCAGGTTCGCCTCGACATCGTGAACTTCGGCAACATGATCAATCACAGCTGGGGCGTCGGACAGCGCCTCGTGAACAGCTCGATCCTCACGAGCCCCAGCGCCGACGCGACGGGCAAGCTCACGTACAACCTGCAGAACCTGAGCGGCAATCTGATCACGACGCCGCTGCAGACGAGCGCCGGCCTCCCGGACGTCTACGTGATGATGCTCAGCTTCCGCTACACGTTCCAGTAAAAATCTGAATTCTGAGATCTGCAATACGAAAGGGCCGGGATGAGAAATCATCCCGGCCTTTTTTTCTGCGCTCACTGCTCCTGGTCCGGCCCGCCCGGAGGTGGCAGCGGCGGGGGGCGGTGCGTTCGGCACGCCGGTGGAAGACGGACCGCCAAGGCGTTGCCCCGGCGCAGTGGGGGGGGCAGCGGGACCGCCGCCGGGACCGCACGGCCTGAGGCGCCTGGTCGACCGCCTGGGCGCGGCTGAGGTCGTTCAGGGCCGTCGCTGGCGCGACGGGGTCTGCTGGTCCCGGTCCGGCGGCG
>Ga0315281_10009626_pt1 | contig 13393 bp, 8 predicted proteins | sample YL17G07_0_MG_FD_204540 | JGI IMG/M metagenome (GOLD analysis project Ga0315281, IMG submission 204540) | Sediment microbial communities from Yellowstone Lake, YNP, Wyoming, USA - YL17G07_0 | ecosystem: Environmental > Aquatic > Freshwater > Lake > Sediment | place: USA: Wyoming | collected... | reverse complement strand
GCTCTCCGCAAAACCCTGTTTCCGCTCGGTCAAATGACCAAACCGGAAGTGCGGGAGCTTGCCCTGAAATATGGACTGCGCACAGCTCAAAAAGAAGAGAGTTACGAGATTTGCTTTGTAGCGGACAACGATTATGAAAGGTTCTTACGGGAACGGGTTGGGCAACTCGAACGTGAGATCGCGGGAGGAGATATCGTCTCGAACGGAAACGTCGTTGGACGACATGGCGGTTACCCGTTCTATACGATTGGTCAGCGCAAGGGAATTGGCGCACATGGCGCGAAAATGTATGTGACCGGAATCGACAAGAGCACCAACGTCGTCAACATCGGCCGGGAACAAGATCTATTCCATACCAGTCTAATGGCCACTGACGCGAACTGGGTGGGGATTGAGTGCCTGGATTCTCCCAAAAAGGTTCATGCGCAGGTTCGCTACAAGGATCATCCTGAAGCTGCAACAGTCTATCCGGTTGAGGGCGGGTTTCGGGTGGAATTTGAGGAGCCGAAGCGCGCCATCGCCCCAGGTCAGTCAGTCGTTCTCTACGAAGACGATGACGTGTTGGGTGGAGGAATTATCGACAAGGTCCTGATGTAGATGCCGGCATGGGGTTCATTCACGAAGCCCAATTCTGAATGCTGGAATTGGGCTTTTTCGTATCATTCGGGTCCTCCTGACAAAATCGACGATATCATCAAGAAACTTTTGCATTCCCAGTTCGTTTTTTACTCTTGAAAGACTTGAAACAGTACGAGGACGATTTCCGGCTCGTTCGCGCCTTTCAGGCGGGTGATGAAAAAGCTTTCGAGGAGCTGATTCGGAAATACCAAAGGCAGGTTGCGAATATTGTTTATCTGTCCCTCGGCGATCGGGAAATTGTTCAGGACCTCGTTCAGGAAGTTTTCATCCGGGTTTTCAAATCTGTTCGGAATTTTGAGTTCGATTCTTCGTTCTATTCGTGGCTTTACCGAATCACAGTTAATCTTTGCATCGATGAGATTCGGCGCAGGAAAATCAAAAGAACATTCTCGCTCGGTTTCCTTTCGAATGAACAGGTAGACGAGAAACTTGCACCCTTTGAAAAATCCCACACGCCATCTGATTTGTTGTTGGAAGATGAAAAGAAAGAGACTGTGCTGAAGGCGCTACAAAAGCTCAGTGCTCATCATCGAGCCGTGCTGATTCTGCGGGAGTATGACGAGTTGTCGTATGAGGAAATCGCCAAGACACTTACAATCTCTATCCAGGCAGTGAAATCGCGTATCTTCCGTGCTCGCGAAGAAATGCGTAAACTCTTGAAAGAATACTTCAAGGAGCGGTTATGAATCACTCTCGAATGGTTGAAATGTTGTCATCGTATGTTGACGGAGAGTTGTATGACGAAGAGAAATCGTTGGTCGAGCATCATATCCAGATATGCCCGGAGTGTGAACGAAGAGTCGCCGAGTTGGGAGTCATCACGCAAGGCGTGCGATCCGTTGCGTCAGTGTCGCTCCCCGCTTCATTCGCATCAGACGTTTTGAGAGCGATTCGCCTCAGTGCGGATGAATCCAAAGGATGGATCCCGGCTGAGTTCATGGCGCGGAAGGTTCTTGTAGGCCTTTCGCTTGTTGTGCTTCTGGCTTTTGGATTCACCAGTCTGAGCAAAAGTGACCCGCCAGTCACGGCCGAACGCTATCTCAGAGGAGAAACTTCGGATTCTACCGAGTCTCAAATCCTCCTAAACGGAGGAGAGATCTCCCGGGACGATGTATTGTTGGCGGCTGTTTCAAAACGTTGAGGACAAATCGATGCAACCTAAATCCAAAGCACTTCTCTTCATCCTGGTTGCTTTCTTGATCGGGGTCGTTGGGGGTCTTGTCGTGGGTAGATATTATTACGGCCCTCCATCACGTCACAGAGTCACACGTGAGGAAGTACGTCAAGAGTTTACCAACAGACTCAAACTCGACACTCGCCAGCGGGCCCTGGTCGACTCGTTGCTGGAGTCTCACAGAGCGCTTTTCGGCGAAACGCGGAAGCAATTTTCTGAGACTTTCAAGAGTCAGCGCGACAACCTAAGGGTGGAGATCCGCAAGCAGCTGACGGACGAACAAAACAAATTGTATGACGCATACATCAAGGAAATGGACGAACGTGAATCGCGGGAACGGAACCATCCACGATAGTTCAAAGGAACAGAAGGATCTCGTGCACATCATTCGACGAGAACAACATTCAGGAGGAATGAAGAAATGAGAAAATATGTTATCCTTGCCGTCATCGTCATCGCACTCGGTAGCGGAGGATATTACTTCCTAGGGAACAACAAGCCGGTGGATCAAGCCCCCGCCGGTCAAATACAGAGAGTTGTTAAAATCTCACGTGGAGATTTGAATCTTGTTGTGTCTGCCAATGGAGTGGTCCAACCGATTAATAAGGTCGAGATCCGTTCAAAGGCGAGCGGCCAGATTGTGGATTTGACATTTGAAGAGGGGAAGTCCGTCACGAAAGGTGACCTTCTCATCGGTATCGACCAGACACTGACGAGGAACGACTACGACCAGGCGAAGGCAGACCTTGCATTGGCTGAGGCGGGTCTTTCGCAGGCGGAGAACAACAACAAACGTGCAAAGGAGTTGTTTGAAAAAACATTAATTTCGCAGCAGGAACGCGATCAAACAGGTGTTGACAATGTACGTGCCCAATCCCAGCTCGTGAAGGGGAAGGCCGCACTTTCTTCGGCTGAAGATCGATTGAAAGATACGAGGATCCTTGCCCCGATTTCCGGAGTCATTCTTACCAGGAATGTCGAGCTTGGTCAAATTATTGCCTCAGCGGTGTCGAACGTCGGCGGCGGGTCGCTCCTTGCAACCATTGCAGACATGGATATGGTTCATGTCGAAACGAATGTCGACGAAGTTGATATTGGCAAAGTCAAAGTGGAACAAACGGCAAAAATCACCGCCGACGCGTTTCCCGAGGATTCCTTCGTCGGCGAGGTTATCCGGATTTCCCCGCTCGGCAAGACCCAGCAGAATGTGACGACCTTCAATGTGATCGTGGTGGTGAGGAATGTGGGTGGAAAACTGAAAGCAGGTATGAGTGCTTCTGTCGATATTGAGGTCTTCAACAGAAAGGACGTAGTGCTTGTTCCCAATGAGGCCTTGAAGGATCCGAAAACCGAACAAGGTCGGAGCATGATGGTGGCGGCGAATCTCAAGCTCCCCAAGCAAGAAGCGCAAACGCGGCCGGAGAAAGTTCAGACGGAACCAAAGAAAGTTGAAGGGGAAGGAGTTTCACAACAGCCTTTTGACCAGCAAAAATTCCGAGAGCGTATGCAGAATGCATCTCCAGAGGAGAGGCAGAAGATGTTCGCTGAAATGCGAGAGCGTGTCGAAAAAATGTCTCCAGAGGAACGTGAAAAAATGCGCGGACAAATGGGAGGTCGAGCCCAACGGCAGGGGGGAGGCCAACCCGGCGGACAGTCCTCCGGAGGTGGAAGTGGAATGATGATGTTTCGAGAAGGTGGCGGCATGATGATTGGAGACCAGCCATCGGGCGTCAGGGTGCGAAGACAGGCCCAGATTGGCAATGAGAACGATGTGCGTTGGCGGATTGCCATGGTGAAGGACGGAGATTCGTTCAAACCAAAAATTATCAAGGTCGGTCCGAGCAATTTCGATAACTCAGAAGTGCTTGAAGGGCTCAAGGAAGGTGAAGAGATTCAAATCACTTCCATATCCCGGGCAAAATTGGCAAGTGAACAGATGAACGAACGCATGCGGAGCATGAATAGCATGGGCGGACTTGGTGGCGGGGGTGGGGGTAATCGAGGCGCTGGCCGTTAAGGGAATACGATGAATTTTAGCGAAAGCGTCCTGACGGCGATCGGAGCTCTGGTCGCAAATAAGTTGAGAGCACTCCTCACCATGCTGGGCATCATCATAGGCGTGGCGGCGGTCATCACGATGATCGCCATCGGGGAGGGTTCCCAGAAAGCTGTCACCGAGCGGATACAGGCGTTGGGTTCCAACCTCCTTTTTGTCAGCCCTGGTGCGATGCGTGGAGGCGGGATCACTGTTATACAGTTTGGCTCGAGCGTTCGGTTGAAGAACGAAGACGCTGAGGCTCTCGGCAAACAATCCACAGCGATCGAGGCAGTGGTACCTGAATTTAACCGGAATGCGCAGGTGAAGTACGAGAATCGCAACTGGGGAACCCGCGTCATCGGCACGGTTCCGGAATATGAATGGGTGAGAAATTTTCGCGTCGTCGCGGGCCGCTTCTTCAACAACCAGGAAGAACGAGCCGCCGCGAAAGTTGCCGTGATTGGTTCCGTGATTATTGAAAACCTGTTCCAGGGTCTGGATCCCCTGGGCAAAACGATTCGAATTTCAGGTCAATCCTTTGAAGTGATCGGTGTGTTGGAGACGAAAGGTCAGAGCGGGTTCCAGAATCCGGATGATCAGATCCTTGTTCCTCTCAATACAGCCCAGCGCAGGATCTTCGGCGTGGATTATCTTTCGCAGATTACTGCAAAAGTCATCGACCAGAAGCGAAACGACGAGGCCTTTTATGAGATTGAACGGGTTCTTCGACGGTCGCACAAACTGCGCGAGGACCAGGACAATGATTTCACGATCCGCAATCAGGCCGACATCATCTCCACACTCGCGGAAACCCAGCAGACCTTCACGTTTTTGCTTGCGGGCATTGCGGCTGTCTCTCTTGTCGTCGGCGGCATCGGCATCATGAACATCATGATTGTCTCGGTGACAGAACGGACGAAGGAAATCGGAATCCGAAAAGCCATCGGGGCCCGCAAAAATGATGTCCTCGCCCAATTTCTCATCGAATCCATCGTGATGAGCGTCTTGGGCGGTTTCCTCGGCATTCTGCTTGGAGTTGTCGCTTCTTACTTAATATCGACCTACGGAAATCTGACTCCCATCATCTCTCTCAATTCGATATTTCTCAGTTTTCTCTTTGCTTCATTTGTAGGTATATTTTTCGGTATCTATCCGGCGTGGAAGGCTGCTCAGTCGGATGTCATAGACGCTCTGCGTTACGAATGAGAGGGAAGAGGAATATGCTGTTGGACGATAGAAATGCTTGCGGTTGCTCCCTGTTCGCGCGCAGTATCAATCTCTTTGACATTCATCTTCACACTCAAGATATGTTGAGCCTGAGACTATGAAAGAGATAACTCGAGCTTTAGTCCTTTGCGCGTCGTTCCCACTCTTGTTCGGTCTTTCATCCTGCGGGTCGAAAAGCAATGATCCACCGCCAAAGACAGCAGGAAGAGGCCGATCTACCGAGATGACGGTGAGAGGTGTTGTGGTATCGTCGCAACCGATGGATAACGTTGTGAACTCGTCGGGCACAGTCCTTGCTTCCGAATCGGTGGATTTAGCAGCCGAAGACGCAGGACGCGTTGAGTCCATCCTGTTCGAAGAAGGCAAGCACGTCAGGAAAAACGATCTCCTCGTCAAGATCAATGACGGGGATTTGCAGCCACAGCTGAAGAAGGCTAAACTTCAGATCCAGCTCGCGACCGATCTCGCGGAACGTCAGAAACTCCTCTTTAAGACAGGCAACACCAGCAAAGAGCAATACGACATTGCTGCGAGCACCCTGGCAACACTCAAAGCTGACCAGGACCGCCTCATCGCCTCGATTCGCAGACGCAAAATCCTTGCGCCCTTTGATGGAGTCATCGGGCTGCGCTATGTAAGCGAAGGGAGTTATGTGTCGCAGACGACTCGCATTGCGAGCATTCAGAAGATCAATCCGCTCAAGGTGGATTTTGCGATACCAGAGAAATATGCCGGAAAGGTGCATGTTCGTGACCTGGTGAATTTCCGCAGCGATGAAACGAATCTTCGATTTTCGGGAACGGTTTATGCCATCGAGCCGGAAATCGAGCCCACGACACGAACGGTACAACTCCGTGCGATGTGCGATAACAAGGAAGAGAAGATTTTCCCCGGCAGCTACGTTCATGTCGAATTGCTCCTGAAGGAACCGGGCGGCGCTCTGATGATTCCCACCCAGGCAATCATTCCTGTTCTCAAAGGACAGACGGTCCTCGTCCGAAAGAACGGTGTGGTTGCAGTTGTACCTGTGAAGACAGGAATCCGTACGCCGTCGAGTGTCCAGGTCACTGACGGACTCTCGGTCGGCGATACCGTCCTCACGACGGGGATCTTGCAATTACGCCCGGGAATGCCGGTCAACGTGACGGTTCAACGGTGAAACGCCCATCAGCACAATCTGAGATTATTCCTCTGTGAGTCTCGCCTCCATCAGCATCCAGCGTCCCGTTCTGGCCATCGTGATGTCCCTAGTCATTCTGCTATTCGGGATCATCAGCTTCACGTTCCTGGGTGTCCGAGAGTATCCCGCGATCGACCCTCCGATTATCAGCGTACGCACGAGTTATGCAGGTGCAAACGCAAGCGTCGTGGAAGCTCAGATCACAGAGCCGCTGGAAAAGGCGATCAACGGTATTGCAGGGGTCCGGAATATCTCCTCGAGCAGCAGCCAGGGAAGCAGCAATATTACTGTGGAGTTCAACCTCGATTCTGACCTCGAAGCGGCCGCGAACGACGTGCGCGACAAGGTTTCAGCCGCTGCCCGATCGCTTCCCCAGGATATTGACAACCCGCCGGTGGTAACAAAAGCCGATGCGAACTCCGACGATATCATTACCCTCACCCTCGAGAGCGACACAAAAAACCAGCTCGAGGTGAGTGATTACGCAGAGAATGTGATCGCCCAGAATCTGCAGACAATTCCCGGCGTGAGCTCGACATCCATTCGCGGACAGAAACGATACTCAATGCGATTGTGGATGGATCCGAAAAAGCTTGTTGCGTACGGCCTTACTCCGCTGGATGTGCGCAGTGCACTGTCTCTCGAAAACGTCGACCTCCCCTCGGGAAAACTTTCCGGCGATCAGACGGAACTCATCGTCAACACGAAAGGACGAATGCGGTCGGAGGAGGAATTCAACAACCTCATCCTGAAGACGGACCAGAACAGGACAGTTCGCTTGAGCGACGTCGGGTTCGCGGTGCTCGGTCCCGAAAACGAAGAATTCATCCTCAGACAATCCGGTATCCCCATGGTGGGTGTCGGTATTATCCCGCAGCCCGGAAGTAATTATATCGAGATAGCGGATGAATTCTACAGGCGGTTTGAACAAATCAAAAAGGGCCTTCCTGCTGATTACAGGATGGATATTGCCATTGACAACACCCGATTTATCCGGAGGTCGGTGAAGGAGGTCCAGGAGACGATTTTCATCGCCGTCTGCCTCGTCATTCTCATCATTTTTCTCTTCTTCCGCGATTGGGTTATTGCCTTTCGCCCCTTGATCGATATTCCCGTTTCGCTGATCGGTTCCTTCTTCATCATGTACGTCATGGGTTTTTCGATCAACATTTTGACGCTTCTGGCGATCGTTCTGGCAACGGGCCTTGTTGTGGACGACGGGATCGTCGTCACCGAGAACATCTTCAAGAAAGTTGAGCAAGGGATGACCCCCATGGAGGCAGCCTTCGCCGGATCGAAGGAGATCCTTTTTGTTGTGATCTCCACGTCCATCACGCTCGCCGCTGTCTTCCTCCCGATCATTTTCCTGCAAGGGTTCGTCGGGCGATTGTTCCGCGAATTTGGAATCATCATTGCCGGAGCAGTGCTCATCTCTGCATTCGTCTCTCTCTCCTTGACGCCTATGTTGAATGCCAGGATGATCCGGAAGAAGCGAGCCCACACGCGCTTCTACCAGATGACGGAGCGATACTTTCAAAAGATGAACAAGTTATATGAGAATCTGCTCTCCCGGTTTATGAAGAGACGGTGGATAGCGACGGCGATCATTGGTGCCTCACTCTGCCTCATTGCCCTCATTGGAGCGGGCCTTCAATCCGAGTTAGCTCCCCTGGACGATCGAAGTTACTTGCGTCTTTCGGCCACTGCTCCCGAGGGAGCGTCGTACGAATATACTGACGCCGTCGTTGACCGTCTGGTAACGATGATCGGTGACTCGGTTCCGGAAAAACGCATCTGCCTGAGCTTCGTGGGTGGCTTCACTTCCGTGAACTCAGGCAACATTCGAATCATGCTCTCGGGACCAGAGGAACGAACGCGTTCTCAGCAGGCGATCGCCGATTATCTCACAACGGGGACCCGGCGGATCACCGAGGCACGCGTCTTTGTGTCCCAGGAACAAACGATCTCGGCGAGTGGCGGTGGCATGCGGAGCGGCATGCCGGTAGCTTACGTCATCCAGAACCAGGACTTTGAAAAGATCCGTCAGGTTCTCCCGCGATTCATCGACGAGGTAAGTCAGAGCAGCGTCCTTCTGAATGCGGATGCGAACTTGAAATTCAACAAGCCGCAAATCGACGTATCGATTGACCGCGATCGGGCGCGGAGTCTCGGAGTCTCCGTTATTGACATCGCCCAGACCCTGCAACTGGCTTTCAGCGGACAGCGGTTCTCCTATTTCGAGATGAACGGCTTTCAGTATTCGGTGATCGGTCAGGTTGACCGCGCGAATCGTGACGAGCCTCTTGACCTGAGGTCGCTCTATGTCCGGAACAAACAGGGAAAACTCATCCAGCTCGACAATCTGGTCATGGCGAAGGACGAAAGCGCACCACCGCAACTGTATCATTTCAACCGTTTCAAGTCTGCAACGATCTCCGCCGCACTGGCACCAGGGAGGACCATCGGTGAGGGCATCGCGGAAATGGACCGCATCGCGAAAAATGTTCTGGATGATTCCTTCAGAACTGCCCTGGCGGGGGCTTCGCGCGACTATGCCGAAAGTTCTTCGAACATCGTCTTCGCATTTCTGCTGGCGCTGGCGTTAATTTATCTCGTGCTCGCGGCACAGTTCGAAAGTTTCATAGACCCTTTTACAATCATGTTGACGGTTCCTCTCGCCCTCGCAGGCGCGCTTCTTTCGTTGTGGATCGCAGGACAGACTCTGAATATTTTCAGCGAGATCGGCATTATCATGTTGATTGGGCTTGTGACAAAGAACGGCATCTTAATCGTCGAGTTTGCAAACCAGAACCTGGAGAAGGGGAAGAAACTGCTCGAGGCGGCACAATTTGCTGCTGCCGCCCGATTCCGCCCGATTCTCATGACATCTCTCGCAACGATGCTTGGCGCTCTGCCAATTGCGCTTGCGCTCGGCGGCAGTTCGAAAAGCCGCGTCTCGATGGGCATTGTGGTTATCGGAGGACTATTCTTCTCTCTTGTTCTTACGCTTTTCGTTATTCCCGCCATGTATACGTTCTTCTCCAGAGAAAAGAAGACGGCTCATGAAGTTACAGAACATGGAGTCGGAGTGGCGGTGCCCGTTGCAGCTGAGCACGGCAATGGTGGAGACCCGGTTGTGGAAGTAAACCAGGATGCCGAGACCGTCGAAAACGGCGGCAGAAGAAGTATTCGATAGGCCTCTTTCTCTTTGCTGCGCCCCGTTCCTGCGGAAGCTTTTACGCCTTCAGTCCATTTGCCACGAGGGTAGCTTCCACTGATTTGTCCGCTCTTACCTTCCTTTCCTTGAAAAAGCCTCGGTCGTTGCCTATATTGACTCATCGCTTTCAACAAACTTTCTGAGGTGATAATGAGTAAAAACAGAATTGAAGAATTGAAGGAATTTCAAAAAAAGGCGCTTCAAGGTGGCGGGGCGGATCGCGTTGCTGAGCAACATAAAAAAGGAAAGCTCACCGCACGTGAGAGAATAGACCTTTTGGTGGACGATGGGAGTTTTGAAGAGATCGGGATGTTTGTTCAGCATCAGTCGACAGATTTTGGACTAGAAAAGCAGAAGTTTCTTGGAGACGGCGTCATTACGGGGCGAGGAACAATCCATGGCCGGCAAGTTGTGGTTTTTAGCCAGGATTTCACGGTTTTTGGCGGATCCCTCTCTGAAGCCCATGCGGAAAAAATCTGCCGGATCATGGACCTGGCGCTCAAACTCGGTGTTCCTGTTATTGGATTGAATGACTCGGGCGGGGCACGGATCCAGGAGGGTGTCGTCAGCCTTGGGGGATATGCGGAGATTTTCCTCCGAAATACACTTGCATCCGGGGTTGTTCCGCAGATTTCCGCAGTGTTAGGGCCGTGCGCTGGCGGCGCTGTGTATTCGCCTGCGATTACGGATTTCATCTTTATGGTCAAGAACACCAGCTATATGTTTGTGACCGGCCCGAATGTCGTCAAGACAGTGACTCACGAGGATGTATCATTTGAAGACCTCGGGGGAGCTTTGACTCATGCGACGAAAAGCGGCGTGGCTCATTTTGCGATGGAAAACGAAGTGGAGTGCATCGACGGAATCAAACGGTTGCTGAGTTACATTCCACAAAACAACGTTGACGACCCGCCGTTTGTGGAGGCACAAGACGATGCCGGCAGAAGTGACGCGGAGCTTGATACCATTGTCCCTGAGAATTCAAACAAGCCGTACGATATGAAGGAGCTCATTCGTCGGGTTATGGACGGGGGAGATTTTTTCGAAGTGCATGAGTTATACGCACAGAATCTGATCGTCGGGTTTGCCCGCTTGGGGGGATATTCTATCGGCGTTGTGGCAAATCAGCCGTCTGTGCTTGCGGGTGTACTTGACATTGAATCGTCCCTCAAAGGCGCAAGGTTCGTCAGATTTTGTGATGCCTTCAATATCCCACTCGTCGTTTTTGAGGATGTACCGGGTTTTTTACCCGGGACGGACCAGGAGTGGCGCGGCATTATCAAGCACGGGGCAAAACTCCTCTATGCGTTCTGTGAGGCGACGGTACCCCGGATTACGGTAATCACACGAAAAGCGTACGGCGGGGCGTATGATGTGATGAATTCAAAACACATACGGGGCGACGTGAACTATGCGTGGCCCTCTGCCGAAATAGCTGTGATGGGTCCCAAAGGTGCCGTTGAAATTATTTTTCGTAAGGAAATCGAGAAGGCTTCGAACAGGGAAAAAGCCGTGGATGAAAAAGTATCTGAATACCGCGAGAAACTTGCCAACCCGTATATCGCCGCTGAACGCGGGTACATCGACGAAGTCATTGTTCCCCACGAGACTCGTCCGAAACTGATCAAGGCGTTGAGATTTCTTGAAAACAAGGTCGATTCGAACCCCAAGAAGAAGCATGGCAATATTCCCTTGTAACATCCCGTTCAAATTGACGTTCTTGATTTTCACCCATTATCTTGATATCTTCTAAACAGGACGGCTTCTTTCCATAATCTCTGGAGGCAGATGCACCGCATTCTCTTCGCATTTTGTTGCGCCCTGTTGTTGAGTTGTACATCTGAACAGTCCCTCCGCCCCAAGCAGACTTCCCCGGCCGCATCATCCACAGAAAGCATTACATCTCCGGTTCCGGTCAACGAGGTTCCGAAAGCTCCCGTTGCTGTCATCGATACATCTTCGACGCCTGTCCTCACACAGACGACGAGCCTCTCGACGGCCCTGCCAGACTCTCTTCCCGATGAATCAGAAATTATCGGGCAAAAACTCGAACTAGCACGTCAACATTATCTTACGGCCCTGGCCGCGCAGGAGGCGAAGGATACGACGCTTTCCGAGGAGGAGTTCGAGAATGCAATTGGAATTTTGAATGAGCTCAGCGACTATCCCGAGGTCGAAACCAACAAGGATTTCGCCGATTTGCTGAAAAGTGTCGTTGAAGACTACGAAAAATACATAGCAGCCATCGATCAGCTCAGTCCTTACGCGTCGATCTATGCACTTCGTGAGAAACTGAGCATCGATGTGGAAATCCCTGATACAACGAAAACGGGCATCCCGAAGCATGAACTCAAAGGGACCACGGTGGCTTTGCCTGTGAATGAGTACGTGGAACGCAATGTCATGTTTTTCCTGGGGAAGGGTCGCCATCACATGGAGCGTTGGCTGTACCTTTCGGGCAAGTATTTTCCCATGATGAAGCGTGTTTTTCGCGATGAAGGCGTGCCGGAGGAACTCATGTATCTCTCCATGCCGGAAAGCGGTTTACGTCCGGATGCCCGGTCCTGGGTGCGGGCCGTTGGTCTGTGGCAATTCATGAAAGGCACTGGAACGTTCTACGGTCTGCGCGCCAACTGGTGGTATGACGAACGTCGCGATTTCGAGAAATCGACGCGTGCAGCTGCCCGGCACCTCAAAGACCTTTATGCTGAATTCGGAGACTGGTATCTCGTTCTTGGGGCCTACAATGCTGGTGCGGGGAAAATTTTTCGTGCCATTCGTCGCAGTGGAACTTCAGATTTTTGGGAACTTCGCCGATACCTGCCCAGACAAACGAGAAATTACATTCCGCAGTACATCGCGGTCACGCGAATTGCCATGGAGCCGCACAAGTACGGGTTTACGGGCATCGAAATCGCCGACTCGTTGACATGGGATTATGCAGAAGTCAGCGACTGTGTCGACTTGAAGATTCTTGCTCAATGCGCCGGCACCGATGTAGAAACGTTGAGGGAATTGAATCCCGAGTTGCTTCAATGGTGTACTCCCTCCGGTGTCAGTGGCTACAAACTCCGTGTGCCCCAGGGGAAGAAAGAACTGTTTGCAGAGAACTATGCGAAAATCCCCGACGATCAGAAACGCGATTGGGCAATTCATGTTGTGAAGAGGGGTGAGACACTTTCCGAGATCGCAAGGAAATACGGGCTCAACGCTGGTTTGATCAAAGAAGTGAACAACCTCAGCAGCGAGCGAAGACTTTCAGTAGGAAAAAGTCTGGCGATTCCAGTTCCTTCCGCCACTACGAAGAGCAAAACACCTTTCGATTATAATCCCGACGTCAGGAGGATCGATTTCGGCAAGGTGAAGGCATACGTTGAGCGAAAGGACAAGACGAGGCCATACCGCGTTACGGGTGTCATGAGGACACCGACGGGTAAGCAAAAATTGGTGTATCACGTGAAGCGCGGCGATACTATTGGCCACATTGCGGAGTGGTATGGTGTGCGGGCAAGTGCGATCAGGAACTGGAACGATATTCCGTACGGGAATTTTATTCAGGCAAGCCAGTCGATTGCTGTCTGGGTAGACCCGGTAAAGTACGCATCCTTCGAGAAAGTTGAGCGGATGAGTTTTGAGGAAAAACAAGCCCTGACAACCCGGGAGATTGTCAGGACGTCACAGGAAGTAGAGGAGAAAACAACATCCAGGGGTATGCCACAAAATGATTGGAAAGAACATGTTGTGCAGGCTGGTGAAACACTGGACAAGATTGCCCGGACGTATGGAGTCGGAATTACAGAGCTTAAAACCTGGAATAACCTGAAAACAAGCAGGATTATTGCTGGTCAGACATTGGAGGTCTTCGGGAAACCGGAGGAGAGAGTCTCCATCATCGCCTCATCGTCTAATGGTTTCGTC
>Ga0315281_10009625_pt1 | contig 13396 bp, 9 predicted proteins | sample YL17G07_0_MG_FD_204540 | JGI IMG/M metagenome (GOLD analysis project Ga0315281, IMG submission 204540) | Sediment microbial communities from Yellowstone Lake, YNP, Wyoming, USA - YL17G07_0 | ecosystem: Environmental > Aquatic > Freshwater > Lake > Sediment | place: USA: Wyoming | collected... | reverse complement strand
CCCTCGCCCGCGAGTTGCAGATTCCCGTCGTGGCGCTCTCACAGCTCTCGCGCCAGGCGGAGATGCGCGAGTCGAAGGAGCCGCGCCTCTCGGACCTGCGCGAGTCGGGCTCCATCGAGCAGGACGCCGACCTGGTCATCTTCCTGTGGCGCGATAAGGAGCGGGGCGGGGAGGACGACGCCGAGGGCGAGGTCATCAAGGTCCGCCTGGCCAAGCACCGCAACGGCCCGACCGGCGAGATCGCCCTCTTCTTCCGGAAGCGCCAGACGCGCTTCGTCAGCCTCGCCGAGTCCGAGCGCTACGCCGAGGAATTCGCCTAGCTCTGGGGCCTCGCCGGGAACGCGCCGAGCGACCCTAGGTCTTCTCGTCCGGCAGCAGCGGCCGCAGCGCGATCGTGTACGGCACGCGGTCCGGGCCGACGATCTGCATGTCGAACAGCCCGCCCTGCGGCGTCGACGACAGCACCATCGCCTGGGCCGGCGTCAGGACGGCGGTGCGGAAGCCGAAGTCGCCCGAGGCCACGAAGTCGTCGCTCGAGAGGTCCGTCCAGGGCCAGTCGATGCCCTGCTCGAGCGCCTGGCCCTCGCGCAGGATGCCGCGGTAGGCGCGCGGCTGGTAGGTGCCCGCGTCGCTCGCGTTGCCGCGCCGGACCTGATCGCCGAAGTTCGAGAGCAGGTCCCACAGGCGGCCGAGCGCCGTCAGCACCGGGGCGTCCGGGCTGGCCGGGTCGGCCGCCAGGCCGAGCGCCTGCGCCTCCACCGTCTTGGTGACGAGATCGGTCGCCACCGTGAAGACCGTCGACGGCGCGTCGGCGACGAACGGGTTGACATAGAGCGGCTTGGCGTCGGCGAGGCGGCCGGCGTTCAGCGCGAAGGTGAGGAGCGCGTCCATCTGCTCGCCGTTCATCTGGGCGCGCCCCAGCGCAGGGGGTCCAAGGGCCGCCGGGGCGTTCGGGTCGACTGGCAACTGGTAGATGACCGCGCCGTCGCCGTAGAGGCTGAACTGCGGCGTGCGCGTGACGAGGAAGCCGGGAGCGACGAAACCGCCCGCCTGCTCGGCACGCAGGATGAGTGCGGTCGGTTCGGTCGAATGCCCGATCGCCCCCGAGGCGCCGGGCGTCGCGGTCGGCGCGGGGGTCGAGCCCGCGGAACCGCTCGGCGTGGGCGTGCCGCCGGTGCCTGATGAGCACGCGGCCAGGAGGATCGCGAGGATGACGGGCGCGAGGCGCGCGGGCAGCGCGGATCCGCCGCGAGGGCTGCGAGTGGGATGGTCGTTCATGGCTGCGACGACGCCTCTGGGTGCGGGTGGGTTCCCGGCCCGGGTCGCGGGCCGCGCGAATCGTATTGCAGCGCGCCCGTGGGCAGCGTATGGTCGCGCGGTCGAGCCGGACCATGATCACGAGGGAGCGCGAGCAGGTGTACACGGATCGGGCGCTGACCTGCCGCGACTGCGGCGATGCCTTCGTGTTCTCCGCCGGCGAGCAGGCCTTCTTCGCCAGCAAGGGGCTCACCAACGATCCGCAGCGATGCTCCGGGTGCCGGGCAACCGCGAGGACCGCGCGCGCGGCCGGTGGTGGAGCCCGCGAGTACCACGCCGCGGTGTGCGCCCGGTGCGGAAGTCAGGCCATGGTGCCCTTCGCACCGCGCAACGACAAACCGGTCTACTGCAGTTCCTGCTTCGACCAGGTGCGCATGGGCGCGGCCGGGTCCCAGGTCTGAGCGTACGAGAAGGAGGCGCCGCCCGTGGGCGTGATCATCATCCGCGAGATGGTGGGCACGAGTCCGAGATCGTGGAGCGACGCCGCCCGTCAGGCCGTCGCGACCGCCTCGAAGACCGTGCGCAACATCCGCAGCGTCGAGGTCGTGAAGTCGACCGCCGAGGTTCGCGACGGTGGCATCGTCGAGTACCACGTCGAGCTGAAGATCGCCTTCGAGTACGAGGAGTAAGCCGTAGCGAGGGCTCCGCCTCGTCTCTCGGCCTCCAAGCTGAGGGCGGCCTCGTCATGCGCCCTTCAGCGAGCAGGCGCGTAGGATGCCCGGATGCCGAACGCGCCCCTCGGCGACACCGACCTGCCGCTGATCGTGCCGATTCGCGCGCGTACGCGCATCGGACCGCTCCAGATCGGTGCCGCCATCGTCGTCACGGTCGGCCTCGTCGCGTTCGCGGCCGGCTATCGCCTGGGCAGCGCCCCAACGCCCGTGGCAGCCTCACCCGTGGTCAGTGCGACGCCAGGCGTCGCGCTCGCGCCGAGCATCACTCCGGTGCCGAGCCCGGACTTCCAACCCCTCGCCGTCAGCCAGCGTCTGCGCGGCGCCATCTCCGCCGCGGGGACCGGTGACTACAGCGAGACGTCCGGTGGGTCGCCTCCCTGGGTCATCTGCGTCGTCGATGCCGCTCCCAGCTGCGGTCCTCTCCTGTTCGAGACGCTGGATCGGGCCTACACCGACATCGCGTTCGGCACGACGGGCGACTGGGCAGGCCTTACGCCGGCGACCGTGACCGGGAGGCACTTCATCCTGGCCGCCGTGCTGGAAGAGACGGTGGGCGACGCGATACTCGTCCGCCTGGACAGCGAATCGCAGCCCAGCCAGATCGAGGATCCTGTCCTGCCGGGGTTGTATCACGACGACAGCCGGTCTCTGCAGTCCGTGGATCCGGATCGGCGCGGCATCGAATTCTTCGACCTTGGGATCCTCGAGCCCGGGCCGTACCTCGTGGCCGCCGGCGGACTCTCGCCAACCTTCCTGTATGGCGCCCCGGGTGTCATCACGTCGAACCCGTATGTCTCAAGGTCCGACGTCGCCGCTCTCATCGTGACGGCGCCCTGACGCACGGCCTCCTGGCCTCCGCGGCGGGCGGGACGGCTCGGACCCGCGGATGGCGGGCATCATCGTGACCGCCGGCGACTTACGCCTCAGGTCCCCGGCCGAGTCGCATCGCTCGCCGCCTCGCACCTCAGGCGATCAACAGCCCCTCGTGCGCACCGTGACGACTGACCAGCACGGTCCCCGCCGTCTCTGAGGTACCGTCCGGGAAGTCGAGCACCGCGTCGCGGACCGGATAGAAGCCCGTCGGCGCCCGCTGCCACATCTCCCAGGCCGAGATGCCGGGTGGCCCGTAGCACGTCCCCTGCAACATCGCGACACCGAGGTCGATGCTCACCCGGAGGGGCAGCCGCGGTGCGTAGATGGGGGCCACGGGGCCGCCGGACGGCGGCACCACCATGATCACGTCCTTCGTCTCTACCTCGTGGACCCGCTCGCGTGTGATGAGGCGGACGACGTTCGCGGTCAGCAGGTCGGCGACGTCCTTGAAGGTGCCCTCGAGATGGCCGACGAGCCAGCCCTGCCCGGTGAGCAGGATGGACGGCTCCTTCGACCAGTCGAACCAGAGGACAGCCGGGGCCTGCTCCTCGGGCTCGACCACCCGGACCGTGGGGATGCCGTGCCACCGGCTGCCGGCGCCGAGCGTCTCGCCCTTCATCAGCAGCGAAAGCGGTCCCAGGCTCGCGCCCCGTTCCATGACCGTGTCGTAGAGGATGGCGCTCATGTTGCCGACCGTGCACTCCGCACCGATGCGGAGGTGCGACGACTTCATGACGCGATCCTCGAACAGGTGCGTCTGGATGATGGCCCCGCGGTTCAGCGCGGCATAGTCGCCGACTTCGACGAGGTCCCACTCGGAGAGGAGGGTCGACTCGATGTACGTGTGCTTGCCGATGCGGCAGCCGAAGAGTCGCAGGAACCACGCGACGAACGGCGTCCCGAGCAGGGGGGCCATGGCGGGCGCCGCCACCGACTCGTAGGCCCCGTTGACCATCTCGTTCCACCACACGTAGCGCGACCAGAGCGGCACGATGACCGGCGCGAAGCGGCCCATGACGAGCCACTTGAGACCGGCGCAGAGGAGTACTGCGACGGCACCGAGGACGAACGCGACGAGCGGCGCGACGGCCATCGCGGCCAGCGGGGAGAAAGCCGTCCACGCCGCGTACAGGATCAGGGAGCTGGGCACGAGCAGGGCCGCACCCATCGCCCCGGGGATGAGGATCCGCAGCGCGTCGATGACAGCCCGTTGCATATACAGGTCGCGGGTCGGTCGGTAGGTGACCCGTTCGTCGAAGTTGCCGGCCTTCTGCCTGTTCGGCAGCGGGAAGGCGGGGGAACCGAGCCACTCCGTGCCGCTGGCGACCGGAACGGTCCGGCGGGGCGGCGCTGACAGGACCCCGAGCAGGCAACGCTCGCCGATCGACGCGCCCGTGGGCAGGATGGCGCTGTTGCCGATGAAGGTGCGCCGGCCGACGTGGTTGACGCGCAGCTCGAATCGACCGCGGTACGTGCGCCGGCCACCGAGGATGCACCCGTCGGCGAAGAAGCTCTCGTCGGCCACGTCGAGCAGCTCGGGCGCGAAGCTCCAGATCGTGGACATCTCGGCCCGGGCACCGATGCGGGCGCCGAGCAGGCGCAGCCATGCCGGGAGGTAGAGCGTGGTGAAGACCGGCAGCATCGTGGCACGGGCCCCGCGCATGAGGGAGTCGGAGAGCCACTTGCGCAGGTAGAACCTGGTGTAGAGCGGATAGACCCCCGGCTCCGCTCGGGCGAGCAGGAGGCGCTTCACGAGGGCGATCCAGAGACAGTTGACGATGACCCCGGTAGGAACCAAAACGAGCAGCGCCTCCGCGCCGAGGGCAAGCGAACCGTAGATGACCGCGGCCAGGATGACGGCCAGGAAGACCAGCGCCGGCAGGGCCAGGACGATGGCCAGCAGGTCCGCCGCGAGGACCTGGACGACCGTGTAGAGCGCAAGGCGCAGCGGGCCGCCGAGGTCCACGCGCGGGCCTTCCGGCAGCAGCACGTCCGCGGCGCGCGGCGGCGACCCCGCGAGTTGCTGCCCGACCGGCACGAGAGAGCCATCCGGCAGCATCGACTGGTCGTCGAGACGCGCTTCGTCCTCCATGCGCACGTCGAGCCCGATGGCCACGTGCGTGCCCAAGAAGCACCGCGAACCGATGTCGACCCGGCCCAGGCGCAGCATCCCGCCCTCGACGCGCACACCAAGCAGCTGCGTGTCCGGCCCGATCGTCGTTTCGTCGCCGATCGAGACCAGATCCCAGGCCGAGACCTCGGCGGTCTCGATCGAGCAGCGGCCGCCGACGCGGGCGCCCATGAGGCGGTAATAAACGGCCATCATCGGCGTCCCCGCCAGCAGGCCAGCGCCGCTCAGCGCGGTCAGGCGGCCGACCAGCCACCAGCGGAAGTAGTACCCGCCCCAGAGCGGATGCTCGCCGGGCTGGTAGCGGCCGATGAGCAGCCACTTCGCCACGATGCCGACGGTCAGCAGGGCGGGCCAGATGCCCAGCATGAGCAGCAGGCCGACGGCGAGGCCGGCACCCAGCTCGAGTGTGCCGCGGATCACGGCGATCTCGACGAGCAGCATGCCGAAGGCGGGCAGCGTGGCGACGCCGTAGAGCAGGTAGAGCGAGACGGCCTGGAGCGCCGCGGTGCGCCGGCGGGTGGAGGCGGGCACGCTCTCGAAGGCCGCGCGACTGGTCGGCTCCGGGGCGGGTGCGGCCACCGCCTCCCGGGCACCACCGGATCGCCGCTCGAGCGCCGCGGCAAGGCGGCGGACCGTCGGGTGCTGGTAGACGTCGCGGACGGCCAAGTCCGTTCCGGTGGCCTCCCGGACGAGCGTGGCGGCCTTCGCCGCGAGCAGCGAGTGACCCCCGAGGTCGAGGAAGAAGTCCTGATCGGTCGAGACCTCGTCCATCTGGAAGAGCCGGGCCCAGGTCGACGCGATGGTGGCCTCGAGCGGGGACGCGGGCAGGACGATGGTGCGCTCGGCGCTGACCAGGGCCGACACGGGCGGGGGCAGTCGGCCCCGATCCACCTTGCCGCTCGTGAGCAGGGGCAGCTCGTCCAGGATGTCGAGGAAGGTCGGCACCATGTAGTCGGGGAGCTTCGTGCGCAGGCGTTCCAGCAGCCGTTCGTTGTCCAGGTCGCGGCGCGGATCCTGGAGCACGACGTAGGCGGCCAGCGTCGGCACACCGTTCCGATCGAACGTGCTCGCCGCGGCGGCGGCGACCTGCTCGTCCTCCCGCAGCACCGACTCGATCTCGGCCAGCTCGACCCGGTAGCCGCGGATCTTCACCTGGCCATCCAGCCGGCCGTGGAACTCGAGCTCGCCGGTACCGTTCCATCGGGCGAGGTCGCCGCTGCGGTAGAGGCGCATCGAGGCGCCCGGCTCGACCTGCTCCGAGACCACGAAGCGCTGGGCGGTCAGCTCGGGCTGCTTCAGGTAGCCGCGCGCGAGGCCGGGCCCGCCCACGTGCAGCTCGCCCATGGCACCTGCCGCGACGGGCCGGCCGGCCTCGTCGAGGATGTACACGCGATAGCCGGGGATCGGCCGGCCGATGGTCACCTCCGCGCCGGCGTGGCAGTCGGCGGACGTCGTATTGACCGTCGCCTCGGTCGGGCCATAGACGTTGAGCATGCGGCGGCCGGGCAGCGCCCAGCGATCGACCAGCTCTGGCGGGCAGACCTCACCGCTGACGACGAGCTGGGTCAGCGCGGGGACGTCCCTGGCCATCGTCGAGAGCATCGTCGGCACGGTGGAGAAGTAGGTGACGCGCGCGGCGGCAAGGAAGTCCGCCAGGTCGTTGCCGAACTTCGGCGTGCTGACGTCCCCGACGACGAGCGCGGCGCCGTTCGAGAAGGCCATCCAGATCTCCTCGACCGACCCGTCGAAGCTCAGCGAGAAGCCCTGGAAGATGCGGTCGGCGGGGGTCGTGGAGCAGACCCGGTTGAAGGCCAGCACGAAGGCGTGGGCGTTGCGGTGCTCCGTCATGATGCCCTTCGGACGGCCCGTCGTGCCCGAGGTGTAGATCACGTAACAGAGGTCGTCCGGCGCCAGGTCCGTCTCGGCCCGTGTCAGGCGCTCCGACGGCTGACGGTCGATCTCCTCCCGCCACTCCTCGAGCACCAGCGCGCGGTCCGGGGCGGCCTCGATGGCGCGGGCCGCGAGGGCGGGCTCGGTGAGCAGCAGCGCCAGCTCCGCCTCCTCGGCCACGAAGCGGATGCGGTCGACCGGGTAGACCGGGTCGATGGGCACGTAGCCGGCGCCGGCCTTGAGACAGGCCAGGATGGCCACGATCGGTCGCGCCGACCGCTCGAAGTAGAGACCCACCAGGGCGCCCTTCCCGATGCCCTGGCTGCGCAGGAAGCGCGCCAGGCGGTTCGCCTCGCCCTCGAGCTGCTCATACGTCAGCGACTCATCGCCCTCGACGAGCGCGATCGCAGCAGGATTACGGTCGACCCACGCCTCGAACAGATCGTGCACGCATCCGTCGGGGGCGTCCGCACCGTCCACGGCAGCCACGCGCGCCGCAGCGGTCACGCCCACGTGAGGCTCACCTCGCCGCCGGATCCAGAACGCATCTCCGCGGCGCCGGAGACGTGCGATGGGACCGCCGGCTCGATGATCAGGCGCACCGACACCGGCCCGGGGAGGGGTCGTGCGACGGCCAGGCCCACGCAGAACCGGCCGCCCGCGACGGTCACCTCGAACGCGTCGAGGTACAGGTCGGATCGCCGCTCGAGCGCCGCTACGTCGACGTCGACCAGATCGAGGTCCACGCCGCGCCCGACGAGCTTCGCGTACGCCTCCTTCATGGTCCACAGGCGCAGCGTCCGGCGCGATCGTCCGGCGACCGGGAGGGCCTCGATGGTCGCGCGCTCGGACGCCGAGAGCGCTACGGCGATGGCCCCGGGCTCGAGTGCCACCACGGGCTCGATGTCGATGCCCACCAGCGCTCGGGCGAGGGCGATCGCGGCGGCAGACCCGCCGTGAGCCAGCCCGAACTCGATGCCCGTCGTGTCGTCTTCGAGGCGCGGCTTGCCCGCGGCGCCGTAGGCGAACCTGATCTCCCGCGGCGACCATCCCGTGGCGCGGGCGAGGGCGGTTCGGAGGAGCGCGCGGCCGACGACGAAGCGCGCCCGATCCGGGGCGCGACGGAGCCGCCGGCAGCGCTCGAGGTCGTCATCGTCGAGCAGCGCAAGGAGGGGCGGCGGCAGGGCGGCGCCTGCCGGCACCGGTGCGATCCACACGTCGACGCGGCCAGGCGCCGTCGGGCGCCTCACATCCGCTGCGTCGTCGAGAAGCCGGCGATCCATGCCACCAACCTTGGCTTCGAACCGGGCCTCGCCTCCCTGGGAGCAAGGAGGCGTGCCACCGTCGCGGATCGGAACGCGATGCGGAGGCAGGATGGTACATCGCCCGAGGGTCATGGCCCACGGGTATCCGCGAGCAGGCCGACCGCGCCGCTCGCGCTGACCCCCTCGGCCCGGACCTCAGCGCCCGGAGGCCTCCACGTCATGGTCGGCGAAGTGGGGGCGCCACGGCCCGGACTCCGTGATGAACGGCTGCGTGACGGCCCGTTCGGCCTGCACGACGTGCATCAGGTCGTGCGCCGCCCACTCGTTGAGTTGCTGGCGCAGCGTGACGACGCCCAGCTCGCTGTGGCGGGCGGTGCGATCGATATCCGCCTCGGTCACGGTGGCCAGCAGCGCGAGGCAGTCGGCCCGCATGGCGGCGAGGCGCTCGGCCAGCGCCAGGGGATCGGTGCCGGGGGTGACCGGCTTCCCCTGGGCGACGGGGTCGTAGCTGGCCAGGACGGGCTCGCCAGCCTGGATGGCCCGCACTCGGGCAGCGAAGACGGCCGCCTCCGTGTCGGCGGAGTGGCCGAGGCACTGGAGAGCGGACCACTCGCCCGGCGCCGGGGTGCGAGCCAGGAGGTCGCGATCCAGCGTCGCCAGGGCGCTCCATCGCTGCCCATCGATACGGAGGACCGCGATGATGTCGCGCAGGAGCTCGTTCATGCCGATCCCTCCGATGCCCGCCGCCGTGCCAGCCGTGCCCGCAGAAGCGCCCGGACGTCCGGCCACTCGTCGTCGGTGATGCTGTACCAGGCCGAGTCGCGTCGCTCGCCGCCGCGCACCAGCATGTGCTTGCGGAAGACCCCTTCGAACGTCGCACCGACGCCCAGCAGGGCTCGCCGCGAGGCGGCATTCTGCGCGTCGGTCTTGAACTCGACCCTGCGGCAGCCGAGGCGCTCGAAGGCGTGCTCCAACATCAGCAGCTTGGCTTCCGTGTTCACCGCGCTGCGCTGCCAGGCCGGCGAGATCCACGTCCAGCCGATCTCGAGACGTGCGTGCTCGAGGGCGATGGCGAGGTAGCGGCTGCTGCCCACGACGCGCCCGCCGGCGCGCTCGACGGTCACGAACGGGAACGCCGTGCCGGCGTCGCGGTCCGCCAGGGCGGCGACGACGAGGGCACGCATGTCGTCCGCCGCACGGACGCGCACCGGCATCCAGGTCCAGATGGCCGGCTCCAGCCCGACGGCTGCGAGCCCGGGCAGGTGGTCCATCGACATCGGCTCGAGGCGGACGTGGTCGCCCTCGAGAATCACCGGCTCGACACGGGAAGGGCGCGCGATCATGGCTGGAGGATACGGGAGGCCGGGTCGCTAAGCCGCCGATAAGCGACGCTGACGAGACTGCGACCGTGCCCGACCACCGCCCCGCCATCGTCCCCACCGCCGAGGGGCGCCCTATGGCGCCCGGCGCGGCCATGCCTGCCGTCCCACGTCGCATTGACGCGGCTCTTGCCTCGTCCCTATCCTTCGCGGCACCTCCGACGAGGCCGGCGCCGATCGCGGTCGGTCCGGGCCATCCCCAGCCGCGAAGCATTGCGGACGACGTGGACACCACCCACGAATTCGAACCGGTCTCGCGCGCCAAGGTGACTCCGACGCCGGTGCGTCCGGAGACCCTTCATCGCGCGCGGCTCCTGGACTGGCTGACGGGTCACGCCCGGCACCGTCTCGTGCTCGTCATCGCGGATGCCGGCTACGGCAAGTCAACGCTGATGGCCGACTTCGCGCAGCAGTCGCCGGTCCGGAGCCTGTGGCTGAAGCTCGAGCACACGGACGGCGACTGGGTCACCTTCGTCAACTACCTGGTCGCCGCCTACCGCGAGGCGGTGCCCTCGTTCGGCCGGGTGACGGCGGAGCTCCTGGCGGCGACGGCGACCGTCCGCCCATCGCGCGAAGTCGTCGTCGGCACGTTCATGTCGGAGCTGGCCAGGCTCACGGGCGAGCCCATGCGGCTCATCCTCGACGACTACCACCTGGTCGACGAGGCCCCGGACGTCCAGCTCATCATGGAGCGGTTGCTGCGCGACGCACCCGCGGCGCTGACCTGCGTGATCCTCACGCGCCGTCGGCCGAACCTCCCCACCGGCCGCCTCGGCGCCCTCGGCGAGGTCGCCGAACTCGGCACGGACGCGCTCCGATTCGACCGCGACGAGATCGGCCGACTCTTCGCCGAGTCCTATGCTCAGCCGCTCGAGGACGACGTGCTGGACAAGGTCGAGCGACGGACGCTCGGCTGGGCGGCCTGTCTGCAGTTGCTGCGCTCGACGCTGCGCGGTCGCTCCCGCATCGAGGTCCGCGACTTCGTGGAGCAACTCTCCGGTGCGACGGGGCCCCTCTACGACTTCCTTGCGGAGGAGGTGCTCCGCGAGGCGACCCCGGAGATGCGGCGCTTCCTCGTCGGCACCTCCCTGCTGGAGCGCATCGTGCCCGCGCATGCCGCCGCCATCTTCGCCTCCGATGACCCGCCGCCGACCGCGGACGACCTTCGACTCCGGATCCACGAGGCCTACGAAACGGGTCTCATCGCGCGGGGAGATCCGGCCGCCGGCAGCTTCCGGTTCCACCCGCTGCTTCGAGATTTCCTCTCGCGCCAGCTGACCCTCGACGCATCCGCCACCGACATAAGCGACATGCACGTGCGCATCGCGCGCGCGGCTGAACGCGATGCGTGGCTCACGGCCTGCCACCACTACCTCGCCGCGGGGCTGGATGACGACGCCGCCCGCGTCCTCGTTCGATCCGTCCTGGTCGCCGTCGGGACCGGCACCTGGGGCGCCGCCGCCGAGATCGTGTCCCAGCTCTCCGACCAACGCCGCGAACCCGAGATCGAGGTGATACTGGCCCTGAAGGACCTCGATGACGGTCGGGTGGCCGAGGCACTCGATCGACTGGACTCCGTCATAGAGGCCCCCACCAACCCTGGCGCGCGGGCCATGCTCCGGTATGGACGGTTCCACGCCAATTGGCTATCGGACAATCTCGTGGACGCCGTCGGCGCTCTGAGAGAGCTCCGGACCGACCCCGAGACGCCGGATGTCGTCCGCGATGTTGCCGAGTCGCACCTCATGCTGTTCGTCGGCGACCCTGTCGACCTCGGCAAGGCGGCTCGGGTACTAGACAAGACGGCGTTGACCCAAGCCAGCGACGGGCTTCACTTCTTCGCAGGCATAACTCGACACAATGCCATGGCCGTTGCACTCGCCCGCGGCCGACCCCGCGACGCAGTGGCACTCGGAAACCAAGCCCTGCTCCACCTCAGCCAGGCCGGATCAGCGCCTCTGGGTGTGCACGCGACGCACGCCGTGCTGGCCCACTGCTACGGCGAACTGGGACTGCTGAAGGAGGCGGGCGAGTCGATAGAGAGTGCGCTGGAAGGGAGATCTGATGACCTCGACGCGTACGCTGAGGCTGCGTACTACCTCGCGGTCGTTGGGTCAGTCGGGAGGGCAGAGTCGGCCTGCCGTCGAGGCGAAGAGCTTGAGCGAACGGTGCCATCTGACCGGATGCAGAGGACCGCGTTGGCTATGGGTCGAGCCCGCATGAGACTCGCTTCTGGGCGGCCTCTCGTTGCCGAGGCAGAACTTGGTGCCCTTGAGCCAGCTGGTATCGCCGCGAGGACCACCGTCCTCTTTCTTCGAGCCCTGTGCGCCATTTCGGTTGGGCAGAACCACGTTGCCATCGCACTCGCCGCCGCAGGCCTGCATTCCTCACGGAATGAGGGTTCGAACCGGTGGGGCACACGACTGGGGATCGTCCATGCAGCCGGCGCCATGGACGGCCGTGACCTGACCAGGGCCATTACTGAGGCGGCCGGAGGTGGACTCCTGAGTCTCGCTGATTGTGCAGAGGCGATCGTCGCCGGACTCCATCTCCTCAACCCAGTACCCGACGAGGTGCACCGTTCAATAGACACGTTCCCGGGCGCCTGGCTTCCCTTGTTGCGCCGTTCACTCGGGCACGGCCTGACGGCCGAGGGGATCGCCGCCGCGAAGCTGCTCGACGAGCACGGTGAACTCCAAGACGTACCTCGCTTGCGGGCGTACGAGAAGGCCTACCTCATGGGAAACCGAACTCAGGGTCTGGGGAAGAAGTTGTCTCGAACGACGGCCCCGCACCTTCGGGTTCACGATCTTGGCCCGGGTTCCTTCGAGGTCGGCGAACGTCGAGTGAAGCTCACGTCCATCCGGCGCCGAGCCGCGACTGTCCTTGGCTACCTACTGACTCGACCAAGAGCTACCGCCACGCGCGAGCAAGTCCTAGACGCCATGTGGCCCGACCTCGGGCCAGACGCGGCATTAAACAGCCTGAACCAGACTCTCTACTACCTGCGTCGAGACATTGACAGTGGGTATGACGATGACCAGTCAGTCAACTACGTCCGACTCGAGGGTGAGCTGATCTGGCTCGACCTTGAAGTCGCGGCCTACGACAGTGCCGATTTCGCCGCGACTGCGAACGCGCTCCTTTCCAGCGGAATGCATCAGCCGGACCGCATCGTCAAGGCAGTTCGCCTATATGCGGGACGCTTCCTTCCGGAGTTCGAGTACGAGGAGTGGGCCATTGGATGGCGTGAGCGGCTCCACGGATCGTTCCTGCATCTCGTCAACATGGCGCAGCTTGAGTTGGTGCGGATGCATCGCAACTCTGAAGCTATCGATGTGACGCAGTTCGCCCTGTCAACGGACGCGACAAACCCCGCCCTTGAGCGCGCGCTCGTCTGGCTCTACTCAAGTGTCGGCGCCTCGACCGCTGCTGCCGAGCAGTACCGACATTATGCAAGCGTCTTCCGCGCCGAGCTCGGGGCAGATCCACCTTCAATGGTGGAGTTGCTCTCCGCCCCGCTTCTGGGTGCGGACGGATAGACGTCCAGGAAGCCCGCCTCGACCCTCGGATACGCATGGCTGCTTATTGACCCAGGTCCGGCGCGATTCATATGGTGCCGCCACGGACTAGTACGAAAGTACCGGCCGGATTCATTCAAACGCTCGGACGCGACGACGCTTCGCCTGAAATGGGCACTTAGGGCGAGGCTGAGCGAGCAGTGCAACCGACCGACGAAACGTCAGGTCGGTCTTCGCGCTTGGCGCGGAGCCGCAGGAGGGAATGAGCGTGGCGCCCAACTTGAACGGCAAGGGCTGGTAGCAGCACCATGCGCAGTCGGATCTGGCGAGTTGCGTCTCTGCTTGG
>Ga0315281_10009624_pt1 | contig 13396 bp, 8 predicted proteins | sample YL17G07_0_MG_FD_204540 | JGI IMG/M metagenome (GOLD analysis project Ga0315281, IMG submission 204540) | Sediment microbial communities from Yellowstone Lake, YNP, Wyoming, USA - YL17G07_0 | ecosystem: Environmental > Aquatic > Freshwater > Lake > Sediment | place: USA: Wyoming | collected... | reverse complement strand
GCGCGAGCTCGCCGGTCCTGAGGTCGTCGCGCAGGCGGACGACCTGGTGCCACGGGATCCATGACGGCTTGCTCATCGCACTACTCCTGTTCGCCTGATCCGGCTGCGCCAAGGCCCACTTCGCGGAGCGTCGCGGGCGCCTGGCCTCTGGCCTGGAGATGATTCGAGATGCGCTCGAGAACAGAGCGTTCCTCGCTGCCTTCTTCGGCGAGCTCGATGAGCGCCTGCAGCACATGCCGGAACGTATCGCTTCGACGAACGCCCTGCTCGTCGATGTAGGCGTTCACTCTGTGCACGTCGCCGTCGACCCACAAGTGCATCAGGTGATGGACCAAGTCGACAATCGGAACGGCCGACAACCCATTCGCAGGCGCGGCTCCAAATCCGGCGCGCCGCCGCTGCTTCCACGGCCGCAGCTTGAACGTGCTGCCCGAGCCTTCGTTCACATCACCTTCCGCGTCAGCGTCGCCTTCCTCCGGCTCCCCATCCTCGTCAGCCACCACGCCGCCGGTTCGGAGAAGGATGCCGTAGCGATTGGCGAGATCGCTTTCCGACAAATTGCACGACAGGGCATACAGGATGCACGCGCCGGCTGGCGCGTCGTTCATCCCGAAGTCGTGACGATGGAGCAGGTAGTAGGTTGTCACATCGTCCAATCCGGCGACGCCTTCGAGCGGAGCGTCGCTTGCCGAGGCCGCGGGTGTGCGCGTCAGCTCACCGAGGACGCGGCCGACGACGAATTCGACAACCAGGCGGCGAACAGCGCGCAGAAACTCCGACACCGACATCGTCTCGCCTGGGTCGTTGGCTTTCTTGACGATTGGATGCTTACTGTAGGCTTCGAGCGCGGGTCCAGTTGCAGCCCAGATAAAGTTTGGGCCTCTTATGTCGGCCTCCCAGAACTCACGGAGGTTCTCGGCGATGTTCTGACGCATCTCTGCCAGAACCAAGTTGTCCCATCCAGGTTTTGCGCTGTCCGGCCGTTTACGGCACGTCAACCAGATAGAAGAGGCCAGGGCTGCGGATCCAGTCGCCCGCATTCGACCACTGCGCTCTGTCTGAATCGGCCAGCTACCATCCACGACAAACCCGGACCGTATGATCGATGAAACAAGGGTCTCCCACGCCTCCGGCTGCTTGTTGGCAAAGACGACGACCATGCGACCGGCGGGAATCAAGGACCGCCGGCAAATCGTAAACACCTGTGCCATTCCATCTTCATACACTTGCTTCGACCGCTCGGCGTCGTTCTGATGTCGACTCGGGTCGTCGATCAGTTCGCCGTCCCCAGACTCATGGTTCCACTTTGGCGTTAGTGGACTTTGCAAGGCCGTATCAATGTCCGGCGAAAGATTCCAGAGCGTCCGTCGTGCCCAAACGTAAAAAAAATCCATCAGATCTGAATACGGGATTGCGCCGTAATAGGGCGGATCAGTAACCACAATGTCGAAATAGCCATCAGATCCGTAGTTCCCGCCGGGGATCATGGCGGACTGACCGAGCACATGGCTGGGCGATGCTCCATTCGCGGCACTCGAAAGGTGTTCGCACACGGACGACACCCACTCGACCTCTCCCAGGTAGCCTCCACTGGCGTCCCCAAGTGGACAGGACTCAGCGAAGTCCCAGAGAATCGGTAGCGCGAATCGAGCGAAGGTCTGTTCGATCTTTCCCGCCGGCATGTTCCAGATACAGTTCATGCTGGCCCGATTTGCGACACGATCGACCGCAAGTGCCAGGTATGCGCTGACGACTTCTGTCCAGGCTGGCGGATAGGCCGCCGGCGCCATTCCCCTGACAGTTCGTGAGCACTTGACGAAAGTACCCAGAGTGAGCAACTGGCGGTTCGTGAACAGATCACGCCATCTCGTCATCCCATACAGATGAACGGTAAACGGTGATCCGCCCCCTTGTCGGCTTCCGCCGGCTGACACAGGTTCATTCGGCATTCCAAATGGCACATCTGCAAACACGGATTGCAGCGTGTCCTCAGACACGGTGCTGCGCTCTGCCTCGAGATGGGTGGGGCGCCGATACTCCTTACCAACAGATCCGTCAATGACCACCGCCGTGATCGTGGCACTCATGCGACCCGCACTCGCTTCAGCGCGGACATCTTCGCTTTCCATCGCCACTGTGCCCGGCTTTCCGCAACACGGACACCACGCGCCCGCGCGGCTCATCGTCCCTTGACCGATCCCTCTGTCGTTCTCCCGCCGTTGAGCGTTGTTGCCGCCAGAGGTCGGAACGTCAGATTCGATCGCGAACTCTACGCTGCTCTTGTCAGCGTTGGCCTTCAGGCGGAGCAGTACCCGCTTCGCTTCCTTTTTCGCGAGCCAACAAGTCTTCAAAAGCGGAATCGTCGCGCGGCAGTTCTTGCATTTCACTGTCCGCGCCCAGAGATAGGCGACTGTCGGCTTCGCCACCCACCGCGGATTGCGTCCGTTGGCCAGGTACTCTTGCGAGAACTCGGCGTTGAGTGCATCGACGTCGGCGGTTCCATCTTCGAGCAGCGGCACCAACGTCATCGGCCGAGCCTGATCGGGGTGGCGCGTGCGCCAATCGTCGACATCCTTCAGCGGTTGGAAGTCCGCGTACGTCGGGTAGTAGCGCGCCAACTCACGACGCGCTTCGCGAAGCACCCACCAACCCCACGCGCGCACGTGCCATGCGAGGTCGGCTTCGAGCGTGTGCTCCTCGATCGTCAGGTCGATTTCCTTGCCGGTCTTCGCATCCAGAAGTGAGTCCTGCCGAGACCGGCGCTGCCGGCCTTCGTCCAGCCCCATCTTCCGCAACTGGCTCCGAAGCGTCGTGCCCTTGAAGCCCTGCGCCTTGAAAAAGCTCTCCATGAACTCGGGGTCGGTGCGAACGAAGTCAGGGAGCGGGCGCCTTTGGCCGGCGAGCTTCTGCGGGTACTCGAGCGTGCACTTGAGGATGAACCACGCGACGGGATTGATATCGATGGCGGTAACTTCACATCCCAACCGCATCGCTTCAAGCGGGATGGCGCCACCGCCGGCAAACGGATCGAGAACACGAGGCGCGCGCCCACCGAATGCCTTGCGGATCTCCTGGCGGAAGAACTCGACGTCCGCCTTGTTCTCCGTCTCGCGGCCCCAATGGAGGATTCCGCCGACGGTTTTCTCGACGACTTTCTCCTCGCCCTTGGCGCCTGGCCCCTTCTTCTTTTCGATCTGCTTGATGACCTTGCCGCCGATGCGCTCGCACAGCTCGCGCCGCGCCTCCGGAGTCCCTGGATCAGGCAGGAGCGTCGCAATCAAGGCCGCTCGGCACGCAGCCAGCGGCCGCCGCGCCGGCCAGATGTGCAGCGTCGAGATGTGCCCGTGGCGCACGTTCTTCTCGTGCACCGAGTCGAGCGACGCCTGCTTCAGCGGGAACGCAACTTCAATCAGACGGCGGTCTGTCATTTGAGGAGAGATCCCTTAGCAGTTCTTCGAGCTCGCGGCGTAGAACGGGCAGGTCTCGAACGACAGTTTCCCAGACAATCCCGACATCCACGCCGAAGTACTCATGAACGAGCACGTGCCGAATGGCGCGAACGTCAGCCCAAGGCACAGCCGGCCTGAGTGCGGTGACCTCGTCGCCGAGGTGGGAAGCTGCCTCGCCGATCACCTCGAGGTTGCGAATGACAGCGTCCAATGTCTTCTGGTCCTGCCGGAACTGGTCGGCCGTGAAACCTGCCGAATGTGCCTCGATGCGTTGGATGGCCTCGAGCATGTCCTCAATCCGCAGTCTGATGTCTCTATGCGGCACGGATCGCCTCCGCCAGAATCCGATCGCGGAGCTGCGGTTTGAGAGCCGCGCGGGTCACAAGATCGACGGGGCGCCCGACGAGATCGCTTAAGACGCGCCTGAGGTGCAGAAACTCGAGCAGGCCCACCGGGCGCTCGAAATCGACAAGCAGATCCACGTCGCTGTGCTCACGGGCTTCATTTCGGGCGGCGGATCCAAAGACGAAGATTGCGCTGACGCCGAACGGCACCCATTGGGCCCGACTGGCTGACAGCTGCTCGATGAGATCATCTCGTGTCATCAGGTGCTCCGCTTGCATTGTGACGCATTCCCCAGGGACTGGATCGAAATCGCGCGACCCAGGCGTCGACATCCGCCTCGGGGAGCTTCAGCACGACCTGCCAGAATCGAAGCTGGCGCGCATCAAGCCCGTGACCGTCACGGCTCCGAACCCATGCAGCAAGGTCCACATCGAGCACCACGCTTCGCAACCAGGCGATGGCGTCGGTGCCGCCGCTTTGCAGCACGCGTCCGATCACAAGATCGCGATGGGTCGGCCAGCGGAGATCCTCAAGCCGGTGATCCCAGAACAGTGGTCGTAGGAATTCGGGGAGTGGAGACGCCGCCGACGTCGGGGCCCAGCCGGTTTCCCCAACCGCCAGAATGTCCCGCTGAGTGACAATGACGCCGCCCGACTTGGCGAGGAGCTTGGCGAACGGATCCTGAACACGAACCAATCGCGGGTGGGGCGTAGCGCAATCGAACACAACGTGGAGCCAATACTCGTCTCGAAGGTTGCAGGCACGGGCCCATTCATTGGCGGACACGTCGACGTCTCCTGTCCGCGCGCGCCCCTTCACCTCGACCGCCCGGCGATGACCGGCGGGATACACAGCCAGCAGGTCGAATCCGGGATAGTCGCTGAGCCCGGCGGCTCGCGCTTTCGGCGCGGTCGAAACATCCCGCACCATCGCGCCCGCGGCTTCCTCAAATGCGCGGGCGACCTGCATCGCGATCGTTTCCACGTGGGCGTCGTAGCGTTCGAGCTCGGCCGTCACCGACGACGGGACGACGAGCGCACGAGCCAGCAGCAAGATCTCACCAACGGCCAGTCCTTCCGGTTCCGCGTGGAGGGCAGCGACTGCCGCGGCTTTTCGCTGGTCGAGCGCTCGCTGGTGTTCCTTCACACGTTCCAGCGCGGTTCGGGCGGTCGCCTGTCCTTGCTGAGCCTTCTCCGTGAGGCTCCGTCTGGATGCCGCGAGTTCCGCTCCCTGGAAATCGAACCCTCGGGCCAGAAAGTTCTCGCGTTCTGACAGCGTTGAGCGGAGCTCGTCCTGTCGCTCCGCCAGTAGAAGCTCAGCAACATTGGTCCGAAGGAACTCGCCAGCGAGGAGCTCCAGTTCCGCTGCACGAGCGGCAAAGCTCACGTGCTCGGATGGGAACCGATCGCAGCCGCGCAGCAGGAGGAAGTGCTCGACTGGGCACAGCTCGAAGCGGCCCCGGTGATCGACCTTGAGAGCGACGAGGCGATTCTGAATCGATTCGCCCTGCCGATAGACAATCGAGAACTCTGCGACAAACACAAGGTAGGGGTCAGTCGTTGTTGGATCGATGAAGGGCGCACCTCGTCGCGCATCGACGCTGAAGCGTTCCAACGCCAGCGATCGCAGACGCTCGAACACCGGCTCGCCCGGATGCACAAAGACCGCATCGTCGCCTGTTGGGCGGTAGACCGTCAGCCTGGCATTGGCGTCCTGTGGATAGTCGTCGTTGTTCTCAAAGACTTCCCACAGCGGGTCCACTGCGCCGCGTTCGATCGGACGTAGCGAGAATAGCCCGTCAAGATCGCCGTCGAGGCGCAAGCCGAGCGCGGGCGCCGCGCCTTCGACGAAGTGCCGGACGTAGCCCGGAAGCAATCGGCGCAGGGCCTCCTGTTCAGTGGCGGCCCGCAGGCGCGGAAGCTCCTGCTTCACATCGCCACCATCGCCGAAGCGCGTGCGGTCCCGCTCGCTGATCGCGTCCACCTGTTCGCGCGTGAGCCGGCCTTCGAGACGCTTCGCCTGATCCGCCGCGTCATCCTCGAGGAGCGCGTCTGCGAGGTACGACGCAATCGAGACGTTCTCGAAGATGCGGCCGACGACGTCGAACACTTTGTCGGATTTCAGCTCGCGCCGAATGACCTCGAGCTTCCTGAGCAACGTGCCGATGACCAGGCCCTCTCGCGTGTTGTTGGCGATGAGATTGACGATGATCACCGGGTCGTGCTTCTGGCCGAATCGGTGAATGCGGCCCATGCGTTGTTCGAGCCGCGCCGGATTCCACGGTATGTCGTAGTTCACCATCAGCCAGCAGAATTGCAGATTGATGCCTTCGCCAGCCGCGTCCGTGGCCAGAAGATACTGAGCGCCGCTTTCATCGGTTGGGCGCCGAAAGCGGTCGACCTCGGCCTCTCGCTGTCGAAAGTCCATGCCGCCGTGAATCGTGGCAATCTTGTCGGTGAATCCCATCGCCTCGAGCTGGCGGCGGAGCCAGTCGAGCGTGTCCCGGTGCTCCGTGAAGACGATGAGCTTCTCGTCGCGGTACTCAGGCTTGAGCAGGAACTCACGGAGTGTCTGAAACTTCGACTCCTGACCCGACGCGAGGACGCCGCGCGCGAGCTCGAGCAGGCTCACCACTTCACGGCGTTCTTCCTCGAGTTCGACGAGCGATGTCGTCCTGATGAGTTGAACCAGTCGATCTTCATCGCGCTCATGGCCTTCGCGACCGTTGCTCGCGGCTTCCTCGTCGGCGGTGGAATCCTCGAAGGGGTCGAATAGTCGTTGCTGCCCACTTTGCAGTTCTTGCGGCGTCAGCCGGCCTTCTTTCACTCGCTCAATCACCTCGTCGAGCCGTTCGACGCGTCGCTCGAACGAGCGCATCATCGCGTAGGTGGAACTGGCCAGGCGGCGTTGAAACACGCTGAGCGCCAGTCGCGCCGCGGATTGGCTGAGGATGCCCGCCCGGTTGTAGAACGTCCGCATGTATGTGGTCGTCCGGTCGTACAGGTCCTGCTCGCTTGTCGGCCCAGACGCGAGGTCGAAACCCAGCGTGTCCGAGACTCGCTCAGGGTAGAGCGGCGTCCCGTCGAAGTAGACCATCTCCTCTTTGGTGCGCCGGATGAAGCGCTTCCGGCGTTCTTCAGGCGGAAACGCGCGGAACGCATCCTCGGTTGAAAGCACCTCGGGTTCGAGCAGCCGCCACAGCGCGTAGTAGGGGAAGTCCTTCCCCATGTGCGGCGTGGCGGTGAGGAGCAGTAGGTGACGAGCTGACCAGGGAAGAGCCCATCGAGGATCGGCCATCGCTGCACCGGCCAACGCTTCTCCGAGCATGTAGCGGTCGGTCTTGTCCACTGTCAGGTCTGCATCGCGGCTGGCCGCGAGCTTGTGCGCTTCATCGAAGATGACGAGGTCGTACGGCTCCACCTCGGGGCTCTGGAGCTTGGCGAACATCGATTCGCCGGCCATCGTGTCGACGCTGCAGATCACAGAGTTGCTATCGTTGCCGGCGAACGGGTTCGCCGGCCTTGCATCGGCGCCTCGCACGATCCGAAAGCGCAGGCCGAAGAGTCGTCGCAGCTCGCGCTCCCAGTTGCCCAAGAGTCCGGCCGGCGGAACGATGAGCACCCGGCGAATGAGGCGGCGCGCCTGCATCTCACGAATGTAGAGCCCCGCCATAATCGTCTTACCGGCACCGGCATCGTCGGCAAGGAGGAACCGCAAGCGCGGTTGGGTGAGCATGTGCTCGTACACCGCGATGCGCTGATGCGGCAGCGGTTCGATGCGGGACGTTTCGGTGGCGAAGGTCGGGCTCGCGATGTGACCGTAGGAGAGTCGTTCGACCTCGGCGATCAATCGGACGCGTTCGGGGTCTCCGAGGAAGTCCGGGGCGCCGATCGGCGGCTTGCCCGCGGCTCGTGCGGAACTCCCATTCGCTGGACCAGTTGCCGTCCGTTCGGCTTCGAAATCACGCAGTTGCTTGAAGAGCTGGCTGGGAGGCTTCGACTTTCCCCGCTCCCATCGGTTGACGGTAACGAACGATACGCCGAGGCGGGCTGCTAAGGCTGCCTGTGTCAGCCCGATACGACGCCGAGCCTCACGAATCTGAATTCCAGCATCCACGCAAGCGATCAGTACATAACAACAATAGATTAAGCAAATTTATGTTTTGTGGACGATATAACATATTGAATTCAGTCAATTATTGCCATTGTTTTGTTATGTCTCGATCCCAGGCCGGGTGAACAGCTTGGCACTCCGAAGGTTAAAATCGCGGATCAGGCGACGCCCGTCTCGAACAGCGCCGCCAGACGCGACCGGTCCTCGTCGGACAGGTCGATCATCGTCGAGGCCAGAGCCGCATCGAGGTGCGCGGCGTTCCGAGGACCGATGATCACCGCGTCGACACGCGGATGATGAAGCGCCCACGCAATCGCGAGCGCGCCCATCCCAACGCCACGCGCGCGCGCCTCGTCGGCGAGCGCCGCCAATCCCTGAAACACGTTGCCGCGCTCGAGATGTCGATACGGCTCCGGACGCAGGGTCATCCGCGAGCCTTCCGGATAGGTCCCCGTCTCCCTGTACTTGCCGGTCAGCCAGCCGCCCGCGAGCGGGCTGAAGGCGGTGAACCCCACGCCCTGGTCCGCGCAGAGCGGAAACATCTCATGCTCCGGCGTGCGATCGAGCAGGCTGAACGAGTTCTGCACCCAGTCGAAGCGGCACCAGCCGCTCTTGTCGCTGATCCAAAGCGCCCGCGCCAGTCGCCACGCCTCGATATTGCTCGCGCCGACGTAAATCACCTTGCCCATCCGCACCACATCGTCGAGCGCCTGAAGCGTCTCGTCGAGCGGCGTCTCGGGATCGGGCTCGTGAATGAGGTACATGTCGAGGCGGTCGGTCTGCAGCCGCGCGAGGGTCTCGTCCACCTGCTGCAGGATGTGCCGTCGCGAGAGCCCGCGATCGTTGGGCCCGGGCCCGACCGGATTGAATACTTTCGAGCTGAGCAGGAGTTGCTGCCGGACCGCCGGCCCCTTGGCCTTCAACCATCGGCCGATGTAGGTTTCGCTGCGGCCGCCGCCGTACGCATTCGCGGTGTCGAAGAAGTTGATCCCGGCGTCCAACGCCCGATCCATCAGATCGAACGCCTGCGCTTCGGTCTCGCCCATGCCGAAGAAGGCGGGCGACGAGCCGATGCCGCCGAAGTTGCCGCAGCCAAGCCCCAGGCGTGAAATCTTCAGACCGGTCGATCCCAATCGTCGATAGTCCATGGCCCGTAGAGCCTACCCGATGTAGCATGGCGCGCTCACGGAGGACCGACCATGCGAGCCTCAGTAGCCTTCAACCGGCAGACACGATGCTGAATCAAACCGCCACGCGGTCCACATCCCGCGGTCTCATCCGCATCCTCGGCGTCGGCTTCGGCCTCGCCGTCATCGTCGGCAGCACGCTCGGCGTCGGGATCCTGAGAACCCCCGGTCTCGTCGCCGGTCAGCTTCCGAACGCCACGGTGATTCTCGCAGTGTGGATCGCGGGCGGCCTCTATACGCTGGTCGGCGCCGTCTGCCTGGCCGAGTTGGGGACGATGCTGCCGGAGGCCGGCGGATATTACGTGTATGCGCGACGAGCCTTCGGCGACACGGTGGGCTTCGCCGTCGGATGGACCGACTGGATCACCTACTGCGCGGTTCTTGGATATGTGTCGATCGCGATCGGCGAGTTCGCGGCCCTGCTTCTGCCGTCGCTTGGCGGGCACGAGAAGGCGGTCGCGATCCTGACGCTGGCGGCGCTGGTCGCTCTGCAACTCGCCGGGCTGCGGGTCAGCAGCCGCTTCCAGGAAATCACGACGGTGGCGAAATTCGGTGCGTTCCTCACGGTCGTCCTCGCGGCGATGGCGTTCGCGCCCGGCATCCCGTCCGGCCCCGCGTCGGGGTTGCAGGCGCCGTCGTTCGCCGGCCTGATCGTCGCGCTCCAGTCCGTGGTGATCGCCTACGGAGGATGGCAGAGCGCGCTGTACTTTTCCGAGGAAGACACCGATCCCAACCGGAACCTTCCGCGGTCGATGATCGGCGGCGTCGCGGCCGTCATTGTCGTCTACTTGCTGGTGAACATCGCGCTGTTATCGGTGCTGCCGCTCGGCGACCTCGCGCGCTCCACGCTGCCAGCCGCGGACGCGGCGCAGCGTCTTCTCGGCGGCCGAGGCCGCGCGATCATCACGGTCCTGTCGATCGTGTCGCTGCCGCCGATGCTCAACGCGATCCTGATGATCGGGACGCGGATCCTGTTCGCGATCGGGCGGGACGGGCTCCTGTGGCGGCGAGCGGCCTCGGTGACCGCGCGTGGAACGCCGGCCTCCGCCATGCTGGCGACCACGGCGGTGGCGCTCGCGCTCATCGCCACCGGCACGTTTCAGCGGCTCGTGGCGATTGTCGCGTTTTTCCTGGCGGCCAACTACGTCGTCTGCTGCCTCGCGCTGGTCGTGCTGCGCCGGCGAGAGCCGGACCGCGCCCGACCGTTCCGCGCGTGGGGCTACCCGTGGTCTGCCGCCCTCGTGCTTGCCGGCGCCGCCGCCTTCCTGGTTGGCGCGGCTCTAGGCGATCCCGTCAACGCGGCGGGTGCGCTGGCGCTTCTCGCGCTGGGTTTCGTGGTCCGCGGCGGGTCGTCTGTGATGCGAGTGACGTGAGCCTGCGTGCATCCGCGGGATCGTGACGGCTCTTCACCGATCTGTTCATCAGTACCGGATGTGGCGCAGGGCTTCAGCCTTCGAGACCGCGGCATTCGCAGCGCTGAAGCGCTGCGCCACATCACAAGGGAGTCCCGAATCAGCGGAGACGCGCCACGAGATGACCAACTTCACCGCGAGCGGAACGTTTCCGCGGCGCCGCGCGCGGTGAAGTCGAGCGCACGTTCGCCGACACGGCCCGTCACGCGATACTGGCCGCCGAGCTGCAGAAAGTCGACCGGTGTGCCGGTCGTCGCTGCAGTCATCGGCATCGCGGTTCGAACCGTCCGATCCGCGGAAAACACCAGCGTGACGTCGATCGTCTGACCACCAGCGTGAATGGTGACCCGTTGCGGCGGACCGTCCGCATCGCCTGTTTCTTCGACCGTCACCGCGGTCGAAAAGCCGATTGGGCCTTTCGCGCCGAGAACGCCAAAAAATCCCGGCACGCGATCGGGATCCGCCACGTCGGGCGGCGGGAAGATCCGGCCGTAGATGATCGAGAGATCCTCGTGGGCCACCTGACCCCACTGCCACCGCACGCCCTTCCAGAACCCCCAGTTGTGATCGTGATAGCCGCCGGCGTTTCGAATGGCGATCGGCTCGCGTCCGATCGTGAGGTCGCCGCGAATGGTTCCCGACAGCACCGGCGCCGTATACCCGGTCACCCAGCCGCGCGCGCCGGTGATCGTCGCGGGCGGCAGCGATTGCCCAGGCGCCGCATCGAGGACCAGCGTGCCCGACGCACCTGGCAACGCCAACTCGATGCGGTAGCGCGAACCCTCGAGGCGCACGCGGCTGCCGGCGATGTCCAGATCCGGCGCGGTCGCCAGCACCCTCGCCGCGTCGACCTCCTCACCGGCCGAATAGGTCGTCGTCTTGCCGTCGCGGTCGAGCTGCAAACGCACTCCTGCTGCGCGTCGCCCTGCCGATGTCGCGGGGCCGACCATGAAGGTGAGATAGAAACGCAGCCGTCCGTCGGCCGTGCGTCCGTTGAAATACAGCCACTCGGCCCACGACGAGGCGAACTCCGGCGTATTCGGAATCGGATGGAAGCGGTCCATCGCTCGCAGCACGCTGGCGCTGTCCGGCTTCGCCCACGCGCGATCGGCGGGATCATCGATCCACGCGGATGCCGCCTCAACTTCGCGATCGCCGACCGATCGCTCGAGACTGGGAAGACCGCCGGTGACGGAGACGAGGGTCGTTCGACCGTCTTTCAGCAGGTACAGCGTCGCCCGCTTCGAGGGAGACGCGGTGACGGTCTGCGCCGCGAGGTCCGGCGATCCCAGGACGCTCGCGATCAGGAAGCGTGCGTTCTCCACCGCGCCGAAGCGTCCCGCGACCACGACGTGGCCGCCGCCCTCGAGCGCCGGCGAATGCGCTTGTTCGAGAATCACGTCGCCCACGCCCAACAGCGCCGCCATGACCGCGATCCCGAATCCGAAGCCGCACGCGAGCACCGCGGTGCGTACGGGGCGCGTCGCCAGCGATCGCAGCGCAAGCCGCAGGATCATGATGCGATCACGCGACCGCTCTTCATCGCCAGATGACGGCTCGCGTGTGCCGCGACCGCCGGATTGTGCGTGACGACCACGATCGCGGTACCGTCGGCGTGCACGCGGTCGAAGAGGTCGGCGACCTGAGCGCCCGTCTCCTCGTCCAGCTCGCCGGTCGGCTCGTCGGCCAGCAGCAGCGCCGGTCGATTCGCGAGCGCTCGTGCGATCGCCACGCGCTGCATCTCGCCGCCGGACAGCTGCGACGGTCTGTGGTCGCTGCGCCCGGTCAAGCCGACATACTCCAGCAGCTCGCGCGTCCGTGCGCGGCGGCCGGCTTTCGTCGCGCCTGCCTCCGCCTGCGGCAGCTCGATGTTCTCCCAGGCCGTGAGCATCGGCAGAAGGAAGAAGCGTTGGAAAACGAAACCGATCCGCGTCAACCGGATACGGCTCCGCTGGGATTCCGTGAGCGCACGGACGTCGCGGCCTTCGAAGACCAGCGATCCGGCGCTGGCCTGATCGACACATCCCAGCAGGTGCAGAAGGGTCGACTTGCCGCAACCCGACGGCCCCGTGATCGCGACGTAGTCTCCAGCTTCGACGCGAATGGACACGTCGCCGAGCGCCGTCACAACACCGGCGGGCATGGCGAACGTCCGCGTGAGGCCTCGCCCCTCGACGATCGCGTCGGTCGCGGTCGTCACGGGAACGGTCATGAGAGGATCTCGCGCCGCAACGTCGCGGCAATCGGCAGCCGCGCCGCCAGCCAGATCGGATACAGCGCGGCCAGGACGCCCGTGGCGCACAACAACGCGGCGTGCAGCACCACCGTCCTCGGCTCGAAGACGAAGAAGTGCAGGCGCGCGGGGACGCCAGGCATCTGGCGCAGGATGCGGTCGAGGACGATGGCGAGGAGACCGCCGACCGGCAGCGCCGCCACGCCACCGACGCCGACCAGCAGCGCCGACTCCCACAGCAGATTCGCCGCAATCCTTCGTCGTGGAAAGCCGAGGGCGCGAAGCGCCGCCACTTCCCCCAGCCGCTGGTTCACCGACATGGTCAGCAGCGTGGCGATCAGCAGAAACGCGAATGCCAGCGTCATCGACGACAGGACCGCGGAGATTTGCCGGAAGTAGCTGAACGCGTTCTGGTTGAACTGTTCGAGGACCTGGTCGTTCGAGAGGACGCGCAGATCCGGCCGCAGACGCGCGATTGCCACGGCCGCGGCGGGCCCAGCGCCTGGTCGCGACGCAACAAGCACCATCTGTGCCTGGCCATCGACCGGCGTGCCATGCGCGGCGGCGAACCCCTGCATCGTGGTCGCGACGGTGTAGTCGTCGGCCGCCTCGAATGCGAAGACGCCGATGCCGACGACCCGCGCGGTGACGGGAGGA
>Ga0315281_10009623_pt1 | contig 13396 bp, 8 predicted proteins | sample YL17G07_0_MG_FD_204540 | JGI IMG/M metagenome (GOLD analysis project Ga0315281, IMG submission 204540) | Sediment microbial communities from Yellowstone Lake, YNP, Wyoming, USA - YL17G07_0 | ecosystem: Environmental > Aquatic > Freshwater > Lake > Sediment | place: USA: Wyoming | collected... | reverse complement strand
ATTGCATGCCGGTCAGCGCGGGTTGCCGCCGCAGACGGCTCGTCGGCGGATTCGTAACGGAGTTTGAACGGCTCATTTTCATTTCGCATGTCAGCCTGTCCATCAATTCTTGGACAGGCTCCTAGGGGTTTAGTGTAATGTTTACGACCCGCGCGGCATTCTTCTCGAGCCGGAAGAGCGAATTGTCGTCGGCGCCGAACCAGCCGAGCCCATACGGCGTGTAATCAACCTGCGTGCCAAAGACGTTGATGACCCGCGAATACATCGGCCCTTCGCTCGTCACGTGTCCGTCGCACCAGGCGACGTTGACATGGCCGCTGTGCCGGAAATGGAGCGACGGACTGCACGAGTTCGAGAGGTCTACGGCGTCGAGTGGATAGTTCGGGTCGGGATGCGTGTCGAACAGCGTCGAGTCGTAACGCGCGGCATTCGTGTAGTAGTTCGGCATCACAAAAGAGTATTCAATGATTTTGCCGGAGTAGTTGCTGTCCGGCGCGGCCGTATCGGCGAAGAGGATCGTCTGGTCCGGCACGCGCACCTGGGCTCGCGACGCTGCGTACTCGGCGGCGATCTTGTCCTCGAACGTGCTCGGCGTGCTCACGGCGTTCGACCAGTAGATCGGCGTCTTGTATTCCTTGCCGCCGACGTACAACTGGTTCATGCCGTAGCCGCCGCAGCCGACCTCATAAGCGCCGGTCCCTTGCCAGTAGCTGGCGGCGAAGGTGGGGCACATCTTGATTTTCGCCTCGGTAGTGCCGGTCTTGAAGCCGAGGTACGGCGCGAGCTTGCTCAGGCTCGCGTCAAAGGGACCGTACACCGGCATCGGGTAGCCTGACGAGTAGTCGGTGCCGGTTTGCTGGCGGATGCCGTGCCAGCGCTCGAGGTTGCTCTTTTGGATGTCGCGGGCGGCGGAGAGGTAATACTCGCCGGAGTGGGTGCAGTACATGTCCATCGCCATGCAAAGCTGGCGCAGGTTACTCGTGCACGAGGCCTCGCGCGACCGTTCCCGCGCGGCGTAGAGCGCCGGCAGAAGCAGGGCGGCCAGGACTCCGATAATGGCGATGACGACCAGCAGTTCGATAAGTGTGAAGGCTCCGCCTTCACACTTCCTCACTGCCCTGCGCAACGGGCGAACTGCCCTGAGCCTGTCGAAGGGCATCTCGATCAGCGTGAACGCACCCACCCCAAACACCGACGCCCAACTGCACGACGACAACGCGCGACGACGAAGACCCTGACTGCTCACGTCCCTCTCCTTTCCATGGCGGACTCTCTTCGGAGGCCGCGGACGGGGTTACTTCATGGGGCGGAGGTCGAGGGATGGAGCGCGGGCAGGATGGAACAACAATGTGCCCCTCGTCCCGGACGCAGAGAGGAGCAATCGGTGTGGCCGCCCAGCCGCATCTTCATCAGCCCAGCCTCGGAGCCTTCATGAAGCGCGCACAGGCAGGTCTTCTGGCTCTCGGATCATCCTACTTGCCGCGCCTTCCCATCCGAGGATCGCCTCGAACAGTGGCCATGCGGCTTTCGTCCCCGATCACAGCGGCGGGACCGCGACGGAATTTCACCGTCTTCCCTTCACGCCCTCGCGGGCGCCTGTGAGCGTTGCAACAACTGACCGGATTATCGCATCGCCGGTCGAGCGTGTCAAGCGGGACGATTTGAAGATTATGGAAACTCCGAGTAGTATTTAAGGTCGGCGCCAGGGCGCACGCGGCATGGGAGTTCCGATGAAGACGACGCGCGAATGGACGCTCGAGCGCTACAGCACGCATCTGGGGCGCAGTCCAGAGATGACGGCGCACATCGGGCGGTCGCTGGAGCGGTGTTTTGCGGACTGGCTGCCGGCGGATCGGAATGCGCCGATTCTCGACGCCGGATGCGGCGAGGGGAACCTGCTGGCGTTCCTGCGAGCGAAGGGGTACGCGAACCTGAGCGGATTCGATCTTTCGCCCGAGTGCGTGCGGCTGTGTCGCGAGCGCGGGCTGGAGTTTGTCGAGGCGCACGATGCCGAGGAGGTCGCCCGGTTCGCGGGTCCGAAGGGCGGATGGGCGGTCATTTTCTGTCTCGACCTGCTGGAGCATATTCCGCGGGAGCGCGCGGCGGGTTTTCTGGCGGGGCTGCGCTCGCGGCTCGCCAAGGGCGGCTGCCTGGTTGTTCAAACCGTGAACATGTCGTACCTCGGCGCAAATTTCGTGCTCTATGGCGACCTGACGCACGAGGCCGGGTACACCGAGGCGAGCCTGGCGAGCCTCCTGTCGGTTGCCGGGTTCGCTCGTGTGGAGATCCGGCCGCATTGGTACGCCACAACCCGGCGCGGAAGGGCGCGCGAGGTCTACCTGCGGCTGCTTCATCGGGCGGTCTATTGGGTGGAAGGGCGCAGCGCGCCGAGGATCGCCTCGAAGAATCTGCTGGCCCGCGCGCGAATTTGAGTTCACCACGGAGAAAACGCGGAGAAAGAGTCAAGATTTTATAATCCTGGGGAAGTGTCTCCGTGTTAGAGACGGCCTCCATCGCCTATGCGAATTGGAATCCGCGTTCGGTGAACAGGCGCGTGCAGGCGTCCACGACCTCCGGGGCGTAGAGGATGCCTTTGTTCGCGGCGACCTCCGCCAGCGCCGCTTCGGCGCCGGGGGCCGGCCGGTACGGGCGGTGCGAGGACATGGCCTCGACGACGTCGGCGACGGCGATGATGCGCGCTTCGGGGATGATCTGGTCGCCAGTGGCGCCCAGCGGGTAGCCGGAGCCGTTCAGCCGCTCGTGGTGCTGCAGCGTGGCGAGGGGGACCGGCCAGAGGAAGTCTATCTCCTTGAGGATGTCGAAGCCGAACTGCGGATGCGTCTTGATGATGCCCATCTCGTATTCGCCGAGCTTGCCCGGCCGGGTCAGGATTTCCGTGGGCACGGCGATCTTGCCGATGTCGTGAAGGAAGCCGGCGATGCGTATCCCTTCGGTCTGCTGCTCGGAGAGACCCAGGAAGCCGGCGATGGCGCAGGCGAGTTGTGCGACGCGCCGCTCATGGCCGGCCGTGTACGGATCGCGCATCTCGAGAGCTGAAGAGATCGCCTTGATCGTCCCGTCCATCATCTTGTGCAGTTTCGCGGCGCTCTCGACCAATTGCTCCTGGGCCTTCTTCTGATCGGTGATGTCCTCGACGATCTCGATGAACCCCGTCGGCTCTCCGTTGGGACTGAAGGTGGGAAATGCCCGAATCCGGACGGGGTAGCTAATGCATTCGTCGCGCACGCCGGTCGCCAGGCTTTCGGCAGGACGCCGCGTTTTCATGGCGATCGTGCCCGGACAGTGCGGGCAGACGGTGTCGCGTTTCTCGAATTCCTTGTGGCAGCGCTTTCCGATGAGGCTGCTCGGGGACCTGTTGAAGAACTTGCCACAGGTGGCGTTAGTCATGAGGATGCGGTAATCGGCGCTGAGCAGGCTGACGTTGAGTTGGATATTCTCGACGAGCGCCCTGTAACGTTCCGTGCTCTCGATGAGCGTCGTTTCGTCGCGCGCGTGCTTGGCGCGCAGGCGAATCGCCCGGATGCCGTAGGCGAGGTCGCCGGCCATTTCCACCAGCAGCTTCACCTCGTCCGAGTCGAAGGCGTCGGAGTCCGCCGAATAGACGTTCATCGCCCCGATGGTCGCGCCGGCTTCAATCAGGGGCAGCGCGAACCATGCGGTGAACCCCTGTTCGGACGCGGCGGCGCGCAAGGGGTGCGAGGCGCGCGTCGTCAAGAGGTCCCGCACGAGGTACGGTTCCCCGGTGCGGATCGCGATGCCGGCCGGCGTTTGACCGGACCGGAGGTTGGCCCAGGTCGTCGAGGCGGAAGGGAGCAGGGCGTCTTCGGAACGGGCATGCGCCGCCATCAGAAGGGGCTTTCCCTCTTCAGTCCCGGCGATGCCGACCCAGACGAGCGGGTGCTCTCCGATTTCCGAAATGATGCGGCAGATTTCCTCCGCCAGCGCGGATTCCTCGACGGCGCCGACAAGAGCCCGATTGCACTCGCAGGCCATCCGCAAGCCGCGGTTGGCTCGGCAGAGCGCTTCCTCCGCGCTGCTGCGCTCGGCGGTGATGTTCATAATGACGACTGACCTATCCTGACGCCATGTATCCTGTTGCGACACTTCATTGATCCTTCCGCAAAGCGCGTGCCATCGCTGGCGCCGGGCTGCGATTCGAGCGGTTGAGCCGATGAATCCACTGTTTGAATACCCGGAGAAAACGCGAGCGGGGCGCAAGCGATCGGATTGCTCCAGTATTCGCCATAGAGTCTCTTCCAGCGCGACGGGAGAAGATTCCCTTATTGGACGACGGGCACGTGCTGGAGCGCGCGCGAAACGACCTTCTGCAGTTCGTCAATATTGAACGGCTTCGTGACGTAGTCATCCGCGCCGTTCAGGAGTGCTTTCACGGCGGTTTCGAGAGAGGCGCAGCCGGTGACCACGATCACTGGAAGGTCCGGGCGGACCGCCTTGAACCGGGCGACCAGGGTGAAGCCGTCGGCGCCGGGCGCCGCGAGGTCCGCCAGCGCCAGGTCGTACGCGCCGGCGGCGATTCGCGCGAACGCCTCGTCGGCGTGGTGCGCGGAGTCCGTCTTGTACCCGCACCGGGCGAGAAGGATTTCCAGGAACTCGCAGATTTTCGGTTCGCCGTCCACGACAAGGATGTGCGTCTCTTTCGCCATGGTTTCCCCTAATCTCAACAGCGAGACGGAAGCCAGACTACGAACTGCGTGAGCGGCGTGGCGTCGCTGGATGCGCTGATCTTTCCACCGTGGTTGCGGATTATGGCGTGCGCGATGGCGAGACTGAGTCCGTCATGCTGGCTGGCGCGCGTCGGCGCGAAGGGCTCGAACAGCCCCTTGAGCCGGTCCGCCGGGATCGTCGGCCCATCGTCCCGAAGGACGGCCTCGACGCCGTTCGCCGCCCGCCGCAGAATGATCTCCAGCGTGCAACCCTCGCTTAGGGCGGCTTCGCTGTGTTGCGCGAGCGCGTCGAGCGCTTGCCGCAATTGGTCTTCATCGCCGGCAACCGCGGGAAGGTTCGAGGCGATATCCGTTGCCACGCGCACGCCTCTCTTGCGGCAGCGGGCCGAGGAAACGCGCGCGAGTTCGGCCAGCAGCCATGCGGTGTCCACGCGTTCATTCCGGGGCGGCGCCTGCACGGCGAACGCCATAAGCTGGCTGGTCGTCTCTGCGATCCGGTCCGCTTCCCGCTTCATCAAGCCCAGCTTGTCGGCCAGGGCGAAGTTTGAGGCGTTGTCGTGTCCGAGCAGTTGCAGCCAACCGCTGACCACAGCGAGCGGGGTGTTGATTTTCGCTGCGACGCCGGCGGCGAATCGCGAGAAGTCCTCCGCACGCCTCGTCGCCCCGCCTTCCGCCTCGGCCGGCATACGGAATCCACGGGCATTCATCATGGCCACGTCCGGCACTTCCGCTCGGTAGTTCATCGGAAGACCTTTCGTACCTCGATGTCGCGCCCATCGTCGGCGCAGGCTATCCCGTACTCTCGCACTTTTTTGTGAATGGTCTTGTAGTCAATGTGCAGGAGCCGCGCGGCCTGCGCCTTGTTGCCCTGGGTTTCCTTCAGGACGCGGTTGAGGATGTCGCGTTCGACCTGCATGACGACGCGCTGCACGGTCTCCTTGAGCGGCGCGCCCGGGTCGAAGTCCCAATGCGGCTCCGGGCAGGCGGCAGCCGCGGCCGGCTCGTCGAGAATGGCCAGGTGTTGCACCTCGATGGCGGTTTCGGCGAGGAGCACGGCGCCGCGGATCACATTGCGCAATTCGCGGACGTTGCCGGGCCACGGATAGCACAGCAGGCGCCCAATCGCTCCGTCGGAGAGGCCGATGACCCGCTTGTTGAGTTCGAGGTTCGTCATGTGAATGAAGCGATTCGCAAGGTAGAGGATGTCCTCCGGGCGCTCGCGCAGCGTCGGGACCTTAATGGAAAACTCGTCCAGCCGATGATATAGATCGCGGCGGAACTTGCCGCTCTGCACCAGCAGGAGCAGGGGTTCGTTGGTGGCCGCGATGACACGCAGGTCCACTTTCCGGGGCTGCGTTCCGCCGACGGCGCAGATTTCCTTCTCCTGCAGCAGGCGGAGCAGTTTCGGTTGGACGGAGAGCGGCAGATTGGTGATTTCGTCGAGAAAGAGCGTGCCTTTGGCCGCGGTCTCGAACTTGCCCGAATGCTGCCTGTCTGCACCGGTAAAGGATCCCTTTTCGTGTCCGAAGAGCTCGCTCTCGATCAGCGTGGGGGAGATGGAACCGGTATCCACCGCCACAAAGGGGCCGCCGGATCGAGGGCTCAGCGAATGAATGGCCCTGGCCACGAGATCTTTGCCGGCGCCGGTTTCGCCGGACACGAGCACCGTAAAGTCCGTGGAGGCTACGAGTTCGGCCTGCCTGGCCAACTGGCAGATCGGAGTGCTCGAACCCATGGACTGGCGCAGCGGCACGGGACTGACTTGGGAGGATGGGAGCGACCGCTCGCCTTCGTCACACGTCAGGATTTCAGGCTCCCTTGCGTGAGGCATCATATGCCATCCATTCAAGCCGCGAGACTCATGCAAGTGCGGCGCGACAGCGATAATGCTAGCACCGTCGGCGCGAACAGGGAAGGGGGTGCGAAGCAAAGGGATTTTGACTGTGCACGTATTGCTTCAATTGCTTCGGTGGTTCTCATTGGGTGGCCGCGCGCCTGTGCTCGCAGAAGCGAAGGCCCGGCCGGTCGTGTTCGACCGGAGACTTTGCTCTGTTGCGGTCGGCATGCTAACATGTTGAGAGATCAGGGTTTCGCTCATAGACGATGCCCGGCGTAAGGCACGCGTTCGATGGCTTGCCAACGTGCTCAAAAGGAGGAGACGAACTTGGCCGATCAAACTATTCCTCCGACACGAAAGCGGCGGCTGATTGTTTGGATCGCGTTGCCGGTCTTGCTCTGTGGTTGCGTAGGAATTCTTACTTTTCTGAAGCTGCGCGCGCGGGACGTGCGGTACTACAACAGCGGGAAACTGTATCTCGAGAACGGGAATTCGGTTAAAGCGCTCCGCGAGTTCCGCGCGGCGGCGGCGCTCAACCCTAAGTTCCTGGAGGCGCGACTCGGCGTCGTGCAGGCGCTGATAGCGCGCAAAGAATTCGCCCAGGCGCTGTCGGAAGCGGATCTGGCGGTCAAGAATGGGTTGACGGAGAACGAGGTGTGGCTCCTGAAGGCCAAGGTCTATTTCGCGCGCGCCGACCACCGCCTGGCAGCGGCGGGCGAGATGCTCACCGCCACGATCTGCGAAGAGGCCATCGCCGCCGACGTGGACCCGGCGATCGAACTGGTGACGCGCTGTGCCGACAAAGCCAAGGACCCTTCCGCCGCCTATTCGCAACTGGGCGATATCTACGCGCAAAAAAGCCGCATCGCTGTGCGCGAATGGGAAATCCTCGTCAAGGAATACAACCAGGCGCGGGGGCTTCAGAGGAGCGAAGAGGCGACGGCGAAAGAGGCGGAAATCCGCGCGGCTCTCCCGAGAGTCCGTTCGGTCCAGAGCGGCGCGATTGCGGCGTATTCCGAGGCGGTTCGCAGGGACCCGGCCGCCGTTCACCCGAGAGTGGGTATCGCGCGCTATGCCGTCGAGGCGTATTTGCCCAGGACTCAGCAGGCCCGGGAAATCCTCGAACCGCTCATGAGCCGCAAGCCCGCCCCGACCGATGCGCTCGAGTTCACGGCCATCGCCGAATGGTATGCCGGCGACTATGACCGCGCGATCGAGCACGTCAACGCGCTGATCGAACAGCAGCCGGACAGCCTCGAAGACCTGCTGCTGAAAGCGAACATTCTCATCGAGGCGGAGCGCTGGTCTGAGGCCGCTGAAGTGGGGCGCAAGCTCATGTATCTCGATCCGAAAGGCGTCAAGGTCGGCCACGTCGTGGGCCGGATCCTGTTGCATGACGACCAGCCCAGCGAGGCGGTGAATCTGCTCCAGAATGTGTTCACCGACCCGCACATGAAGTGGCCGCAGGCGCACCTCATCCTGGCGGAAGCGCTCATGAAACTGGGCGACGTCCAGCAGGCCGTCAAGAACTACCGCCAGACCCTCGAGGACCTCGACAGCGTCTTTGCGTCCAACGTCCGGCAGCAAAACGAATTCCTGGAGACTCGGTACAAGGCCTGCCTCGCCCTGGGCGGCGCCACGAAAGAAGTCGGCCAGAAGACCGCCGTCGAGAATGCGGCGAAAGCGTTTGGGCTTTTCCCGGACCGCCCGGAAGCGTTCCAGCTTGCCCAGGCTCAGTACCAGGCGTCCGGCTTCGGGCCGGAGAAGATCGAGAATCTCGTACTGCTGCACGCGGAGGCGATGATCGCTCGCGGCCAGAACGATCTCGCCCTGAAATTCTTGCGGAAAGAATACCTCGTGTTCAAGACCGCGCCCGGAAAAGGCACGCGCCTCCGTCTCTTCATCGCCAGGATCCTCGCGCAAGAAGGCTCGACTTCGGAGGCCGTCGCCATCTACGAAGATCTCCGGAAGGCGTATCCAAACATCGGACTCTACGCGCACGAACTGGCGCAGTTGTACACGCAGATCAAGCAGGACAAGCAGGCCAGGGCGGTCTATGAGTCGGTGCTGGCTTCCGAGCCTCACGACATGAGTGCCATTTCAGGCCTCGTGGATGTCCTGATCCGCACGAACGATCTCAGCGGCGCCTACGCCCTCCTGGACCGCGTGTCCGGCGAGGCCGGCTCTGAGCAGGTCTGGGCCCTCATTCTGAACTTCTATCTGCGCGAGGGCCGGCTGGACGAGGCCGTCACGCTCGCAAAGTCGTACGTCGAGCGCAGCCCGTCCAACCCGGTGGCCCAAGTCGCGCTCGCAGAACTCCTGTGGAAGCGGGGCGACCTGAAAGAGGCGCGGTCGGCGTTCGACGCGGCGCTGAAACTTGCGCCGGATTTCCCGCTCGCCCAGCGGCGCGCCTACCTCGACCTCCAGGAGAACCACCCGTCCGATGCTGTGGCGCTTCTCCGGAAAGTCGTTGAAAAATCGCGGTCGGACGAAATGCGGACGTTCCTGGCCATCGCACTGCAGGCGGACGGCAAGGCCCAGGAAGCCGGCGACATCCTGAAAGAGATTTCCGGCAGCGCCCAGTCCGCATCGAGCCTCCTCGACCTGCCTCGCTGGTACTATGCGGTCCTGTGCGCGGGCGAGGCCGACCTTCAGGCCGCGGACGCCGCGAACGATCTGCTGGCCAAGAGCGACTTGGGATCGCCGGAAGAGCGCCAGCAGCTCTTGCAGAGCGTGGCCGCTGCGTCGGAGCCGGTGCGCCGCGAAGCCGCGGCGCGGCTGAACCTAGTGATATTGCTCAGTGCTCTGCCGTTTCCGGGCGCGGCGCTGCAGCAGGCGGAGATCGTCCGGAAGCTGCTCCCGGATGAGCCGCTCGCGGCCTGCTGGCAGGCCCAATTGCTCGACATCTCTGGACATTATGAGGCCGCGGTCGAGCAGTATCGCCAGATCATCGCCGCGCACCCGAAGTTCCTCAGGGCCAGGTCGCTTCTGGCGGAGAGCCACCAGCGCAACCACCATATCGAAAAGGCCGTCGAGGTCCTCGATGATTCCCTGACCGTGGCCAAGCCAGGCGATGCCGCCGCGATTCAACTGCTCCTGGGGAGAATCTATGAGGAACAAGGCCGCCTCGAACAGGCCATTGCCAGCTATCAAGCGGCCATGGCTCAGGACTCGTGCAAAGCCTATGCACTCAATAACCTCGCCTTGCTGTACGCCTTACGGCGGAACGACCTGGAATCCGCCATGCCGCTCGCCGAACAGGCCGAGAAGCTGGACCCCAGACATCCGGCTATCCAGGACACGTGCGGCTGGATCCTCTACCTGAGGGGGAAGTACGAAGAGGCAATGTTCAAACTCGTCAAAGCGAAGGCCGGACTGCCGAACCTGCCGACGGTCCGGTATCATCTGGGCAAGGCGCTCCTGAAGGTCGGCCGGCGCGACGAGGCCCGGGCGGAACTGGAGCAGGCGCTGGCCATTTCGAAGGACTTTCCTGAAGCGGCCGACGCCACATTGGTGCTCGACGGGCTGTGACTCGACTTGCCCTGTCCGCCCGGCGACGCCGGCGTGAGCGTCCCCGCTTACAGTGTGCGCATCCTGCCGTTGAGCAGCACCGCCTACACCCTGGCCTGCTTCAGCCTTCTCGCCGAGATGTCGAAAGAAATGGGCCGGCGCTGAAGCTCGCATTGAACCTGTTCTTGACACTGCCGCAGGGCCGCGTTAAGGTAGGGGCGTCGGGGTTTTTTGGACGCCGCTGCCGAGCGCTTTCCTCATGTCGTGCGCCGTACTCGGCGCACTCTCGGGTTAGTCGCGGCTGAGACGCAAGGGCAGATCGGGAGTTTTTTGGCGATGCCGAAGATGTCGCGGCGCGAGTTCCTCTTGCTGGCCGCCGGGGCAAGTGTGGCGGCGGCGGCGGAACGCGGCGGGAAGAATGCGGACCAGCTCATCCCGTACGTCGTCCCGCCTGAAGGAATCCGACCGGGCGCCTGGACCACTTACGCGACTACCTGCCGAGAATGTCCAGCCGGCTGCGGCATGCACGTGCGCGTGACCGAAGGCCGTCCGATCAAGGCCGAAGGCAATCCGGATCATCCGGTCAACCGGGGCGGACTCTGCGCGCGCGGGCAGTCGTGCGTGCAAGGGCTATATGATCCGGACCGGCTCCAGGGCGTATTGCATCGCGGGGCGAAGTCGTCCTGGGAGGCGGCGATTTCCGACATCGCCGGCCGGCTGAGCGCCGGCGGCAAAGTCGCCGTGCTCAGCGATCTTCAGACCGGGGCGCTGGCGGAAGTCATGGAACGGTTCGCAGCGGCGTTCGGAACGCAGCGCCCCCTTTTCTATGAACCGTTCGATTACGAGCCGCTCCGCATGGCGCACGACGCGCTCTTCGGCTTGCCGGTCATCCCGACTTACGACCTGGAATCCTGTGAGTTCATCATCAGTTTCGGCGCCGATTTCCTTGAGACGTGGATTTCGCCGGTCGAATACGCGCGGCAGTTCGCCCGGATGCACAGTTTCTGCGACGGAAAAATCGGCCGGATGGTCTACGTCGGGCCGCGACTCTCCATGACGGCCGCGAACGCGGATGATTTCCTGATGGCGCCGCCCGGAGCCGAGCATGATGTCGCGCTGGCGATGCTGCAAGTCATGCTGGACGAGGGGTGGGCGCAGGGCGACGTAGCGATGGTCCGGAAGATCGTGAGCGAATTTCCAAAGCCGCGCCTGCCGGACGGCGTGTCGGCCGAGCGCGCCCGGGAACTGGCGCGGACGTTCGCCCAGTCCGCGGACAGCGTGGCGCTGGCCGGGCCGGTCGGCGCGTCAGGCGCTCAGGCGACGGCAACGGCCTGCGCCGCGGCGCTGCTCAACTATGCGGCGGGCCGAATCGGCAAGACGGTGGACTTCTCCCGCGCACACGCGCTCAGCCGCGCGGCAACGAACGAGCAGGCGCAGAAGTTCTTTTCCGGACTCACGGCCGACGACGTGCTCATCGCGCACAACAGCAACCCGGTCTACAGTTTCAGCGTCGCGAAAGAACACCTGCGCCGCGCAGGCATGGTGGTTTACCTGGGGACGATGCCGGACGAGACCGCCGAACTGGCCTCGTGGGCGCTGCCGGTTGATTCCCCTTTGGAATCCTGGGGCGACTACGAGCCGCAGGCGGGAATCCACGGATTGATGCAGCCGATGATCCGGCGGCTGCACGACAGCCGGCCGGCCGGCGACGTGCTGCTGTCTTTGGCCGGGGCGGCCGGGAAATCGCTCTCTCGGACCGAAGGCGGCCGGCCGGCCGCCACGTTCGAGGACTGGCTCCATGAGCGATGGCAGGAATTGCTCCGAGGCGAAGGCTCCTGGAAGGAGTCGTTGAGCGCCGGCGGCGTGTGGCGCAAACCGGAGTCCGTCCGCGTCGAGCTGCGCTCGGAGCTGAAAGGATGGAGACCACCGATACCTGCCGATACGCCATGGCGCGGCACGACCAGCGCCGCTTCCGCCAAGTTGTGGACATGGGCATCGCCGATCCTTGGCGACGGACGGTCGTCCAATCGCGGATGGCTCCAGGAGGCGCAGGACCCGACGACTTCGATTGTCTGGGGAAACTGGCTGGACGTACATCCGAAACGCGCGCTGGCGCTTGGGCTGGCGAACGGGGAAGTAGTCGCCGTGCGAGCCAGGGACACAAGCGTGGAAGCTCCGGTGCGGATCACGGAGGACGTGGACGAGGGCGCCGTCGCCATCGCTTTCGGACAGGGGCATACAGCGCTTGGCTGCAACGCAGCCGGCCGCGGCGCGAATGCGTTCCAGTTGAGCGGTTACGACGATGTGTGGATCAGCAAGACCGGCCGGCGCGCCGAACTCGCGTTCGCCTGCGCGACGCAGGACCAGCAGCATCGCGAAATCATGCAGTGGGCGGCGCTCTCCAAGCTCCGCACGATGCGGCAGGGCGAGGGGCGGAACGTCATCCTGCCGCTGCCGGAAGGATACGACGCTCAACGCGATGTCTATGCGCCGCACGAATACAAGGAGCATCGCTGGGCGATGACGATTGACCTGGCGCGGTGCACCGGCTGCGGCGCGTGCGCGGTGGCCTGCTACGCGGAGAACAACGTGCCCGTGGTCGGCGAGGAGCAGATTCGGCGCGGCCGGCAGATGGCCTGGCTGCGGATCATCCCGTACCGCGACGACGAAAATCCCCGGCAACTGGGATTCCTGCCGCTGCTCTGCCAGCAGTGCGATGCCGCGCCGTGCGAGCCGGTCTGCCCGGTCTTCGCCTCCGTCCACAACGAGGAAGGGCTCAACGCGCAGGTGTACAACCGCTGTATCGGCACGCGCTATTGTTCGAACAACTGTCCGTATAAGGTCCGGCGGTTCAACTGGCTCAATACGATGTGGGCGAAGCCGCTGGAGTGGCAGCTCAACCCGGACGTCAGCGTTCGCTCGCGCGGCGTGATGGAGAAATGCACGTTCTGCATCCAGCGGATCCGCGAGGTGGAATTGCAGGCGAAGCGCGAAGGGCGCCCGGTGCGCGACGGCGAGATTCAGCCGGCCTGCGCGCAGTCGTGCCCGACGCGCGCATTCGCCTTCGGCGATTTGCTGGACCGGAACTCGGAGGTGTCGAGGCTGACCCGCGGCGACCCGCGGCGGTATCACGTGCTCGAAGAGCTGAACACGAAGCCGGCGGTGACGTACTTGCGGCGGATCAGGACGGACGACGCGTAGCCCAGACCCGCTCTGCACAACAGGAGACGCAGTTTGCCAGCGCTCACATTCGGCCAGATTACGGAGGCGGTGCTGGAACCGCTGAAGCCGCCGCGCCGGCTGTATTACGGCGTGCTGGCCGTGCTGGCCTGCGGCATCGCGT
>Ga0315281_10009622_pt1 | contig 13398 bp, 14 predicted proteins | sample YL17G07_0_MG_FD_204540 | JGI IMG/M metagenome (GOLD analysis project Ga0315281, IMG submission 204540) | Sediment microbial communities from Yellowstone Lake, YNP, Wyoming, USA - YL17G07_0 | ecosystem: Environmental > Aquatic > Freshwater > Lake > Sediment | place: USA: Wyoming | collected... | reverse complement strand
TGTTAGGACAATCCTCGGGAAGAATTCAATCAAAGTATCAGCGTAAATACACACAAAGGAGAAGTACATGAGGCCAGTTGAAGTGAATGATTCAAATTTTCAATCAGAAGTTGTTAACTCGACGATCCCCGTGCTGGTGGATTTCTGGGCGACCTGGTGCGGTCCGTGCAAAATGATCGCGCCCGTGGTTGAGGAGTTGGCGAAGGAATATGACGGCAGGTTGAAGGTGGGAAAGCTTGACGTCGATGCAAATCCGACAGTCTCGATGCAGTATGGAATCCGCAGCATCCCGACGCTCTTGGTGTTTAAGGGTGGCAGGGTAGTCGAACAGATTGTCGGCGCGGTTCCGAAAAGAAGTCTAGTCGACAAAGTGAATCTCCACCTGTCATAAGACTGTATCTGTCAATGATGATCAAAGCCTGTTGGCTCTCGCTGATGGGCTTTTTGATTTTTGCCGGCATCAAAGCGCGAGTAGCCTCAGAGCTGATCGTAATTCTCCTATGAGGTGGATTTGTGCGGAAAAAGACCTTTCATCCACACATAAAGCACGATGCCCAACCCAACTCCGACAAGCCATATCCAGCGATTCCAGCCGCCGACCATCATAACCATTAATCCTGCAAAGCGGAGCCAGTCAAGGGCCTTAGAGGACATGTGTTTTCTGATGTAGACCCCCAACGCGGAATTCTTGTACTTCTCCAGGTCGACCTTCGCGATCAACACCATCGAAAGAATTGTCGAGGGTATGAAAGCGATACAGACTCCGGCGATGAGGTAATGCTCCCAAAGAAGATAGACGGCGGCGAACGCAGAGACGACGTCGGTTAGCATTTGGAGGGGATGAATTTGATGATAAAGCTTCTTCTCTTGTATTGTCACCTATTGTACCCGGCTAGTTACTGAAAATGATGTTTTTTGGTATTCTGATTCTGCCCGCACTATCTCGGTTTCGTGGATTGTTCGAAGCGCGTCGCTCACTTTTTGACCTCACTCATCAGCGCCAACATATTGTTGTCCAGATCGCGAAAAAATGACATCCACAATTCATGGTCGGGCATGCGTACGACGAGATGCGGATTTGATTCAAACAGGACTCCGCGAGATGTAAGTATCTCATGTGTTTTGTGGATGTCTTCGACAGTATAATACACGATGGACGCCGGATGATCAAATTCTGGTTTCTCAGCCACGCCCAACATTAGTCGAATGCCCCCGCAGTCGAAGAACGCCATAGTCGGGACTTCGAATAGAAACTTCAGTCCGAGCGTCTCCCGATAGAAGGCAATGGCCGTTTTTAGATCGTGCACATTGATTGCGATCTGACCTATTCTGTTTAAACCTAGAGGGCCTGACACAGCGTTCACTTCTCTTTTAACCTTTCACTTCTCACGATTTCTTGACGAGCTGCCTACAATGGATCCACGAAACTACACCTGTCCGGTCCACCATCCGGGATCATTCGCCTTGAATGAGGCGCGGAACTCCTCATAAAGATCAGGAGGGAGAGGACCTTTGCCAATGATTCTAATATTTTGGTTCAAGTGTTCCAGATTTGTGGTGCCGACAATACACGAATGTACGCCGGGGGTAAAGGCTGCAAAGCGGAGCGCAATTTCCTGCCAATCTATTCCGCGCGCATCGACATCCATCGTCTTCCACCGCCACCAATATTCTTCTGCATAATGACTCACCGGACATTCAGCAAATCGCCACGGTGCATTTGCGACTGGGCGTTTCGCAATAATGCCCAGGCCCTTTTCCTTTGCGCGAGGCAAGATATTTTCTAGAACTCGCTGATCACAAATGTTGAGCGAATGTTCAGCGCAGCCAAAGCGCCCACTGTCGATGGCCCAGCCAAGGGCATCATTTTCGCCGGAGTAGGCGGCTACGCGAACTTTTCCATCGGTCACTGCCTGCTCCAAAGCGCGCAACGGTTCCCCCCATTCCAACGTTCCGATCGGACACGAGTGTAGGTGAACAACATCAATGTGATCGGTACGCAACAGACGCAAGGCCTCGTCGATTCCTGCGCGAACGCAGTCAAACGTCCAGTCTTTATAGCCCGCAATGCCATACCCGACCTTCGTCGAAAGGACAAACTCATTTCGGCGGGAGGAAAGGTATTTTCCGATTCTTTCTTCAGAGAGGCCGTATGCACGCGCCGTGTCGATCAGCGTAATTTCAGAGTCTAGTACTTTGTTGAGAAATATTTCAGCGTCTTTCTCAGAGATGTCCTCACCACCAATATGCCCCGCACCAAATCCCAGCGCCGAAACTCTCATTCCAGTGTTTCCGAAAGTTCGTTGTTCCATGGGTTTCTTTCACGTTAGTGTGTTGCGATTGCATCATGAGGGAAAAATGTTCGAGTGTTCAAACTGTGCTGCCGGATGGGGCAGTGAAATGATCATTTGTGACATTTCCGGTGTTGCGGGTGCCTGCCGGTTCGAAGAGTATCACTTCCGCTTCCTCCTCGGCTACTGTGCGATGTTCGTGGCCCCGTTGGACAACGAAAAATTCTCCTGCTTTTAGGTCCACCGAATGAGCACGAAACTCTACCCGAATGCTTCCACGCCATACGAGGAAAAGCTCATCCTCATTCTCATGGTGGTGCCAGACAAATTCTCCCTTGAACTTCACGAGCTTGACTTCTTGACCATTGAGTTGTGCTACAATTTGCGGACGCCAATGGTCTGAGAAGAGGGAAAATTTCTCCGCGATATCTATCTTATTCATGTGGTCAGTTCCATTTGTAATATGCGCTATCTCGTCTCGACTTTCAATCTGCCATGTAGATGGCCCTGAAGGAGCTACTGGCAAACCGAGGCGCTCGCACTCGATTGGCGATAGAATATCATTCACTCAGGTGTCGCATTCTTCGCGCTTCGACGACGCTCGGCGATCCTTCCCAATGCGATGCCCGCGCCGATACTTCCGGCCACAATGGCGACGATGTTCACAAGTCGAGCTTTCTCGCCTAGCATATCGCCCGCAGACACCACAACGATGAATGCAGAAAGCAGAGTGGCCAAAAGTTCGAATTTAATAGAACGTTGCTTTGACATTAGGCTCATTGGCCGGCGCTCTCTCCAACACCATGTTGTATGAAGAGCGAAGTATGGTTATCGTGTTTCGCCATTTAAGACCTCGAAATATAGGCACCGTGTGATAAAGAAGCAAAAGGGGGTGAAGATCTGATCCGCTTTCTTCCTTCCCTGATGCCAAAGAAAGAGCAGAAGCTCAGCCAAAGGCTCATTAACGTGACTCTCTCTCACCCGATTAAAGTGAGACGCTATCCGAATCGCTGCCAGCCACTCCTGCCCCTTCCGCCAGAAAACGGGCGAATACTCCCTACGGGTCTATCGACCCATCGGATCGTAGACGAATCGTTGAGCGGACAGGCCGGGCATTCCCCTCCTCGGTTGAGGAGGGGACTAAGGGGTGGTGCTTAACGAGAAGATGGATCCCGCTACCGAGACTCTCTGTCCCAAGGAAATTGAAACACGCCCAAATTCCCGCAGCACATTGAAATTTCGGGTGAATTTAACTATATTATTCAAGAGAATTGAAACGAGGCATAATGCGATCCCGAAAACGGGATTTTTTTTGTTCCGAAAAAGCGGCAAACAGAAGGAAAAGCAGAATTCATGACGTACAAGAAGCGCACACATACATGCGGCGAATTGCGGAGCTCCCACGTCGGACAAATGGTCACCCTTACGGGCTGGGTTGATCGCCGCCGGGATCTCGGCGGAGTCATATTTATTGATCTGCGCGATCGCTACGGCAAAACGCAGGTAGTCTTCGGTCCGCAGCACAATCAGGAAGTGTACCAGTTGGCAAAAGATCTCCGAAGTGAGTATGTCCTCTCCGTGACCGGCAAAGTTGAACGCCGTCCCGAGGGAACAAGCAACGCCGAATTGCCGACTGGCGAAATTGACATTCTCAGCACTGAATTGGCAATCCTCAACAAAGCTGATACGCCACCGTTTCCCATCGAAGAAAGAGTGGAGGCAAGCGAGGATCTTCGATTGAAATATCGCTACCTGGACCTGAGGCGTGAGCCGATGCAGCGTGCCCTTCTCATGCGACACAAAATGTATCAAATTGCGCGGCACTATTTTGACCAGCACAAGTTCATCGAAGTCGAGACCCCGATCTTGATGAAAAGCACCCCCGAAGGCGCGCGCGATTATCTCGTTCCAAGTCGCGTTCATCCGGGAAAATTCTACGCATTGCCGCAATCTCCTCAGACGTACAAACAAATCTTAATGGTGGCAGGCTTCGATCGCTACTTTCAGATCGTCAAATGTTTTCGCGACGAAGATCTTCGAGCCGACCGACAACCGGAGTTTACGCAGATCGACGTCGAAATGTCGTTCGCCGATGAAATCGATGTGCAAACAATCACCGAGGGGGTCATAAAGGAATTCTTTTCGGAGTTGAAAGGGATAACAATTCAGACACCCTTCCTGCGTATGACTTATAAAGACGCAATGGAGAGTTATGGAAGCGACAAGCCTGATCTGCGATTCAATCTGAAATTAACGGACTTCAGCAATCTTGTGGCGGGATCGGGCTTCAAAGTCTTCTCAGAAAATATAGCAAGAGGAGGTGTTGTCGCCGGATTCACAGTCCCCGGCGGCGCGAGTTATACACGCAATCAAATGGACAATCTGGTTGACTATACGAAGAGCATAGGTGCGGGCGGCCTGGCATACATCAAGCTTACCGAAAAGGGCGTGGAGTCTGCGATTGAGAAGTTTCTCGGAAAAGAACTCCTCACGAAAATTACGGCTCACGCCGGTGCAAAGACCGGCGATCTCATTTTGATTATCTCCGATACCTGGCAGAAGGCATACACGATTCTGGGCACTTTACGTCTTGAGATGGCGAAGCGGTTGAACATGATCGACGATTCGAAAAACAGTCTCCTCTGGGTTGTTGATTTCCCGATGTTTGACTATTCGGAGGAGGAAAAACGCTACGTGGCAATGCATCACCCGTTCACATCCCCTAAACCGGAAGACGTGCAGATGCTGGATGCTGATCCCTCCAAAGCCCGGGCGCGCGCCTATGACCTTGTGTTGAATGGAAATGAAATCGCCGGCGGGAGTATTCGTATTCACACTCCGGAACTGCAAAGCAAAGTGTTCGGCTTACTTGGCATCGGACCGGAAGAAGCAAAATCGAAATTCGGGTTTATGCTGGACGCGTTTCATTATGGCGCTCCTCCGCATGGAGGAATTGCCTTCGGATTTGACCGGATTGCAATGTTATTGACTGGATCGAAATCCATCCGCGACGTCATCGCCTTTCCGAAAACGAGCAGTGGCATGTCCTTAATGGATGATTGTCCGTCTGAAGTTGATAAGAAACAGTTGGATGAGTTGCATATTCGACTTAAGTAGTAGCTCAAGTTGACCGTTATTTTTTCAATCACGGAAAATTCCGCGAGGAACACGCTAGTTCAGAAGCACGAAGATTCACACAGAGAAAATATAACGGTCAACTATTCATCGCGGCTTGGCGCCTTTGCAGTTCAAACCTCACTCAATGAAAAAGTCAATTCGTATCGCGAGCGGGCAAGGATTTTGGGGAGACTTGCAGACTGCGCCGGTCGACCAGGTACGAAAGGGGCCCATCGACTACATGATGATGGACTTCCTCGCCGAGGTGACGATGTCCATTCTTCAGAAGCAGAAGATGAAGGATCCAAAGCTGGGATACGCCAAAGACCTCGTTCCGCTCTTCGAAGAAATTCTCCCCGATATCGTCAAGAAAAATGTCAAAGTAATCACAAACGGCGGCGGAGTGAACCCGATCGCGTGCCGGGAAGCGATTTTTGCGGTGGCTAGGAAATTGGGGATAAAAAACCTGAAAATCGGCATTGTTATTGGCGATGATATCCTGGGGAAGATTGACGAGCTCGCCACGAAGGGTATCGCGCTTGACAACATGGAGACTAAGGAGAAGCTGGCATCCATTAGGTCGAAGGTGATCAGTGCGAACGTCTATTTCGGCGCGATGCCTATTGTCGAGGCATTGAAGCAAGGTGCACAGATCGTTATTACGGGCAGAACGACAGACACTGGTCTGACACTCGCACCAATGATTCATGAATTTGGCTGGTCGCCTAACGATTGGGATAAGCTAGCTGCAGGGACTGTCGTTGGGCATATTCTAGAATGTGGAGGACAGGCGAGCGGCGGCAATTTCTCGCGTGATTGGAAAGCAATTCCTGATCTTGCGCATATCGGTTTTCCGATCGCGGAAGCGCGTCCGGATGGCACAATGATCATTACCAAGCATGAACTGACCGGAGGGTTGGTATCAAGTTCGACGGTAAAAGAGCAACTTCTCTACGAAATTGGAAATCCTAAAGAGTACATTACGCCCGATTGCATTGCAGACTTCACCACAATTGAACTGAACGATGTTGCCACGAACAGGGTTGAAGTGAGCGGTGTGAAGGGTAGAGCAGCGACGGAGTTCTATAAGGTTTCGATGTCGTATGCCGACGGATTTACTGCCTTCGGAACTCTGACGTATGCGTGGCCCGACGCGCTCGAGAAAGCATCTACGGCCGACGAAATTCTTCGTCTGCGGCTTGCGGACTTGAAACTACAGTTTGAAGAAATCAGGACTGAATTTCTTGGGTTTAATTCTTGCTTCGGCCCTTTGGCTGAGAATTCGAATGAATTGAATGAAGTCGTGATGAGAGTAGGCGTCCGCGGATATGACAAACAATCGATTGACAGATTTTCGAAAGAGCTCGCGCCGCTAATTCTCACCGGACCGCCATCAGTAACCGGATTTGCAGGCGGACGGCCGAAGCCGAGCGAGGTGATAGCATACTGGCCGGCATTGATTCCGAAATCTGCCGTGACGCCTAACGTCGTGGTGGAGGAAGCGTGAAAGTTCAGTTAATACAAATTGCACATGCCCGTTCCGGAGACAAGGGGGACACCGGCAATGTGGGAGTAATCGCTCGCAAACCGGAATACTATCCATTCCTCGAGAAATATCTGACCGTCGACCGGGTGAAGGAGCATTTCGCAGGAATCTGTTTGGGAAAAGTCGAGCGATTCGAATTGCCGAATCTCGGCGCCCTCAATTTTCTTCTCCACGAGTCTCTCGGGGGCGGTGGAACACGGTCATTAAAGAACGATGCCCAGGGCAAGACGCTAAGCAGCGTTATGCTTCGAATGGAATTGGAAATCAATGAAACTATTCTTTTGTAGGGACGACGATGTTTGAAGAATCAAAAACTCAGTTGAAGGAAGCTTCAGAACGCCTCACCAAGATGCGGGGGTTTCTTTGACCTCGATAAGAAAGAAAAAAAGGTAGCCGAACTCCAGGAACAATCGTCAGTATCAGGCTTTTGGAACGACAATGTTGCTGCTCAGAAGGTACTGCAGGAGATCAACCAACAGAAGCAGTGGGTGGATAGTTGGACGAAGATCAAAGTATTGATTGATGATGCGCAAACGCTCGTCGAGCTGGCCGAAGAATCGAAAGACGAATCCTACCAAAAAGACATCACCGCGGAAATATCCAAGATCATTCAGGCGCTGGCGGATCTTGAGTTTAAGAACATGCTAAGCGGCGTCGATGACCACCGGAATGCCATTGTCAATATCCACTCGGGGGCCGGGGGGACGGAATCCCAGGATTGGGCGGAGATGCTCCTTCGAATGTACACCCGCTGGTCCGAAAACAAGAAGTACAAGGTTTCGCTGGTTGAACGGCTCGACGGCGATGGCGCCGGAATCAAGAGCGCAACGATTGAAGTGTTGGGCGATCACGCGTTCGGATATCTCAAAGCTGAAATTGGTGTCCACAGACTTGTCCGAATCTCTCCTTTCGATGCAAATAAACGCCGCCACACTTCCTTTGCCTCTATCTTTGTTTATCCCGAAATTGATGACGACATTGAAATTGAGATCAATCCGTCGGATGTCGAAATGGACACGTACCGGGCAGGCGGCAAGGGGGGACAGAACGTGAACAAGGTTGAAACAGCAGTCCGGCTTCGTCATATTCCGAGCGGCGTGATTGTAGCATGTCAGGAGGAACGGTCGCAATTTCAGAATCGCGAACGGGCGATGAAAATGCTGAAATCGCGATTGTACCAGATCCGTCGTGAAGAAGAGGAGGCGCGCCTGGCGACTATCGAGGGGACAAAAAAGAAGATCGAGTGGGGAAGCCAGATCCGTTCGTATGTGTTCCATCCCTATAACATGGTGAAAGACCATCGCACCGATGTCGAGACAAGCGACGTGCATGGAGTAATGGATGGTGATCTCGACAAATTCATCAAAGGATATCTCATGATGTTTGGAGGCAAGTAACCCTCATATTCTACTTTCTCTCAATTAGGCACTTCCTTTGATTAGCACAAACCTTCCGAAGGTTCCGTTGCCAAGATGGACTACTAATTTGGCTTTGTGTCCCTTTCAAAAGGAAAACCTTCGGAAGGTTTTGCAGACTAACTGACCCACTACCTCATATTCCGTAGCGAAAGAATGCCGTACACATCATTTATCGCCCGCCGCTATCTCCAGTTTCAACACCGTTCAGAAAAACGGGACTTCATTTCTTTTCTCACCCTCATCGCAATTCTCGGCATCACACTCGGCGTCGCTGCTTTGATTATTACTCTCACTATCCTTGGTGGCTTTGAGAGTGAAATCAAATCAAAGGTCTCAGGATTTACCACGCATATTCAGGTGACCGGATTTCAGAATCAACCGTTCAAGAATTATGAGAATGCCGGCGACCGGATGATGAAAGAAATTCCAGAAATCGTGGCAGTTTCGCCCTTCGTGGCAAAAGAAGGGATGGTAAGCTTTGGAAGCGATGTCGAAGGTGTGCTTGTAAAAGGCGTAGACCCTGCGAAAGATATCACGGCCGCAAGAAAATATGTTGTTGAAGGAAAGTATGACCTCAGCTACCGAAGAGACGGGATTGCAGCGTGTCTCGTCGGTAAAAAATTACTCACATCATTGCACGCTCGTTGCGGCGACACTCTCCTGGTCTTTGGCTTGATCGGGAATTACTATGAAATGCGGCAGCCCAAAATTCTTCCGTTTGTGGTGCAAGGAGTGTACGAATCGGGCATGGCGGAGTACGACGATGTCTATTTCTATACCAACATTCTCGCAGCACAGGAATTGTTTATGCTTGATGCTGTCTCTACAGGTTTCGACGTTCTTCTGAAGGATATATCGAGTGCGCCTGCGGTCGCCGAGAAGATCCAGGATCTGATGGGATATCCGTATTACCCAAGAACCCTTTTCCAGCTCTATAGGAATCTCTTCACATGGATCGAACTTCAGAAAGAGCCGGTCCCAATTATCCTCGGACTAATTATTCTGGTTGCGACCGTGAACATCATTGGAACCCTGCTCATGGTCGTTATGGAAAAGACCCATCAGATAGGAATCCTTAAATCTATGGGAGCGTCAGACTCGGACGTCAGAACAATATTTCTCTACGAGGGTCTCTTCATCGGAGCTACGGGAACAATTATGGGCAACGTATTTGCGTTTCTCGTCTGTTGGGTTCAACTCCGGTTTCACATTCTCTCTCTCGATTCATCGATCTATTTTATGACGAAAGTGCCCGTGCTCTTCCGGTGGGAAAATTTTGCACTTGTCTCGACGATTGCTATTGCGCTCTGTATGGCGGCGGCGTATATTCCTTCCGCAATCGCAGCGCGCCTCGATCCAATTCGATCAATCCGATTCCATTAATGTCCTATAAATTCTTCATAGCGAAGAGATATTTGATTTCAAAGAAAGAGGCGGGCTTCATTACACTCATTTCTGTGATTTCGATAATCGGTATTACGATCGGTGTCGCCGCATTGATTGTTGTCCTCTCTGTGTTCAACGGATTTAACGGGCTGGTGACATCTATTCTGGTCGGCTTTGATCCGCATCTACGAATTATCCAGACTGAGAAGACCACACAGGACGATTTTCGGAAGCTGTTCGTCGCTCTTACAAAAGAAGAAGAGGTTGTGGGGATCAGCGCATTTGTAAGCGGTAAGGCGATGGTCGTTTCAAGGAGTCAGAGCAAAGTAATCTTCGTACGCGGACTTGATGCCTCCACGTTGGACAAAGTGACGGGGGTGAAACAGAAGATCGTTTTGGGGAACCTCGACTTTTCAGATTCCACGTCCCGCGACATCGTCATCGGATTGACGCTGGCCGACCGCCTCGGTGTCGTGACGGGGGACAGTGTGTTGATGATAAGTCCGTCCGGGTCGCAACAGGCACTTCTCGGTTTCGGCGCGCCGGTCGTTCGCACTTTTCGTGTAGCGGGGATTTACGAATCGAACAATAAAGAATACGACGCGGTGTATGCGTATACATCGCTCCCGGCGGCGCAGAGGCTCTTCCAATCGGGGAATGCGATACATGGATACGAAATGCGGTTAAAGGATATAAGCGAGTCGGACCGAATGAGAGATAAAATCGAGGCTGAATTTCCTTCGACTTTTCGCGCTCTGACGTGGTACGATTTGCACAAAGATCTCTATTCGGTTATGAGAATTGAACGTTGGTCGGCATATATCATCCTATGCTTGATCATTGGAGTCGCGACCTTCAATCTGCTGGGATCGCTAACGATGTCGGTGATTGAAAAAACGAGGGACATCGGGATTCTCAAAACAATGGGGGCGACGAACGACGATATTGTTTCTATATTTCGTTTTGAGGGATTGCTCGTGGGCGTGGTTGGCACGATCGTCGGGAGCTTGCTCGGTCTTCTCGTCTGCTACCTTCAGGTGCATTACCATCTGTTTGCCCTCGATCCTACGGTGTACATTATACCCGCAATTCCAATTGAGGTCCATGCCATGGATTTTTTGACCGTCGCATTTGCCGCAGTCGGATTAAGCTTTTGTGCCACGCTTCATCCAGCGCGGCGTGCATCAAAACTTCTTCCTGCTGAAGCGATTCGCTGGGAATAAACTGGAGCGCTCATGCTGCTATCTGCAAGAAACATTCATAGGAAATTTCAATTAGGAAAGGATAAATACCTTCCTGTGTTGAAGGGAGTTTCCCTGGACATCAACGATGCTGAAATCGCCGCAATTGTCGGTCCGTCCGGCGCAGGCAAAAGCACCCTGCTTCACATCATTGGAATGATCGACCGTCCGGATGAAGGAGAAGTACTACTCGATGGGAAGCAGATATTTGGAATGAAGGAGGATGAACTGGCGGCAATTAGAAACAAGGAGATCGGTTTTATTTTTCAGTTTCATCACTTGCTTCCGGAGTTCACAGCGCTTGAGAATGTTGCGATCCCATCCCTTATTGCCGGCAACCGCCTTGCCGACGCCTCCGAGAGAGCGGCTGCTCTGCTTGAAGACGTCGGGCTTCAAGAACGATTGCATCACAAACCTAATGAGCTTTCCGGAGGCGAACAACAACGCGTTGCGGTTGCCCGTGCACTTATGAATTCTCCCAGATTGATCCTCGCCGACGAACCTTCGGGCAATCTCGACTCCGAAAACGCGGCCGCCCTCCACGCGATGATCCTCCGCCTCCGCGAAAAATACCGACAGGCGTTCGTCATCGTTACGCATAATAAAGAATTTTCCGCCATGGCAGACCGCGTAATTATGCTTGTGGATGGATTGATAAAAGAGTAACACTCAAGGTCCCGCTGGACGAAACCCCGCCTTTCATGTTTTCGGAAAACGGGAAGAGCATGCGGAATCGTCCCAAAGGGATCCCTTCAGGAGAACCTGCGTGAACCGCCATTGCTTCGAGCATTGCTCGCCTAAGGCTTTCACCATAAATCGAAATCGTCGGGTGCGTGGGCGGGAAGGATTCAATCGAAGGGTTTCAATTTCGGTGCTGGACAAAAATGCTAGAACGTCCAACAATCTTCACGCACCGAGATTGTTGGCATGTGCGGTTGGGATTGAATCCGTGTGTTACGATTTCGAAAGATTTCTTTTGAGCCAGAGGCTCATCAGCCTTTGGCTGAGGTTACTTTTCCCGCATCTATAAAAACTTTAAAGAGCAGGATCCCATACAACGGGACTTTCTCGGAAAGAAAGTAACGGAGTTAAGCTTTTCCGCTTCTTTCTCAAAAAGAGTCAGCACCTCAAATGTCACTCCTCGGAGAATACAAAGCCTCGCTTAAGAACATCACGATCGAAGAATATGTGGACCTAATCTTTTTTCGACCGTTGGCGTTTCTCTTCGTCAAGTCGATCTACCGAACCGATATTACGCCAAATCAAATCACTCTGATTTCGATGCTTACCGGAATCTTTTCCGGCGTCATGTTCGCTATTGGCGGATCGACATCAATGATTGTGGGCGGATTGTTGTTGGCCCTCGCCACGATATTCGACTGCGCCGACGGCCAGCTTGCGCGACTCAAGAGTAACGGAACCGCGTTTGGCAGAATTCTGGATGGCGTTTCCGATTATATCTACACCGTTGCTGCGTTTGTCGGAATCGCAATAGGCGGGAGGAACGAATCGATGAACCCGCTGTTATGGTGGCTCTTTGTGGCTCTTGCTGGAGCCAGCTACGCAGTCCAGGCAGGGCTTCTCGATTATTACAGAAATGAATTTCTCGCGAACCTGAAGGGGAGCGATAGATTTGTCGAATGTGAACTGAGCAGTGCGAAGGCGGAACAGGAAAAGTACGCCATCATCAAAGGACATTATCTCGAAAGATTGATGCTGGAAGTGTATATCAAATATTCATCCTATCAAAATCGCTTGAAACCGACCACGAGTGGCGTGCCGGACTCAAATCCCGTCGGCTATATCAAAAATAATTCTCTGCTGATCCATCTCTGGGCGCTAAACGGCACCTCGACCCATGTATTTGTTCTTGTCTGTTGTGCATTTCTTGGCAGACTCGACCTCTTTGTATGGTACATTCTCGGCTTCGGATCTCTATATACGGTTTTCGTGTATGTCCTGCAAAGGATCTTTGGGGAGACGAATAGAGTAAGAGATAAGAGATAAGAAAGAAGAGAAAAGAATTATTGCAGAGAATAAGAAAGGGAGAAAAGTCGTCACTTTCATGAGACCCCGCACAATTTGATAATTTGCATCGTTCTGGTTTGTGTAAATGTTCCCCACCTTGAACTCTCCTCACTTCGAACAGCATCAAAAATAAGAAACATTGCGGGGGTCATTAGAAGCCGTCTGAAGGATGAATATCGTCATGCTGAACTTGGTTCAGCATCTCATCATTTCAACAATTCAGACTCTGAAACTCCGCCTGGGACGGTTGCGCCTTTCCGAAGGAATCCTTTGGATTGAAGCAAACTTCAGGTTGACGTCAATGGATTTTTGATATGGCTTCTAGTCAGCTAAAGAGAATCCAGTGATATTTTGTTCTTTCAGAATATTCG
>Ga0315281_10009621_pt1 | contig 13398 bp, 10 predicted proteins | sample YL17G07_0_MG_FD_204540 | JGI IMG/M metagenome (GOLD analysis project Ga0315281, IMG submission 204540) | Sediment microbial communities from Yellowstone Lake, YNP, Wyoming, USA - YL17G07_0 | ecosystem: Environmental > Aquatic > Freshwater > Lake > Sediment | place: USA: Wyoming | collected... | reverse complement strand
GGCGCCCCGGCTCCGGGCGAGCAACCGGGCCAGCGCATCGTCCGCGCCACGGGCCATCAGGGCCAGTTCTTGCCGCGCGTGAAAGGCCGCGATGCGGGCCGGGGTCAGCCCTCCCCGCGCCAGCAGCAGCCAGCGCCGATAGGCAAACACGCGCTCGATGAAGCTGTCGCGCGGGCCGGGCCGGGCCAGGCGGCCCTCCTCCTCCACCGGCAGCTCGGGCCGGGCGTCCATCAAGGCGCGGGCAAACCGGCCCACGCCCCGCCGGCTGGTCCCGCCGCGCGCACCCCGCACGGGCACCCGCTCCACCCCGCAACTGGGCGAGGCGCCCTTGAAGACAAAGCCGCACAGGCCGTCCAATTCCCGCGCCGCCCGCCGGCCCTGCTCCGCCAACGCCGCCGTCACGTCCCTGCGGGGCGGCTCGATCTGCACGGCCCTTGGCCGGGCCGCGTCGCCCTCCAGCCGCAGCGGGCCGCGGGGCACCCCCAGGCCGATCGCCACCTCCGGGCAGACCGGGACGAAGTCGAGGTGGCGCGCCAGGGTGTCGGCGAGGAGCGGATCGCGCTTGTGCCGGCCGTCCCAGCGCACCTCCTGGCCCAGCAGGCAGGCGCTGATGCCAACGCGCGGGCGGGCTTCCGCGGCGGCTTCCGCCACGGATACGCCCCCGGCTGCGTGTCGGTGCTTCATCGCTGGGCTGAAAGTGAGGCCGCCGGGCTCGAGGACGCCCCCAAAGGAGAGCCGGGCGCTGAGCACAGAGCGCCGGGCAATGGACACCGTTCCACCGCCCGCCAAGCTAACACGGGGCGGCAGGCGGGCCAACCCAAGCCGGGCCATCGGGAGCGCCCGCGGCGGGCCACCCCCGCTGAGGCCGCGCGCCGCGGGTACCTGCGAAGCCCGCCCCGGCGCGCGCCGGCGCGAAATCTCCGCTTTACATGCCATGGGCACTGCGATAGTGTCCCGGCGATTATCGGGAGTCGGCCCGCCGCCGGAAAGGCGCCGGCGCCACTGCCCTTATGCAGTCCATCCTCGAATTGATTCGGGAAGGGAGAGTTCCATGAAGAAACTTGTGCTCGCCGGCCTGCTGCTGGCGTTCGGTCTGGCCGCTCACGCGGCCCCCACCAAGATCACCTGGCACGGCCACGCGGCCTTCGAGATCGTCACGCCCCAGGGCGACGTGCTGATGATTGACCCCTGGCTCAAGAATGGGCTGAACCCCAAGGTCATCGCCAAGCACGATCCGGTCGCGGAAGTCACCCGCCTGGACTATATCCTCATCACCCACGGCCACTTCGACCATGTGGGTGAATCCGTGGAGTTGGCCAAGAAGACGGGCGCGCGGCTGGTCGGTGCCTTTGAACTGGGCAAACAGATGGTCATGAAGATGGGCTTCCCGGCGAACCAGTTGGGATTTGACACCATGATGAACGCCGGAGGCGAAATCGAGATCGCCAAGGGCGAGGTGCTGGTGCACATGACGCCCGCCATCCATGGCACCGGCGTTGACATCTACGCGGACGGCAAGCAGACGGACACGCTCTACGGCGGCCAGGCCGGCGGCTTCGTGCTGGTGATCAAGGGCGGCCCGACGATCTACCACACGGGCGACACGGCCTTCTTCAGCGACATGGCCCTGATTGCCGAATTTGCGCCGGACCTGGCGCTGATCAACATCGGCGGGCACTTCGGCATGGAAGCCCCCATGGCGGCCCGGGCCGCCAAGGTGACCCATGCCAAGCTGGCCGTGCCCATGCACTTCAAGACCTTTCCCGTCATCACCCAGGACCCGGCAGGCTTCGTCAAGGAAGCGACCAGGCTGGGCGTGAAGGCCCACGTCATGAATCCGGGCGACACGCTGGTTTATGAAGGCAAGACGCTGAAAAGCTAGCCGCACCTCCCGAGGCGTGGCTCCCTCGCCGCGCCTCGGGCACTTCCCCGCTTCCGCCCATTTTCCAAGCATCCGGCCCCGGAGTTGATCCAACGCCGCGCAGTGCAGCCGGGGCATCCCTGCTGCTTCCCCACGATAGAAGTTCCCCCGGGCACGTCCCGCTTGGGTGCTTCTCGTTGATCCAAAGCCGGATTTTGGCCCCGTCCCGTGACGCCTGCAAGCCCTTCCTTATTTTGGCACCCCAATTGATGCTGGGGCTGCGTAGGAGCGCCCTGATCCATGCCGGGTGCCTAACCGCCACTGTAACCGCGGCAGGTGTTCAAACGATGTTGCAATCGTGTGCAGAAGCCAACGGGGTGCCCACCGTGACCCGCACTCGGGTGGTCCGTGTGCGCATTGGGGTCGCGTGGTTCGCCAGTGGCCTGGATTTGGGATGCAAGGGGGCAGTCCAGGAATTGAATCCATGGCTGGACCGGTTCCAACCAGTTGCCGATCAAGGGGAAAGTTCCATGTCAACCAATCTGCGCAAGCTGTTTGTCGCGTTCATGCTCTCAATCGCCACGATGTCCGTCATTTCGACGACAATCGCCCAGATTGTCCACGCCGAGGAGGGCGACTGCAAGCCCGACGACGAAAAGCCTGAGTGCAAGAAGGACTAACGGGCTGTTTGGAAATCCCAAACCGCACACAGGGGGAGAACCAAGGCCAGCGAAGAACCGCAGATGCTTCGCTCTCGCTCAGCATGACACGAACGACAATGTCGCCCTGAGCGAAGCGAAGGGTCTGCGGTGGCTTCCCCCTTGTGGGGACCCCATTCTCAAACAGAGCCCAGTACAATCCGCGGTTGAGCCTTCAACATCGCCCGGCCGCCCGCCGGTCTTGCGACGGGGGGCGGCCGGGCCCGCGTTGATTGGTGGAGGGTGGGCCGCCCGGGGCTGGGCCGGCCCAGGACCCACCCCGGCGCGGGCCCGCTCCCGCGGCACGGTGCTCCTACTTGGAGAGGAACACGTCTATGCCCTCCCACGGGGCCTGGGGCGGCTGGGCCGAGTAGACGCCGCACTGCTCATGGTAGTACTGCGAAACGCGGTCACCCGGGACGCTCGCCATCAGCTGGCCGAAGCGGCCGCCCGCCTCGCCGAAGCGCCCGGCGCGATACAGCACCAGGGCGTCGGAGAACTCCGCCAGGCTGTCCACCTTGCGGCGCCTGGCATCGTCGTCCTCCCAATCGAAAACCTCGAACAGCGTCACGGCCTGGGCCTTGCCCTTCACGCGCACCGCGGCGATCTCGCGCAATCGGCGCGAATCGCGGTCGGCCAATCCCGCGACGACCGACCCGGAGACGATCAGACCGGCCCGGTAGTGCGCCGTCAGCCCCTCGATCCGGGACGCCAGGTTCACCGTATCGCCGACGACGGTCGTGTTGAGCCGCTGCGGACTGCCCACGGTTCCCAAGACCAACATGCCGCTGTGGATTCCCACCCCGATCCGGATCGAGCTGCGGCCTTGTCGCTCCCGGTGACGATTGTAGTCGGCCAGTTCGCGCCGCATGTCCACGGCGGCGTTGAGGGCGAGGTCCGGCGCCATCAACCGCTGGACCTCATGGTCGGCGAAGAGGGCCATGATGCCGTCCCCCATGAACTTGTCCACGAACCCCCGGTGCCGCTGGATGGCGGGCTCCATCCGGGCCAAGTACTCGTTGAGGAAGCCAAAGACTTCTTGCGCCTCCAGCGTTTCGGCGAAGGTGGTGAAGGAGCGGATATCGGAGAACAGCACGCTCATCGAGCGCGGCGAATGGTCGCCCACCTGGATCTCCACGGCGGACTGCCGCCCCAACAGGTCCAGGAACTGGGTGGGCACGAAGCGGAAGAACGAGGCCTTCTCGTGCTGCAACAGCTGGGTGAACTCCTCGACCTGGCTGCGGCTGGCCTTGAGGTCGGTGACCATCTGCGAGAACGCGGCGGTCAACTCGCCCACCTCATTGCGGGCGCGGTAGGGGGGCAGTGTGACGTCCAGACTTCCGCCGGAGATCTGCACCGCCGCGCGGCGCAGGTCCACCAGGGGGCGCAGCACCCGGACGGTGAGAAAGCCCCACAGGACGATGCTGCCCGCCAACACCCCGCCCACCCCCAGGACGATGGCCCGCTGGCGCCGCCGGATGTCCTCCGCGACGGGCGTGGCGAACTTGTTGATGAGCAGCAGCGCCACGACCTTTCCGTTGTGCTCCAGCGGCGCGTTGACCTGGAACCACTTGGTGTCCTGACTCCTGAACAAGCCGGTGCGCCCCAGCTTGCCGGTTTCCCAGGCCTCGTCCGCCGGCGGCTTGGTTTCCGGGAACTGGTCATGCAGGTCCACATGTTCGTTCATGGCGAAGTTGTCGCTGCCGTCCGCCACGTAAACGTAGCTCCCGTCGTGGATGCGCCGGTAGACGACGGCGTTATCCACGTCGTAGTCAATCTGGATGCGCGCCAAGGTCAGTTGCAGGGCTTCATACTCCGGGCTGTCGGCCCGTTCCGGCTCATGGAAGGTCGCCACCTGCGCCGCGTCAATCATAGCGACTCCCCGCTGGGCGACCACGGCGACCTGCGCCGCGAGCGTATCGGTCAGCAGTTGTTCCACCGCCCGCAGGTAGGTGTAGGCAATCGGCAGCACGACGGCAAGGACGATCACCACGAACGTGATCATGCTGGCGACCACCAGCGAGCGGGGCCTGGCCAAGCGGCGCCAATTCATTCCCGTCATCTTCCCCACCGCAAGTACCTCTCGCATGGAACCGACCGCCCCAGGGTGCGGAACCCCGGATTTCCGGCGCCGCGCCGGTCTTGCTCCGGCTTGCCGCATGGCCGGGCGATGCCCTCCTGAGGCTCGCGCCGCATGGGCGCGAGCCTCAGGAGGCGGAGAGCTGCGGATGTCCTCCTCTGGCGGACATGGGTCTCGGTCTACCTTTCACAGATCGCCCTGCAAGTCCAGTCAGGGCCGAGGCGGGTACTGCATCAGTTTCAATTCTTGTCCGGCAGACTAGTACTTCGTCACGTCATAACTTTTGGATACAAGTGCTTGAGCTTGGTGCGGGCGTTGTCGGTGGTGAACTGCCAGTCCACGCCGACTTGCCGCGCGTTGCGTTCTTTGCTCCAGGCACCCGCCTCATTGGTCACTATGTCCTGATCGGCAATGCGGCGGTCCAGGCATTGCCGGGTCAACACACTCAGTTCGGACTCGGCGACGTTCAGCCAGGAGCCGTGCTTGGGCGTGTGAACCAGTTCCAGCTTTTGCACCAGACGCAGGGCCTCGGCGGGCTCGAAGGCTTGGTAGAGCGCCGCCAGGTAGTGCGTGTTGAGATTGTCGCACACCAGCGTGATGCGTTTGGCTGTGGAATAGCGTGGTTCGTCCACCACGCGCCGCACCTGCTGTGCCCAGTCCACGGAGGTCCTGGTGTCCGTGACGGGTACATCGCGCCACCCCGCCAGCGGTTCGACGAACATCCACACATTGCACACGCCCTCACGCACATACTCGTAGTCAACGCGCGCGGGCTGGCTGGGGGCCGCCGGCAATGGCTTGCGCGTCTCGGCGATCAACTGCTTGGGCTGCTCGTCCATGCACACGACCGGGTGCGCGGGGTCGTATGGGCGCTTGTAGACCTCCAGCACCTGCTCCATCTGACACACGAAGGCCGCGTCCTGCTGTGGAGGAATGCACCCCATCACTTTGCGCCACGGCTTGAGTTCATTTTTTTTAGCGCGCGCCGCACCGTCTCATGACTGATCTCGTCCACAACCTGCAACTCCACCAGCCGCTCGGCCAGCAGGCGCATCGTCCAGCGTGCGCGCCCCTCGGGCGGCTGTGAGCAGGCCAGCTTGACCAACAGCCTTCAGACCCTCCCCGATCACCACATCCAGCAGAAACTCCCGCGTGTCCAGCTCCCCGGCGGCAGCAGAGGCTTTCCTTTGCCCGGCACTCTTGCGATTCTTGTTCATGGCGGCTCCTCCTCATTTGAGGGTTGATTGCACGCCCATCCTACCGGATGGACGGGGAGCCGCCTTCCTCTTTTTGAATTTCAACTGTGCGCGGGACATTGCCGCTGACCCTCAAGAGACTCCTCCGCGGAATCCCGCTCAGTTGGTCCGAGCAGCGAGAACGCTTCGGCCTTCGGCAAGCGTAGTCCTCCGCCTGAAGTCGGACTGCCGCCGAATCGGCGGTTCAGTCACACTGAACCCGAAACCGGGCCTTGGAGAATTTGGCGAGGTCAGGCGCCGAAATACCCGGAAAACCGCCCCCATGCGTGGCCCGGGGTGGGGGTGCTACGGGGCTATGACGCTGAATTGAGGCAGGAAGAATGCGGTCCGGGAGAAACGCTCCGTTCTCCCGGACTCGCTAGCGGAGAGGTAGGGATTCGAACCCTAGGTACGGTTTGACCCGTACAACAGATTAGCAATCTGCCACTTTCGGCCACTCAGTCACCTCTCCGGTGCTGATTCACGCAACTATCCATCATTGATCTTTTCGGATCTTCAACTGCGGCAGGGCGCTTGGAACCGCGCCATGCCGCCGAGGGGGAAACCCGCCGCGATAACGGAACAGACATCACCACCCAGACAGCAAGCAGAGGGGGAGGGATTCGAACCCCCGGAACTGTCGCCAGTTCAGCGGTTTTCAAGACCGCCGGTTTCAACCGCTCACCCACCCCTCCGATCGTCCGCCACCGCGCTGATGGCAGGTGGTCATGGTACTGAACGGCACGGAGCCGTGTCAATGCGCCCGGCGCTAGAAATATAGCCGCGCCAGCGAACCGGCCACGCAGGCCGGCTTGTCCTGGCCCTGCACTTCGATGGTGACCTCGCGCTCGATCTGCAGTCCTCCGGGCACTTCGCTCACGTCCTTGATCACCGAGCGGGCGCGAATGCGGGAGTTGACCTTGACCGGCGCCGGAAAGCGCACCTTGTTCAGGCCATAGTTCACCGCCAGCTTCACGCCCGGGTAGGGAGATCCGCCACCTTCCACCTCCCGGCTCAACGCCGGAAGCAACGACAGGGTTAGAAACCCGTGGGCGATGGTGTCCTGATACGGCGACTCCTTTCTTGCCCGCTCAGGGTCCACGTGGATCCACTGGTGGTCGTCCGTCGCGTCGGCAAATGCGTTGATCCGCTTTTGGTCAACAACCATCCAGTCGCTCACCTTCTCTTCCCGTCCCATCTTGGCCTTCAACTCGGCCAGCACGCTTGTGGCTGACATGTCAGGGGCTCCTTGTTGCCGTTGCCGCGGTCTGTGCGGTCGTTGGCGGGCGGATCGATCTTCAGACGCGCAGCCGGCCGCGCCTGCCGGTATGCGCCAACTTGTGGCGTTCCACCGCCTCCCGGAATTCCTTGACTCCCGAGATATTCTCATGCCGCAGCGCCAGGAGGATCAGCGAGTCCACATGCTCGACCAGGTCGGTGCTCAGGAGCTGGTACATCTTCAGCCAACTGGTCGCCTTGGCGCAGGTTTCCCGGGACGAGTTGCGAATCGTCTGAGCGACCTGGAGCAACTCTGACAACTGGTCGCCATTCAGCGCGTCCATCAGATCGAGAATTTGGCGCATCGGGCCGTCGTGATGCTCCAGAAGCGAGACGGAGTTGAAATACTTCTTCATCTCGTCCGGGGCCTTCTCCCGGTAGGCGGCGAGAATCAACTCCCGGTTGTCAATGCCCAGCTTCTTGGCGTATTCCAGCAGTTGGGCATCCTTGGGCAGGTGCCCCCCCACGACCTTGTTGAAGAGGTCATAGGGAACCTTGATGGCGCGGGCGCACTCCTTGACGTCCTTGTAGCCATTGCGCGCGATGGCTTCCCGCAACATGCTGGCCACGGACTTTGGATTCGGCCGCTCCGGCGATTTTGCAACTCGGGTCGCCATAGGCTAATCGTCAGGATCGGGGGAGCAACACCTGAGCGTCGCCGCCCGCGCGCCCTTGTTTGCGGAATTATACTCCAATTGCCTGTAATCCCTAATTTTTAATCAGTCCTCGCGACCTGCGATTTTCGCTCGTGCGTTCATTTCCGCGGGCGTGGCGGACGTTCCCCTTTGGCCGCCGGCGGGTCCTGGTCATGACACCCCTTGCGCCTCCATCACCCGGCAGCACCCGCTCCGGCCCGGCGGCAAGCGCGATGCGCCCTGTGCCGTCCTTCTTGTCACGCGAGGAGGCGAAATGCAAGCCCCGCCCGGGCGTCTCGGGTCGATTGGGCGCCCGGCGGCCATTTCCGCGTCGCGGCGTGCGCCAGGCCCACGGCCTTTGTCTCCCGGGCACACCCGATTGGCCCTTTCCATTTTGCGGCGCCCGTCGTATGACCCATCCTGGACCGTCTCCATGCGCCGCGTGGGGGATGGAAACCGCGAACCCGAGTTGGCAATGCGCTTCACATTCCATGAACATTGACCACACTGAAATACCGGTGCCCCTGCCGCGCCTGGGCCGGAACGTATTGGGCTTCGATCTGGAGATGGCCAATTCCTTTCGCAATGAGGCGGGCGTCATCTGCATGATTGGGTTGGAACGTTACGACCCGGACCAAGAGTGCTGCATTTCCACCATCGCCACCATCACCCGGCGCCAGGAGGAGCAAGACCTGGTGCTCTGGTTCTTGCGGCACCTGAAGGAACTCCGTCTCGCCAACCCCACCCTCAAGTTGCTCAGTTTCTCCGGAGCGGACAACGACCTGCCTTGGCTACAAGAGCGGATCGCCCGCTATGGCTTGCCGCCGGAGGACGCGGCGATTCTCGAGGAGTTGGAGCATGTTGATCTCAAGCGGGAGTTCTACCGCCGCACCCAGAACAACAACATCTCCCTGAAGAAGCTGGAGGAGCGGTTCGGCATCGAGCGCGAAGCCCAGCTCACCTCCAAGAAGGTCAGTTATCTGCTCACGGACATCCTCCACAAGGACGACGCCCAGGCCCGCATTCCGGAGAAGATCCACGGCTACCTGCGCGAGGACGTGCACCATCTGCTGGTGATCCACGAGCGCTGGCTGGAGACCTCCCTGGAGGACCTCCACCTGACGGAAATCGAGTACCTCAACCTCGTCATCAGCCTGCTCAAACTTAGCCGCAGGATGACCCAAGACAATCCCGGGCGGTTGGCCGGCCGCAAGGAGTGGGAGAAGCTGAACCACTTTGCGGCCGAATTGGACGAAGCGCTGCAGGGGGCGCTGGCGCGGAGCAGCTTCGAGGCGTTCGTGCTGCCCAAGCTGCCCTCCATCGCGGGGAAGGGCCAAGATATTGACCGGCTCGTGAAGAAGTACGTCAACCTCAAGAGCATCCAGACGGCGGACGCCCAGACGCGCCGCTACCGGCTGGCCCGCGCGCTGAGCAAGCCCAAGGGTGTGCTGGCGGTCGTGCGGCACGCCGGCAAATTGCTGATGATCCGCCGTGCGGACCATCTGCACCGTGCGCCCGGCTTCTGGGGCTTGCCCGGCGGGGTGCTGGAACCGGACGAGACCCCTGTCCAGGGGGCCGTGCGGGAACTGCTGGAGGAGGTGAACCTGAAAGGGCAGGCGGGCCTGTTGCTCGGCACCACCCCCAGCGTGACCAACGAGTACGAGTTGTTTTGGGTGGAACTGGAAATTGACGACATCCGCGACCTCAAGCCCCGGCCGGAAGAGGTGGCCGAGGCGCGCTGGGTGGCTCCGGGAGAATTGGCCGCGCTGGAACCCCTCATTCCCGGCGCGTTGGAGGGCTTCCAGCGCTTCCTGGGCCCCGATTGGGGCAGCCGCCGCGGCAGCGTGCGCCGCCGCGGGTCCCGCCGCGCAAGCGAATCCGGCCCTGGCAGATAGCCACCGCCTTCACGGCAACCCGAAGCCTTCGCTCGCTCGGCAAGACGCAGGCACCACCACCACCCTCAGGGTGCGGCCGCGACTGCCGGGCCAGACCCCTTCCCAAGCGGCGTCCAGGCTCAGGTTCGCCGGTCAGCGCAGGGGGATGCTCAACTGGTTGGCCACGCTCCGGTTGCGGCGCGTGTTGCGCGACGAATAGTCCAGCCGGTAGTAGCGGTCGGCGAAAGGCACGCACGCCTGGCCGTAGCGCTCGGAGGGGAGCTGGCCTTCCTCCAGGCAGTGGATCAGGGCGTCGGCGATCCAATTCTCGATCTTCATGACCACGATCTTGCGGCGCAGGCGGCCTTGGTCGTCCCGGTTGAGGACGTTGGGCAGGGTATTGGTGGTGATGAACTCCGTCAGGTAGGGCGAGTTCAGGTTCTCGCGGCCCTCCGGGGAAATATAAGTGTGGGTGCAATAGAAGTAGATGTTCTCCGGGCGGCTGACCGGGTTCTCCGCCAGGAACTTGATGGCCGAGGCGATCGTGCCTCCGGTGCGCACCATGTCGTCGAGAATGAACACCTCACGCCCGCGCAACAGGGTCAGATCCTCCTGTGAGGTGATCTCCACATTGCGCTGCCCCAGGCGGGTCTTCTCCAGCACCACCATCACCGCTTCTTGCAGACCGGTAAAGGCCTTCACCCGGTTGACGAAGTCCGCTGCGCCCTGGTCGGGCGCGACAAACCCCAGGTTGGATCCGTGCTTCTCCACGGAGACCGTCCGCAGGATGAAGTTGGCCACGATGTGGGCCATGTCCAGGCTGATGAAGGGGGGCTGTTCGCCGGCGTCGTGGTACACCTCGCGGTAGATGCGAGCCAGCACCTCCGGCTTGTGATTATGCACGGTCACCACCTGATCCACCCCGGCGGTGCGCAACATGCGGGCGTAGAGCTTGGCGGAAAAAGGCTGGCCATCGAACTTCTTGCGCGCATCCGCGGTCGTCATCTGCGGGTGATCGAGGAAGTGCGGCCCGCGATCCTGGGCGGAGAAGAACAGATCGGGCTCCACCAGCACGACCCGCTCCGCCCCGTTCTCCTTGGCGGCGGAGGCAATCAGGAAGTTGCGCGTGGCCAATTCCACCCGCGTATGCTGGGGGGACGACGTGGAGATGATGTAGACCCGCTTGCCCAACAGTCCGGCGCCGATGTGGACCAGGTCGCTCTCGTCCACCAGGAAGCGGGGGCAGAACTCCGTGTTGGCGAAGTTCTTGAGCGAGATCACGTCGGAGATATCCGTCGTCTGGCCGAAGTTGTGGGCGACATCCAGACCGAAGGAGGCGTCCGTCCAGTTGGAGACAATGAGGGTGCCCGTGGCCATGGTTCCTGTCAGGACGGGGTTGATGAGCCGGGGCGGGTCGCCTCCGGGAGGGCCGCGGTCTGCAGCAACCGGTGACGCACCCGCGCGGCATGAAGATCCGGATACTTGAGCGCCAGCATCTGGGCAGCCAGCGCCACGGCATCGGGCACGCCCGCCGTCCAACACACGGCCGCCGCGCCGCCGGCCGGCTGCGCCGACTCCGCGGGAGCGCCCGCGCCGCACCCGATTACCGCCTGCCCGGTTTGCCCGGCGACCCGCCGCGCGAAATCCACGGAAGCGCCCACGGCGATGAAGACTTCCGCGCCGGCTTCCTCCTGCTCCCGCAACCAGGGGCGAAACTCCGCTCCCAGCGCCGGGGCCGCGTGCCGCGCCCGCACCTCCAGCCGCTCCAGCCGCTCAACGATCGCGGCGCAGGTTTCGGCCTGTTGCGCTCCCTCGCCGATCACGCCCACGTTCAGGGCCGGCCGCTGCGCCGCCGCGTGCCGCAGGCCCTTCAGCCCGATGTCCCGCCGGTAATGTGCGCCCGGCCAGTGGATGCGCTCCACCGCCCGGTAGCCCCGGCCCAGCGCCGCCCGCAGATCCTCGCCCCAGGCCGTCACTCCCAGCACCCGGCCGCCCTGGGTGCTCCAGCGGCCGTTCTGCCGGGCCGTGCCCGAATGGAAGACCTGGCAACGCTCCGACTCCGGCACCTGCTCCAGGCCCTCGATGTCCAAGCCCTTGGCGTAGACGCCAGGGTAGCCGCCGGACGCCATCACGATGCAGGCCGCGGCCCCGGCACGCCACCGGGGCCGGGCCTGGCCGATGCTCCCGGCGCAGGCCGCCTCCAGCAGATCCAGCAGATCGTCCTCCAGCAGCAGCATCTGCACCTGGCACTCCGGGTCGCCGAAGCGGCAATTGTACTCCACCACGGCGGGCCGCCCCTGGTCGATCATCAGCCCCACGTAGAGCACCCCGCGATAGGGGTGGCCCTCCGCGGCCATGCCGCGCAGGGTCGGGCGGACGATTTCCTCCAGGATGCGCCGTTCCACTTCCGGAGTCACCACCGGGGCCGGGCAGTAGGCGCCCATGCCGCCGGTGTTCGGCCCTCGGTCAAGATCGCCCACCGCCTTGTGATCCTGCACAGAGGGCAGGGAGATGAAGTCTTGCCCGTCGCTCAACGCAAAGTAGGACGCCTCCTCGCCCAGCAGGAAGCTTTCAATCACCACCCGCCCGCCCGCCTCGCCGAAGGCGCGCTCGGCCATCATCCTCCGCAATGCGGTCCGCCCGGCTTCCCGATCCTCACAAATGATTACACCTTTTCCCGCCGCCAAGCCATCAGCCTTGACCACGAACGGGCCGGCGAGCGACTCCACATGGCGCAGCGCCGCCGCGAGGTTGTCGAACGCCGCGTATGCGGCCGTGGGAATGCCGTGGCGTTCCATGAACGCCTTGGCGAAGCCCTTGCTGCCCTCCAAGCGGGCGGCAGCCCGGCTGGGGCCGAAGACCCTTTGGCCGCGGCCCGCCAGATCGTCCGCCAGGCCCTCCACCAGGGGCGCCTCCGGCCCGATCACCGTCAGGTCCACCCGCTCCCGCTCCGCGAAAGCGACAATTTCGGCGTGGGTCTTCAGGTCCACGCAGCGCGCCCAGCGCTCGATGGCGGCGCTGCCCGGGGCGGCGTAGAGGGCCTTGACCCGGGGGCTCGCCGCCAGTTTCCAGGCCAAGGCGTGTTCGCGTCCCCCGCTGCCGACGATCAGGATTTTCATGGGCGGGTCTGCCGGCCTGCGGTTGCGGGTCGCCGGGAGTTCGGCGCGGGTTGAACACCTGACGCGCACCGGTTCGAATGCGCAGGGGCCTCTGTGCGCACCCTGACTGTCCCCTAACAGGTTTTCAGGGCCGGATCAAAACCTTTGGCGCACCGGATTGTCGGCCAGGTCTGTGGCGGGTCTCTGGAAACGCAGAGATATTTTCTATTTGTGAAAAAACAATCATAGCTATATAAGTTAATCAATACACAATATCCATTTATAACTGGATAAGTAAGCAATCAAATATACTTACTCTAGGATTATATCATGGGGAGTCCGCGCTCGCGTCGGCCCAGAACAGGCAACCCAGAGTTAAGCCCGGTTTTCGAGTCCGGGCCGAGGTGGGCTCCGGATGGGACAACCCCGGCGCGGACCCTGCTGCGCATGGCCCAGTTACGGATCCCGACGTTGCGCGCGGAGCTTGAGTATTGGCAGGAGGTGCTCCGGGCGGTAAACTGGGAGATGGAAAGCGGGGACAACGGTTCCGCTTCGGATGCGGATCCCTGATCGCCTCGCCGCCAGAAACATGCGTACCCTCCGCTCCGGGTCGGGCGGGTCGGGCGACCGGCTCCAAAT
>Ga0315281_10009620_pt1 | contig 13400 bp, 8 predicted proteins | sample YL17G07_0_MG_FD_204540 | JGI IMG/M metagenome (GOLD analysis project Ga0315281, IMG submission 204540) | Sediment microbial communities from Yellowstone Lake, YNP, Wyoming, USA - YL17G07_0 | ecosystem: Environmental > Aquatic > Freshwater > Lake > Sediment | place: USA: Wyoming | collected... | reverse complement strand
CGTTGGGTTTCTCATACGGTCGCCCAAGGTGCGGGTTGACATAAGGGTTTCCGAGCGAAACGTTGAGGAGCCTGACGCCAGCCTGCTTCAGCCAGCCGATGAACCGGATGGGTTCTTCCAAGTCGGGTTCAAGGGGATTCTGTGGATTCACGCCGAATCCCCAAATGTATGGCTTCTCATGCGGCCGCGGAATACCAGTCGCTCGTTGAGGCGAGACTGCGTACGGCACGCCGTCGTAAACCCCCAGCCGAACCGCTAACAGGAAATCTTTCCCAACTCGCTCCCGAATCTTGCCCAGGACATTCAATGCCAAGCGGGCGCGATTCTCGAGCGACCCGCCGCATTTGCCCGGCCGCGTTCGCGCGCTGAGCAGTTCGGCGAGCAGGTACCCGTGGGTCATCTTCAAATCGACGCCGTCGAAGCCGGCCTCACGCGCCAGGATGGCGGCCTCCACAAAGCACTCCTCAAGGCTGGCCAAGTATTCGTCGCTCGCAACGTGCCAGGGAGCGGTTCGGGGCGGCGAGTTCCAGGCGCTCACGTAGGGATACAGGTCAAGAACCGGATGCTCGTAGGCAACCCGTGGGCTCTTGCACGAATATCTTCCCGAGTGCGTAAGTTGCAGCACCGAGACAAGGCCGTCGCGCGTGCCGAACTCCTGCTCGTGTGCGCGGCGGCACGCTTCGAGGAGGCCGCTGAGTGCCCTCACCGAATCCGGGTAGATCCAGAGCTGGCGCGGGTTGGCGCGGCCTTCCGGAACGACCGCGCAGGCTTCGAACCAGAGGAGCTTGGCGCCGCCCGCCCCGAAGCGCTGGTAACGGCGGAAGGTCAGCTCGCCCGGGCGGCCGTCCAGTTCGCCGTCGCAGCCTTCCATGGGGTGGATCGCCAGCGAATTGCCGATCCGCCATTCGCGGTCGCCGTCGCCTGGCAGAATGACCGGCCGCGCGAGAAGCTCCTTGATTTCCTCGCGATCTTCGACGAGCGGCAGATCGATCCCCAGTTGCTCTGCGTCGCGCCGCAGATCGTCAATGGAGTGATAGTTGAACCAGGGCTTGGGCACCGCCGACTTCTACTCCACCACCGTCACGGGATAAGTATTCTCGCTCAGCGAGCGGTCCCCCTGCTTCAAAATCAGGACCAGCTCGTATGCGCCCGGCGCGAGGTCGGCAGGCATATCAAACCCAAGCCAGCCCAGCTCGATGACGGAGTCGGCTGGAAGGGTAGCCATCGACTTGAACCCCCCCAGGAAACTGGCCACCGGGCTGCTCCCTCCCACAGGAACGTCCTTTCCCTGCCCGCGGAGGCGCGCCTCGCAGGTCACGCCCTCAATAGTCCGATGCTCGTCGTTCACCACCCAAACACTCGCGCCGCCGAAGACGGCAGCATCCTTGGGGATATTTTTCCCCTTGCTCCAAACGGTCTTCGAAAGGTCGGCGCCTACCAAAACGGGTTGATAGGCACGCTGCAATGCAAAATAGCCGGGTTTGGGCTTGCGGTCGTAACTTACCACCGACCAGGTCACCGACGGCCAGCAGTCGTCAAACAGGAAGTGGAAGAACGATCCAACCTTGTTGTACTTTACGCGGCGGTACTGTTCGATCGCGAATTTGATGAGGTCCGCCTGGTATTTCTGCGAGTTCGCGACGAACTCCGCCCAGTTCGATCCCATCTCGACCCTGGCGATGTGAAAAGTCTGCTCGTACTGGAAATCATGGTAGGCCATTTTCTGCCAGTCGGGGGGCCAAGCGTCGCCAAACATCTGGCGCGTCTCTTCGAGCGAAGGAAGCGCCTGCGCTCCAATCTCCGAGATGATCGGCCCGCCCGGCGTCGCCACGTAGTTGTGATAGTCGCCCGCGTACCACCCCTCATAATGGTGCTCGGCAAACACCGAGGTCGGACGCACCGGGCGCGACGAATCTTCCTGCGCGCCCACGCGCGCCAGGAACGGGTCGAGCACGTTGACGTTGTAAGCGGTCGACTCATTCTGGCAAACCCAGGTGATGATTGACGGGTGGTTATAAAACTGCCGGATCATGTCGCGCAGTTGGCGGGCCGCCTCCGCCATGAACTCGGGCGTGTGCGTGTAGTCCCACTGGAGGGGGAAATCCTGCCAGGCGACGATGCCGGCGCGGTCGAGCGCGTCGTAGAGCTCCTCGCGGTTCATGTGCACGCAAATGCGCACGCCGTTGACGTAAGCGTCGCGGAGCAGCTTGATGTCCTGCGCAATTTTCTCCGGCGTGTAGCGCGTGAGCCACAGCTCCGGCACGATGTTGGTGCCGCGAATGAAGAACCGTTTGCCGTTCAGCCGCCACTCGCCGGTCTTCTCGTCGAGTTTGATTGAGCGCACGCCGAAGTCAATGTCGCGCGTGAAGACAACCTTGCTCTCGGAGGCAAGAGTCAGCTTGCAAGTGTAGAGGTAGGGTTCGCCAAGGTCCCAGGTCCACCACAGTCGCGGCTTCTCCATCGACAAGACGAGGACAGCAGTCGCTTCGGCGCCTGTCAGCTCGACGGTGGTTGTAGCCTTCGCTCCGCCCGCTTCCGCCGTGAGCACATATTTGCCCGGCAGTGCCGCGCGGACTTCCGCTGTGATGAAGACATTCGCGTCGAACCCGCTTTCCTCGCTTTTTCCTGTGGCGAGCTGGCGCTCGTGCAGCACGGGTTGAATTTTGACGTTTCCGAGCCACGCAGTGGGGCGGATTTCCAATTCGACGTCGTTCCAGATGCCCGCTGTCGTGCCGTCCTGGCCCCCCGCCTTGTAGGTGTTCCCGGGCTTGCAGTCCCAGTGCGAGAAGACACCCTTGATCATGCGCTTGTGGTCGGGCCAGACCGCGCCCGGCTCTTCCAGCGGAGCATCGACCGTAACGGCCAAATGATTGCGCCCATGCTTGAGTTGCGCGGTCGCGTCAAACTCGAAAGCCTGGAAATAGCCTTCGTGCCGGCCGATCAGAACACCGTTCAGTTCCACTTCCGCAAAATAATCCACGCCGCGAAAAATCAGGAAGGCGCGATCGGCCGGCGAGAGCTTTTCAGCGAAATCAAAATCCCGGTCGAAGCGCACACGCCCGTTGAAATTGTCGAGCCCCGCCAAGTGCCAGTTTGACGGCACCGGCATCTTGCCGGAGGCTGGTAGGTTTGATTTGTCTTCAGCGATGGAACCGTCGGCTTTCAGCGTCGTCAGCGCGACGGGGCGATAGTCCCAGGTTCCGTTCAGGGATGTCCGGTGCGGGGAACCGGGATTTTGGGCGATGGCAGGAACGGAACACAAGAGTAGAGCAACGGCAAATCTAAGGTGTCGCATAGTGCCTCCTTGGGGGGCGAGGGACGGCGGAGGGCGTCGTCCGAGGGAGCGATTGTACCCCAGGACCGGCAGACTTAGGGCGGTGAATCAGCCGACGAGACGCTGGCCGCCCCAATTCGGGACCCCACCGCGACGATCACGATATGACTCAGCGGCTGTGCGCGGGCCGCGCGGCCTGACGCAAGGCCGACTGGACCATCAGGAACTCGCCGACGTTTTCCAGGGTGAGCATTCCCACCAGCCGGCTGTCGTGCAGGACAGGGAGCGAGCGGCACCGGCAACTGCGCAGCAAGGCGAGGGCATTTTCCAGCATGTCGTGGGAGTCGGCCACCTGGAATTCGCGTTGCATCGCGTCGCGGATGTGGATGTCTGTCCCCCCCTGCGCCAGCGCCTTCAAGAGGTCTTCGCGGGTCAGCACGCCCAGGACGTGGTCGCCGAACACCACCGGGAAATCCTCCTGCCAACCGGCCAGCATATACTCGACGGCGGAAGCGAGCGTGTCGTCCGGCTGGAGGGTGCGGAAGTCCGTCAGCATGACCTGCGACACGGGAATTCCGCCTAGCGAGTGGCGCATCTGGACCATGGCGGATTCCTGTTCCGCACCCATCCAAACAAACAGCGCGATGAAAATCAGGAAGCTGTTCCCGAAGAGTCCTGCCAGGCCAAACAGGAAGGCCATCCCTTGTCCGATCCGCGCCGCGATTCGGGTAGCGCGGCTGTACTCCATGCGGCGGGCCAAAAGCGAACGCAGCACGCGCCCGCCGTCCATGGGAAAGGCCGGGAGCAGGTTGAAAAGCACCAACCCGACGTTGACGGCCATCAATTTGTTCAGGAAGTCGCCACCCACCCAATGCAGCCTTCCCCACTGCGGTTGAACCCCCAGCGTGGCAGTGACGCCAAAGAGGGCCAGAGCGATGAGGACGTTGACCGCCGGCCCGGCCAGCGCGACCCAGAGTTCCTGGCGCGGATCGTCGGGCATGCGCTCCAGGCGTGCTACGCCGCCCATCGGGAGCAGGGTGATGTCGCTGGTGCGGATGCCGAATCTCCGCGCGATGAGCGCGTGGCCGAACTCGTGCAAAACGACGCAGGCAAAAATCGCCAGAACAAATCCCACGCCGGCCAGCGCCGTCACCAGGCTGTGGCCCTCCACCCAATGAGTGGCAAGAATATAGAGCACCAGAAGCCAGAACGTGGCGTGGATGTACACGCCGATTCCCGCCACTTCACCGATTTTCCATGACCAACGCATGGGAACCTTTCGGTTCGATAGGCTTATCGCCGTGCCGTAGGAGCGACCCCATGGGTCGCCCGAAACCACGGCGAGCCACCGCCTCGCCCCGATTTGTCACGTTAGCACTGCGCGTCACGGCTTCGCAAGGGACGTGACGCTGCGGTTCGCATTCTGTGCTAAATTGCGCCATCATCTATTCGCGAAGACCGGCAACGAGGACAGTTTGTCTCAAGGGGGCACGCCGTGGAAATCCGCAAACAAGATGCGTTGGACTATCACCGCCAGGGCCGTAAAGGGAAGATTGAAATCTCTCCGACCAAGCCCTGCCGAACCCAGTGGGACCTAAGCCTCGCTTACACGCCCGGCGTGGCCGAGCCCTGCCTGGAAATTAAGCGCGACCCGTCCCTGGCCTTCGAGTACACGGCGCGCGGCAACCTGGTGGCGGTGGTGACGAACGGCACGCGCGTGCTGGGACTCGGCAACATCGGACCGCTCGCCGGCAAGCCGGTCATGGAGGGCAAGGCGGTGCTCTTCAAGCGACTGGCGGACATCGACGTGTTCGATTTGGAAATCAATGCGGAAGACCCCGAAGACGTCATCAAGTTCTGCCAGTGCGTCGAACCGACGGTCGGGGCCATCAATCTGGAAGATATCAAGACGCCGGATTGTTTCTACATTGAAGAGACCCTGCAGAAGACGCTCTCGATTCCTGCCTTTCACGATGACCAGCACGGCACGGCCATCATCGCCGGCGCGGCATTGCTCAATGCCCTGGAGATCACAGGGAAGGAGATCGGCAAGGTCAGAGTTGTCTTCAGCGGCGCGGGTGCGGCGGGCCTGGCCACGGCACAGCATTTCACCCGCCTGGGAGTGCGGCGCGAGAACATCACCATGTGCGACATCTTCGGGGTGGTGTACGAGGGCCGCGAAGAAGGGATGAACGAATACAATTCACGTTTTGCCATTAAGACCAAGCTGCGCACACTGGCCGAGGCCATGAAGGGCGCGGACGTTTTCGTCGGCCTTTCGACGGGCGGGTGCGTTACGCCGGAGACAGTGCAAGGGATGGCAACGCGGCCCATCATTTTTGCTCTGGCCAATCCCGACCCGGAGATCAGTTATCCGGAAGCCCGCGCAGCACGCCCGGACGCGGTCATCGCCACGGGCCGCTCCGACTATCCCAACCAGGTGAACAACGTCCTGGGTTTTCCGTTTATTTTCCGTGGCGCTCTGGACGTGCGCGCTCGCGCTATCAATGAAGCCATGGAGATCGCCGCCACCCGCTCGCTCGCGACGCTGGCCAAGGAGGACGTGCCCGATTCGGTCCTGAGGGCCTACGGCGGCAACCGCCTGCAATTTGGCCCGGAATACATTCTCCCCAAGCCTTTCGATCCACGCGTGCTCATCCGCGAGTCTTCCGCGGTGGCGGAAGCCGCGATGAAAAGCGGCGTGGCCCAACTCGATATCGACCTGGACGAGTACCGCGAGCAGCTCTCCCGCCGGCTGGGGCGAACCTACGAAGTGATGCAAAACGTCAGGCACAAGGCCAAGTCTCAGCCGAAGCGCATCGTCTTTTCCGAGGGCGAGCACGAGAAGATCCTTCGCGCCAGTTGCCGCGTGCTGGAAGAGAACATCGCCCAGCCCATCTTGCTGGGGCGGCAGGCAGTGATCGAAAGCAAGCTCCTGGAGTTGGGACTGGGAAAACTCAACGCGGAGATCATCGAGCCGGGGTGCTCGCCCAAACTCGCTACCTATGTGGAGGAGTTCTTCCGGCTCCGCCATCGCAAGGGCGTCACGCGCAGCGAGGCGGGCGACCTGGTGGTCAACCACAATTACTTCGGGGCCATGATGGTCCACATGGGAGACGCCGACGGCTTTCTGGCCGGCGTCGCGCAGCATTACCCCGACACCATCCGCCCGGCCTTGCAGGTGATCGGCATGCGGCCCGACGTCCACCGTGTCTCGGGGCTCTACGTGCTGGCGACCAAGAAGGAAGTCTACTTCTTTGCCGACACCACGGTGAATATCGAGCCCACGGCCGAAGAGCTGGCGGAAATCGCGCTCCTTGCCGCCAGCGAAGCGCGGGAGTTCAATATCGAACCGCGCGTGGCCATGCTCTCGTTTTCGAATTTTGGCAGCACGAAGCATCCCTTGTGCGAAAAGGTGAGCCGCGCCACGGAGATCGTGAAGCAGCGAGCTCCCGACCTCATGGTGGACGGCGAAATGCAGGCCGATACCGCCGTCATACCGGAGATCATCGACCAGGACTACCCGTTTTCGTCGCTCAAAGGCGGCGCCAATGTTCTGATCTTCCCCGACCTTGAGGCGGGCAACATCGCCTACAAGCTCATGATGCGCATCGGCGGAGCGGAGGCGCTCGGGCCGTTGCTGATGGGCATGGCCAAACCCGTCCACGTCCTGCAGCGCGGCTGCGAGGTCGAGGAGATCGTCAACATGGCGGCCATCGCCGTCGTCCACGCCCAAACCAGCGGCGGACAGCTTTCACTGCCAGTGTGAGCCCGCCCTCGTTCCCGCCGCCTTCGTCATTCCCGCCGCCGTGGTCATTCCCGCGTCCCACCGCCGTCATTCCCGCGTCCCTCGGGGGACGGACCCGTCCCGCTGACGGGAAAGCGGGAATCCACCCCGCGCCCGCGCGGTTGTCATTCTGAGCCCTTCACTTGTCATCCTGATCCGCCAGCTGGCGGAGAAGGATCCTTGTCATTTCGTTCAGGGTAAACTCCGCGAAGAATCCCCGCATTGCGCGAGAGAAATACAGAGACCCTTCGTTGCCCTTCGACTATCGCTCAGGGCGGTGAGCGAAAGCCGAACCGCACTCAGGGTGACAGCACGCGGATTTTCGCAGACATCAGACAGCCCGTCAGCTTACGGGTCTGCGCCAGCCCGCGGAGGATGCTAAAATGGAAATCCTGGCTTAGAGGTAGAACCACAGGGATACAGAGGAGGAAAAATGAAATCCTTTGCTTCGTTAATGAAAACGTGCGCACTCGTAGGGATTTGCGTTGGCTTCGCGGCGGCGGGGGGCGTTGCGGCGAGCCCACAGCAACAGCCAGCCACCGGCCCCTTTGCGACCAAGGCCAAGGTTGAGGTCAAGACGGGAGACACGGTGATCCCGCTCAAGCGCGAAGAGCAGATCGCGTTCATGTTCGTCTCAGCCATCGACAGCCTGGAGGACGATTGCGGGCGCCACGCCGCCGAGCCCTGCACGCTCGAGGCGCTCATCCGCGGCCCCAAGCCCAAGGAGACTGACTGGCCGGTCGGCAAGCTCAAGTTCGACCCGAACGCCGCCGACCCGAACTACACGTACAAGGTCGTGCTGGAGAACGGTAAATGGCAGGTCTGGGCCAATCCGCGCAAACCGGGCCTCGGAGGCTTTTACCTCAGACACGGCTTCGGGGGCGGAACGTGGTACAACCCCGCCGGACCCGCCACCGAGAAGGACAAGAAGATCAGCGGTAGCTCGATTGAGGGGGACTTGTTTACGGCATCGTAGCGCGGGCGCTCTTGAATCGGAGGGGCGCTTCGCGAAGCACCCGCCAATAGCGGGTAGCGCAGAGTTTCGCTTCCCAGAAACTCTGCGGCCTTTCATTTCGGGGGAAACAAGTTCCGTCCGTCAGCTGACGGATTACAAACCAACTCTGCGCTACCCCGCTCTGCGTGACAAGGCAGGATGCTTGTCATTCTGAGCGGGGGGCGTTCTCTGCCCGAAGCGAAGAATCTGCATTTCGTTTTTCGCCCGCACCAAGAGCGATGTCCGCGCCGCGCGCCCGGGCGATTGTCATCCTGAGCGCAGCGAAGGATCTTTTTCATTGCACTCAGGGTGACAGCACCCGAATTTTCGCAGACATCAGAGCGCCCGTCAGCTGACGGGCCTGCGATCCGCCAACCACCGCCGTCATTCCCGCCACCACCGTCATTCCCGCACGCCCTTGTCATTCCCGCGAAAGCGGGAATCCACCCCCAGCCCCTGTGGACCCCCGCTTACGCGAGGGTGACAACAACCGCAGCCGTCATTCCCGCCGCCGACCGTCATTCCCGCGAAAGCGGGAATCCAGCGCCCCGCGCGCCCTCACTCCTGGGCATGCGGATTTTCGCAGACATCAGACAGCCCGTTACCTGGCGGGCCTGCGCCAGCCCGCGGTTAAGGAGTCATCTGCGTATGCAGCGCCTTGTATTCCTCTGCCGCCATTCGGAGCTCTACGACAAGGGCGACAAGCATCACGACCCCGAAGAGCAGGAAGCTAAGAGCTAAAGGCGACACCCTCGCCACTAGTGCTGTGAGGACTACCAGAAGGTAGGCTGTCTGACAAAAGAAAGTAGAAATAATTGCGCCAGTGCTTCCTGCCTCGCGGTCCTTTTGCGCGAGCCACGCGACCGGAACTGTAGCGGCACCATAAGACCAAATCAAGGTCGGGATGAACGAACTTTGGCTGGCGCGCTCCACAAAAAAGGCCAACACCGTAATGCACCACAGAGCCAGCACGCCGAGGGTGTAGCACAGGCTCAAGAAACAAAAAAAGTAGAAGCCAGCCCTATTCCTCTTCTTACAGAATAGGGCAGCAGGGGCATCCAGAAGCAGCCCTGGGAGCATTGCAATACTTAGGAGCAAGCCACCAGCAACTGCCAGCGCGATTCCCTGGCCAAGTATTCGCCATTCGCGTAGAACGGCGAGCCAGATACCCGCCACGATGTCTCCGAACAAGTTTATCAATAGAAGCGGGATAGCCAGAGCGCTCATTAGCTTCAAAAAGGGCTTCATGCTTCCCTCCGAACTTACTTCCCGTGCGCAAAGTATACATCCAGTTTTTCGCGATATGTGCGCTTAAGGACGCTCTAGTTCTCCAGCGAAATGATAGGACGGCAACACGTCCGTGTCCGCGCCAGCCCCTGATTCTTTTCAATTACCGAATAACTCTGGGTTCTTCCTTCTGACCAGGGCCTCGATAGTAATTGCGCCGCGAGCGAGCTCTATCACCTCAGGTGCAAGCAAGGCAATGCCAGACTCAGGCAGTTTCACTACCGGTATTGCGCTTAGTTCCTTCTCAGCCCCGACAACGTACATCATTACTCCGGCTGCGGTGACGTAGTCGTCCCGTAATCCATATCTTTCCCTCACGATTTTCAAAGCTTCATCAAGCGTCATGACATTTTCCTTCCTGCTGCCGAATTGATTGCGTTCCATCCGTGCGCCAGGATTCCGGGCTGATTAATCACCGCAATGGCGTCCACTGCGTGCCCTACGGCCCCACGCGTATCGCCTGCCCCTTTTCCTTTAGCTTGGGGATGACATCCGGGGGGCAGCGACAGGCGGCGCGGAAAGGGACACAAGCTTAAGTCACGTCTCTCACATTCGGGAGTGGTAGCCACGGGTAACTCGTGGTTTGAATTAACCGTGGGTTCTTGAACGCGGCAAAAGCCCACGACACAAAACCCGTGTCGTGGCTACCACCTAAATACCATATGTCCTTCCGGTAGGCATACCTCAGACCTCGCCGCCGTCGTGCCAGCCACACTCTTTGCACCGTGCACCAGCATAAGTGTCGCCGCGTTTGTAGTCCGTCTGGTTCCAACCCTCGATAGCCTCTAGCCCCGCGCCACACCGTGGGCAACCAACGGTCGGCCCATATCCGTGGAAGAAATCAATTTTGACCTTTGCAGATTCAAGGACGGCCTGAATGGCACGGACCCTTTCACGATCGCTGGCAAATCCCATGATTTCGACAACGGCCTCATTGATAGCATGCGGGGTGAAGATGTCGAGTCGCTTCAGAGGACGAAGTAAGACCGGCAACTCCGTAAAGTCAAGGCGGACAGGAATTATCCGAGTATGGGTGTTATCAATTCCAAGCTGGATCGCAGCCTCTAACTCTCTCCTAACCCAGGCGGATTTCTCGGCGTGGCGAGACCAGAGAAGAATGAAGGTGTCAAACGTCGACAAACCCGCGTCGAGTTTACCGGGGATTGAATCGCCCGCGCGGATTTCCCACTGGTCAAACCAGACATCCGCACCGACGAGTTTCAGCTGGACACCAAGTCCACGGGCAGTCTCTTCATCAGCGTGGTTATATGACAGGAACGCATGCATTCTCGCCGCCTACCGCGCTGCTCACCGATCTTAGAGTCTTCGCGGGCTGGCGCAGACCCTTCCGGTCTGCGATCGTGGTGTGAACTGCGCCTCCGGCGCGTCCCGATGGATCGGGGCGCCAGCCAGCGGATTGGCAACGCCGCAATCCCGCAGAGCGGGATTGCGCTACTTCCCCGTTTCGCACCCCTCGCAAAAAGCGCGATGAACTTGTCCCGATGTTCGTTATCGGGATGCGCCAGCCGTCGCCCTGGTTCTATGGTAATATGCGCCCGCCTTGCGACTCAAGCTAACAGTCAACCAGGTCCACGTTGAGATCGACCTACCGGGATTGACACAGGTAGTCTACGAACAGACTCGTGCTCGGCTGCATGGCGCCCTTGCAAAGCCAAATATAAAGAACCGAGAGGCTATAGCTGCGGCGTTCCTTCATGTCCTGCGGAAATCGCCACAGGCCAACCCGAGCGATTTGTGGCACCATGTCGTCTACCGCCTGTATTGTGAAATCCTTCCTCGTCATCGTCCTCAGAATCCTAACCAGAGTTGGGTGCGCGCCTCTGGCGAAGCCTTGGAGCAGTTTGTCGAATCGTGGTACACGCCAGTCCTTGATCCCCACGGAATCAAAATTGTGGCCCTTATAAGCCGGCACGAGAAAAGCAGCGTTCTGGACGCAATGGGCCTGGGGGCAGAGGTCGGGGATTCTAAATTGGACGTGGCGCTTTACCTAGCGAGCAAAGACGACCGAGAAATCTTTGGAGGCGTCCACGTGAAGGCCAGTCTCGCCGAGCGCGTATCTGATGACGTGCCAGCCAGTCGGGCCATGATGCGAAAGGGTCTGTTGTCCCCGCTCTGGAGCCTGGACGTAAAATCATTCCCTCCACCGCATGGCGATCTGGTGAACCGTGGGGAACTTGGAAGTCCAGACTCACCGAGCGAGAAGCGGAAGTACGTCGAGGAGCACGGGGACTTTGAAAACTGTTACAGCGGCAACAGCAGGTCTGTTCCAAGCTCCGGTTCAACGACTTCGGGCAAGCGTATCTATACCCTGAAACTCTCAGAGCAGCCAGATCAGTTTGCCAGAGATGTGATTACTTTTGCTGAAGGAGGCAGATTAGGCAAGTGACAGGGCCTGTTGACTCTCGCTGCTAATCCAACTATTCGCGAGCCTGCAGTATTCAGAATTGATCTCGAATCCTAAGAAATCATGACCGAGCATCACGGCAGCCTTGCCAGTTGTTCCACTACCCATAAAGGGATCGAAGATCACGCCGCGTCCTTCTAGGCCCGAAGCCTTGATACATTGGACTGGAAGGTCGAGCGGAAAAGTTGAACAGTGAGGCAGGAGATTAGGTGTTTGAAGGAGTTTCCAGACCGTGCCTACTGGTGGCTTGACTCTGAAGGAATGGTCTTCACTCTTTGCAATAATGTAGATTGGCTCATGACGGCGATGAGGTCTCCGGCATATTCCTTCCGGTAGTGGACGCGATTTCTCCCAAATGACTTCTCCCCGGAAGAGGTAGCCAAGATCGGTCAGAGCGATTACTACCCTGTACGGAATGGCAAGAAGGTTGCCGTATTGGAGCCAAGGGGCGTCCTTACAGATAAAAGCTCGTCGCCTGCCGCGCTTCTTCGTGTAGGCTTGATTAGTCGGAGGGAGTCCGTTCTTTTCCTCACCGAGCGAACTGTATGCGTGGTCGCCCTCGCGCCAGTTGATCGGCGTATTATACGAGTCCCCCATGTTCAGCCAAAGCGTGCCGGATCGCTTCAAGCACCGCATGGTTTCAGCTAGAATCTCAGCAAGATTCCTGATGTAATCGCGTGGGTCAGATTCGCTTCCCAATCCATCACCTTCCCGCTGGCCCCAGTACGGAGGCGATGTGACAACCACATCAAAGCTGACGGAGGGAATTTGTTTCAGGCCGACCAAGGCATTTTCGTTGTGAATGAGGTTTAGACGCCACGGACCCAAGGCCTGAGATGCCAGCTTCGAAATGGTTTCTGTGTGCATCCAGCCCATACTAACAAACTATCGGCAGTTCGCAAGACAGTCTTTCAAGTGATTTTAGGACACTACCCAAGCGGAGATCGGGAGTGGGGGGAGAGCAGGGGCTAGGGGCTGGGAAGGAAACGATGAACGAGGAACGATGAAGGATGAACGATAAGAGCAGGAGCCAGAAGCCAAAAGGCGGTATACGGTAGACGGTAGGTGGTAGGCGGGGAAGGCCCGAAACCCGAACCTCGACTCCCGCGGGTGGCGCATGGCGATTGAAAAACATCGGGAAAGGTCGATCGCGATTTTGCGAAATGTGCGTCCCTTCTATTTTGAAAACGCCGCGCTCGCGGCAAGCGGCACAACCGCGACATTTAGTCCGAGTGCATTAACTCGGCGTTACCACTCACCTATACATCTACGACGGGGGCAATGCAAGGGCCAAAAAACAGTGACGAGTGGCAAGTGACCAGTGACAAGCGGGAAGACAGGGGCGAGGGGCTGGGGGCCAGGAGAACAGTGACCAGTGGCAAGTGACAAGTGACGAGCCAGAGCAGGAGTCAGGATTCAGGATTCGCCGCTCGACTTCGCTCGCGGCCCTGAGCTTGCCGAAGGGCGACTCGGAGTTCGGGTTTGGGGATTCGGGATTAGGGATTCAGGGTTAGGGACTCGGGGTTCGGTTTTTCCCCAGCCCCCAGTACCTAGCACCTAATCTCTACCCCATCTGCCACCTACCATCTACCACCTACTGTCTTCCACCTAGCACCTAGCACCCGTTTTTTCG
>Ga0315281_10009619_pt1 | contig 13401 bp, 13 predicted proteins | sample YL17G07_0_MG_FD_204540 | JGI IMG/M metagenome (GOLD analysis project Ga0315281, IMG submission 204540) | Sediment microbial communities from Yellowstone Lake, YNP, Wyoming, USA - YL17G07_0 | ecosystem: Environmental > Aquatic > Freshwater > Lake > Sediment | place: USA: Wyoming | collected... | reverse complement strand
GAGAATCCCAAGCCCTTCAGTTGGACGAAGTCCGCCGACGAGATCCTCGCCACCATCACTCGCTTCTGTAAACGAACTTCAGACTCAGGACACTAGCGACCGGCCCCCACGCCCGTCGCCTGGTGAGTGCGGGGGCGCTTGCGGGCGACAGGAAACGTCAAGGCGTGCCATACTGCACTCAGGGCGCGCGTGCCCGGCCCGTCAGCGGCCCTCTCCGGAGCAGCGGCACGCATAAGCGCACTCGCCCTCGCGGCGCAAGAAGGTTTGGTTTCGAACGGAATGGCTGCATCCAGCGCAGTGACCCACGAAGCGGTCATGGCCGCCCTTGCCACAGTCAACGACCCTGAGCTCCACGCCAGCATCATTCGCCTTGGCATGGTGAAAGACGTCGCGCTCGAAGGTTCGAAGGTTCGCGTCACCATCGAACTGACTACCCCCGCCTGCCCGCTCAAGGACCGCATTCAGTCCGACATCGAAGCAGCGCTCGGTTCCGTCGGCGTCGAAGAGGTCGCGATCACGTGGGGGGCGAATGTCCAGGCCTCCTCGCCGAAGGAAGGTCAAAAGCCGATCGAGGGCGTGCGCAACATCATCGCCGTTGCCAGCAACAAGGGCGGGGTCGGCAAGTCCACGGTCGCGGCGAACCTCGCCGTCGCGTTGGCGAAGGCGGGCGCCAGCGTCGGCCTTGTGGACGCCGACATCACCGGGCCGAACCTCCCGACGATGTTCGGACTGGCCCAGGGCTTGCAGCGCGAGAGCACCGACGGTCTGCGGCCGATTGAGCGCTTCGGCGTCCGCCTCGTCTCCATCGGGTTCCTGCTCCCGAAGGGGACGCCGGTCGTTTGGCGCGGCCCCATGATCGGCAGCGCCGTCCGCCAGCTCCTCCACGACGTGCCCTGGGGCGAGCTCGACTACCTGATCATCGACCTCCCGCCCGGCACCAGCGACGCTTCCATGAGCATGGCCCAGGAAGCCCCGGTCGCCGGTGTCGTCATCGTCTCGACGCCCCAGGACGTCTCGCTCGAAGACGCCATGAAGGCGGTCGCCATGTTCGAAAAGCTTGACGTGCCGGTTTTCGGCATGGTCGAGAACATGAGCTATTTCATCGCGCCCGACACCGGCACCCGCTACGACATTTTCGGGCACGGCGGGGCGCGCAAGGCGGCCGAGGACCTTGGCATCGACTTCCTCGGCGAAATTCCAATCGAGCCGGCCGTGCGCGAAGGCGCAGACCGGGGCGAGCCCATCGTGTATGGGCACCCCGAATCGGCGTCCGCCCGCGCGATCGAGCAGATCGCGGGCAACGTCGCGGCCAGGCTCAGTGTTCTTCAAAGGATGGCTATCTAGCACAGCACATGGTCTTGAATATTTTCCCGAAAAAGAAGGAGCAGGCCGTACCGGCGCCCGCTCCAGAACCTGAACTCCGGCTCCCTGAACCCACGCCCGACCTGGGCGACACGGCCGAGATGGCCGAGATGGCCGATTCCGGCGACGAGCCGCGTAAGCGCGCGAGGCGCGGCTCGCGCGGTGGTCGTGGTCGCGGCGGTCGCGCCGCCGCCGAATCCCAGCCCGGCGAAGACGGCACCGAGGCGCCGGCCGCCGAAGAGACGGTCGCACCGCCACGCCGGGCGCCCCGCCCGCGACGTGCTCCCGGGCCCGTCGAACCGGTTGCCGAGGAAGCTGCCGTGCTCCCGGGCGAGGAACCGGCCGTTGAGGCTGCTCCCGCCGAGCCTCGGCCTTCCCGCCGGCGGGGACGCGCAGGCGCCGAAACTGCGGCTGCGGCTCCGGTCGCGGGGGACAGTTCCGAGTCTGGAATCCTCCGCGCGCTCGACCAGCAGAACCGCCAGATCGAGCAACTCATCCGCATGCAGGAAGATGCCGCCCGGCGCTTTGGCGGTGGCCACGTTTCCGCGGCCCCGCCCGCTCGCGTCGGCGTCTTTGTGGACGCTGCGAACATCGAGCTCGCCTGCGACCGTCTGCGCTCGCGCGTCGACTGGGCGAAGGTGCTCAAGCTCCTGACGCAGGACCGCCAGCTCGTGCGTGCCATGGCGTACTCGCCCGTACACGACGACCCCGGCGTGAGCATCGAGACCCAGCGCTTCGTCGAGCCCTTCCTCGACAAGGGGTACAAGGTCGTAACGAAGGCGCTCAAGCGCTTCCAGGACGGCACGATCAAGGCGAACGTGGACATCGAGCTCGCGCTCGACGTCATCACCATGCTCGACCGCCTGGACGTGGTCTGCCTGGTCTCGGGTGACGGCGACTTCCAGCGTCTCGTGGAAGTGGTCCAGAGCCGGGGTGTGCGCGTCGAGGTCGTCGCCATGGGTTCCAGCACCGCTGCGAACCTGCGGCACGCGGCCGACGCGTACATCGACTTGCAGGCACGGATTCGTGACGTTCGCGCCTAGCTCCAACGCGATCGAGGAGGCCCGGCACAAGCCGGGCCTCCTTCTATCTGTAGCGACGACTGTGGTTGCGGCTTTCGCTGTCCTGTCAACGTCCTGTGGAGATGACGGCGGCGCCCCGTCTCCGACGGTCACGTCACCAGCGCTCGACGCCGTTCCCGCCGCTTATTTCCGAAACGCGGCTGGGCTCTCCATAGAGGGAGGAATCGGCACGTACTGTTGGCCGAGCGCGGGCGCCGTGGTTTGCCGCGACGTCGTTGGCCCGGTCACGAACGTTGACCCTGCGCCGCTCAAGCCGGGGGCAAGCGTCGCAATCTCGTTCGAAGCAGGAGCGCCCTCAGAACTCCACGTCGACTGGTACGAAGCCCCAGCGGACCCGCCAGCGCCCCTGGGGGAAGGCCGCGTTTGGGCAGCCCCGTTCTCAGGGACTGGTCCGGTGACCAGCGGGACGACGGCTCCCGCAGAGTCAGGCGCCTACGTCGTGACCGTGTTCGGCCGCTGGCAGGGCAAAGGCGACATCAGCTACGGCTTCTACGTGGTCGTGCGTTAAGCGAAATTCGCGGGGCTGGCGCTCGGCGTGGGCTCAGCGGCCCTTGAAGACCGGCTCGCGCCGTTCGACGAAGCTCAGTGCCCCCTCGCGGTGGTCCTCAGTGGTGAAAAGGTAGCCGAGCGAACTCCCAACGTAGGCGCCCATCTCATCCATGCTTGCGTTGCGCGCCTTGCGCAGCCCTTCCTTCATGTAGCGCATGGCGATCGGCGGGTTGGCCGCGATCTTCGCAGCCAGCGCCCGGGCCGTAGGCATCAGCTCGTCGGCCGGCACGACGCGTGACACCAGCCCGATCGAGAGCGCTTCGTCAGCGCTGATCACGTCGCCGGTGAAGAGCAACTCTGCGGCCTTCGAAGGGCCCACAACCTGCGGCAGCCGCCAGAGCCCGCCCAGATCGGCGACCAGGCCGCGCTTGATGAACAGCTCGCCGAACTTCGCGCGGTCACTCGCGATTCGGATGTCGCAGAAGAGGGTGAGGTCCATGCCCCAGCCAACCGCGGGCCCGTTGACGGCGGCGATGACGGGCTTGTCGCATTCCAGGATGGCGGCCGCCGCCGGCGTGGGCCGGGGGCGCACGTCACGCAGGCGGGCGGTGCTGGCGTCGCGCTGCTCGCCGAGCATGATCTGCTTCACGTCGTCGCCTGAGCAGAAAGCGCGCCCCTCGCCGGTGATGATGACGCAGCGCACCTCTGCGTCGGAGTGGGCCTTGCGGACCGCTTGCTCGAGCTCGGCGTAGAGCTCGCGCGTGAGCGCGTTCATCGCCTCGGGGCGGTTCAGGGTGATGGTGGCGATGTGGTCGGTCAGGTCGTAATTCAGGGTCTCGGACATGGCAGCCTCCGGGAGGGTCGTGCTGGCATTCTAAGCCGATTACCCCGAGCGCGTGCGCGCGGACCCGGCGCGCGACGGTGTTACCCGAGGCCAGCGGATTGCCGGCAAACCGGGCACGTCGCGTGGTGCTCGTGCCCGAGGCGCGTGTCGTCGCCTCCACCGGCCAGCAATCCCGGTACACTGATGTCTTCGTCGATCGCGGGCCAGTGAAGCCCCGTGCCACCACCGCTTAACTCAACCGCCATGCGCTGCTCCGGCGTGGCGTGCATGAGACGAGGGAAATAGCCAAGCGGCACGGCCAGTTGGCGCCCATCCGCAAGAGCTACCCACAGATAGTCGGCGTCACACCACGCGGGGGTCGCAGCCGCCTCAGCTACCGAAGTGCTCAAGCCAGCGCCTCCGAATCAACAACTCGCCTACTTGAACTCGTAGCCGCCTTTCACGCCCGGTGGGTTCGGGTCGGTGATGACGTTCACGCACGCCGGCAGGCCGCTCTTGAACGCCCGGTCGATCGCCGCCTTGATGCCTTCCGGGTGCTCGACGAACTCGCCGTGGCCGCCGAGACCCTCGACCACCTTGTCGTAGCGCGCGTTGTCGCCCAGTAGAGTCGCCGGCGTCCGGCCTTCGCCGTACTGCGCCTTCTGGCCGACGTAGATCTGGTGCCAGCAGCGGTCGTTCCCGATCACCGACACGACCGGCATCTTGTGGCGCACGAACGTGTCGAAATCGAACCCGTTCAGCCCGAAGGTGCCGTCGCCGTTGACCATCAGCACCCGCTTTCCCGGCGCGGCCACGCTCGCGGCCATGCAGAAGCCCGTGCCGACGCCGAGCGTGCCAAACGGGCCCGGGTCCATCCACTGGCCAGGGTGGTTGATCGGCAGCACCGAAGCTGCCTGCGCCACGATGTCGCCTCCGTCGCCGACGACGATGGTGTTGTCGTCCACGTACTCGGCGATCTCCTTGCAGAGCCGCAACGGGTGGATTGGCACCTGGTCCGAGGCCATGAGCACCTCGCGCTGTGCGTCCGCCTGGCTTTCCAGCGTGCGCAACTGCTGCAGCCACTCTTTGTGGCTGGACTTGCCGATTTCGCTGGTGAGCTGCAGGAGTGCCTGGCGAATGTTCGCCTCGATTCCGATGGAGAAGTCGCGGTTGCGGCCGATGTCCCGGGGGTCGACGTCGATCTGGATGATCTTCGCCTCGGCATTCCAGGCCGGCGGCCGGCCGTACTTCAGCCGGAAGTCGACAGGGGTTCCGAGGATGACGATCACGTCGGCGCGCTCGAAGGCCGGCTTGCGCGAGAGCGAGAAGAAGTTGGGGTTGTCCTGCCGCAGCGTGCCGCGCCCCATCGCGTTCGTGTACACGGGCACGTCCGCTGCTTTCGCGAACTCGGCGAGCTCCTTGTGGGCGCGGTGCCAGAACACGCCCGACCCTGCCATCACCATCGGCCGCTGCGCCTCGCGAATCGTTTTCGCGGCCTCCTTGATCAGCGAGGGGTCGCCCATGACCTCGCCGGTCGGGCGGTAGCTCACGGGCCAGTCGAGCTGGTCCTCGTCGACGCGCCCGAAGAGCACGTCGGAAGGCACTTGCAGAAACGTCGGCCCGTACCGGCCCGTCATCGCCTCGCGGAAGGCCATCGCCATGTAGTAGGGCAGCCGCCGCGTCTCGTACACCGTCTGCGACCACTTCGTGATCGGCTCCATCACGCGCCCGAGTTCGATGTCCTGGAGCGAGCCCATGTCGTACTGGCGCAGCGGCGAACGTCCGCCGATGACGACCATGGGGCTCGACGCCTGGTAGGCGTTCGCGACTGCCGTGACGACGTCCGTCACGCCCGGTCCAGCCGTGACCACCGCCACGCCGGGCTTGAACGTGATGCGGGAATATCCGTCAGCCGCGTGCCCGGCGGATTGCTCGTGCCGCGTGTCTACGATCCCGATGCCGTTTTGCAGACAGCCTTCATAGATGTTCTGCACGTGCCCGCCCGAGAGCGTGAAGATGTGCCCCACGCCCTCCTGCTTGATCATCCGCGCGATAATTTCGCCGCCGTCGATCAGGTTGCCCATGTCGTGATCTTCCCCGTTCGAGTGTGGGGAAAGTATACGGGCGCTGTGCGGCCCCGTCTGGCGGGCTCAGGCTCCCCTTCTCCCGCCCGGCGGGAGAAGGGGTCGGGGGATGAGGGCTACATCCGCCAGTTGTCCCCAAAGTCAGCGGAGTCCACGTCGTCCCGTGCCAGGACCGGCCGGACGCTCCGGCGGCGGTATGCCACCGAGACCGCGCTGCCCGCGATCGCCACGCCTATCAGCAGCGCTGCAAGCCAGGATGGCTCGATCGGCGAGCCGAGGGCGTTGCCCGTGCCCGTGTTCGGCGGGCCCGGCGCCGGAGGGGGCGGCGCCGGTGGCTGGGGCGTCGGGACGCCTGTCAAAACCGTCAGGTTGAGCTGGTTGAGCTGGTAGTCGTGCCAGCTACCGGACTCCGCTGTCCGTATCCCGCCGGCGTAGAAGGCTACCGCCGCCGAGTCGGTCCCACAGCCGGGGTGGGCGGAGTCCGCGGCCGGGACGTCCAGGACGTACCGCGCGACGCCGCCGTCCATGAACGTGGCCGCCGTGCCGCACGACGACGAGCCGACGCGCGCCTCTACCAGCGTGCCTGCGGGCGCGGGGTGGCCGTCGATCGTGACGCTCCCTGCGAAGCGTGCAGGCGGATTCGGTGTCGCCCCTTCCGTATAGGCGAAGTGCGCGGCCGAGGAAGCCGGGCTCGCCACCCCGGCAACCCAGGCGAGCACGTCGACCACGCCCGCCGCGTGTGGGGGTGTGACGACAACGACCTGGTTGTCGCTGACGACGGCCAGGTTGGACGCCGCTACGCCCCCGAAGGTCACCAGCGACACGCCGGTGAGGCCGCTGCCGGTGATCGTCACGGTAGTCCCACCGGACGTAGTCCCGGCCGCCGGGCTAATGCCCGTTACGACCGGGGTACCGGTGTACGTAAAGAGGCCGGCCGCGGTCGGCGGGCTGTTGCTGAGGGTCGTCCAGACGACGACCTGGTACGTGCCGGCCGCATGCGGTGGGGTAACCGCGACGATCTGCGAGTCGTTCAGCACCGTGAAGTTCATGCTCGCGGCCCCGCCGAAGGTGACCGCCGTGGTCCCGCTGAAGCCCGTCCCTGTGATCGTGACGACCGTACCTCCGTAAGAGGGACCAGTCGACGGCGAGACCGAATAGACATACAACCCGCCCGCGTAGGTGAACACGTCGTACGCCGAGGTCGCGCTCGGCGTGGAGCCCACCCAGACGACGACGTCTACGGGCCCCGCGACATGCACGGGTGAGACGGCCAGCACTTCGCCGTCATCCAGCACGGAGAAGCTGGGGCTTGCGTACCCGCCGAAGGTCACGGCGGTGGCCCCGCTGAAGCCCGCGCCGGTCACCGTAACGACCGTCCCCCCGGAAGTCGGCCCGAAGGTCGGCGTTACGCTGACGACGACCGGTACTCCACCATAGGTGAAGAGGTCCGCGGCCGTCGGGGCACTGCTCCCCGAAACGGACGACACCACCACGTGGACGGTCCCGGCACTGTGGATCGGAGCGACGGCCTGGAGGATGCCATCATTGAGGACGGCGAACGACGGCGATGGCACGCCGCCGAAGTGGACCGAGAGAGTGCCGCTAAACCCGCTGCCGTACACCGTCACCACCGTCCCCCCGGATGTCGGCCCAACCGAAGGACTGATGTCCGTCACCTGCACCCCGGAGGGGGTCAGGAACGTGAACCGGTCGGCCGTCGTTGACGCGCTCGGCCCACCCCCGGCGGTTGTCACGGTCACGTGCACGGTCCCTGCCACATGCTGGGGCGAGACGGCGACGATGAAGCCGTCGTTGATCACCAGCCAGGAAGCGGCGGGCGAGAGGCCGAAATGCACCGACGTCGTGCCAGTGAAATCACTGCCCGCAATCGTCACGGCAGTCCCACCCGCCGTGGGGCCCTGCCCCGGGCTGACCCACGCCACGTCCGGTGGGGTCGCGGCACTTGCCGGTGACGCGATCAGGAGCAAGGGAAAGACGGCCACAACGACCGCGAGCAACAACCACCGGCTACGACGGAGTACGACAGGAGCGAGAGACATTGTTCCGCCCTCCCTTTATTGAGCCGGTACATACTACACCCGCGAGAATCTTTCCGGGTGGCAACGGCAGCCTCGACAGACCACCGTTGAGCCTCGCAGCTTCCGCGTTAAGGAGTGTTTCCGAAGTGTGATGACCGCTGGTCACCGCCGGCCGCGATCCCTCAGGCGGCGAATTCTACGTACGACTCCGTCAGCCATGCCCTCACCTGATCGTCGACGTCTGCGGCTGACCTGACGCGGATGCCGTGATAGATCCGGCTTCCGCTCCCCCGGGACGTGCGAGTGATCCGCGGATCTTCCAGGCGGCGGTCGAGGCCTATTCCAAGGTCGACCCAGCGCGTCTTCGGCCTCAGTTCGGCGAACGTGCGTTGCCGTTTGAACAGGATACCCACTCCGACCGCCTCGACGATGAGCGGCCCGAGACTTGCAAGGTGCCCCTGCACCGCCTCGAAGATTTCACGTTCGGTCTTTGTCCGCGCGGCGAAGTAGGCATCGACCGAAAGGGCCGGCACGCACACGTGCGCCTGCCTCCTCCCGAACTCCCGGCCGCAGGCGGGGCAACTCCACATCACAGGGCGAATTCTACCTGACGGCCACCTGGCCTCAGGGGTACCATCCAGCCTGCTCGAAAACGTCGAACTGCACCCTCAGGAGCGCCCGCTCACGACGGCTTCCGCGCAAAGACCGTCACGCCGCGCGTGTCGAACTCTTTCGCGTCGGACTCGTGCCTGCTCCCGGAGAAGACGTCCACTTCGTTCGACATCACGACGCCCGTGAATCCGGTCAGCGCCAGCACCTGGCGCCACTCTGCGTCCAGCAGAGCGCCCGCAATTCAGCCACTCCAGAGGTCGATGTCGTCTTTCGCGTCCTGCGGCACTTCCTTGTGCACGAGAATGTCGCCCACCTGGATGCGCCCGCCCGGCTTGAGCACGCGGAACATCTCCCGGAAGACGGCCTGCTTGTCGGGACAGAGGTTGACGACTCCGTTGCTGATGATCACGTCCGCGGTGCTGTCAGCCACGGGCAGTTGCTCGGCGAAGCCCTCCCGCACGTCGACGTTGGCGAGGCTCGAGCCCCTTGCGCCCGACTCCGTCTTCGCCCGCATCTCCGCCGTCATGTCGACGGCTATCACGTTGCCACCCGGGCCGACCTGAATCGCGGCTATCAGTGTGTCGAAGCCCGCTCCGCAGCCCACGTCGACGACTGTCTCCCCTGGCTGCAGATCACCGAAGAGGAACGGATTCCCGGTGCCGGCGAACGAGTCGACCGTGCCGGCCGGCAAGCGAGCGACGACGTCGTCCGGATAGCCGAGCATGCGGGCGAGCGGCGCCCCTGTGTGAAAGTGAAAGCCGAGCTCAGGGTTGAGCGCTACGTCCCGGTACTTCTCCGAGACGCGGCGCCGGAGTTCATCGCGGTCGACGATGGCGATCCCTATCGGTGGTGTGCTCATCTGCTGCTCCTCAGAATGCCACGACGCGGTGGTCCGCCGCCTTCGGATTGCCAAAGGAGGCGGCCGACCGGAACAGTAGCGCGTTCGGGTCTTCGGGGCCATGAGTCCCGAGATCGAGCATCGTGGTCAAACTGCCTTCGCCTTTCAGTACATTGCTGGCGCAGCGCCGCTCCCTCGCGAGCACTGTCGCCACCGCACGCGTGGCCCCGGAGGTTCCGAGCATGCCTCGGTCCTGCTTTCCTCCACGCCACTGGCTCAGGGGACGAGGCGGTAGAAGCGGAAGAGGTCGTGCTCAAGCGGGAGGATTTCGACGGACGAGAAGCCCGCGTCGAGCCCGTACTTGCGGAATGTGCTTGGACGCATGACCGTGCCCGTGCCGGCGGAGGACTGGTGCGACATGCCATCCGGGAGGCACATCGCAAGGGAGAAACCGTAGAACAGGCGCTCGTTGAAGTCGCCGACGTTCCCGAATTCCTCGCCCACCTTTTCGTCCATCACGATGACGGCGCCCCCGGGCTTCGCGAGCCGGCGCATCGTCCGCAGGACAGCGACCGGGTCGGGCATGTCGTGTACGCATTCGAACGCGCAGACGAGGTCGCACTGGCCGTCGATGCCGGCGTCGGCGGCGTCCCGGTGGTGGAAGGTGACGCGGCCAGCGACGTCCGAAGCGGCCAGGTTCGCGCGCGCCATCTCCACAGTGGGGCCGTCGACGTCGAACCCCTCGACGGTGGCATTCGGGTAGGCCTTCGCCAGGGCGATGGACGCCCATCCCCCGCCGAAACCTATCTCGGCGATGCGCGCCCCCGGGGCGCTCAGAGCAGCGTTGAGGCCGGCGATCTGAGAGATGTACCCCGGCACCAGGCCGTGGAGGAAGAACGGACGATTGAAATCGGCCTGGGCAGTGCGTGCGAACTCTCCGAACTCGGCCCACGAGACTCCGCCCCCATGCCGGTAGGCCTCGAGCAGCGCGGGTGCCTGTGCGGCGGTCACCGTCATGAGCCGGCCCATGGGTGCGGCGAACATCTCGGAGAGCGGGTTGACGAGCACATCCTCGTATCCCTGGGGCAGGTTGTAGCGCCGCGCCGTCGGCCCGGCCGACGCGTCGTCTACCGCCAGGATGCCGGTCGTGGCCTGCTGCTCCAGCCACTCGCGGGCGTACCGCTCGTGGGTGCCGCTGCGGGCAGCCAGCTCGACCGACGTCGCGGGACCACCTTCGTGCAGCGCCCGGTAGTAGCCGAGCTGCTCGCCGACGAACACGGAGAACAGGTCCATCGCGCCTACCGCGGCTTCGAGGAGACGGCCTACCAGATCCTCGGGCGTGGGTGCGGCCGATGCGGCGTCGGTGGTCATGAGCAGGTGTCCTCCCCGCGTGCGTTCGATGACGGGTCCGGCTCACCTCGTCGCCAGAATGTTACATCCAGGGAGCGAAAGTGGGATCGCGGCTGCCGATGGTGTGGTGCGTCGTGGACAGCGCGTGGAGGAGCGTGAGCCCTCCACCGAGAATCCACAGGTTGCACACGAGCGCGGCTTTGCGGGCGGGGGCGGGTGTCGAATAGCGAAGCAAGTGGCACCGGTTCCCTGCGTGCCTTCCTCACCGCGAAAGGACTCTTACCATGAACCGCACCCGTTCGGTCGCCATCCTGGCAGTGACTTTGGCCGGACTCGTGGCCGTGTCCGTCAGCTCCCCTCCGTCCGGTCAGGCGCGGCCCGTCGTCAGCGCGCGGATCACGGGTATCGAGGCGGCTGCGGGAAGCCCGTCGGCCCGCGTGTCGCTCCTCGCCAGGTGTGCTCCTGGCTGGGACAACAACGCCGTGGCGCAGCGCCTCATCCTGCGCCAGGACCCGGCCGTGGCGTACACGAACGTCACCGGCTCGGATGTGGGCTGGCCCTGCGATGGGCTCGACCACCGGTTCACGGTAGACCTCACGGCCGACGGTCCCTGGCAACCGGGAGGGGCGCAAGCCAGCTTCGACGCTACCGTTACGGATGGGACGAACTGGGCGGCCGATTCGGCACGGAAGTCAATGCGCATCCGCTAGGGCGCGCCGTCGGCTTCCAGGCGCCACCGGAGAGCACGACGCGATTGACTGGCGGTGCTATGGAGACGTTCACTCGAGCTCAGATGGCCGGGGGTTCGTCGGGAACGGGTGCGCCGGGCGACCTGCGGACTCGCATCGTCACGTGGGCGTGACGGTCGTGGATGAGCAGCGCGACGGCGGCCCCGGCGAGGCTGATCAGCGCCGCTACGAGGAACACCTCCTGGAACGACTCCAGGGTCGCGGCGCGGGCTGCGGGAGAGCCAAGGATGCCACCGTGATGCGAGAGGCGACTGGTCAGCAGCGTCGCTGCGACCGCCACACCCAGGCTCGACGCGGACTGGCTGGTGACGTTGTAGAGCGCGGTGGCCCGGCCCGTGTCACGTGGCTCGATCCGCGCGTAGGTGGCGGCCTGGAGCGGCACGAGGACCAGGCCGAAGCCGGCTCCCCGGATGAGCATCAGGCCGCGAATGAGCCAGAGGCTCGTGTCAAGGTTGGCTGCGCTGAACGCGAACGTGCTCAGAGCGGTCAGCAGCAGTCCGGTCAGGATCATGCGGCGTGGGCCGACGCCGCGGTAGAGACGGCTTGCGGGCTGCGCGATGAGCATCACCGCGATGGCCATCGGGAACGTCGTCAGCCCCGATTCCAGGGGTGAGAGCCCGCGAGCGGCCTGGAGCTCCAGGGTGAGCAGGAAGATCGTGGAGGAGAAGCCGAACATCGTGACCAGCCAGGCCAGGTTGCACGAGCGAAACAGGGAGTTCCTGAAGATGCGAAGGTCCAGCATCGGCTCCTTGACCCGCAACTCGACCAGGACGAAAGCGGCCAGCAACGCGATGGCGGGCAGGCCCGTTCCGATGACGCGCGGGTCATCGAAGCCACGGCGTCCGGCTTCCGCAAGTGCGTAAAGGAGGGCGGCGAGTCCCGCTGCCGAGAGACCGAAACCAACGGCGTCAAAGCGTCCCGGAGCCGGCTCGCGGTGCTCGCGCAAGTAAAGCCCGGAGATGACCAGGGCGGCGACGCCGATGGGAATGTTGACCAGGAAGATCCAATGCCAGCTCGCGTACTTGAGGAGGATTCCCCCGATCAGGGGCCCGCTCGCCGGCGCCCCCGCGGCCGGTATGACCATGATGCCGGCCGCCTTTGACCGCTCCTCGGGTGGGAAGGCTCGCCAGAGGGTGGCAAAGGCGACCGGGGAGAGCATGCCGCCACCTACCCCCTGGAGGACGCGGAAAGCGATGAGGGATTCGATGCTCCAGGAGGTGGCACAGAGCAACGAAGCCAGCGTGAACACGGTCAGCGCGAACATGAACACGCGTTTGGTGCCGAAGCGGTCACCCGCCCAGCCGCTGACAGGGATGAACACCGCGAGGCTCAACAGGTAGCCGGTGACGACCCACTGGATGGTCGACGGCGACGTGACGTTGTAATCGCGGCCAATCGTCGGCAGCGCGACGTTCACGACGGTCGAGTCGAGGAGTTCCATGAAGATGGAGAAGACGGCGACGATGGTAACGACGTACTTGTAGTTGGCGCGGCCGAGCATCGCGCCATGCTACAGGCAGGGCGGGCGCTGGGCAGTCTTACCCGTCCTCATCCAGGTAGGGACGAGAGCCAGAGGCGCCGCGCTCACGGATACCGCACTCTTCTCCGGGTCCCGGAATGTAAGGGAAGCGACCCAACCGGCAGTTCAGCCGACCCGATAGGTGGTTGAAGCCGGCAAAGGCAGCCGAGCGGACGCGCCGCGGTCTGCGGCGGCTCAGGTCCGGCCGAGGAGCAAGAGGTTGCAGGCCATGGTCAGCGTGGCCGCCACTTCCGCTCGCGCCGGCGAGCAGCCCGCGAGCACCCAGCGCCGGCAGACTTCGTCGCACATCGCGTTCACCGTCAGTCCATTCCCCATAGATGGACATAGTCACTGGCCAGTTAGCTGTGACGCTTTCCCTGAGCACCGACAGCAGATCCGCGACGACTGTGCCTACAACCGGAACAACGTGAAGATCGTCGCGCTCTTCACCGGC